>Ga0209686_1001837_pt1 | contig 10239 bp, 10 predicted proteins | sample GraSoiAngelo_126_FD_185883 | JGI IMG/M metagenome (GOLD analysis project Ga0209686, IMG submission 185883) | Grasslands soil microbial communities from the Angelo Coastal Reserve, California, USA - 14_0927_09_20cm (SPAdes) (version 2) | ecosystem: Environmental > Terrestrial > Soil > Grasslands ...
AACATCGGTAAAGGATGTAATCGAATCGTGCGGGGTGCCGCATCCGGAAGTCGATTTGATCCTGGTTAACGGACAGCCGGTGGATTTTGATTATGCGATTAGGGGCGATGCAGATATCGAGCTCTATCCGGTAGGAACGGGAACTCCGCAATTTAAGGAACAACGATTGCAAGCTACTACCGTTAGTAGATTTGTCGCAGATGGCCATCTCGGCAGCCTCGCACGAAATTTGCGCTTGCTCGGCTTTGATGTTGCCTACGATTCTCAAGCGGAAGATCGGCAATTGCTCACAGTAATGGAAGGCGAAAATCGGGCGCTTCTGACGCGCGATCGTCGTTTGCTCATGCACACAGTAGTAAGGACCGGATACAACCCGCGCTCACAAAACGCCGATGAACAAACCGTCGAAGTAATTCGCCGCTTTGATCTTCTTCGTTCCCTCGCTCCATTTACGCGGTGCCTTCGCTGCAACGCGCCGCTGCAAAAGGTTTCCAAGGCCGAAGTAATTGAAAGGCTCGAACCGCTTACGAAAATCTACTACGAACAATTCCGGCGTTGCACAGGCTGCGGCCAGATTTATTGGGCCGGATCGCATTTCTCGAAACTGCAGAAACGCCTCGAAAAAATTCGCGCAGATTGCGCGTGAGGCATCGGCGCAGTACGGATAGAACCGTATTATCGCGCATTCTTGGAATGAAACGTTTTTCGCGATCTCTGCTCTTCCCGTCGATTCTTGCTGCTCTCCAATTTCCTGCGGCGCAAGCGTACGGCCCGCTTGGACATGAGATTGTCGGCGCGATCGCCGACGAACGCTTGGCAAATACCGTCACCGCCACAAAGATTCGCGCGGTGCTGGACGGACTTACTCTGGAAAAAGCAGCCGTCATTGCCGACGAGATCAAAGGCTGGGACAAGAAGGGCGCTGATGATCCGAGATCGTTTCATTACTCGGCGCATCGCAACATTGACCGGCAGTTGCGCGATTTCTGGCGAGCAAATCCTCCGCCGCCATCCGGCGTGAATCCAGGCGCGCCTTCGCATCATTGGTTCCATTACACCGACGTTCCCGTCGTGCCGGCGCAAAGATACCGCGACGGACACGCCGGCCGCAGCAAATGGGACATAGTCCATATGATTCCGTTCTGTGTCCAGATTTTGCAAGGACGAGTGCCTGAACAAAATGAGCGAAAGATTACCAAGGCCGTAGCACTTATTTTGCTTGCGCATTACGTTGCCGACATTCACCAGCCATTGCACGTAGGCGCGGAATATTTCGATCAACAAGGCCGAGTCGCAGACCCTGACAAAGATAAGTCAGCACTTGGGGATGAAGGTGGAAATACGTTTACTCTCGAACTGAGCGACGAACCGCCTCGCAGGCGCGGAATTCATAAGAAGAAATTGCACGGCTTTTGGGACTACGACGCAGTAAACGCGCTTTTTCCTCAACTTCCCGGTCCGCTGCGGACAGGTGATATGCAGACACTCATCGAGCCGCATAAGAAGGAACTGATTCGCGAGCTGGCGACGCATGAACCCGACAACTGGCGAATGCCACCAAACGTTCCTGTCGATAGTTATGCCGAGATATGGGCAGACGAAATCTTGCCAATCGCGCGCGAAGCGTATGCGCGGCTGCAATTCACAGATGTGCACCCGCAACAAGAGGAAGACCGGACCGTTGCGGCCGGTGAAGCCGTCGAAAAACCAGCCGCGGATCATGGTGTTTATCGCGGTTGGGCGACTAACGTAGTGCGTAATGAACTGCACAAAGCCGGTTGGCGTCTTGCCAATTTGCTAGAGAAAATCTTGTAGCTGACCGATGCGAGCTGTTGTCCAGCGTGTAAGTCGCGCCCGTGTAACTGTCGAGGGCAGTGTCGCGGGAGAAATCGCGGGAGGGCTTATGATTTTGCTTGGCATCGGGCGCAACGATACCTCCGCTGTCGCTGTCAGCATGGCCGAGAAGATCGCGAATCTAAGGATTTTTGAAGACAGCCAGGGAAAAATGAATCGTTCCCTGCTGGATGCAGGAGGCAGCGCGCTGCTTGTCTCGCAGTTTACGCTTTACGGCGACGCCCGCGGGCAGCGCAGGCCCAGCTTTATTGCCGCGGCGCCGCCGGAACAGGCAAATAAACTCTACCAAGAGTTCAGCGCAGCTTTGCACAGGTTGGGAGTCACCGTAGCAACAGGAGTTTTCCAAGCGATGATGTCAGTAGAATTGGTCAATGAAGGCCCAGTCACGATCCTCCTCGATTCTGACAAAACGTTCTAGAAGTCATCTCAGAATGTCATTCTGAGCGGAGCGAAGAATCTCAGATCACATCTGGACCGATCCACCAACGAAAATGAGCCAGAGCTGTTTCGCTTCGCTCAAGGGACAGCGCCATTTTTGAGATGAGTTCTAGAAATACGAGTGTCGCGAACATGCGAACTCAGAAGCGGGGTCAAACAAAATCGCGCCGGGATTTTCCACGGCGCGATTTCGTTTGAAAACTATCGGTGCAAATCAGGCTTCTGTTTTCTTTGTCTCTTTAGCAGACTTCTGACATTGCGCTTTCAACTGAGCGAACTGCTGTGCAGAAAGAATTCCTTTCGCCTGTTTTAGGAACGTCTGCCGGCTTTCCTTTGTGCAGCCTGCCTTCATGCATTCAGCCTGCCACGCTCCTATCTTTGTCTTTTGATCTGGCGTGAGATTGAGCGTTGCCAGATTGACGCAAGCCATTGAATTCGACTTCGCCGCGCCGTTGGCACAACATGCCTTGTCTCCTGCAAACGCGCTGGATGCTATGAGCATCGCGGCCGCAACTAGAGCTGTAGTGGTAATTTTAATCATGTGAATGCTCAGACATGCACGATGCAAGGACTGTTCAATTTGCTTGTCGCTTATCCAGGTTTGTCATTCTGAGCGAAGCGAAGAATCTCGGATCATGGTTTTCGCTGACACGAAGTGATCCTGAGATGTTTCGCGGAGCCTGTCCTGAGCAGAGCCGAAGGGCTCAACATGACAAGACACGCCCCCGAACTGGAATTGCAGCCTGCACGGCTGCCTCTACAGTGAGCCGATGATTCTCGAACCGGTTTGTCCGATTCAACTGTCAGAAATACGGGAAGCGCGCAAACGAATCGCACAGACGATCGTTCGCACGCCGCTCATCCGCTTGGAGCTCGGACCGGACTTTCCTGACATTCGACTCAAACTGGAGAATCTGCAGCCGATTAATGCTTACAAATTGCGCGGTGCCGCGAATGCGGTTGCACTGCTCTCGGATTCCGAGCGCGAGCGCGGTGTTTGGACAATCAGTGCGGGAAATGCAGGACAAGGCGTCGCCTACGCGGCGCGACAAGCAGGCGTGCCATGCGCTGTTGTGGTGATTGAGACCGCGCCGAAATCAAAGCTGGACCGGATGCGCGCGCTCGGCGCAAGACTATTTCCAGTACCATACGACGTTGCATGGAAAACGCTGGAGGAGCGCTCATTTCCTGGGGCCGAAGGAACATTCATTCATCCATTCGACGACGACAACTTCATCGCGGGCCACGGAACGATGGGACTAGAGATTTTGGAGGACGCCCCGGATACGGCGGCGGTCATTGCCAGCATTGGTGGCGGCGGACTTATCACTGGCGTCGGCAGCGCAATCAAAGCCCTCAAGCCGGAGATAAAGATTTTCGGCGTCGAACCGGACACAGCCGCACCCGCCGCCCTGTCATTCAAAATGGGGTCGCCACAGGTGTTCAACGAGTGGAAAGCCTCCTTCGTCGATGGTGCCGGCGGTCAAAGCATGTTTCCTCGCATGTGGGAACGAATGAAACCGGTCGTCGACGATTACTTCGTCGTCAGCTTGGAGGAAACCAGGCAAGCCATGCGGCTCATGGCGGAAAAGACACGGGTAATCTCCGAGGGCGCAGGCGCGCTACCGCTCGCTGCAGCTTTGCGTGGCAAGGCTGGCAAAGGCCCGATCGTCGCAGTCGTCTCAGGTGGGAACATCGATCTTAACAAGTTTTGCGAACTGACCGCTCAATAAGAAAGGCGACCCCGCACGCCACTATTGACTTTCGCTTCAGAACTTGAGAAAACCTTCTCCGTAGTAACTAAAGGAGGCAAAACAAATGAAAATTGGTGATACAGCACCGGATTTTGAAGCGGAAACTACCGAGGGCCGGATTCGTTTCCATGATTGGGTCGGCAACTCCTGGGCCATTCTGTTCTCACACCCGAAGGACTTCACGCCTGTTTGCACGACCGAACTTGGTTATATGGCTAAAATCAAACCAGAGTTTGACCGCAGAAATGTGAAGGTGATGGGATTGTCGGTCGATTCGACTGGCGATCATTCAGGATGGGCGAAGGACATCGAAGAAACGCAGGGTCACGCACCGAACTACCCAATTGTTGGTGATTCCGACTTTAAGATCTCGAAATTGTACGGAATGCTTCCCGCGGACGTTGAAGGCGACCCGAAGAAGCGCACACCCGCGGACAACGCGACTGTGCGCAATGTCTACGTCGTTGGCCCGGACAAGAAGGTTAAATTGATCCTCGTCTACCCGATGACGACAGGCCGCAACTTCGACGAAGTGTTGCGGGTGATCGACTCCCTGCAATTGACCGCGAAACATCAGGTAGCAACGCCCGTTAATTGGAAACAAGGCGACGACGTGATCATTGCCGGTTCGGTGTCCGACGAAGAAGCGAAGAAGCGTTATCCGCAAGGCTGGAAAGCTCCCAAGCCATATCTCCGGATCGTGCCGCAACCGCAATAAAGCGTGGACGGAACGGCGGCATCATGTCGCCGCCTCTCGAGCAACGTTTAGCTTCGTTGAGACGAAGGATCGTCTCCCGTCCTCTTGGAGTGAAACAAAGGTCGGCTCCCTCGAAACAAAGTGATTCCTGAGAACCAGAACAAAACGCTCCACGCGTGGCAAACCTCTGCGCGTTATTGGGACAAGTATCGCGACCTGATCACAGAAATGTTCGCGCCGTTAACATCCGGTTTAGTCGAACAGGCGCAGATTGGAATTGGCCAGAACGTGCTGGATATCGGCGGTGGCAGCGGCGAGCCATCGCTCTCAATCTCAAGAATTGTGGGGCCTACAGGGTCGGTAACGTACACCGATCCCGTAGCCGGTATGCTCGAGAGCGCTCAGGCGGAGGCAGCCCGACGCGGGGTTACGAACATCCATTTCAGACAATGTTCCGCCAACGACCTACCCTTTGAAACTTGTACCTTTGATGTAGCAGTAGGCAGGTTATCAGCAATGTTCTTCGCCGACCCTGTCGCCGCAGTGCGGGAGGCATTGAGAGTCGTTCTCGAGGATGGATCTGTCGCCTTTGCCGTCTGGGGTCCGAACGAAGCCAATCCTTTCTTTTCAACCGTCACAGACGTAATCGACCGGTTTCTTGAAGGCTACCCGCAGAATTCCGATGCGCCGGATACTTTCCGTTTTGCCGTTCCTGGTGAGCTGGCTGGAATCCTGGAGCAGGCTGACGCTAAAAATGTGATCGAACGCCAGCTGAATTTTCGAATTGAAGCGGCGATCTCATTTGAGCAGTTCTGGCAGTTGCGGACTGAGATGTCCGACAGCTTGCGAGAAAAAATGGCCAGACTCACGCCCGCTCAATTACCAACTGTGAAGCAAGCTGTTGCCGATGCTGCGAGGAAATACTTTGCGAGCGGAACGATGAGTCTCCCGGCGGAGGCGTTGATTGTTACCGGTAAAAAATCTGCCATATGAGGTCGCACTCTCCGCACTGATGCTTTTCGTGCCTTTGTGATCTTATGCGTTCCCAAAGTGATCGGTGAACAGGATTCGGCGCTGTGGCAAATCTTTACCGATCACTGATCACGGGTCACCGATCACACCTCTTCCAGAATGGGCTCAGCAGAATAATCGACAGGGTCCTGTTGAAAATAGTTTTGCAATTCTGCGTATAGCCGCGGGTGACGAGCGCGTAACGCACGTGGCTGCTCAAAGAATGCTTCGACCGATACGGCGAAAAACTCAACGGGATCAGTAGCTCCATAAGTATCGAGCAGTGTTGGAATCCCGCTTTCATCGGCAGCGCGCAGCGAAGCGAACTCGGAATTCATCACTTCGCTCCAGGCCGATTGCTGTTCGCGCGTCGCCAATCCCGGCACCCCATCGGCAGCATGATTTTCGTAATCCAGTTGGTGAGCAAATTCATGAAGAACAACATTCTTACCATCGGAGGGATCAGCCGCGCCATGTTTGACGGCTCCCCACGATAGGACAAGCGATCCCATCCTTCGGCCTGTCTCGCCAAGCCGACCTACCGTTCCTTCTTCCCAGACATGCTCACCAATCCGGTGGTCTTCCTGCACCATGTATGTCAATGGATAAACAAGGATCGTGAGCAGGTGTGGAAAATAGTCCGTCTCGCGATGCAACAATAGGAGACAAGCCTGCGCCGTGATGGTCACGCGGACCTCATCCGTGATCTCGAAACCGCCACATCCTTCGAAACGTTTTTCGGCAAGAAACACTTGCATATGACCAAGCAGTTCCGCGCGGTCGCCCGCGGTCAGCTTGTGAAAAAATACAACGTGCCGTTGAATCAACTTCAGCCATTCTTGCGGAAACTGTCGCGCCCGCAGGCGACGTCGCTTTTGCTGCTTCAGGAACTCAAAAATCATATGAAAATGTGAGCAGAACGCTTCATCGCGTTCGTTTTAGTGGATGCGCTTCGGTATTAAAGATGACTTTATCGAATTGCAAGGTTTCAGGCGGTGCGAAGAGCAAATAAAAATATTTGAAAGTCTCAGCCAGGACAAAGCTCTGCATTTCATCGACCTGTTCTTTGCTGATTACGTCGGCAAGCGCAGCGTAACCAGACTCCGCGCGACAATATTTAACGAAATCATCGAACATTTTCTCGCCCATGCGCCGATATTCCGGGTCACCCGTGTAACGGTAAAGATAATAAGTAGACTCAATGATTTCGGGACGCAGATGATAACTTCCGGCCACCACGCGCATCGTTTTGTAATCGAGAGTTTCCGGCTCGATGCCGTACAGGTTCCACATCTTGAACGATGAAGCTTGCAGGCGGCGTGCGCGCTCCACATCGCCGGAGAAGGCGAGCAACGCAGGGAAGAATGCATCGAGCGCGCCGTACTCTGTCTTAGTCCGCTCACCTGTCTGCATATCAGCGTGGCCGTACCAGAGGCCGCCGCGGATTTCGTCGGCAAGATATTTGTTGATGGTTGGAATACTGGCATTCCACATGTCGCGACAATCCTTATCGCCGAAAAGAAGCCAGCACTTCCACAAATATTCGTAGTACGAATCAATACCACCGCTGATGTGACTGTCAGCATTCGTCCAAGCCCCTGTGTCCACGTTAATGCTTTCGCCGACGAGCCCGAGCGGAGAGCGTCGCTTGAACGTTTCAACCAAAGCGCGTTTTGCTTTCTCGTAGAAAACGGGCTTGCCGGTCAATTTACTCAGAGTGCCGAACTCCAATAGCAGCGTGCCAGTTTCTGCCGGATTCGTTACCGGATCGCGTATCTGCCCAGTGCGGAGGTTGACATAAACATAAGGGAGCCCGGTCGGCGAATTGAAAACCGGAAGCAGGCGGTTGCCTAAATCCTCCGCCAGCCTCAAAAGGCGTTTGTCGCCCGACAGTTGATAGCTGGAAAGCAGCCCGCCGAGTAAGCGTATCGCTATCTCGAAATTCTTGACGTAAATATCGCGATCGAACGAGAGATCAGTAGCGATCAGTGATCGCGCCCTTTCGGCCTCGGCGTCGAGATGCATCAGAATGAGTGTGTCGAGTGCATCGACAGGCGTCATCAACAGCGACTGTCCGTACCAATCGTGCGCAGTTTTACTTAACGGTCGCAATGCGTCATGACCCCACGCGTAACGCTCGTAATTATTCCAGGCATGCAGAAATTCATCTCGCACACGTGAAGCGAGTTGTTGAGCGTGCTCGTCCTCGCGCGTTTTGGCGCAGCCGTGGATTGCGCACGCCACCGCGGCAGCAAGCAAAACCACGGTTGGTGCAATTCGGTCTGGCATTTCGTTCGGATCAGCCTAACAATCGACTAGGAGGGGTTCAACGATGAATACGATGTCTATTTCTCGACGTAAATTTGCACAGTTACTGGGCATAAGCGCGGCGACGGTAGTCGTTAGGCCACCGGTTTCTTTCGCAAAGCCAACTCAGTCCGTTACGACACCTTTAGCGGAAGACGGGGGAATCGTTCGGCTGAGCGCGAATGAAAACCCTTATGGACCTTGTCCGAAAGCATTGCAGGCGATGACGGATTCATTCGGCCTCGCCTGCCGCTATCCGGACGAACATAACAATGTGCTGATCGATAAACTTGCAAAGCTGAACGGAGTCAATCACGATCAGATCCTGCTGGGCGACGGTTCAGGCGAGATTCTGAAACTCTGCGCTGAAACATTTACCGGACCTCAGAACGGAAAGCTAGTCGCGGCGGACCCGACCTTTGAAGCAATTCTCAATAATGCCAGTGCTAATGGCGCTGAAGTAGTAAAGGTGCCGCTGACCAGCAGCTTTGCGCATGATCTGCCGAAAATGCTTGCCGTTGCAAAGGGCGGTTTGATTTACGTCTGCAATCCGAACAACCCCACTGCCAGCATCACGCCCAAGGACGAATTACGCGACTTCGTCGCAAAGACCCCGCGCGAGACAATGATTCTGGCGGACGAAGCATATTTCCATTTCGCGGACAGTCCCGACTACGAGAGTGTGATCCCGCTCGTGAAAGAGCATCCGAACCTGATTGTTTCCCGCACGTTCTCAAAAATTTACGGCATGGCAGGATTGCGCTGCGGCTACTGTGTCGCGCCAAAGGAAACGATCGAACGCATGCGCCAGCAGCAAATGTGGGACAGCGTCAACTGCATGGCGCTGGCTGCCGCAACCGCGAGTTTGGACGATCCAGATCACGTCCCAAACGGCCAGCGGTTGAACAAAGAAGCGAAACAATTCACGACATCCGAGCTCGAGAAGATGGGCTACAAATCAATCCCTTCTCAAGCCAATTTCATCATGTTCGATTGCAGGAGACCCGTCGTACCGATCATTAAGGCGATGAAGGACCGCAACATCCACGTCGGCCGTTTGTTCCCGGCGCTGCCCAATCATATGCGTCTCACCATTGGAAAGAAATCAGAGATGGAATCTTTTTTGTCAGCGTTTCGGCAGGCGATTGCCTAATGGAACGCGTTGCATGCGTCTGATGAGAAAGAGATAAGCCACCGCAGGTTGTCGTGGCAAACACGCTGAAGTTGCTTCGCAATGGGGCCGTTGGCTTTCATCGACTGGTTAGGCCGTAGGGTCTCGCAGCTCATTTCGTAACGACGCTCCGTCTGGAAGAAAGAGAATGGAGATTGGTAGGCGATCTTTCACACGAACGTGAAAGAGGCACCCGCCCGGTGGGCCAAAGCCCGCGTTGAATCCCGCGACACGCTGATCGTGTAACCGTTGCCCCAGAGACTTCGCCAGTACGCTTCGGGCAAACAAATGCCATCTACTGGTCTTACTGACGCGGCCTTTCCGCATGGCGTATTCAAAGACGCTTCAGGAAACGATCTTTCTTTGCGAGTCGGCTCGCGGAGCGTTCGATTCAACTCCTTCTTCGTCCGCGTTACGAAATCGTTACAAAAAACCCGGAAAAAGATCGCGTCGCTTAACAAAACTGCGCAGCATTGGTGCAAATGCCTAACTATTTTGGTCAGTTCGAGATTGTGGCGGAGACGAAGAACTTCATAGTCACCTGCGATGGCGATGCCGAGGCGAGAGTTCGGGCCCAGAACGTCGCTGGCGTGTGCGAGTCCGATCTGCGTCTGCTAAACGACTTATTCAGCACGAACTTTGAGGCAGGGAATACTTCAGACCACACCATTTGGGTGAACGTGCTGAAGCACGATCCAGCTACAACCTCGAACGGCTTCAACTACGGCTATGAGACTGAGGAGAGCAGCCGGATAGTGCTGCCTCGCGCTTTTTTGCCGCCGCCCACGCCACCACCTCCGGCGGATCCTCCCCCGGTCACCCCGCCCAACTTCATCAATGCAGTGATTGAGTTTCCCCGCTTCGTGTTTGTGGCGGAACTAGCCGAGATTCTGATGGACTTCACGGGATATGGTTGGGGCGCAGGAAATAGCATGGGTGAAGGACTGTCCAATCTGCTGGGAGCATTGCTGCACCCAGCGGGGTACTATGACACAAACCAAGGGCCG
>Ga0209686_1001838_pt1 | contig 10238 bp, 7 predicted proteins | sample GraSoiAngelo_126_FD_185883 | JGI IMG/M metagenome (GOLD analysis project Ga0209686, IMG submission 185883) | Grasslands soil microbial communities from the Angelo Coastal Reserve, California, USA - 14_0927_09_20cm (SPAdes) (version 2) | ecosystem: Environmental > Terrestrial > Soil > Grasslands ...
TCGAATCCGTAGTCCTTCTTGATCTCCTGCCTGATGTTGGGAAGCGTCTCGATCACCGACAGCTCGAAGACCGACTGCGCGTTGTCGGTGACGGGGCCGTACGAGTCGACCGCGATTGTGACGGGGCCCATGCCGAGAAAGCCGAATGCCACCAGGCCGAACGCAAACACCGCCGGCGCGATCATGAGCTGCGCGAGCCCGTAGGTGCTGACGATATACGCGATCGACATCAACGTCACGATGCTGGCGCCAAGCCAGTAGCTGCTGAAATTGCCCGCGACGAAGCCGGAGAGGATGTTCAGCGATGCGCCGCCTTCACGCGATGAGGTAACGATCTCGCGGACGTGACCCGAGTCCATGGAGGTGAACACCTTGACCATCTCGGGAATGATCGCGCCGGCGAGCGTGCCGCACGTAATGACGGTCGAGAGCTTCCACCAGAGCGTCGGGTCGCCGCCGATGTTCGGAATCAGCAGGCGCGACACGATGTAGGTGAGGATTAACGAGACGATCGACGTCAACCACACGAGCCGCGTCAGCGGCGCCTCGAAGTTCATCACCGCCGCGTTGGCGTACTGCCCTTTCGAGATCGCTGCGTTCAGCAGGTACGAGAAACCGCTGGCAACGATCATCATCACGCGCATCACGAATATCCAGACGAGGAGCTGCACCTGCACCGACGGCTCGTTGACCGCGACCAGGATGAACGAAATCAGCGCCACGCCCGTGACGCCGTAGGTTTCGAAGCCATCGGCGCTGGGCCCCACGGAATCGCCGGCATTGTCGCCCGTGCAGTCCGCAATGACCCCGGGATTGCGGGCATCGTCTTCCTTGATGTTGAAGACAATCTTCATCAGATCCGATCCGATATCGGCGATCTTCGTAAAGATGCCGCCCGCGATGCGGAGCGCCGCGGCGCCGAGCGATTCACCAATCGCGAAGCCGATGAAGCAGGAGCCCGCGTAATCCCCCGGGATGAAAAGGAGGATGCACAACATCATGAACAGCTCGACGCTGATGAGGAGCATGCCGATGCTCATCCCCGCCTGCAGCGGGATCGCGTAAATCGGATAGGGCTTCCCCTCCAATCCCGCGAACGCGGCGCGCGAGTTCGCGAATGTGTTCACGCGGATGCCGAACCACGCAACGCCGTAGCTGCCGCCGATGCCGATCAGGCTGAAGGCCAGGATGATGACGACCTTCATGACATCAAAGTGCTGCAGCACGCGGAAGTAGAAGACCATGATCACGCCGATGAACGCTTCGAGGATCAGGATGAACTTGCCCTGCGTGATGAGGTACGTCTTGCACGTTTCGTATATCAGCTCGGACACTTCGAGCATCGAGCGATGCACCGGCAGGTTCTTCAGCCGCACGAAAATCGTCATCCCGAAGGCGAGCCCCAGCAGGCACACGACCAGGCCGCTCATGAGCAGCGTCCGAGCGTTGATGCCCCTGAACGACTGCGTGCTCAGGTCCGGCAGCACCAGGTTCGCCTCGCCGCCGACATGGCGCTGCGCAGTTTCAGCGGCGGCCTGGCCGGAGGGCGGCTGCTTCGCGAAGGCGGCGGCGGGCATCAGCGCCGTCAGCGCCAGCAGCAGAACAGCGATTCGGAACGTGGGGATCATTAACGGCCCTCTGATGAGGAAAACAAAACAACGGATTATACCCGGAAATCTCCGACGCGATCGTCACCGCGGCGCGCTCGAATCCGTCCGCCCATGGCCATTCCGCCGGTGAGAAAAATGCGGATGCCCTGTTCGACGGTGATGTCCGGGTACGCCGCGCGATCGCGCGGGCAGATCACGATGTCGCCGAGGTAGAGGTGATTCGTCGGCACGTATACGGCGAGCAGCGCCTCCGGCCCTTGCCCGCGATCGACAGTGAATTCCTTCGTGAGAAATCCGAGGATGAATCCTCTCGAGGCGTCCTCGATGAGGACGACCCGCTTGAAGCCGTACTCATTGTCGGGAGAGAACGCGACGACGAGCTGCTTGACGGGCGCGTAGATGCTGCGGAAGAGCGGCACGCGCAGCAACAAGGCTTCTGCCTGTTGCAGCAGCCGCTTGCCGACGACATTGGTCGCGATCGCGCCGACGAGGAGGATGGCAACGGCCGTGGTCAGGATGCCGAGGCCCGGCACTTCGCGGCCGAGATACTTGACATAGAACGGCCCGACGAATCCGTCAACGAGGCGGAACAACCAGAGCAGCGCCGCAACGGAAATGAACAGCGGGACGGTGACGAAGAAACCGGCGATGAAACTTCGACGGAGCCACTGCATAACCAATCAAAAACCACACCGATCAACGACGATGCTAAGAGTGCGGTTCAGAATTACCGTAGCCGCCGGAATTTGAAACGCACCAGATGCCCGCTAGAACCACCCCATCGCGAGGGCCGCGACCAAGACGACGCCGGCGAGAATTCGATACCAGGCAAACGGCACGAAGCCGGATCGCCTGACGATCGCGAGAAACGGTTTCACGACGAGCGCGGAGGCGATGAACGCCATGACGAATCCAATCGCGATCTCGAGCGCCCGCTCCGTTCCAAGACGGTGGCGGGCTTCGATCAGATCGTGCGCGAACGCCGCCGCCATGGTCGGCATCGCCAGGAAGAACGAGAACTCAGCCGCCGCAGGACGATCGAGCCCCATGACCATCGCGCCGACGATCGTCGCGCCCGAGCGCGACACGCCCGGAATCAGCGCGAGCACCTGGCACGTTCCGATCGCGAGCGCGCGCGCCAGCGACGTATGATCCGCGTTCAGCACCGTCGCCGGCGGCCGGTAACGCTCGACGACGAGCATCACGATGCCGCCGATGATGAAGCTGGCCGCGATGACGGCAGGCGTGGTGTAGAGCACGCGCTTGACGAAACCGGAGAGGAGCGCGCCGGCGAGCGCGGCCGGAAGGAATGCGACGAAGATCATCAGCACGAAGTGCCGCGCGTCAGCGTCCGAGGGCAGCCCGCGGAGGATGTGAACGATCTTCGTGCGGTACAGCCACATCACGGCCACGATTGAGCCAAGCTGAATCATGACCGTGAAGACGCCGCCCGGATCGTCGAATCGGAGCAGCCGCGCGCCAATGAGGAGATGAGCGGTCGAAGAGACGGGCAGGAACTCGGTCAGTCCCTGCACCACCCCCAGCAGAGCGGCGGCCAGCCAGTGCACGAACGTCCGTTACGACGCGCGGGCGCGGCGAGGCTTCTTGGCAGGCGCGATCGGGGCGGCCGGCGCCGCCTTCACGGGCTTGCGTCCCTGCCAGATGATCACGATGGCCGCGGCAATGAACACGCTCGAGTACGTGCCGGTGATGATGCCCACGATCATCGTGAACGCGAAGCCCTTCAACACTTCGCCCCCGAACAGGTACAAGGCGATGACCGACAGCATCGTCGTGCCGCCGGTGATGATCGTCCGATCGAGCATCTGGTTCACCGAGACGTTCACGATGTGCTCGATGTTGTCGCGGCGCATGGAGCGCATGTTCTCGCGGATGCGATCGAAGATGACGATCGTGTCGTTCATCGAGTAGCCGGTGATCGTCAGGATTGCCGCGATGATGTTGAGGGTAAGGTCGTAGCGGAAGAATGCCAGCACCGCCAGCGTAATCAAGAGGTCGTGCACGGTCGCGACGACGGCGCCGACGGCGAAACTGAGCTGAAACCTGACCGCGATGTAGACGAGGATGCCGGCCAGCGCGAAGATCGTCGCCAATGTGCCGCGCGTCTGCAGTTCCTTGCCGACGGTCGGACCGACGATCTCCCGCCCGACCACCTGTGGGTTCCCGAGATTCGCCTTCTTGATGGCGGCATCGACCTGCTCCGCCGTCGCGCTCAGTGAGCCGCCCGCCTCCGCGCCCGCCGTGTGCACGCGCACCATGACTTGCCGCGAGGCCGGCGGACCGTATTGCTGCACGATGGCGTTCCCGCCGTCGGGAACTCCCTTGCTGAGCGCGCCGCGCACCTGCTCGATGTTCGGGTTCTGATCGAACTGCAGGATGACGATCGTGCCGCCGGAGAACTCGACGCCCTTGGGCATGCCCTTCGTCCAGATGACGACGAGCCCCGCGATGATGATCACCCACGACATCGCGATTGCGTGCCAGCGCCATTTGACGAAGTTGAAGTTCGGGTTCGTGAAAATATGCATCGCTCTGATCCGTGTATTCCGTGTGATCCGTGGCTTAAATGCTGAGCGCCGGCTCCTTGCGCGCCGAGAGCTCCAGCTCGTAAATCGTCTTCGACACGAAGATCGACGTGAAGAGATTCACCATGAGACCGATCGACAGGGTCGTCGCGAACCCGCGGATCGGGCCGGTGCCGAACTGGAAGAGGAACGCCGCAGAGATGAGCGCCGCGACGTGCGTGTCGAGCAGCGTCAGGAATACGCGGCTGAACCCCGCATTGATTGAAGCCCGCACCCCACGCTGCGCCGCGAGCTCCTCCTTGATGCGCTCGAAGATCAGCACGTTCGAGTCGACGCCGACGCCCATCGTCAGCACGAAGCCGGCGATGCCCGGCAGCGTCATCGTCGCGCCGACATACGCCATCAGGCCGATCAGGATCACGAGGTTGAAGATCAGCGCGACGATCGCGTTCACGCCTGACAGCTTGTAGTAGACGAGCATGAACACCACGATCAGGGCCAGGCCCGTGGCCGAAGCAATCACGCCGGATCGGATTGAGTCCTGCCCGAGCGTCGGACCGACGACGCGCTCCTCCAGGTACGTCAACGACGCGGGGAGTGCGCCGGCGCGCAGCGTCAACGAGAGATCATTGGCCATCTCGGTCGTGAAGCCGCCGCTGATACGTCCCTGGTCGGTGATGCGTCCCTCGAGCCGCGGCGCCGAGACGACGCGGTTGTCGAGCACGATCGCGAGATAGCGCCCGATGTTTTCTCCCGAAAGCTTGCCGAATCTCTGTGCGCCCCCTGACTTCAGCTCGAAGTGCACGGCAGGCTGGTTGTTCTCGTCGAGCCCCGGCCGCGCTACGCGCAGGTCCTGGCCCGTCACCGGCGCAATCTTGCGTACGACGTAATACAAAGGACCGGTGTCAGTGCCGCCGCGCTCGGCCGACCCCTGCAGGATCTCCATCTCGCCCGGGAGCTGTCCGTTGTACTGCTTCAACAGATCGTCTTTCGACGAGCTCGGACCCGCTTCGACCAGCTTAAATTCCAGGATTGCCGTGGATCGAATGATTTCCTTGGCGCGCGCCACGTCGGTGACGCCGGGCAACTGCACGAGAATCTGATCTCCCTGCGGCTGCCGCGCGATGCTCGGCTCGGCAACGCCGAGCTCGTTGACGCGGCGATCGATCGTCTGCAGCGCCTGGTCGACCGCCTGCTCGCGCAGGTCGCGCTCGATGAGCGGCTTCATCGTGAATTCGTACGCGCCGCCGGCGAGCGGATTGCGGTTGTAGTTGGTTGCCGTGATCTCATCGGCCGCCTGGCGGAACTGCGAGTCGCGATCGGGCGGAACACCCTCCACGCGAAATCTCGTCGGCGCCTCCAGAACGATGTTGGTCACGGGAATATTGCCGCTGCGCAACGATTCGCGGAGCTGCTCGCTCGTCGTCGTGCTCGTCAGCTTGAGCGCATCGTCCGTGTTCACGCGCAGCACCAGGTGCACGCCACCCTTCAGGTCGAGGCCCAGCTTGAGCTGATTGGCCTTGAGGTATTGCGGCAGCGGCATGTGGTAGCGCTCGGCGAGCAGCGGATAGACGCCGATCGTGAAGAAGACGCCGACAACAATAATGATGGTGAGGACTTTCCAGCGAAGGTTCTTGTACATGGCTTAGACGTTCTCGTTATCCGAGACCACCGGCTCCTGGCCCTGGTAGCCACCGACGGCAGCGCGTGCGACTTCGATGCGGACCTTGTCGGCGATCTGCAACTGGACGGACTTCTCGTTCACCTTCGTGATCTGTCCGTAGATGCCGCTGGTCGTGACCACTTTGTCGCCCGCTTTCAACGATTCCTGGAACTCGCGGACTTTTTTCTGCCGGCGCTTCATCGGCAGCAGGATCACGAAGTAAAAAATGCCAAGAATCAGCGCGAAAGGCAGGAACTGTACCAGCCCTCCGGCTCCCTGGCCCGGACTCGCCATTGCCACCACCGACACGTACCGCAGATCCAATCCCGTCATGAACTAATGTGAGGTCGGCGAGAGAAGGTTTGATGGAACTCCGAGCGGAGTCGTTCAAACATGCCGAAACTGATAGCCTCCCTAATCCTGCGCATTAAGTCAAGGTAAAAGTAGAGGTTATGGATAGTGTTGAGGGTTCCGGACGTCATCTCGCCGGCCATAAATAGATGACGGAGATAGGCGCGGCTGAAGTGCCGGCAGGTGTAACAACCGCAGCCGGGCTCCGGGGGCTGCTGGTCCTCGGCATACTGCGCGTTCTTGATGACGAGGACGCCGTTCCGGGTCAGGAGCTGGCCGTTCCGCGCATTGCGCGTCGGAAGCACGCAGTCGAACAGGTCGATGCCGCGTGCGACGCATTCGATGAGGTCATCGGGCATCCCGGTGCCCATCAAATAGCGCGGACGATTGTCAGGCAACTGCGGCGCGGTGTGCGCGACGATGTCATACATGACGTCGACCGGTTCGCCGACGCTCAGACCGCCAATCGCGTGCGCCTCGAAGCCGATCTCGACCGTCGCCTGCACGCTTTCGGTGCGCAGGCCTGGATCGGTGCCTCCCTGGATGATCCCAAACTGCGCCTGGGCCGGATTGGTGACGACCACGTCTCTGGCGGACGCGGGATCCTCGCGTAACTGAAGCTGGCGCGCGCGCGCCCGGCGCGCCCAGCGGACGGAGCGTTCCATCGCGAGGCGGGAAACGGTGACAGTCACAGTTTCGCCGGGCCGCGGGTCGGAAACTGTGACTGTCACCGTTTCCGGCGCGATGCATTCGTCAAGCACCATCGCGATGTCGGATCCGAGCTGCGCCTGGATATCGACGGCCCGCTCCGGCGTGAGCACGTGCGCGGCGCCGTCGAGGTGCGACCGAAACGTCACGCCGTCTTCGCTCACCTTGCGCATCGCGGCAAGGCTGAACACCTGGTACCCGCCGCTGTCGGTGAGGATCGGCCGTGGCCAGCCGATGAATGCGTGCAGGCCGCCCGCGCGCGCGATCAGCGAGTCACCGGGACGAAGGTGCAGGTGGTACGTGTTCCCCAGGATGATCTCCGCGCCGAGGTCTTCCAAATCACGGTGCGTGATCGCCTTCACGGCGCCGCGCGTCCCCACCGGCATGAACGCTGGCGTCTGCACGACGCCATGGGGGGTCGTCAGAACTCCGCGGCGGGCGGACCCGTCTCTCGCGCTGATTGCGAACCCGAATGACTCTGCCATCATTTATCAATGCGCGTGGGGCCCCACTTCTTTCAATCGCGTCGGGGCCCCACCCCCGACGCGTGCCGCTACGCCCATTCGGGCTGCGCGGCGGCTGAAGGCTCTCACGCGCTCGCGCTCGACGGTGCTATGCCTGTCAGCTCCAGCCGCAGGCGCTGCTGCAATGCGCGGGGGCCCCACTTCTTTCAATCGCGTCGGGCCCCACCCCCGACGCGTGCCGCTACGCCCATTCGGGCTGCGCGGCGGCTGAAGGCTCTCACGCGCTCGCGCTCGACGGTGCTACGCCTGGCAGCTCCAGCCGAAGGCGCTGCTGGAATACTCTGACTTTCTGCCTCCTGTATTCTGTCTCCTGACTCCTGTATTCTGAAATTGTGAAACGTCTTCGCGTTGGTGTGCTCTACGGCGGTCGATCCGGCGAGCACGAAGTATCGCTCGCGTCTGCGGCTGCGGTCTTCGCTCACCTCGACCGCAAGAGATACGAACCGGTCCCGATCAAGATCGAAAAGGACGGCCGCTGGGCGCTGGCCGACAAGCCGCCGTCGATGATGTCGGCCGGTGACGTGATCGAGCAGGTGCGGGTCGAGGCGGCGCGCCCCGTCCGCGAAGGTCGCGAGGTGCATCTCGTCGCGTACCCCGGCGAGGAGACCATTCTCTCGATCGACCGCACGTCGCGCGCGAAGGACGTGGATCTGCCCTCAGCGATCGTGACGGGTCTCGCGCTCGACGCCATCTTCCCGATGCTGCACGGGCCCCACGGAGAGGACGGCACGATCCAGGGACTCCTCGAGCTGGCGAATGTGCCGTATGTCGGATCCGGCGTGCTCGCATCGGCCGTCGGCATGGACAAAGCGATCATGAAGATCCTGTTCGCCGCCCGCGGACTGCCCGTCTGTGCGTACCGGGTCGTCCTCCGCCACGAATGGGATCAGCACGCCGACCGGATCGCCTCGGAGCTCGAGCGCGTGCTGAAGTACCCGATGTTCGTCAAGCCGGCGAACCTGGGATCGAGCGTCGGCATCTCGAAAGCCAAGGACGCACGCGGACTCCGCGATGCGATGGCGCTCGCCGCGGGGTTCGATCGGAAGATCGTGATCGAAGCCGCGGTCACGAACGCGCGCGAGCTCGAGTGCGGCGTGCTCGGCAACGACGAGCCGGACGCGTCGGTGCCGGGGGAGATCATCCCGTCGCGCGAGTTCTACGACTACGAAGCGAAATACATCGACGCGGAGTCGAAGACCGTCGTCCCGGCCGAAGTGCCAAAGAAGCTGGCGGACATCGTGCGCAAGCTGTCGATCGAAGCGTTCAAGGCGATCGACGCCGCCGGCATGGCGCGCGTCGACTTCCTGCTCGGCGGCAGCGACGAATCGTTGTACGTCAACGAGGTGAACACGATTCCAGGCTTCACGACGATCAGCATGTACTCCAAGCTCTGGGCCGCGTCAGGGGTCGAATATCCCGCGCTGCTCGATCGGCTCATCGCGCTCGCCCTCGAACGGCACGCCGAAAAGCAGCAGCTCCGCACCAGCGTGACGTGATGCGGCGCCGGCACCGCCAGGCGGCGTGCCTCGCAGCCGGCGCCCTGTGCCTCACCGGCGGCGTCGTTTTCACGCGGCCCGCGGAACTCACCGGCGTCGAGAGGCTGGTCCGCGTCTACGATTACATCCTCGATGCGCAGTTTGACCAGGCGGACGCCGAATTGCAGCGCGCGTGCGGCCCTGCGCCGCGCGAGGCGTGCGACCTGCTCGACGCCACAGTCACGTGGTGGCGCATCCAGCTGGATCCTGCGAGCCCCTCTCTGGACGAGGAATTCAACGCTTCGATCGAAAAGGCGATCGCCTCCACCGAGGCCTGGGCGGCACGCTCGCCCGAAAGCGCAGAGGCGCACTTCTACGTCGGCGCCGCATACGCTGCACGCGTCCAGTTCCGCGTCCTGCGAAACGAGAAGCTGGCAGCCGCGCGCGACGGCAAGCGCATCAAGCAGGCGCTCGAACGCGCGCTCGAGCTCGACGACGACCTGGACGATGCGTATTTCGGCTTGGGGATGTATCAGTATTACGCCGACGTCGCGCCTGCCGCAGCGAAGGTGCTTCGCTTCCTGCTCATGCTGCCCGGGGGCAATCGGACCGAAGGACTGGCGCGCATGCTGCGGGCGCGCGCGCACGGGCGGCTGCTGCAGGGGGAAGCGGACTACCAGCTCCAGATCATCTATTTATGGTACGAGCATCGGATCGATCAGGCGGTCGCGCTGCTCGAATCGCTGCACGATCGCTACCCTGGCAATCCGCTGTTCGTGGCGCAGCTCGCCGAGGTGCAGGACACGTATCGACACGACCTGAGCGCCAGCCTCGATACGTGGCGCGCGCTGCTGGCCGCGGCGCGCGAGCAGCGCGTCAGCGAGCCGGCGCTCGCGGAAATCCAGGCGCGCATGGGCGTCGCGCGGCAGCTCGACGTCCTGTATCAAACCGATCACGCGCTCGAACAACTCCGCGACGTCATCGAGGCGCGCCCGGCTCGGCCGCATGGGGCGCTGGCGGCGGCCTACTTGGCACTCGGAGAGGCGGAGGATCGGCTGGGGCATCGCGATGCCGCCATCGCCGCTTACCGGCTGGCGGTCTCCACCGCGCCCATGCCCGACGCGCAGAACGTGCGCGACCTGGTCGTTCGGATCCAACCGCACGTAGTTGCGCGATCCGGTCCACGTGAACCGCTTGTCGGTGATGACATCGTGCACGACGTACGGCTCATGCTTGGTGATGCCCATCTCGGCGATGGGCACGTGTACCATCGTTGCCTGCGTATTGTGCGGATCGAGGTTCACGGCGACGAGCACGTCCGGATCCGTGAACCTCGATCCGCACAATACGCAGGCAACGAT
>Ga0209686_1001844_pt1 | contig 10223 bp, 6 predicted proteins | sample GraSoiAngelo_126_FD_185883 | JGI IMG/M metagenome (GOLD analysis project Ga0209686, IMG submission 185883) | Grasslands soil microbial communities from the Angelo Coastal Reserve, California, USA - 14_0927_09_20cm (SPAdes) (version 2) | ecosystem: Environmental > Terrestrial > Soil > Grasslands ...
GGGCCGCCGCTTCACTCGATCGCCACAGTAACGAGCTTCCGAAGGATCAAAATGGTTCGGGCGCCACCGCTCTGGGCGGCTACATAGCTATAACCAAATCGGTCCGGCTTATAGGACTTCACTGCGCGAATCCAGGAGCGACCAAAAAGTGGCGCACAACGCGTCGGCGAAACTGGGCTCGTTGGAGGTGGTAGTCCGCAGATGTCTGCGGCAGCGGAAAGACGGAGGTCCTTCAGCGAGCTGGGTCGGTGGTCAGCCGTCGCTGGCTGGCTCGCAGCGATCCACGCTGAACCCGAAAGCATTTCGCAATAGACCAGAACGTCATTGTGAACAGGGGAAAGTTTCGAAGAACAGCCCCTGAATAGTGGCCGAAGTCACCTTGGCTGGTGTACACAATTACAAAGTCGCAAAAAAAGAAGATCGCGTACACGTTCCGATAGAGCTGCCAACCCCACTTTTTCGCCACTAGGAAAAATGCGAGGAAAGTAAGAAACGGTACCGTTAGGAGGCCTTGAATTCCGTAACCAGCGAATGCTTGACCCGCTAGCGGGAGCGACGGATACTTTCCGCCAGCTGGATCAACCAAGCCGTAGTACACCACAGTTGTGTAGGCTGGAATATATTGTGGCTTGTCCGGATTGATGAAGCTCGGCATGAGACGAGTCACTGCGGGCCACAACGCTTCGCCACCCTGCGGGCCGCGCCGATTCACTGCCGCGATTACGGGATCAATTTGTTGGACGGATGCGTAACGCCCGAGTAACATCTGCCCTGCTCCGTTCCCGCCGAAGTAGTTATAGTAGCCTTCGCCGAATTGGCCATCGCCAATCGCTCGGAGGTCCTCAAATTCTCCTCGCTCGTGTATCAGTCTTGCTGTCGTGGACGTGATCAGCTCGACCCGTTCGTTGACGCTCAGGTCCCGCTGGCCCAACGCCCGCAACCCATGAATCAATGGTCCAATCACTATTGCGAATGCTATCCAGCCGACTATGGCGGCCGCGATCGTCGCTAGTGGGAGTCCCCTCCGGTAGAAGAATACCGTGGCGATGTAGCTAACGATTGGCAACGCGGCTGAGGTCTTCGTATTGTCGATTAGCCCAAGACACACGCTGACTACGAACATGCTACCGAGCCAAAGATCGAACGTTTGTCGGAATCCACTCCGCTCGAGCAACATGGCCGTTCGGGCGATTACGGCCATCAGCAGGAGATCGCGAAACAGTGCAACGCCGCCGAAGCCGGTTCCAGAAGGATCTTGAAACCAGCCGTTCATAATCCAGAAGAGCGTTCCGAGAACGAAACAGGTCCACGATAGAAAGCCAAGAAAGGACGGATCCGATTCAGCAGAGAATAGAGGTCGTCCGACTCGAATCCATCGGGCGAGCGCCAGCGCAGCTACAAGCGCAGTGCTGGTCACCGCGATGGCAGCGAAGGAGTAGGCCGCCGCTTCTAAGTGGCTATCCAAAGGCTGGCCTAGCACTGTCTTGGCATACAGAGCCACGAGCGCATTGCCGAGTCCATAGAACAGCGACACCCAAGAACCGGTGTTGTACGGGCCCAGTGCCACAAACCCAAGCAAACTGGCGCTTACGGCAAGGATTGCTAGCAACACCACGACAATCGGAGCTCCAAGCGCGAGTTGAATGACGGACGCTGCAGCAGCGAGAGCCGCGAGCATCGCGATGAAACCGCGAAGCCCTATAGGCGAACCTGGCCTTGGAGACCTAGATATGTGCCCGGTGATCATGCGTTCTTAGGGTGCGTCCGTATCGCACAACCGTCCACACTGCCGCCGCGAGGTCCTGGTTCTCCCAACGGAGCGGCCCTAGATTGAGCGCGCGCCAACGATTTCAGCCGTCCGCTTATTCCCACTGGTCCGCTACTAGAGGTATGGGATTTTGAGAGCGTTGCACTAGCAGCAGGTAAGGATTCGCTGCGCGGAGGATGCTCGATGTGGTCACATCCAGCAGGCGAGCGACCGAGTGTATCGTATAAAACGCCATCGCACCGTCCACGCATATCAGCGCCAGCCCGCTAGCAGCGAGGTCGCCGGTCAGCCTAAGGAGCAGGGCCGCCACGCCAACTGCTCCGACGGATGCGAAAACGAACACGACAGCCGCGCGCAAGTGGCAATTGGCGGCTTTGAGCACGATTAGTGATCCGTACCAGAGTACGCTTGCTACCGCGGACGCCAGAAGGAGAGCGAACAATGCGCCGTGCATCTCCACGTTTCCGTGCGTCCAATGCCGCAAGATGAAACGACCGAACAACGTTAGGGCGGCCGCAGCCGCAAAGCCAAGCCACATCCCTCCCCTCAGGACGTGCATAAAGAGAGAGCGCATCAGCTCGCGATTCCCCGCTCCATGAGCCGCTGCGATCTCGGGCTCTGCGGCATTGCTCACGGCAAGGACCACTTGCAGGGCGAGGCGTGTAAGTGTCCGCAGTGTTGAGAACACGACCACCGCGACCGGTCCAAGGACCGCTCCAACCACCAGGACCATCCCTTGGATATTGACGGCCTGAGCGAACGGAAGTGCGAGATTCGCTAACGCGGGTTTGAGGAGGGGACGCAGCTCGCTTTTCCGAGCATGCTCGACACTAAACCGCAGCCATTGATGCCGATACACGAGGAGAGTCGCCGTAAGAGGTGTTGCAAGCAGCCGTACACCAAAAAAGCCAATCGCTGCGCTGACAGGTCCGCCGCCGCGCAGAGCAGCGATCCAGACGGTTGCAAATTGCAGCAGTCTGGCGGTACTCGTCAGACTGACATGGAGGGCATAGTCGCCGCCGGCACGAAATCCCGCGTCATTGACACCGTTAGGGAGTCGTACGAACATCTCAGCAGCCGCCAACCAAAGCACCAAGCGGACAGCCTGTGGGCCCATCATCTTAAAGTGTAGCCACTGGTCGAACGGAAGAAGCCAGAGGACGGCTGTGGTCACACCCAAGCCCACGGCAGACCCCGCATAAACCAAAACCGCCAAGCTTTGAAATACATTCAAGGCGCCGGCGCGATCGTGCCTAACGACTCGGGCAGTCATATCGTTTCCGGCGGACTGGGAGAAGCCCAAGTCGGTGATCGACAAGTACGCAGGAATCGCGAACAGAATCAGCCACTCACCGTATAATTGCGCCCCCCAGGCGTGTAGCAAAATAGGCACACCGACAATCTGGATGATTACCGTGACGACCTGATCGTACGCATTCGCGCCAAAGCCTTTTGCAATCCGCCTAAATGCGGTCGCATGCATCGAAGACATTCCATGAATGTTGGCGGAATGGGGCACATTCTGCGCAAAACCTGATGAAGATTCGCGCAGCGACATCTCCTTCCTCGTGAGATGACTAGTCATAGCGTCGCCGGGGCAGCACGAAATGTAAGTCCTTAAGTTCGATGCTCAGGCGGCCCCGCGACCGGTGACGACGGCGGGCACTGTGCGCGCGAGTATTTGTAAGTCAAGAGTAAGCGACCAGCTGTCTATGTACTGAAGATCCAATTTCATCCACTGGTCAAAATCCGCGATCTCACTCCGGCCGCTCACCTGCCACAAACACGTCAGTCCAGGCTTCATGCTCAGACGCCGCCGCTGCCATGCTTCGTAACGAATGACTTCAGACGGCACCGGCGGTCGCGGTCCAACGAGGCTCATCTCGCCCCGCAGCACGTTCCACAACTGCGGCAGCTCGTCGAAGCTGCTGCGGCGCAGAAACCGGCCAAGTGGCGTCAGGCGCGGATCGTTCCGGATCTTGAACACCGGACCCGACATCTCGTTCGCCCCCGCAAGCTCCGCCTGCAGGCTCTCCGCCCCCTCGCACATCGAGCGGAACTTGTGCATCACGAACGGCCGCCCGTTGGCCCCGGCGCGCACCTGCTTGAACAGCACCGGTCCGCGCGATGTCAGCTTGACCGCCAGCGCGATCAGCCCCATCACGGGAGCCAGCAGCAGCAGGAGCGCGGCGGAGGCCGCGAGGTCCAGCACACGCTTCACCAGCAGGTGACGCTCATCGAACGGCGTCGTCGTGAACGTCAGGAGCGGAATCCCGCGCAGGTCGTTCGTCACCGCCTTGGCGAGCTGAAGGTTGCCCATCGCCACCGAGACGTGCGCCTTTACTCCGAGCCGCTCGCAGACCAGCAGCGACGGCTCGATCTGCGCCAGCTCCGTTGGCGAGACCGCGAAGATCACCTCGTCCACGACCATCGTCGTCAGCAGCATCGAGATCGCCGCGGCCGTGTCGTTCGGGTTCGCGCACATGACCTGGTCGACGCTCGGCTCGACCAGGCGGACGCCCCAGTGCTCCTCGCCCTGCAGGATGCCGCGGATCTCCTGCACCTGCGAGCCGCGGCCCACGACGAGCACGCTGCGCTCGGATGCCGAGGTGCGCGCGATGAGCGAGCGCATGATGACGCGCTCGATGCCAAGAACGGCCAGCGCGACAATCGCGAAGATGCCGACGAGCAGGCGGCTGACGAAGTAGAGCTTCAGCCCGAAGATCAGCGCGCCTGCCAGGAAGAATCCCGCCACGTTGACTTTGATCAGCCCCACGAAGTCGTCCTGCAGGCTGCCGCCGCGCGGCGTGTCGTACAGGCCGAAGCGATACATCAGGATCGACCAGATCGCGACCATGAAGCCGAAGAGCGGCGCGTAGTCGGTGATCTCGGGAAACCCGGCGTCGAGCCCGGACCTGAGCGCGTACGCCGCGAAGGCGGACACGACAAGTCCGACGAAGTCGACGACATAGAGCAGGGCGCCGACGGTTTCCGCGCGATCGCGCAACATGTGTCTAGGTTCCAGCCGGAGTGGTCGGTGCCGGGTCTCTTATCTAAAGAGACGCACGCGCGGGAGCGCGTGCGAAGCACAATCACGAGATTACCCAATCAGAAATCACCAAATCCCGCAGGGCTGTCTTCTTCTTCAGCAGATTGCTAAAGACCCGGCCTGCATCGAGAGTCGGCGCAGCGCCTTCCGCCTGAAGCCGGAAGCCGGAAGCCGGAAGCGTGAAGCCCCGAGATTCGGCGCTGTCCTACGCGCTGCCGGTCTTCGCGTAGTACCGCGCGTATTCCTTCCTGTAGTACTGCGAGTAGTAATAGTGGTGCTTCTCGAGCTCCACGCGGTTCAGCACGGCGCCGACGAACTTCGCGTGCGCGTTCTCGAGCTGACGGATGGCCGCCTTGGCCGTGTGACGGCTCGTCATCTCCGCGCCGATGATGAAGACGACGCCGGTGGCGCGATGCGCCACGACCGCCGCGTCGATGACGGCCATCACCGGCGGCGAGTCCACGATCACCCAGTCGAAGTGGTCCTTCAACGACGCGAGCAGCTCCCTGAAGCGCTGCGACCCGAGCAGCTCCGCCGGGTTGGGCGGAATCTTCCCGGCCGGCAGCAGCCAGAGCCCCGCCGTCTTCGACCGGCGCACCGATTCACTCGCCTTCGCGGTGCCGACGAGCAGGTTGGACAGGCCCGGCTCCTGCGTCATGCCGAACGCCTCCTGCAGCTTCGGCTTCCGCATGTCGCCGTCGATGAGCAGCACGCGCTGCCCGGTCTGCGCGAGCGAGACCGCGAGGTTCGACGCGAAGGTTGTCTTTCCTTCGCCGGGCCCCGTGCTCGTGACCACGAGGATCCGCGATCCTTCTTCCGCGGATGAAAAGATGATGTTCGTGCGCACGGCCCGGAACGCCTCGTTGAAGTTGGTCGTCACGTGCGCGCCGACCATCGGGTACGAACCGCCGAACTCCTTCTCCTGAACGGCCGGCAGCATGCCGAGCGCCGGCATCCCGAGGTGCGCGCGGATCTCGTCGGGTGTCTTGATGTGGCTGTCGAGGTATTCGAAGAAGAACGCCAGGCCGACCCCCAGCATCGTTCCACCCAGGAGCCCCAGGAGCAGGTTCAGCGCGTACTGCGGGCTCGACGGCTTGCGCGGCCGCTCGGCCGGGTCGACCACCCGGATGTTGCTCGTCTTCAGCTCGGTGCTGACGCCGGTCTCCTTCGCGCGCTGCAGCAGGCTCTCGTAGATCTGCTTGCTGCTCTGCACGTCGCGGTCGAGCACGCCGTAGTCGATCGCCTTGCGGTTCATCGTGAGCGCCTCTCCCTTCTGCTGGTTGAGCGCGGCGATGAAGCTGTTCTCCTTCGCGAGCGACCCGAGGTACTCGTTCTTCACCGACTGCACGACCTTGCCGATCTCGCCATCGAGCCTGGCCTGCGCGAGCTGGATCGCCGACTTCACCTTGATGATGTCCGGGTGCTTGTCGCCGAATTTCTCCGAGAGCTGCGTGTATTGACTCTGCAGCTGGAGCAGCTCCGACTTCTGCTGCTGGATGAACGTGTTCGACAGGATCGCGGGGAACGTGTCGAGCGCCGCGCCCCTGCCGCTCCTGAGCGAGTTGAGCTGGCTGTAGAGCGCTTCTTTCTGCAGGCGCTCGGTCTTCGCCTGCGTGACCGCCGAGTTGAGGTCCGAGAGCTTCTGGACGACGATGTTCTCGCGGTCCTTCAGCGAGATCGCGTCGTTCTGCTCGCGATACTGCTGGAGCCTGGCTTCGGCCGCTTCAACCTGCTTCCGCTCCTCGCCCAGGCGCTCGCCGAGCCAGTCGCTCGCCTCCTTCGTCGACATGAACTTGAACTCGAGGTTCTGGTCGATGTAGCCCTTCGCAAGCGCGTTGACGACGCGCTCGGCGACATCGGGATCCTTGGCCTCGAACTTCACGTCGACGATGCGGCTGTTGCGGACCGGCGAGACGGTCAGCCTCTTGAGAAATGCGTCGACGGCTCTCGACTGCGAGGATGTCTCACCCGCGTCAGGAATTCCGGGTTCCGGCGCCTTCTTGCCAAAGAGCGACGCGACGCCGCCGGCGAGCGTCTGCACGATGCCACGCTTGTTCGTGACGAACTCACCGGACTCCCACAGCTTCAGCGTCTCGAGGGTGCGCCGCGCGAGCGAGCGGCTCTGGAGGATGTTGTATTGCGTCTGGTAATAGTCCGCCTTCGTCTGCTCCTCGTTGATCACTTCCTTGAACGAGACGACGTTCGGGCTGTCCGACTCGATGAGGAGCTTGGTCGTGGCCTGGTAGATCGGCGTCACCGTGAAGGTGTAGACGGTGACGAGCAGCATCACGACCGTGAACGCGGTGCCGGCAATCCACCGGCGCTTGTAGAGCACGCGCACGTAATCGAGGAGGTGCGGCTCGCCGCCTTCGCCGGATCCGCCGACTATGTCCGGGTACGACGCATAGCCGCCCCCGGCGGCCTCGCCCGGCGCGCGCAGCACCGCATCTTCCGGGTTCGCCGCTTCCTCGAACCGCAGCTTGACTGAGGGATCGAAATTACGAATGTCGCTCATTAGAAGAATCGCTCCGGAACAACGACCGTATCGCCCGGACGGACCATGTCCGTCAGCTTGACCTTGAGTTCCTTCTTGTCTCTGTTGACGATCCGGATCACCTTGACGCGGTTCATCGCCCCGTTCTCGGTGACGCCGCCCGCCAGCGAGAGCGCCTGCAGCACGGTCGTATCGCGCTGCACCAGCGCGTACGCGCCCGGGTTCTTCACCTGCCCGAACACGTAGATGCTCTCGGCGCGCGGGACGAAGATCGTGTCGCCATCGTGGAGCTCCACGTTCTGCGACATCGCGCCGCTCTCGAGGTCCTTGATGCTGGCGCGGACGACGTCGATGTCCTTCTCTTCATTGGGCATCACCGGCCCCTTCGCGCCCCGCGGCGCGCGGACGATCGCCACCTCTCCCGATGCCGTCGGCAGCGTCGAGCCCGCGCGCGCGAGCGCTTCGATGAGGGTCATGCCGCCCGTCAGCGGCACGGGCCCGGGCCCGCGCACTTCGCCCATGACGAACACGCGCTGGCTGCGATAGGTCTCGACGCCGACGGTCACCTGCGGGTTCTTGAAGTAGCCGTCGGCCAGCTTCCCTTTCAACTCCGTCTCGAAGCCGCGCAGCGTCATGCCGGCGGCCTTCACGCGGCCGATGAGCGGAAAGCTGAACGTGCCGTCGGTCTCGACGGTGTACTTGCCGCCGAGATCCGTCTGATCGAAGACCTGGATGCTGAGGACGTCCTGCGGGCCGATGAGGTAATCGGCGGCCGATTGCGCGGCGGCGCTGCTCGCCAACAACGCACAGGCGGCGAGAATGATGCCGGGTCTGAAGACCCGGCCTACGAACGGGAGGCCATAACTATTCATGACGTTAGAAGCCGTAATTGACAGTGGCGCCGTAGCGGAGGCCGTCGTACTGCACGAAGCGCACGGTCGTCGAGTCGCGCTGGTAGTAGGTCGCGCCGAAGCCGATGCGCGCGTCGCGGCGGATGCGATAGCCGACATTCGCGCCGTACACCCACGTCGTGTCGGTGCGCTCGGCGAGCGTCGCGGGCAACGTGAGCAGCCGCGCGTAGTCGTAGGTGTGGCGATCGGCGGAAACGATCGTGTCGAAGCGTCCGCCGAGCGCGCGGCGGATCGAGGCGCCGATGCTGTTGTCGACGAAGAAGGGATTCGCGGTCTCGTACGAGTAGGTCAGATCGCGGTGATAGCTCACACCGAACGTCGTCGATCCCAGCAGCGTGTAGGACAGGCCGAGGTCCGCAACGAGGCCGCTGAATTCGGGAAGCACGCCGGGGTTGTCGGGCGCGAAGCGGCGATAGCCGACGCGCGCAATGCCGCTGACAAGCGCGTGCGGCTTGAACTCCACCCCCGGCATCACGCGGAAGCTGCGCGAGTCGCGCAGCGGCGAGTACGTGAACGTATCCGTGAGCCGATCGAATTTCACCGCGATCGTGGTCAGCGGCGACAGTCGGTGGCGGATCGTGCCGACGAGGCCGTCCGTCCTGCGGTTCAGCGTTTCCTGCAGGCTCGTGCCCGCGAACACGGCGTCCGCGTCGTACTTCGCGATGGCGCGCTTGCCCGCGAGCTCGATGGAGAACTTCGGCGTCAGCCGCAGCTCGCCGCCGGCCTCGGCGTCGTTCTCGAGATGGCGCGATCGCACGTCGATCTCGAAGTTCGGCCGCTGACGCGTGTTCAGATACGCGTCCTCGGCAAACAGCGTGAGGCGGTGCGCGTAGGCTTCGGCGCGCACGCGGACCTGCGGGTTGATCGATCGCTCGGTGTCGTACTTCGCGTAGTAGACCAGGTCGGTGCCGACCGTCGTCTTCAGCAGCGCGCGGCGCGCGAAGGGGACGGCCACGTCCGCCTGCGGCGTCACCGTGACGGTGAAGTCGGACTTCTGCTCCCCCGACTGGTTGAACACGTTCGTATCGACGCCCGCTTCCTTGAGCAGGATCGCCGGGTTGACGTAGAAGGGACCGGCGTGCACGCGGTAATCCTTCCGAACCTCGTCGACGTTCGCCGCGTCGTTGGTGGGCGTCTGAGCGGCCGCGCAGAGAGGAGTGAGCACGAAGAGCAGGGCGACGACTTTGGTTCGCATGATTTCCGTCTTCTGACTTCTGACTTCTGTCTTCTGACTTCTGTCTTCCGTCCAGATGCGCTACCGCCCTCTGACTTACACCACGGATCACACGGACCGCACGGATCACACGGATCACACGGATCGGCGCGAAGGGGTAAGCCCCGGGGGCACACGACGAACGACACACGCCGCACAGGGCGGAACCAGGGCTCCGCCGGCAAGGTGTGACCCGCGATACGCCAGGCGATCGCTGTCGGGATTTCGTGTACTGAGGTGTCCAGAGTCGAATCTGCGATTCGACCTTCTTATTCGGTCTGGGGGGAGCTCGACCGTATCCGCTTACGCAAAGGGCCGACCCCGCTGGTCGGCCCTCGCGAAATGTCCGCCGTGTCGCCGCCTCTAAAGAGGCGGCCTACAACGAAGGCCTACAATCAAACGTACGACCCGGCCTACCGGGAAGGGCTCGCGTCGTGGCGGGTCGCCACTATTGCCGTCACGCCCGCAACGCCCGCGGCCGTGATCACCGCGACGCTGCCCAGCGTGCCGAGGCCGAACATGCTGAATCCGCCGCTCGCCGCTGCCGCCGTGATCGCGCCCGCGGCCGCCGCGGTCACCGTCACGCTGACCGTGGCGCCAGCCGCCACCCCTATCGTCGGACTGAGGCCCACGACCTTGCCGGCCGCGTCGACCACTTCAACGATGTAGTTGCCAGGCTGAAGACCGGCGAATGAAAAATCGCCCGCACCGGAGCTCGTCGTGGTGCCCGCAATGTGTCCGTCCGCCGTGCTGCGCAGGCGCACCGTGTAATTGCGCAGCGGGGTCCT
>Ga0209686_1001845_pt1 | contig 10220 bp, 9 predicted proteins | sample GraSoiAngelo_126_FD_185883 | JGI IMG/M metagenome (GOLD analysis project Ga0209686, IMG submission 185883) | Grasslands soil microbial communities from the Angelo Coastal Reserve, California, USA - 14_0927_09_20cm (SPAdes) (version 2) | ecosystem: Environmental > Terrestrial > Soil > Grasslands ...
GGCCGGTTGCTGGCCGACTTTCTGAGGGTGCTTCCCTCCTGAAGCGAGAACCCCGGGGTGACGACCCCGGGGCTTCCGTTATGATCCCTTGCGCTGCGGCTTGCCGGGCGGGCTCGCGCTCTGGAACACGTCCCGATTCTTGGCGATATACGACTTCCACTGCGGGGGCGTGTCTTCCTCCGGGAAAATCGCAGTGACGGGGCACTCCGGCTCGCAGGCGCCGCAATCGATGCATTCGTCCGGGTGGATATACAGTTGATCCTCACCCTCGTAGATGCAGTCCACGGGGCAGACGTCCACGCACGACCGATCCTTCACATTGATGCAGGGCTCTGCGATGATGTACGGCATTCAGACTCCAGGCATCCCGCGTCGCTCAGGCGCCACCAGACTCGCGCCGAATCGCAAACATAGAAGGGGCCCCACGCCCATTCAAGGCCTGGTGGCCGGCACCGCGATCCGGGTCATGAGCGACAGGATGCCCACGAGGAACGCATACTGGAGCAGTGCGGTGTCATCCGGTTCATCTGCCGCGCGACCAAAGCCGAGCGTCGCTGCGGCGGCGACGCCGAGCAGCACCAGCAGTCCCTCGGAGGTCGCGAACCACATCACCGCGATGACGGCTACAGCGATCCAGCGTTGTCGACGGGTCAGGGCCCGGAAGCCGCGCGCGCCGTCGAGCTGCCACACCGGGACCAGATTGAAGAGGTTGACCCAGGCGCCGAAGTGCGCGATGGCGCCCCACACCGCGACATTGGTGATGCGATAGATCGCGTAGACCGCAAGCGCGGCAACCAGCCCCCAGAGTGGACCGGCTAGCCCGACCCGCGCGTCCTCCCGCGCATCGGTCGGGTACTGCTTCAGCCGGATCACGGCGCCGATCCCGGGAATGAACATGGGTGCCGTGGCTTTGATGCCGTAGCGTTGCAGCGCCTGCACGTGCCCCATTTCGTGGATATAGATGGAAAGGACGATGCCGAACGCGAACTTCCAGCCCCAGATCGTCCAGTACACGCCCGCCGAGAGGAGCATACTGAAGAGCGTCCCACCCTTCGTCAGGCCGAACAGCAGCAGCTTGGCTTTCGTGAGTACGAACGTCAGCGCGAACTTGAGCTTGAAGAGGAGAGCGCCGAGTGCACCGAGGCCGGTCGCCCCCTTGGCCCAGGGCGAGGGGTGTTTCGTCCCGCTCCGCCGGCTATCCAAGGCGCGGCTGAGGTCGAGAATGTGGGCAGAGACGACCTTGTGCTGCGTCGAGTCGGGCGGGAGGAGATCGAGCGCTTGCCGCCACGCGGCCAGGGCGGCGCTCACGTCGCTGACCTGAATGGCCCGCGCTGCCTCCGCGGCGAGGCGATTGAGGTCGTCGGAATGGACCAGGCTCTGGCAGGATGGGCAGGCCAGCAGGACGGGTGCGATCTGTGTGCCGCAGTGCGGGCAGCCGCGCGGCGCCCGCCCCTGGACGTCGGCGACCATCGGCGATGAACTAGGCCGCCGGGCGAGCCGCGGCCTGGTACGGTCCGGTGACCTGGAACGCGACACCCCGGTTGAGCTTCCACGCCTCATACAGCGCGAAGCCGGCGATCAGCAGGTGGATCGGACTCGTAATGCCGATCATGATGGGGGCCGCGTACGCGAGCACGACGATCAGCCCGAGAGCGACGGCGACCGCGAGCGGTCGCGGCAGATGCGAAGTCCTCGGCGTCTCGGCGGCGGCGGCGTTGAGCCCAGGGGCCACTGCGGCCGGCGAGCCGGCCGCCGCCTGAGCCGAGTCTCCCCGCGCTCGCCACTGCTTCTTCAATTCGCGGGCAATGAGCGTCGAGTCAGTCACCACGACGGCCGTGTACGTCAGGAACATGGCGAGCAGCTGGTAGCGCCGGCCCCCGCGGCCGTTCGAACCCGTGCGCACTGCTCCGCCCACGAGGACGCCGACGACGATCGCCACGAGGCCGAATTCGTACCCGGTCAGCGCCGCGATGCCGAAATAGATCCCCGCTCCTAACACGGCAGCGCCCAATCCGAGTCCCAGCGCCTTCGCAAACCGCCCGCCCGAAGAACCGCGGTTCCATCCTGCCATGATCCGATTGCGGCACCGCTGGCACGTAACCTTGCCGTTGACCTCGTAATACGAGGTGGTAACCGGCTGGCCGCACCCCCCGCAGGTGAGGCTGGACGCAGCGGCGTCGCGCTCGGCGCGCTCGAACTGGAGACTCCCGACGGGAGCGCCAGCTGATGGTTGAGTCACAAATGCCTCCTGGAAACCGGTATGGGGCGGGCGCGGCCCCTATCTTGGAAGCGCACGGGGCGGGTTGCAGTGAGAAACGACCCGGGGGTGGGAAGGCCTTGGCGGTAATGGACTTCGTCCAAGTTCAGATACCATCCGGTATCCAAACTTGGCTTTTTGTGGCATTTGGTTGGCGGATGCGGTTCCAATAGGTATCATAGATTCCCATGGGTATCGTCCGTCAGAGGCGGAAGGCAGAGACCAAAGCCCTGCTCCTTGAGGCGGGGCTGACCGTCGTCGCGGAGCGCGGCATTGAGTTCGCAACGCTCGATGAGGTCGCTCAGACGGCGGGGTTCACCAAGGGTGCCGTCTACCGGCAGTTCCCCTCGAAGGGCGCGTTTCTCCTCGCGGTGTTCGAGCAGTACGCCGCTGTGGCGCGGGCCGGGGCCGGAGCGCGCCAGGCATCATGGTTCATCCCTCTCACCCTGCAATTCGCCGCCCACGCCATGCGCGATCCGTTGCTCCGGCGGCGCTTCGCCATCGTGCTAGCGGAGGCTCCTGACGGCGGCACGTCCGACGGGCAGCTGCTCAAGGCGCTCGGGCGCGTGCTGCCGCCCGCCGGACCTTCCCCGGTCCAGGCGCCGTAAACAGCCGGCCGTGGCTCCCGTGGGCTATCTCGCTGGGCTCGTCATCCTGTTCGTCCCGTACTGAGCCCGCTCGGTTTTTGAGCGAGGCGATGGTGCGCGAGCTGATGGAGCAGGTCGATGCGGGGAAGTGGCGGCTCGACGATCGCGCCGGCGTGTTCCGGCCCACGTTCACGAGTGCGTGGGTCATGACGTGGCAGGGGCTGCCACAGCGGCTCTATTGTTGGTGGGACTAGTGAGTCGCGAGGGGGAGACCTGATGGAAGGGCTCGCAGTCTTGGGCGCGGCCTTCGTTCTCATTGTGGTGTCATACCTCGGCCTGTCGGCGGTGCTGCGCCGCATTCCGGTGACGTCGCCGCGGCTCCCGACTGGCCCGATCCCGGACTCGTGGTACGGAGTGGTGGAGCACGACGTCCCGCTCGCACGATGGTTGAGCGCGGAAGAGCGGGAGCGCCTGCTACGTCTGGTGCAGGTATTTCTGACCGAGAAGCACTTCGAGGGATGCGGGGGACTCACCGTGACGGAGGAGATGAAAATCAGGATCGCGGCGGAGGCATGCCTGTTGTTGCTCAATCTCGAGGGTCCGTGCTATCCGACGCTCCGGACGGTGCTCGTCTATCCTCATGGATTCGTTCCGAAGTTTGCCGGGTCTCCCGGAACGGGTGAGATCGCGCGGTCCCCCGTGCCGCTGATCGGCGAATCGTGGGGCGACGGCGTCGTCGTGATCTCGTGGGACGACGCAGTCCGCGGGGCGCGCAATCCCGTGGACGGGGACAACGTCGTGCTGCACGAGTTCGCGCACCAGCTGGATGCGGAAGACGGCGCCGCGGACGGCGCGCCGATCCTGCCGCCGGGCGCCCTGCGCACGTGGGGGGGCGTGCTCTCGGAGGAGTACGAGCGGTTGCGCCGGGACGCCGCCGATGATCGGCGGTCTGCGCTGGACGACTATGGGGCGACGAACAAGGCCGAGTTCTTCGCCGTCGCGACGGAGGCGTTCTTCGAGAAGCCGGTCCAGCTCGAGCGCGAGCATCCGGCGCTGTACACGCAGCTGCGGCAATTCTACCGCCAGGATCCAGCGCGGCGAGCCGCTCCGTGACATCGTCGCCCCGCCGGCTGATCGATGTGAGCCATACGATCGAGCACGGGATGGTCACCTATCCCGGCCTCCCCGTGCCCGTGGTCAGCGACTGGCTGCCGCGCGATGCGTCCCAGGCCCGCTACGCCCCGGGCACGACCTTCCAGATAGGGAAGATCGAGCTCCTGGCCAACACCGGCACCTACATCGATGCGCCGTTTCATCGGTACGACGGCGGTAAGGACGTTGCCGACTATCCGTTGCAAGCCGTGGCGAACCTCGAGGGCGTCGTGGTCCGGGCAATGGGGCGCGCCGGCCGGGCGCTCGACTCGGAGGTATTCCGGGGGTGGGAACTGAAAGGGAAGGCGGTGCTCGTGCACACCGGGTGGGACGTCCACTGGCGGACCGAGCGGTATGGCACCGGCCATCCGTTCCTGACGCGCGGCGCGGCGGAGCATCTCGTCGCCGCCGGCGCGGCACTCGTGGGGATCGACTCGCTCAACATCGACGACGCGGCCGACGGCGCGCGCCCCGTGCACTCGATCCTGCTCGCGGCGGGGATCCCCATCGTGGAGCACTTGTGCAGCTTGGACGAGCTGCCGAACGCGGGATTCCGGTTCTACGCCGTTCCCCCGCGAGTGAAGGGAATGGGGAGCTTCCCGGTGCGGGCGTTTGCCGTCCTGGAGGAGTGACAGTAAGCGTACAGCATCCCGACACGAGTGCTGACAATACCAGAGGGCCCGGCGCTTTGCCGGGCCCTCAACTGTTACCAATACACGATTCCGAGGCTACGGGAAGTTCGGGTTGTTTTGCTTCTCCACGTCCGGCAGGGGCAGGCACAACTGCGATCCGTACACCCCACCGCCCGCGTACGGAGTTCCGGCCGCCGGACCCGGCGTCTTGCCGAACCGGACGAGGTCGAACAGGTGCTGCCCCTCCAGGAACAGCTCCCGCCGCCGTTGATCGAACAACGAGTCCGACGCCGTCGCCGAGTCCGGGCTGGTAATCGCGCCTTGGCCGCCGCGCGCGCGGAAGCTGTTGATGATGCTGTCTGCCGCTCCGAAGGTGCCCATCCTGATATAGGCTTCCGCGTTGATGAGCCGCGCCTCGTCACCGGACGCGAGCCGGATCGAGGTGCCGGCACTTGTGTCTTTGAGCTGCCGGTAGAGGTGGATGCCGGTCACGCTGTTCTTGCCCTTGTCGGCGAATGGAACGCGGGGGTCGGCCATGGCGCGATACACCGCGTCGAGGGAGGTATTGTCGCTCGTTGCGCTGTTCTCCTGCCACACGCGGTTGTTGCGGCGCGAGTTGATCCCCGACGCACTCACCACCTTCAGGTACGCGGCGGGGACGAGCTGCGCGTCCGCCCTCGCCAAAGCCGGTTGACCGAGGTCGAGGTAGGCGCGGGCCCGCCCCACCCGGGCCATGTTGACGATATCGGCATTGCCGCCCGCGATCGCATCGGAGAATGCGACGACCGCGAGCTTGAACACGCTGTCCCGTGAGATCTCGCCCCCGTACACGATCTGACGGTTCGCGTCGAGGCCGGACACGACCATGGTGCAGAAGCCTTCGCCGAGCAGGACGAGGCTATAGCCCTCGTAGGCCGAGGCCGTGGCGATCAAGCTGTCACGAGCCGGCACCTGAGCGACGGTCCAGCCATTCAGGAGGGAGAGCACGTTCGCGGCCGAGAACCGCGCAGTCTGGAGGGGGGTGTAGACGCCGAGTGCGACGCAGTCGTTGACCGCGTAGCGGCGGTCGCTCGAAAGCATCGTCCGCAGCTCGTATGGGTAACGGTCAGCGGTTTGGGTGGCATCGATGAGCTCATCGGTGATCAACCCGCTCATCACGGCGTACGCCCCCGCGGCGCACTCGAAGTCCCCGATGGCCCCGTTCACGAGCAGTCCCGCGTTCCCGGGGACCTCGAGCCCGGCCGCCGGGATGGTGCTGGTGCTCTGAACTTCGAGCGCGTTGTTGAACAAGTCGCACCCGGCGGCGGCCACGAGCCCCACCAGCACGACCATCGCTGTGTGTCTCATTGGTCCGCCTTTCAGAAGGCCAGGTTGACGGTGACGATCCATTGGGTCAGCTGCGGCAGGTCCGCTTGCTCCCACTGGCTGAAGTTGCCGCCGCGGCTGCCGCCGAGGAACATCGCCTCCGGGTCGAGACCGGTGTAACCGGTCCACGTATGCAGGTTGCGTCCGGCGAGGGAAACCGTCGCCTGGCTCGTGCGGAGGGCGGTCGCCCAGGCGTCCGGGAGCGTGTACACGACCGAAACTTCACGCAGCTTCATGAACTTCGCGTCGGCGATCAAAAAATCGACCAGGCTGCGGTTCGACTGAACTCCCGCGATGCGCTTCGGGTCGAACTCGAGTGGGAAGAAGTTCTCGCGGCAGACTTGGCCGAAGAACGTGCAGCGCACTCGCGTCGTGCCGTCGAGCTTCCGATAGCCCGTCTTGAAGTCGAGCAGGCCGTACACGCGCAGGCGGTTCCACAGCGTCAGCGTGGTGGAGAACCCCCCCTCGAAGCTCGGCGTGGTCCTGCCGATGTAGACGACCGGGGCGTTGGCGCACGCCATCGCGCCGCCCTTCCCGTCGTCGCACATGATGTTGATCGCCTGTCCGGTGGTCGAGTCGAACTCGGCACTCACCACCTTCTTCGTGAACCAAGAGCCGACGGGATAGCCGACGCGGTGCTGCAGGTTGGTCCCTGCCGTCACGAAGGTCACGCCCGGGCTCAGGCTCAGGATCTTGTTGCTGTTCGTGCCGAGGTTGAGCGTCATGTCCACGCTCACCGGGCCTTTGTCGTAAGGGCGGGCGCGTGCCAGCAGCTCAATCCCCTGATTCAGCACTGCGCCGGCGTTGAAGTACTGCCCGCCCGGGGGCACCGGCGGAAATCCGATCGATGGCGCGACCTCGCGCAACAGGATCTCGTCGACCGTCTTCTTGCGGTAATACGTGAACTCGATGCCCGCTCGATCGTTCCACAGCCCCGCGTCGAAACCCAGTTCGATCTCTTTGCCACGCTCCGGTCCGAGATCGGGGTTGCCGATGAACAGCGGCGTCACGGCATCCACGTCGTTCGGGCCGGTGACCGGCTGATCAGACCGAACGGCGGCGTTCTGGGGGGGTGCCCGTCCCGACTCCCCATACGCGGCCCGCAGCCGCAGCTGGCTCACGAACCGGTACTTCCAGAACGGCTCCTCGCTCATGATCCAGCTCGCGCTGAACTTCGGGTAGTACACGCGGTTGAAATTGGCGCCAAAGGTGCTGTGATTGTCGGACCGAAGTCCCGCGGTCAAGAACAGCCGATCACGCCAGGAGATCTGTTCTTGGCCGTAGGCGCCGATGCTCTTGGTTTCCTCAGTCCCGTTCGAATTCGAGCGCGGACCCGTCGTCGCGCTGATCGCCGACAGGCCCGGGGCCGGGAAGAACAAGCCGTCGGCATAGACGGTGTCTCCCAGCGTGTGGTAAAACTGGAGCCCGGCCGAGGAGCTCGAGTGCAGCGTGGGCGACAGGTCGAACGCCGCGGTGGCTGCGTAATCGACCGTCGTGTAATCGACGTTGTGGTTCTCGATGGAGATGAAGCCAAGCGCGTCCGACCCGAACGTCGGGTTGGCCACGAGCGAATCGATCCGCGGCTGGTACAACGTGTTCACTTCGCGTGTGCGGTCGACGCCGAACGTGACCCGGTGCGTGAACCATTTCACGGGGTGGTGCTGCAGCTGCACGGAGCCCGTGAACCGATCCAGGTCCTGCGTGAAGTGATACACCTCGTCGTATTCAGGCGGGAGGCCGCTGAAAAAGCCGAGCTGCGGTGTGCCCAGGTTGCGGGGGTCGGCCAGGACCGTGCTCCAGATGCGTCCGCCGAAGCCCGCTTCGGCGCTCAGGTGGGTCGGCCCCTAGACATAGCCGACGCGCGCCGACAGCGTGACCTTGTCGCTCGGCGTAATCGTGAGGTTGGCGCGCCCGGTCGTATGCCGGATGTCATTGTTCGGCTCCGCCCCGCCCTGCAGCTCCGTCCCGCCGGCGGCGTAGTAGCGGACGGCGCTCGAGCCACCGCTCACGCTCAACTGGTAATCGGCTGCATGTCCGGTGCGGAAAATCGATCCACCCAGCTGCGATTCGAGATCCCTCATGTTGACGGAAATGATGTTCCCCAGGGCATCTCGCTGATAGTTGGTCGGGAACCGTCCTTCGGGGTTGCTCAAGAAGTTCGCGCCCTGGCGCACAATGAGGTTCCACCGCGCCGGGCCCGGGGTGCCCTGCTTGGTGATGACCTGCATCACTCCACTCGAGGCCTCGGTGCCGTACAGGGTCGTCGCCGCCGGTCCCTTAAGGATCTCGATGCTCTCGATGTCGTCGGGGTTGAAGTCGTTGTAGCGCGAGATGGACGCCGAGCCGAACGCTTGGTTCGCCGGTCCCGTCGCTGGATCCGCATCGACCCGCACGCCGTCCACGTACATCAGCGGCTGGTTTGAAAGCGAGAAGCTCGAAGCGCCCCGGATGCGGATGCGCGAGCCGCTCCCCACGGCACCCGTAGCGCGCTGTATGACCACGCCGGCGGCGCGGGCGTTGAGCAGGTCCTGCACACCATCGATGGGAGCCTTCTGCGTGAGGTCGGCGGCGTTGATCCTAGAGACCGCGTTGCCAACCCGGCCGATCTCCGTGGCGCTCGACGTCCCCGTCACCACCACCTGCGACAACTCGAGCACCTTTTGCTCAAGCGCCACGCGCAGGTTCGTATCGCCGACGTTCACGGTGTCGGTGACGCCGCGGAATCCGATCCTGCGCACCTGGAGAACCACGGTCGTGCCGGCGAGGTCGTCGAAACGAAACCGGCCTCGAGCGTCCGTGAAAACGCGCTCGGGCGTCCCTGTCACCGTGACCTGGACGTCCCCGATCGGTGCGCCGGACGACCGGCTTACCACCACGCCGGCGATTGAGCCGCCCTGTGCGAAGAGCGCGGGCGCCACCGGGAGGCCGACGACAAGGGCGAGAGTTAAACGGACCGAAGAGCATCGCATGCCGCGCCCCCGTAGAGAGAAGAGGCTGCCTATACTACCGGCACCGGGAAACGTCGCAAGGGCGCGGGCCGTTCTCGCACGATGGCGAGCCGCAAGATGGAACGATATGTTCCCGAATTCGATCTCAGTCGGAGCACATATGCCGGTCCGTTTCCTCACGCTCGTCCTCCTCCTCTCGCCGGTCGCGCTCGTGGGGCAGCGCACCCAGAAGCCCCCACTGCACGGGCGCCACTGGGTCGCCATCACCGGCAAGCCGCTCGCCGCCACGGCGGGAGCCATGATCTTCCAGAAGGGCGGCAACCCCGTCGACGCCGCCTGCGCCATGCTCGCCGCCGTCACGACGATGTGGGACGTGCTGTCCTGGGGCGGCGAAACCCAGGCGCTGATTTACAACCCGCAGACCAAGAAGGTCATCGCGATCAACGCCCTCGGCGTCGCACCCACCGGCGCGACGCCGGCCTTCTACCGCTCCAAGGGCATGCGCTTCCCGCCGGAGTACGGCCCGCTCGCCGCCATCACCCCCGGCACGCCCGGCGGCCTCATGACGATGCTCGCCGAGTACGGGAAGCTGAGCCTGCGCGACGTGCTCGAGCCGGCGATCCGGATGGCCGACGGCTACGCGATCGAAGAAGAAACGGCCAACTCGATCGAGCGAAACAAGGGCTGGCTCAAACAATGGCGTTATTCGCGCGCGGTCATGCTGCCGCACCCGGGTGAAGCGCGCGAAGCGCCCGAGGCGGGAGAGATCTTCCGGCAGACGGACCTGGCGGCCACCCTGCGCAAGCTCGTCGACGCCGAGCAGCAGGCGCTGCGCCAGGGAAAGAGCAGACGGGACGCGATCATGGCCGCCTACGCCCGGTTCTACACGGGCGACATTGCACAGGAATTCGTCCGCGGCGTACGGGAGGAAGGGGGCCTCATCACGCTGCAGGACCTGGCGAGCTGGAAAGTCAAAATCGAAGAACCCGTCCTGACGACCTATCGCGGGATCGACGTCTACAAGCTCCAGCCGTGGTCGCAGGGCCCGGCGATGCTCGAGGCGCTGAATATCCTCGAGAATTTCGATCTCAAGGCAATGGGCTACAACAGCGCGCGCTACGTCCACACCGTCTACCAGGCGATGAACCTCGCGTTCGCGGACCGCGACTTCTATTACGGCGACCCCGCGTTCCCGCCGGAGGAGCCCATCCGCGGCTTGCTGTCGAAGGACTACGCCCGGCAGCGCGCGCGCTTGATCAATCCGGACCGCAACGATCCG
>Ga0209686_1001847_pt1 | contig 10214 bp, 8 predicted proteins | sample GraSoiAngelo_126_FD_185883 | JGI IMG/M metagenome (GOLD analysis project Ga0209686, IMG submission 185883) | Grasslands soil microbial communities from the Angelo Coastal Reserve, California, USA - 14_0927_09_20cm (SPAdes) (version 2) | ecosystem: Environmental > Terrestrial > Soil > Grasslands ...
CTCTACGGCGCGCCGCCCGCGCTCCTCACCGCGTTCATTCTCGAAACGACGAACCGGCTGATCACGGTCGTGTTCAAATTCGTTCCGCTGCGGCTCGGCGTCGACGAAGCGGCGACGGCGCTGTTCACCCAAGTCCTCGGCCTTGGGGCAAACACCGGCGTCACGCTGGGCATCGTCCGCAAGGCGCGCGTGCTCGCCTGGACGATTGCCGGTGGGATCCTGCTGACACGCGAGGGGCTGGTGCCGCGCGCCCCCGAGGTGCCGGAGGGTCAGCAATAACGGCCACAGAACACATCGACCAACACAGACCAGTTCAGTGTTCTTCTGTGTCGTTCTGTGGCGTGGGGCATGAAGCGTGCAATTGCACAACCCAGGATGACCCGAAACGTGCAGTAAAATCAGCTTGTACGACTGTGATGGAAACGCCAGCCGTACGACGTGCGTCAAAAGTACGACAGTGAGGGGCGGCGCGAAGTTCACGCTCCTGAGGTCTGAACCCGCCGGCTCGGGCCGGCAGACTCGAGGGTTGTAGTGAACGCCATCGTGCTGGCCGCCGGCAACGGCGATCGATTTCACAACCGAACGCGCGATTCCAAGCTGCTCCATCCCTTTCTCGGACAACCGCTGCTCTTGCGCACGCTGGACACGGTGCGTGACGCAGGCGTCGATGCGATTACGGTCGTACTGGGCTATCAAGCCGACCGCGTCCGCGCGCTTGTGGAGGGGGCGGCGACACCCGGCGTCAAGATTTCCTTCGCGCTGAATCCAGACTGGCGGCTCGAGAACGGCGTGTCCGTGCTCGCCGCCCGCCGCTCAATCGACACGGAGCGCTTCGCGGTCCTCATGGGCGATCACGTGTTCGAGCCTGAGGTCCTTCGCCGCTTGCTGCAGTTCTCGATGCGGAGTGACGAGTCCGTGCTCGCCGTCGACGCGCGGCCGGTGGCCCCGGCCGTCGCAGCCGAAGCCACGAAGGTCCGCCGCGACGACTCCCGCATCGTCGCGATTGGCAAAGACCTCGCCGATTACGATGCGCTCGATACGGGGATGTTCGTGTGCTCGCCGCTGCTGTTCGAGGCGCTGGAAGCATCGCGTGCGCAAGGCGACACCACACTGAGCGGCGGGATCGGTCAACTCGCCGCCCGAGGCCTGATGCGCGCCGTCGAGGTCGGCAATGCCACATGGCGCGACATCGACACGGTGTCGGACCTCGAAGCCGCCGAATCCGTGCTGGCCGCAACCTCCGAACGCGCATGACGCCGGAACGACGCCGGGCACTCATTTCGCTTGGGGCCCTCACCGTCGGGTGCGTGCTGTTTCTCGCCACGCTGTATTACATCGATTTTCAACTCGTGTTCGCGGCGGGCCGGAGGCTCGGCCTGGCGTTCGCGCTGGCGCTGGTCGCAAGCGGACTCTGGCATCTGGCGCGCACGTGGGCGTGGGCGTGGTGCTTCAAGCGCCCGCGGCGGGTGCCGTTCGCGCGACTCGCGCGCGTGCGACTCGCGGCGGAAGCCTTCAGCTATCTGACGCTGCGCGGCATTGCTGGTGAGCCACTGAAGATCGTGCTCCTCAACGACGAAGTGGATGCGCGCGAAGCAACCGTCGCGGTGGCGCTCGAACGTCTGGCTTATTTAATCGGGACGACATTGATCGTGGGCGTCGGCTCCCTGGCCGCGCTCGGAGCGCTACCGTTGTCGCGGACGTGGTTCCGGGTGTTTCGCGCCTTTGCCATTGCGTCGGGCGTAATCGCGTTCTTCACGGCCCTCGTGCTCACCGGGCGGGGAACATATGTAGCCAGCGCGCTGGGGCGCATCGATGGCGCGTTTGGCACACGGCTCGGAGACGGCCGCGTCGCGCGATTCGCGACCGACGTCGAGCGGCAGCTTCTGGATCTGGTGCGGGGCACTAGTGCGCGACTCGCAGTGCTGGTCGCGGCCACGATTGCGGCGTACGTGTGCATGTCGGCGGAGGCATGGCTGATTCTGCGGGCGATGAACATTCCGATTTCGCTGACTGGCGCGATGACGATCGAGACGTTCTCGCGCGTCGCGAGCTTCGCGTCCGCATTCATCCCCGCGAACCTCGGCGCGCTCGAAGCATCGAGCCTTGCCGCGGTTGCGGCGGTTGGCGCATCCGCCGGCGGCGCCCCGCTCGCGCTCGCGCGAAGGCTTCGAGGGATCTTCTGGGCCGGTGTCGGCCTCGCGATTTATCCGCGGCGCGACCGGCGCAGCCCTGCGGCCGGGCGAGCCGCGATCCAACAGAGTCAAGAGCCGAGGCGCCCTACCCTCCTTTACCTGCCGCTCGATCCCGCGGTACGCGTGTCGCCGTTCGCCCGAATCGCGGGGCTGCCGATTGCCGAGCGTGTCCTGCGATCCGCGCTTCGCGCCCATTACGGGCGCGTGATCGTGCTGATCGATGATGCCATCGAGCCCGGTATGCGTCGACTGGCGCGCGAGATCCGCGGGCATCTCCAATTGGTGCGCGCCTCAGCATGGCGCGACGCGGTTGGCGCGCTCGCGCCCGATGAAGCCGTCACCGTAATCGGTGCGGGCACGGTCGTATCACCGGCACTCCTCGAAGCAGCCGCGCACCTTGCGGTCGCCCGCGGTGCGCGCGACGTGCCTGCCGGTCCTTCATGGCCAGCATCCGGACTCCTCCGGTTGCAAGCGGCCGAGGTATTGGATCCTGAAGGGCTCGCCGAACATCTGCACACGCGTCTCGTCTCGCATGTGCCGCTACCGTCAGGTGACGACGTGTCGAATGAGCTCGGACGACTCACGCTGCGCGTGCACGACGATGCGGATCTGATGCCGGCGGAACAAACAATGCGCCTCGCGAGCTATAAGAACACCGACAACATGCTCGCGCGATTCAACCGCCGGATGTCGCTGCCGATCAGCATCGCCCTTATTCCGACGTCGCTGACCGCAAACCAGTTCTCGGTCGCTCTGGTGGCAATCGGATTCTATTCAGCGTGGCTTTTCAGCCTTGGAGGTTACGGCGCGAGCGTGCTCGCCGCATTCCTGAGCCTCGCGGCGAGCGTCCTCGATGGATGCGACGGGGAAATCGCGCGGCTCAAGTACCAGGAGTCCGCGCTGGGCTGCTGGATCGAAACAGTCGGCGACTACTCGTACTACATCGCGATTTTCATCGGGATGACCCTCGGTGCCGTGCGATTTACGGGCCTGCCGATCTTCTACTGGTTCGGCGCGGCGGCGCTCGCGGGCACGCTCGTGACCTTCGCGCTGCTCATCTTCCTGAGGAGCCGCATCACGGCGGGACAGCCGCAGAAGCTGCACGCGATCGGACGCGAGCGGTTCATGGCGGAACCGTCGTTGTGGTCGCGCGTCATCTGGCGATTGTCGTTCTGCGCGACGCGCTCGGCCATGCCGTACGGCATCATGGCGCTCGCGCTGCTGGGGCTCGTTCCGCTCGTCGTCGTCCTGGCAGCGATCGGATCCAACGTCTACTGGATCAGCGTGGTGTTGAAGCTGAAGCATCTCTTGAGCAGCGACCAGACGGAAACAGTGGCGGCCTGAACGGCTCAGGAGTCATGGCTTAACACCTGACGGCGGTTCAGGTTTAAAGCCTCGACTCTTTAAGCCGGTAAGAGGCATTAGCCATCAGCCTGAAGCCAGTCAGACCTCGCGGCGTCCTTCCATCGCTTTGTGCATGGTGAACTCGTCGGCGTACTCGAGGTCGCTGCCGACCGGCACCCCCATTGCGATGCGCGTGACGCGCACGCCGAGCGGCTTTAGGAGCTTCGCGAGATAAATCGCGGTCGCCTCTCCCTCGACATTGGGATTCGTCGCCAGGATCACTTCCTCCACCCCGCCGTTTCCCACGCGCGTCAGCAGACCCTTGATCTTCAGATCATCGGGGCCGACGCCGTGCAGCGGCGACAGCGCGCCCATCAGCACATGGTACAAGCCGTGGAAGTCGCGCGTTTTCTCGATCGCGGCCACGTTTTCCGGTTCCTCGACGACGCAGATCACGCGCGCGTCGCGCCCGGGATGCGTGCAGTAGTAGCAGGGATCGGTGTCGGTGATGTTGCTGCAGACGGAACAGTAGGTGACGCGATCCTTCACCTCGCGCATCGCGTCGGCGAGGCGCTCCACTTCCTCGCGCGGAGTCTTGAGCACGTGGAACGCGAGCCGCTGCGCGCTTTTCGCGCCGATCCCGGGAAGGCGCTGAAGCTGCTCGATCAGCTTCGTCAGCGGATCAGGACGAGCCATGTCTGGTTAAAAGGGCCGATGTCAATCCAAGTGGTAAATGCCAAATGCCAAAAAGCCATGGAAATTTTCGGCATTCGGCTTTTGGGATTGGCATTGAGGCTGTGTTTGTCGCCAGCCAGCTAGAACAGGCCGGGGATCTTCATGCCGCCCATCATTCCGCTCATCTGCTTCTGCATGGCTTCGTCCGCCTTGCGCTGAGCGTCGTTGATCGCCGCCAGGATGAGGTCCTGAAGCATCGCGACATCGTCTTTCGACACGGCCTCAGGATCAATCGTGAGCGACAGCACCTGCTTCGCGCCGTTGACGACGACCGTGACCATGCCGCCGCCGGCGGTCCCCTCGACCTTCATTTCCGCCATCTGCTTCTGCAGACGCTCCTGCATCTGCTGCGCCTGCTTCATCATTTGTTGAATGTTCATTAGCGTGATCCTAGTCGTGCCGGGTGCAAAGTGCTATGTGCCACGTGCCGGATGCTGTCTGGTGCGCGGCCACTCGCCGGCCCATTGGGATCAGGCACCTCAGCACCGGGCACCAACGCGCACCCGGCACTCAGCACCTTAGCACTCTGGCACCGAGCACCGACGCCTACATCTTCTCGACGTCTTTGATCTCGGCGGCGAAGACATCGAGAAGCGTCTGAACACCAGAGTCCGCCATCGCCTGCTGTTTCAGCGCCTGCTGGCGATCCGCGGCCTGTGGCGCCGGTGTGGTGTCTCGGTCGGTATCGCGTGACGGCGCAGCACCGGAGGGGGCGCCTTCGGCGGAGACGACGCTCATTCGCCGCCCGGCGAGCTGCGAGGCTGTCGATTCGAGCCACGCGCGTGACTGCTCGAGCTGCGACTGCAGGGCCCGGTGCTGCGGCGTGAACACGAACACGACCTTGTCTGCTTCGATGTCGATGCGATGCGCCTGCGCCACGACGGCTCCGTAAAAGAACCGCTTCGTCTTGCGGATCTCCTCGAGGAACGCGTTCTTCAGATCGGCGGGATCGACCGGCTTCAGCTCGCCTGATTCGTTCGCAGCGGCGCCGCTCGCCTGCTGCACTTTGACGGGCATCGGCGTGGCGGCCCGTTTCGCTTCGACCGCCCTCACTGTGGTAACCCGTGCGGCCCCGGCCACAGGAACGGGCGCTGGTCCGCGCGGCGTTTCTGTCGCGGGGCCTGACATAGCTCGGGGCGCGCCCGACCTGAAGGTCGGGCCTACTGCTGCACCCGCGCTGCCGCCTTTCATCTGCTCGATCAAATCGGTCAGCGGCACCAGCCTGCGCAGATGAATCCAGCGGAGCAATGCCATTTCGAGGTGATACCGCGGCTGCATCGAGCTGCGGATGTCGAGCTCCGCCTTCGTGAGCACGTCGAAGGCGCGCATCAGATCTTCGCCGGAAAATTGCTTCGCGAGCGCCAGCAGCGGCTCGCGCTCGGCCTCGGCCGCGATCTCCGGGTCGGAGGCGCGCGACGGATCGACGGTCAAGACGAGCAGGTCGCGCGCGAGCCGCGCCAGCTCCCGAATGACAAGGCGCAGATCGTAGCCGGATTCGGACGCGCGGCCGGCGAGCTCGAACACCGCCGTCGCATCCTCGCGTGCGATCGCGTCCGCCACCTCGATGAGCAAATCACGACGCACCAGGCCGAGTACTGTCGTCACGTCATCGGCGGTAATGGTGTCGCCGGCAAACGCGATCACCTGGTCGAACGCGCTCTGCGCGTCGCGCATCGAGCCGTCGCCCGCGCGCGCGACGAGCATCAACGCCGCCTCGTCCACGTCGATCTTCTCAGCGTCCGCGATCTTCCGGAGCTGATCGGCGATCTGCTTCACGCCGATCGTCTTCAGCTCGAACACCTGCGAGCGCGACTGGATTGTCGCCGGCACTTTCTCGATCTCCGTCGTCGCCATCATGAAGACGACGTGCGGCGGCGGCTCCTCGATCGACTTGAGGAGCGCGTCGAACGCCTGGTTCGAGAGACGGTGCACTTCGTCGATGATGAAAATCTTATAGCGGTTGCGGACGGGCGCCATGCCGAGGCCGGCGATGATCACCTCGCGGACCTTGTCGACCTGCGTGTTGGTGGCGGCGTCGATCTCGAGGACGTCGATGTCGCGTCCCTGTGCGATCTCGACGCACGCGTCGCAGACACCGCACGGATCCGCCGTGGGACCCTGCTCGCAGTTCAGCGCGCGCGCGAGAATGCGCGCGGTGGTGGTCTTGCCGACGCCGCGCGGCCCCGAGAAGACGAACGACTGCGCGATACGCTTCGCGCGGATCGCGTTACGAAGCGTCTCGGTCACGCCGCGCTGGCCGATCACGTCATCGAAACGCTGCGGGCGCCACTTGCGCGCGAGAACTTGGTACGACAATGGAGTTGTAGCCTGAAGTCTGGAGTCTGAAGCCAGGGGCCTGAGCGGGATGCGCCCGACCGCGATCCGGAGGGCCTGCGGCACAGCACAGGGTCTACTTAGCGCTGCTGCCTTCCGGCCCTGACGCGGTTCGTAGGCTGAACTTGCACAGGTTCCGGACCGCGGTCCGGCGCATCCCCAATCTGATCAGTGTACCTGTCGCGTGAAGCCCAATCAAGCTGAGCCCGGATCACACCGGATACTCGATGCCGAGGACCCGGTCTCCCTCGGCGCTGATGAAGCTGACGATTGCGCGGCGGTGGCGCGTGTGCGCCTCGCGCATGAGCGTGGCGAATGCCGGGGACGCGCGGAGCGGATGGAGCCACGGGTCGCGCACGAACGCCGGCACGCAGAAAAAGCCCTCGCGAACGGCCTCTTCGAGAAACGAGAGCGCTTCATCGGTCGCGCGGAGACGCGCCAAGTGGCGAGCAACGTGGTACCGCCCTTCGGGATCGCGGAATCGCGCCAGCTGACGAATCGTGTCGGCGCTCTCGGCGCGCTGTCCTTTGAGCATCTGGAGCAGCGTGCCGTCATATAGGTCACATGTGTCTCGCCACCATCGATGAGCTCCAGCGAGGCCTGCCCTTCTCGAAGACGGTGCCTCGGCAGGTGGTCGGAACGCTCGCCCAGCCTGCCGTTGCAGCGATCCGCGCGATCGATCCAGAGCAGCCGGTCGGAGATATCCGGACGATGATGCAGGTGCTCGACGCGGGACTGACGTCGCAGCGCTTCAGCGCGCTGCTGCTCGGAGTCTTTGCAGGAGTCGCGCTGCTCTCTCGCCGCAGTCGGAATCTACAGCGTGCTCTCTTACATCGTCCCCGGACGCAGCCGCGAGATCGGGATCAGAACCGCGCTTGGCGCGCGGACAGCCGACGTTCTTCGTCTGGTGATCGTCGAGGGTATGTCGCCGACGCTCGTCGGCATCGCGGCCGGAACGATCGCCGCGCTGGCGTCGGCGAGGGTCATGGAAACGTTCGTCTTTGGTGTGAGCGCATCAGCTCCGCTGACGCTTGCTGCAGTCGCGGCCACGCTGGCCCGTGTTGCCTTGATGGCAAGCCTGGTGCCGGCGTACCGTGCCTTACGGCTCGACCCGGTGAAAGTGTTGCGCGCGGACTAGGGATTAAGCGTGTCCTTGCGACTCGAATGCGGGCATCTCATCGAGCAAGGTCGATCAGGACGATATCAGAGTTTTCCCGCACTCTGTCGAACACGATCTGCTTGCCGTCGGCGGTCACATCGAAAGACTGCGTGGCCGCGGAGTTGTTGAAGTGGCTCAGTTGGCGCGATTTTTTCGTCGCCATGTCGAGCAGCCAGAAGTCCTGCGCCGGAAACGGTCCTTGCGCGTACACGAGCGCCAGGCCATTTGGAACGAATCGATAGCGGTTTCCTTCAACCCGAAGCCGGATTACAGGCAATTCGACATTCGTACCGTCCGCTCGAATGGCCAATAGAGGCGCATCGACGCTGACGTTGGCTCCGGTGTACACAATCAGATCTCCGGACGGCGACCACACCGGATCGCGGGCAGTGCCGGCGATCAGTCTGACAGGCGTGCCGTGGTTCAGGGGAATCTTGAACAGCCCAGGTCCACGATCGTCGATGCCGCCCGCAATGATCCACTTGCTATCGGGCGACCAGCAGACCGATCCCCGAACGTCAATCGGCCCCGCGAGCGATTGAAGATCGCCGCCATCTGCGGATAGGACGTGGAGGCGCAATTTTCCGTCGCGCCTCAGGATCACGGCCAGCTGGTGTCCATCCGCCGAGACCGCCGGCGGTTCGAACAACGCCTCGTCAGATCCCTTCAAGATCTCGACAGCCTTGCCGTCCTCGAAACGCCACAGGCCGTCACCAGTGCCCTGCGAGGACAAGTAAAACAGCGACTGCCCGGCCAGCCGTGGCGCGAGGGCCCGCACCGTCGGCAGCACTATCGGTTTCGCGTCTCCATCCTCCGCAGGGTGATCCAGAATCGGCACGGTCCACAGGCTCGCAGTTGGATTGGCCACCGACGCCACAAGACGACGATGGTCGGCGCTGCCGGCAATCGACAGGTACTGCTCGGTTCCGTACGCGACACGGCGCGTCGCTCGGCTGTTTGTATCGAGCGCCCACAACCATGGGCCCGAGCCCTCATGATCCTTCGCGATGTAAAGGACGTGACGATCGTCAGTCGGTGTCGGGAAACCCACATACGTGTTGTGATAAGTGAGACGTTCCGGTTGCCCGCCGTTGGCTGCAATCCTCCACAAGTCCATTTGCCACGTGTCTTGAATGCCGCGTGCAAAGTAAATCCATCGACCATCGGGAGACCATGCCTGATGATGGTTGTGTCCTCCCACAATCGGATCGACAAAAATCTGTTTGGCGCCGACGCCGGTACGATCCGCGACGAACATCGGGTCTCCCGGGGCGTCGGTGTGATACACCATCCGCGCGCCATCGGAGGACCACACCACTTCAACCGCCCGGTCAACCAGGAAAGGCCAGAGAAACCGATATTTCGCGTCGGTCTCACCGTCGGCATGTGGCTCTTCCGAGTCAGGTTCAAGAAGCCGCCCGAGCCCACCTGCGTCAGCCAGACATCGAGCGGCCCATCGCGATCGGAAAGAAATGCGGCAAATTTGCCGTCCGGCGATAGCGCCGCCTGGGCCTCGTCGCCTTCAAAATTCGTCAACCGAGTGAAAGTCGCGTTGGACAACGGGTTGTCTGGAGCAGGATTGAGGCGCCTCACAGCCCACCCCGCCAGAGCCGACGCGAGCGCGATCAGAACGATCGCGGACCATCGACCCCACCGTGACTGTGCGGCGCCAACGGCTGGGTGTCCCAGCCCCATCGCCGGCGCTTTCCCGCTCAACGCGTCGTCGAGCTCGGCGCGCGCATCGGCGATATCCCGCAGACGCCGTTTCGGGTCTTTCTCCAGGCAGCGCTGCAGGAGGCGCGCGACCATTGGCGGCGTTGTCGCGGGAAGCGCTGCCCAGTCCGGCTCGCGTTCGAGGCTCGCCACAATCGTGTCCGAGACCGTCTCGCCCTGAAACGCCAGATGGCGGGTGAGCATTTCGTACAACACACAGCCAAATGCCCAGATGTCCGTGCGCTTGTCGACCGCCTGCCCTCGCGCCTGCTCCGGACTCATGTAGGCCGCGGTACCGAGGATGCTCCCTTCCTGCGTGCCGCCTTCGGTCACCATCGGCGATTGCAACTCGCCGGTCGCGGCCTTCGCGAGGCCGAGGTCCAGCACCTTCACCACGCCGCCGGGGGTGACTTTGATATTCGCCGGTTTGAGATCTCGGTGAATGATTCCTTTCTCGTGCGCGGCGTCGAGAGCATCGGCGATCTGACACGCGATCGTGAGCGCGTCTGTCACTGGCATCGGTCCGCGCTGGATCCGATCGGCCACCGTCTCGCCTTCCACCAATTCGAGCACCAGCGCCCGAACGCCACCGGCTGCTGCTTCGAGGCCGTAGATGGCGCCGATGTTCGGATGATTGAGGGCGGCGAGCATTCGTGCTTCCCGCTCGAAGCGTGCCAGCCGTTCCGGGTCCGTCGTGAACTGCCGCGGGAGAATCTTGATCGCCACGTCGCGGCCCA
>Ga0209686_1001848_pt1 | contig 10214 bp, 7 predicted proteins | sample GraSoiAngelo_126_FD_185883 | JGI IMG/M metagenome (GOLD analysis project Ga0209686, IMG submission 185883) | Grasslands soil microbial communities from the Angelo Coastal Reserve, California, USA - 14_0927_09_20cm (SPAdes) (version 2) | ecosystem: Environmental > Terrestrial > Soil > Grasslands ...
TTGGTAGCGGCTTGGGACATGGCTTCACCAATGTTCTCTACAGCACAAGCAGCGGACGCACGTGGTACGATGCTCTTCAGGTTCAAGTGAACCGGCCGTACGCAAGGGTTGGGGTGGTCGGTTGGGGCGCTGGGCTCGCGTACACGTATTCGACCCGATCGCTTGAGGGCGTCGACAATGTGGACGATCACTTCGCGTTCACGCAGGCGAGTCTGATCAAGAAGCATCCCTCCAATGATGAGAAGAGTCGCGTGGTGGCCAACTGGACGCTCGACGTGCCGTACGCGTACGGCGTGCAGTTCAGCGGCCTTATCACGTTGGGTAGCGGCCAACGTGTTGACGTCGGAGCCAATCGCCCAGGTGGCAGCTACCAGCCGGGCGGCTTCTCACCGCCGAAGTATGGGTTCATCATCCCGGGTGCCTGGCGATATCGGACCGTTGATTTCAAGCTACGGAAGGACTTTCCGAGCGTGTCGGGAAGTACGGTGGGCGTGACCGCTGATTTGTTCAACGCCCTCAACTTCAAGAACTACGGCTGCTATAACACCGGAAACAGTCAGCCTGGCTGCCTGGTCACCGATCCGCGCCGCCTCCAGATCGGCGCTGAGTACGGGTTCTAACCCTCACGCATCACGGGCCACCGGCGCACCGCGCCGGTGGCCCGCACCAGGGCACCGCAGCGATATTCTCCCCGCATGACGCGTAGCACACAGGTCGCCGCCGCCCTCGCCGCGGCGATCCTCGCGGCGTGCGGCACGAACCACGCCGAGGGCCCGCCGCCACCAGACTCGACCCAGGCCGCCGCGTTCCTCGACACGCTCGAGGAACGGACCTTTCATTATTTCTGGGACCTGACGAACCCGGCCAACGGGCTCACGCCGGATCGCTCCCCTACCCAATCCTTCTCGAGCATCGCGGCGGTTGGCTTCGCCCTCACGGCCTATCCAATCGGCGCCGAGCGCGGGCTCATCACGCGCGCCCAGGCGGCCGCCAGGACGCTGACGACGTTGCGCTTCTTCTGGACGGCCACTCAGGACTCCTCCGCCTCGAACGCGACCGGCTATCACGGGTTCTTCTACCACTTCCTCGACATGAGCACGGGGAAGCGCTACCAGACCGTGGAGCTCTCGACGATCGACACGGCCCTGCTGCTCGCCGGCGTGCTGTTCTGCCAGTCGTACTTCGACAACGCCACCGATTCCAGCGAAGCCACCATCCGCCGGCTCGCGGACTCGATCTACGCCCGCGTCGACTGGCAATGGTTCTCCCCACGGCCGCCGGTTGTTGCCCTTGGCTGGCATCCGGAAACGGGGACAGGCTTCCTCCCCTACGACTGGCGCGGCTACAACGAGGCCATGATCCTCTACATCCTCGCGCTCGGCTCGCCGACTCATCCGGTCGATACCGCCGCCTGGTCGGGATGGACCGGCGCCTATCGGTGGGGCACGTTCTACGGCCAGGCCCACCTCGGCTTCGCGCCGCTGTTCGGCCACCACTACTCGCACGTGTGGATCGACTTTCGCGGGATCCGGGACGCTTACATGCAGGCACACGGGATCGACTACTTCGAGAACTCGCGCCGCGCCACATACGCCCAACGTGCCTACGCCTACGCCAACCCGGGCGGCTGGACCGGCTATAGCGATCGCATCTGGGGCCTCACCGCCTCGGACGGACCGGGCGACCTGACGCTCACGCTCGGCGGGCGCATGCGGCAGTTCCACAGCTACTGGGCGCGCGGCGCGTCCTTCACCGAGACGCCCGACGACGGCACCCTCGCGCCCACCGCCGCGGGTGGCTCGATCCCGTTCGCGCCCGAGATCGCCATCCCCGCCCTGTGGACCATGCGCCAAACCTACGGCGCCAGCCTGTTCTCCACCTACGGCTTTCGCGACGCGTTCAATCCGACGTTCACCCAGAGCAGCGCGGCCGGATGGTTCGACGTCGATTACTTGGGCATCGACCAGGGGCCGATCATCGCGATGATCGAGAACTATCGCACGGGGCTGGTGTGGCGCGTGATGCGCACCAACCCTTACATCGCGCGGGGGCTGTGCCGGGCGGGGTTCACAGGCGGATGGCTCCAGGGAAGATGCCCGCCGTGAGGAGTCGCGAGTAAACTCGCGGCTCGGCCCTGCCCGTAAACGGGCAGCGGCGCCGCTTCAGCGGCAGCGCCGAGTGGCGGCTTCAGCCGCGGCTCTAGGTGGAGGAATCATGGTGACTCGGTGGGGGAGCACGAGCGTATGAAGCGGGTCGCCGTATTGACGAGCGGCGGCGACGCGCCGGGCATGAACGCCGCGCTGCGCGCCGTGGTGCGCGTAGGGGCGACGCAGGGACTCGAGGTGATCGGCGTCCGCCAGGGCTATACCGGCCTGATCGGCGGTCAGCTGCAGCCGCTGGGCCCTCGCGACGTCGCCGGGATCATCCATCTCGGCGGCACCATGCTCGGCAGCGCCCGCTCCCAGGAGTTCCGCACGCCCGAAGGACGCGACTGCGCGCTCCGGGTGCTGGGACAGAACCGGGTGGACGGACTCGTGGTGATCGGCGGCAACGGCTCGCTCTCCGGCGCACACGCACTCTCGCAAACCGGATTTCCGGTGATCGGCGTGGCCTCGACCATCGACAACGACGTGAACGGCGCCGATATCACGATCGGTGTCGACACCGCCTTGAACACCGCGCTCGAGGCGATCGACCGCCTCAAGACCACCGCGTCGTCGCACCAGCGCGCCTTCGTGGTGGAAGTGATGGGGCGCGCCCACGGCTATCTCGCGCTGATGGCGGGGATCGCGGGAGGAGCCGACGTGGTGGTGATCCCGGAGGTGGAGAGCGACCCGGATGACGTGGCGGTGGCCTTGCGGGGCGCCTACACGCGCGGCAAGCGGCACGCCATGGTGGTGGTCGCGGAGGGCGCGAAGTGGAATGCGGCCGCGCTGGCCGACTACTTCGCCCACCACCGCGAGCGCATCGGCTTCGAGCTACGGGCCACGATCCTCGGCCACGTGCAGCGCGGCGGCGGGCCGGGCGCGTTCGACCGCCTGCTGGCGAGCCGCACCGCCGCCGCCGCCGTCGAGCGGTTGGTCGCCGGCGAGGCGGGAATCTTCACGGCCCTGGTGAAGGGCGTCGTGGCCGCCCTGCCGCTCGAGCGGGTGATCACGCCCAAGCCGCCGCCCGACCCCGACCTCGTCAGACTGGCGACGCTGCTGGCGCGCTGACGCCGTCGAACGCCGATTGGGGGCACTGTTGCCTGGGACCTCACTGCCACTCGCCTCGCGGCTGCGACGCCATTGGGTGCTGGCGCTGTACTTGGGCAGTGTGGTGCTCGTCGGCTTCCAGTTCGGCGGCCGCACCGTGGCCAACAACCTCAAGATCTTCCGGTGGTCGTTCTTCCACCTGTTGGGCCAGCAGGATATCTACGCGCCGTACCCCGACCACTATTACGACATCTTCAAGTACAGCCCGAGCTGGGCGATGCTGTTCGCGCCGTTCGCCCTGCCGCCGATGGCGATCGGCTTCTTTCTGTGGGATCTGGGCGCCGCCCTCCTGCTGTATCACGCCGTGCAACGGCTGCTCCCGGAGCGTGAGGCGCGGCTCGCGTTAGCGATCGCGTACCTCGAGTTCGCGGCGGCGATGCAGCACGCATCGAACACCAACTCGGTGACGGTGGCCCTCATCATCATGGCGTTCGTCGCGCTTGAGCAAGGCCGCCATGTCGAGGCGGGCATCGCCGTCGCCACGGGCGCCCTGATGAAGGTCTATCCGTTGGCCGCGCTCACCTTCGGCCTGTTCCACGGCCGCAAGGGGCGGCTCGCCGGAGCCTTCGCGGCGGCGCTTGCGGCGCTGGTCGCGCTGCCGCTCCTGGTGACGCCGCCGGCGGAGCTGCTCGCGCAGTGGCGATCCTGGGGTCGCGTGCTGGACCTCGTGGACTCGTGGACGGGCGTCGTGTGGCCCAACTGGCCGCAACAGCTCGCCGGCGCCGCACTGCTGCTCCTGCCGCTCGCGCTACGTCGCCACCAGTGGGGCGACCCGCACTTCCGACGGCTGTTACTGTGCTCCGTCCTCCTGTACGTGCTCATCTTCAATCACGAGGCCGAGCCCCCGTCCTTCGTCGTCGGCTTCACGGGTATCGCGATCTGGTATGCGATGTCGCGCCATACCGCTGTGCGGAACGCGCTCATGGGATTCGCATTCGTCGGCGTTCCGCTGCTGCACTCGGAGCTCGTGCCGTGGTCCATCCGGCAGCACGCGCTCGCCCCCGAGGTGATGATTTACCCCTGCGTGGTGCTGTGGCTCGTGCTGCAAGTCGAGCTGTTCGTATGGCGGGGCGGGCCTCCGCTCCCCCCTTCCCCTCCCCCTCGGCCTCCCGCCTCACCGCCCGGTGGCGGGTGACGGCAGCCGCAGCTCCACCGCGCGCGCCCGCACCGTCTGTGCACCCGCCGACTTGAGCGCCCCGTTCACCGCCGGCAGGTCGCTCTTCAACGCGTCCGCGAGCGCTAGGAGCTGCTTCTGGATCTGCGGCGCAAACAGCCGGAACACGTCGTACATCTGCGCCGTGGGCCGCGCGTCCGTGGTGCTCGCCGCGAAGATCAGCGAGCTGAGGCGCTCGGTCGGGCCCGGCGGATAGACCAACCCGTCTTCGTCCGCCTGGCCGCGCACCTGATACAACCCGTCTTCGATGGCGTTGAGCCTCTGGGTGAACGCCTTCGCCGCCTCCGCGGCACCGGGGGCCGCTCCCGTAGCATCATTGAGCTGCGCGCGCACGTTGCGGATCGTGATGATCGCGTTGGTCACGGCGTTCACGGTATCGCGCAGTTGCTTCAAGAACGCGAACTGCGCCTGCAGATCGGCCGGCGTGACCTTGGACCGGGGATCGAGCTTGAGCGCGAAGCTCTGCGTGGCGGATCTCGCCCCCACGGTGAGCCGCACCTGATAGCGGCCGGGGAGCGCCATCGGCCCGTCGGTGGCGACGCCGTTGATCCCCCAGAAGCTCCGGGCCGGCGGATATCTCATGTTCCAGGCGAACATGTTGAGGCCCTGCTTGTTGAGCGCGCGCGGCTCGGCGGGCGGCCGGTGCGGCCACGGCTTGTCTTCGTCCTTCAAGGTGTCCGCGAACAGCGTGCCCAGGATGCTGTCGACTTTGGTGGAATCGGTGATGCCGGCCTGCTTCAAGCTGTCGGTGCGGGACTTCTTCAACGCGTCCACCTTGAGACTGTCCGCCGCGGTGATCGAGTCCTGCCGGCTCGAGAAGCTGCGGATCACGCGGCCGCGGCCATCGAGGATGTCGAGCGTGACGCGCCGGTCTTTGTCCTTGAGCCAATAGTAGATCATGGCGCCGGCGGGGGGGTTCTTGCCGACGGGGTGGGCTTCGTTCGCGGGAAACTGGAATCCGCCCGACCAGTCCACGCGATACGCGTCGCTCGGCTTGAAGAGATGCACGGCCTCGCGCGGCGTGGCCCTCACCAGCTGGCGCAGCGGCGCGATGTCGTCGAGGATCCAGAACGATCTACCGTGTGTTGCTGCTACCAAGTCACCTTGTTTGATCGCCAGGTCGTGCACCGGCACGATGGGCAGGTTGCGGCGTAGGGATCCCCAGCTGGCACCGTCATCAAAGGACACCCATACGCCCCGCTCCGTCCCCGCGAACAACAGCCCGCGCCGCACCGGATCCTCGCGCACCACGCGCACGAATTCGGTGGCGGGCAGGCCCTTCACGATCTTGGTCCAGCTGCGCCCGTAGTCCGTCGTCTTCCAGATGTAGGGCGCCATATCCTCGAGCTGGTAGCGATTGGCCGCCACGTACGCCGTGCCCGGGGCGTAGTGCGACGCCTCGATCATCGACACACGCGTGAAGTCGCCGAACGCCTTCGGCGTCACGTCGGTCCACTTCTTTCCGGCGTCGCGCGTCAGCTGGATCAGGCCGTCGTCCGAGCCGGTCCAGATCAGTCCCTTCACGCGCGGCGACTCGGCGATCGCAAAGATGGTCCCGTAGTACTCGGCCGTGGTCTGGTCCAGCGTGATCGGACCCCCCGAAGGACCGAGCGTCGCGGGATCGTGGCGCGTGAGATCGGGTGACACCACCGTCCAGCTCTGCCCCTCGTTGGTCGTCTTGAAGAGCACGTTGCCGCCGTGATAGAGCACGCGGGGGTCGTGCGGCGAGACCAAGAGCGGCGCGGTCCACTGGAAGCGGTACTTCCCTTCCGCCGCCGCGTGACCGTCGGGGCTGTCCGGCCACGGGCTGATGAGGCGGAAGCTGTTGGTCTTGTGGTCCACCCGGCCCAGGAATCCCGAGTTGTCCCCGCCGTAGGTGATGTCGGGGTTATCGGGCCGGGCCTGGATATAGCCCGACTCGCCGGACACGTCGTACCACTGGCCCCGGTCGATCCCGCCCGGCCAGCGGCTGGGTCCGCACACGCCGGAGTTGTCCTGCTGCGCGCCGCACACGCGATACGGAAAGTGGTTCGTGGTCTCGACGTGATAGAACTGCGCCGTCGCCACGTCCTGGTCGGTCCAGGTCTTGCCGCCGTTGAACGAGACGTTGGGCCCGCCGTCGTTCGATTCGATCATACGATTGGCATCGTTGGACGCGATCCACAGGTCGTGATTGTCGCCATGCGGATCGATCACGTGGCGGAACGTGACTCCGCCGTCCGTCGACTTGAACAGGTTGACCTCCGGCGCCCACACGGTGTTCGAATCCTTCGGGTCGGCGAAGATCTTCGAGTAGTACCAGGCGCGCTCCCGCAGCTTGTGGTCGGAGTTCAGGTACTTCCAGGTGGACCCGCTGTCGTCCGAGCGGTACACGCCCCCCGAGTCCGCCTCGATCAGCGCCCACACGCGCGCCGGCTTGGCAGGCGAAACCGCGATCCCGATGTTCCCCCACAGACCGGTCGGGAGCCCGGGATTCTTGGTGAGCTCGGTCCAGTGCTCGCCTGCGTCGGTCGACTTGAACAGCCCGCTCCCCACGCCACCCGACACGAGCGTCCAGGGCCGCCGTTGAGCTTGCCACAGCCCGGCGTACACCACGTTCGGGTTCGCGGGGTCGAGGATCAGGTCCGCGGCGCCCGTCGAGTCGTTCCGGAACAGGACCTTGTTCCAGCTCTTGCCACCGTCGCTGGTCTTGTAGACGCCGCGCTCGGGATTGGGCCCGAAGGCGTGTCCCTGGGCAGCGACGTACACGATGTCGGGATTGGTGGGATGCACCCGCACGCGCGCTATCTGCTGCGTCTCGGCGAGACCGAGCGAGGTCCATGTCTTGCCGCCGTCGGTCGTCTTCCAGACGCCGTCGCCGTGGGACACGTTGCCGCGGATCGGGAACTCGCCGGTGCCGACGTACACGATGTCGGGATTGGACTCGGAGACACCGATTGCGCCGATAGTACCGCCGAAATACTTGTCGGTCACGGGCTGCCAGGTGTTGCCGCCGTCGGTGCTCTTGAAGACGCCGCCGCCCGTGGTGCCGAACCAGTACTCATTGGGGCGCGCCGCCGAGCCCGCGACGGCGACGCTGCGGCCGCCGCGGAAGATGCCGATCTCGCGCCAGCTGAGCCCGGCGAAGACGGTCGAGTCATAGGCTTGGGCCGGCGCGGAGCGGGCTGGGAAGAGCAGCAGGATGACGGCGGCGAAGCACAGCGAGCGAACGGACACGGGGTCGGCCTCCTGAGAGTGGCGAGCAGAGCCACCACGTAAGCACGGAGAGGCCGAACCCCGCAAGGGTGCCGCTACGGCTTTGTCATCATCATCCCCGGCATGTCGAGCGGCTTCTCGGTGATGGACGACTTGGCGTCCGCGCCATGGGCTGCGAGCGCCATGTCGCCCTGCTTGCCGTGCGTCTTGACGAGTCCGAACGGGACATCGCGCGAGCCCCACACCTCGGCGCCGTCGTCGGTCGCGACGTGCAACGCGCGGAACGTGCCCGCGGGCACCGTGACCGACTCCCAGCCGACCACGTGCGCGCCGCTGCAGCGGGCCGCCCAGTCGAACGCCGACGTGTTCTGGCCCGCCTGTTTCCCCATCAAGGTGGCCATGGGCCCGGGGATTTTCATGGCGGGCTGCCCGCCCATCTTGACGACCAACCCGCGCGGCGCCGCCACTCCCGCCGCGAGGCTGGGGTTCAGGATCTGCACCACCCCCGAGTGGCCGGGGTCCTTCCCGATGAAGCTCACCTCGAACCAATAGAGCGTCGTGTCCCCCGCTTGCTCCGAGCCAACCACGGCCAGGCGCACCTTGCCCGCTTCGGAGCCGCCGTTCGTCGCGTCGAACGACGCCCACTGGCCGGGCTTCGCGTTGCCGACCACCTTGCACACGTCCGCCAGGTCGGTCGCGGTCTGGGCGCCGAGCACGGGCGCCGTGAGGAATCCGATCGCGAGTGCGACGATCGGGCTGCGTGGCCTGGACATAGCGAGCTCTCCTTGCGCTGAATGGACAGACGTGAAACATAGCGCGACGGCGCCGGCCGGGTTTGCTTTCTCGCGTGACCCGGATCGCGCTCGCGACCTACGCCAAGCTCCCGACGCTGAACGACGACGACCGGCTGCTCGTGCCCGCCCTGGCCGCGCTCGGCGTCACGGCTGTCCCGGCCGTGTGGGACTCGACGGGCGTGTGCTGGGACGAGTTCCACGGCGTGCTGATACGCTCTTGCTGGGATTACCACCTCCGCCTGCCCGAGTTCCTCGGCTGGATCGCCCGGCGCGAGCGAGCCGGCAGCGTCGTGTGGAATCGGGCGGACCTGTTGCGCTGGAACTGCCATAAGGGCTACCTGCGGGACCTGGCGGCGCGGGACGTGGCCACCGTGCCGACGCGCTGGCTCGCGCGGGGGGAGGAGATCGACCTGCGCGCCCTGCTCGCCGACGCGGCATGGCAGGATGCCGTGGTCAAGCCCGCGGTCTCCGCGAGCGCGTCCGGGACGTGGCGCACCTCGATCCAGACCGCGACCACGGATCGAGCACGGCTCGACGAGCTGCTACGCGCCGGGGACGTGATGGTGCAGCCATTGCTGCGCGAAGTGGGCGACGCCGGCGAGTGGTCGTTGCTGTTTCTCGGCGGCCGGTTCAGCCACGCCGTGCTGAAGCGACCGGCGTCGGGCGACTACCGCGTGCAGTGGGAGTTCGGCGGGTCGGCGCCGCCGCGACAACTGCTCGACGATGCCGAGCGCGTGATCGCGGCCGCGCCGGGCGATCCCGTGTATGCGCGGGTGGACGGCGTGGAGCGCGAGGGCCGGCTCGTGCTGATGGAGCTCGAACTGATCGAGCCACACCTGTTCTTGGGCTGGGACGCCGAAGCCGCGGACCGGCTGGCGCGCGCCATTCGAGAGGACATCTCATGACCACCGCGCGCTCCCGCTTCATCGCCGCCGCGTTCGACCACGGCCAGGTGCCCACCATCGCCTGCTTCAATAAGGCCACCACGGCCCTGGGCGTGGACTTCGACGGCCTCATCGCCGCGCTCCAGAAGTTCGTGGACCAGTATTTCGTCCCGGTGTGGGGCACACCGGCGCGTCTCGTCAAGACGACCGGATTCCGGAAGGGCGCCTGGGCGCTCGCGTTTCTCGACCGCGCGGACGTGGCGAACGCGCTCGGCTATCACGACCTCACGCCCGACGGCCTGCCGCTCTCGAAGGTGTTCGTCCAGACCACCCTCGACGTGAAACAGAAGGTGAGCGTGACCGCGTGTCACGAGCTGGCCGAGATGCTGGTCGACCCCGCGATCAATCTGGCGGCCGTGGGCCCCGGAACCGTGTTTTACGCTTACGAGACGGCCGACGCCGTGGAAGAGGTCGAGTTCATCATCGACGGCATCGCGATGAGCGATTTCGTGTATCCGGCGTGGTTCGAGGCGTTCCGCAAGCCCGGGTCGGCGCAGTTCGACTACGCGAAGAAGGTCAAGCGCCCGTTCCAGATCCTGGCCGGGGGCTACATGAGCGTCTTCAAGAACGGCAAATGGACGCAAGCATTCGGCTCGCGCGCCAAGGCGCGCCGCTTTCGGCAGGAAGATCGCCGCGGCCACCGCAGCACGTACCGAGGGCGGACTCACCGGATGCGCCGCTCGCGGTCGGGGCGGTGATCAGTCGGGACGCTAGGGCTGCGGTGTCGTGGTCGACGCGCCCCTGTCACAGGCGGGCGCGGCTTCACGTGTGGCGGGCGGCAGCGGCGTCGAGCCGATGAACACGGCGCACCGTTCCGTCGTGCTCGGATTCGTCATCGACGCCGTCCAGCCGT
>Ga0209686_1001855_pt1 | contig 10189 bp, 9 predicted proteins | sample GraSoiAngelo_126_FD_185883 | JGI IMG/M metagenome (GOLD analysis project Ga0209686, IMG submission 185883) | Grasslands soil microbial communities from the Angelo Coastal Reserve, California, USA - 14_0927_09_20cm (SPAdes) (version 2) | ecosystem: Environmental > Terrestrial > Soil > Grasslands ...
CATCGGTTTCGGCTTCTCCGGCAGGGTATTTCACGCACCCGTGATTCGCGCGGTCGACGGCCTCCGCCTGACCACGATCGTGCAGCGCCACGGCACGCCGGACCCGCGCTACTCGGACGTCGAAGTCGTGCGCAGCGTCGAGGAGCTGCTCACCAGGACCATCGACCTGGTCGTCATCGCCACACCGAATACGTCGCACCATCCGATCGCGCAGCAATGCCTCCTCGCGGGACGCCACGTCGTGATCGACAAGCCGTTTACCACCACACTCCGTGAAGCCGAAGAGCTCATCCGACTCGGCGCCGCGAGGCGGCGCGTGCTTTCGGCCTATCAGAACCGCCGGTACGTGGGAGACTTCGTGACCCTGCGGAACCTTCTGTCGGAAGGGGTGCTGGGCCGCGTCACGCTGTTCGAATCCCACTTTGACCGCTTCCGGCCGGAGCTCCGACCGGGCGCGTGGCGGGAGCAGGCGCAGCCCGGCTCCGGCATTTGGTTCGACTTGGGCCCGCACCTGCTCGACCAGGCCCTGGTCCTGTTCGGCACCCCGCAAGCGGTCTCCGCGGATATCCGGGTCGAGCGCGAAGGCGCCGCCGCAGACGACGCGTTCGACGTGACGCTTCACTACCCCGGCATGCGCGCGCTGTTGCGGGCGTCCATGCTGGCGCTTTCACCGGGGCCGACCTTTGCGGCTCACGGCACCAAGGGCTCTTTCGTCAAGTATGGACTCGACCCCCAGGAAGCGGCGCTGAAATCGGGCCGTACGCCAGACGAGTCGCACTGGGATTCGGAACCTCCCGAGATGTACGGCAGACTGACCACGCCCGAGGGAACTCGCACGGTGCCGACCATCCCGTCGAGCTTCACGCACTACTACGAGAATATCCGCGATGCCATACTCGGAAAGACGCAACCGGCGGTGACGCCGGAGCAGGTGCTCAACGTCATGCGCGGACTGGAGCTGGCGGTCGCCAGCAGCCGGAAGCGCTGCGTCCTGCCGTGGACCACATCACAGTGACATTACCGGGAGAAGGCCCTATGCGTTCGCGCATGAATGTTCTCCGCCTCATTCTGCCCGCTGCTCTCTTGGCTCCGGCGGCGATCGCGCAGGAGGCGAAGCGCCCTCCCATCACGGGAATCGCCTACGTTCGCATTTACGCCAAGGATCCGGTGGCATCGCAGCGCTTCTACACCGGGGAGCTGCTCTTACCGAAGGCGAGCTGCTCCGCGCAGGACTGCGCGCGCTACCAGGTCGGGAAGGACCAGTACGTCGAGGTGGTGAAGGCGGACCAGCAGCCTCCCGGCTTACAGGTGATCGCGTTTCGCACGACCGATGCGGAAGGCTTGCGCCGCTACCTGGCCGCCCACAACCAGATGGTGCCCGCAGCGGTCCGGACACGGCAGGACGGTAGTGCGGAATTCGAGCTGACCGATGCCGAAGGGCACCGCGTCGCGTTTCTCGAGTCGCCGGCGGACTCCGATCGGCAGGGCGCCATCTCGCATCGCCTGATTCACGTCGGGTTCATTGTGAGAGATCGCGCCGCCATGGATCGGCTCTACAAGGACCTACTTGGCTTTCGCCCATATTGGCACGGCGGCATGAAGCCGGACCGCACCGACTGGGTCTCGTCCCAGGTTCCGGAGGGCACGGATTGGCTCGAGTACATGTTGAATGTCCCGGCCGATGCGAGCCGTCACCTGATCGGCGTCATGAACCACCTGTCGCTGGGCGTCGAGAGCATGGACGCAACCGACGCGGCGCTGCAACGGACAGGGTGGCGGCCGCACGGCGAAGAACACACGCAGATGGGACTGGACGGCAAGTATCAGTTGAACGTATTCGATCCCGACGACGTGCGCGTCGAGTTCATGACGTTCACACCATCGCAGAAACCGTGCTGCTCGGACTTCACGGGACCGCATCCGAAGCCGTAAGACGAGGTTGACGCGGCGCAATCGGGGCTGTACTGCTTCGTGGATGACATGGGAGGTCTGACCCCTGACGCCTGACGTCGCGACCCGCGATCGCTGGCCGGCGCTGCCGCTCGAGGAGTGGCGGGACACGTACGCCACGGTGCATATGTGGACGCAGGTCGTCGGCAAGCTGGCGCTCGGCTTGTCCCCGCTCACGAACCATTACTGGAACACGGCGCTGCAGATAACACCACGCGGGCTCGCCACGCTGCCGCTGACGGTCGATCGGCGCCTCATCACGATCACGTTCGACTTCGTCTCGCACCGACTCGCCGTCGAGCTGTCCGATGGCGGTCACGCCACGGTACCCCTCGGGCCGCGGCCGGTGGCCGAGTTTTATCGGCTCGTCATGGACGCGCTGGCGCGCCTCGATGTCCACGCCCGGATCTGGACTGTGCCGGTCGAGGTGCCCAACCCTGTTCGCTTCGAAGCCGACACGACCCATCGCTCCTACGACGCCGCGGCGGCACGGGCCTGCTGGCAGGTGCTCGTCCAGATCAAACGGGTCCTCGAGCGGTTCCGGGGCGGCTTCCTCGGCAAGACGAGCCCCGTGCACTTCTGGTGGGGGAGCTTCGATCTCGCCCACACGCGGTTCTCGGGCCGTCCCGCCCCCCTGCACCCGGGTGGTATCCCCAACCTTGCCGACGCCGTGACACGCGAGGCCTACTCGCACGAGTGCATCAGCGTCGGGTGGTGGCCCGGCGGAGGACTCGCGCCGATTCTGGAGCCCGCGTTTTATGCCTATGCCTATCCCGAGCCGCCCGGCTGCCCCGACGCCGTGATTGCCCCGGCCGGCGCGAGCTATGATATCCGGATGCACGAGTGGATCCTGCCGTATGAGGCCGTGCGACGCGCCCCGGACCCGGATGCTACGCTCCTCGAGTTCGCACAGACGACCTACGACGCGGCGGCGGACCTGGGAAAGTGGGACCGAGCCGCCCTCGAGCGCCCGGCGCCTAGCGGCGCTCCGCTGCCCGCAACCGATCCTTCGCGCCTGCGGCGCTCAGGATGACAGGCCGCTCGCTCTGCGAAATGGAGAAGAAGGAACGACACCCCCTTTACCGTAGCCGCCCGGCGCTGTCATCCTGAGCGATGCGCGCGGAACGCGCGCGAGCGAAGGAACTGCTTTGCGGAGATCTCCTCAGGTTATCTTGTGACAGCCCTCGCCGCTGGCGCGGAAGGTAATTTGGTCTCAAGTTCCACCACCAGAGGCTTCGATGACCACCCAGTTGACTCCCGCCCCCGCGCCCGACACCACCGCGCGTCGCGACCACATTTATCCCGCGCTCACCGTGGCGCAGCTCGCCAGGATCGCGACGCACGGGCGCCGCCGCCGGGTCGAGGCGGGCGAGGTGCTGGTGCACGCGGGCGAGCCTGTGGCGCGCCTGTTCGTCGTCGTGGAGGGCCAGATCGACGGCGTCCGTCCGTCGGCCACCCAGGGGGACCTCGTGGTATCGCTCGGCCCCGGGATGTTCACTGGCGAAGTTACCATGCTGTCGGGCCGCCGTGGGCTCGCCCATATCCGGGCCGCGGCGGCCGGCGAGGTCATCGAAGTCGCCCGTGACGACCTGCTGGCGCTCATGCAGGCCGACGGCGAGCTGAGCGAGATCTTCATGCGCGCCTTCATCCTGCGCCGGATGGAGCTGCTGCGACGCCAGGTCAGCGACGTGGTGGTCCTCGGGTCGAGTCACTGCCAGGGAACGCTCCATATCCGCGAGTTCCTCACCAGAAACGGGCATCCCTACACGATGGTGGACCTCGATCGCGAGGCCGACGTCGAAGCCGTGCTCGATCGTTTCCACGTCAGTGCCGACGACGTGCCCGTCGTTATCTGTCGCGACGTCGTGCTCCGAAGCCCGAGCACTCAGCAGATCGCCGACGCGCTGGGCTTCAACGACGCGATCGATCAGACCCACGTCCGGGACCTCGTGATCGTGGGCGCGGGACCGGCCGGGCTCGCGGCGGCGGTGTACGGGGCGTCGGAGGGACTGGACGTCCTGGTCGTGGAGTCGACCGCGCCCGGTGGCCAGGCCGGCTCGAGCTCCCGGATAGAGAACTACCTCGGCTTCCCGATGGGGATCAGTGGCCTGGACCTGGCGGGCCGCGCGTACACCCAGGCGGAGAAGTTCGGTGCCCAAGTAATGATCGCCAAAAACGCGACGCGGCTCGCCTGCGAGCGCAGGCCCTTCGCCCTCGAGATCGGCGCCGGGCAGCGCGTGCCGGCGCGCGCGGTGATCATCGCCACGGGCGTCGAGTATCGGCGGCTCGCGATCGACAACCTGAAGGGGTTCGAAGGTGCGGGGGTGTACTACGCGGCGACCTCCATGGAGGCGCAGCTGTGCACCGGCGAAGACGTGGTCGTCGTGGGCGCCGGCAACTCGGCGGGCCAGGCGGCCGTGTTCCTCGCGCAGACCGCCCGACGAGTGCACATGGTGATCCGCTCGGGAGGCCTGGTCGACACCATGTCCCGCTACCTGATCCGTCGCATCGAAGACCACCCGGCCATCGTCCGCCACGTGCGCACGGAGGTCGTGAGCCTCGACGGGAACGGTCACCTGGAGCGCGTGGGCTGGCGCGACAACGAGACCGGGCGCATCGAAACGCATGGAATCCGGCATGTCTTCACCATGACGGGCGCGGTGCCCGGCACCCACTGGCTGGGGGGCTGTCTCGCACTCGACGCCAAGGGATTCATCAAGACGGGACCGGATCTCTCCCCCGAAGACCTGGCCGCGGCGCGCTGGCCGCTCTCCCGCGCTCCTCATCTGCTGGAGACGAGTCTCCCCGGGGTGTTCGCGATCGGCGACGTCCGCGCCGGAAGCTTGAAGCGGGTCGCGTCGGCCGTGGGCGAAGGGCCGATCGCGATCGCGGCGGTGCATCAGGTGCTGCACGAGTAGACCGCCATGGCGCTGCTCACGCCCCCTGTCGGCCCGCGCGACCACACCCTGGGTACCGTGGATGCCCCGGTGACGCTCGTGGAGTACGGCGACTTCGAGTGCCCGTTTTGCGGCCGCGCCTACCCGGAGCTGAAGCGCGTGCTGCGGCAGCTCAAGGGCCAGGTTCGCTTCGTGTTTCGGCATTTTCCGCTGAGTGACGAGCACCCGCACGCCCAGCACGCCGCGGAGGTCGCGGAGGCGGCCGCTGCGCAAGGGAAGTTCTGGGAGATGCACGATCTCTTATACCAGCGGCAGACGGCGCTCGCGGACGATGATCTCGTGCGGTACGCGAATGAGCTGGGGCTCGACGCGGCGCGGGTGCGGCGCGAGCTCGCCGCGCACGTCCACGCGGCCCGGGTCAGAGAGGACGTCGTCAGCGGTACCCAGAGTGGGGTGAGCGGCACGCCCAGGTTCTTCATCAACGGTCGTCGCCATGAGGAGCCGGGTGACGCCAAGACGCTCGCCGCCGCGTTGCGGCGCACACTCTAGCGAGGAGTAACAGGTATGGACCGGTACGACGAAGAAGCCGAGCAGCGCTCGGCGGCGGTGGTGGAAGTGGCGGCCCGACTGCGCACTCGCGGCATCACGGTGACCGGCGCCGAGCGGCCCGAGGAGCTGGCGGATCTCCTCTCGGCGGTGGAGCGGTTCGAAGCGGCGGTCGAGGCGCACGGGGGCGACCTGATGGTCGACGACCTGAAGAGCGCCCAGCCCGACGATCGCCACTTCGTGGTGCCCCGGCGCGGGCACGGCGAGGCCGTGCGGGCCTACATCGGGCGCATCGACGAGGCGACGGCGCGGCTGCGCCGCCACCCGCGGCAGCCCGACTGAGCGGCGAACGTGAGTGTCACGTTTCCCGGGTTGTTACGGTTCGGCGACGTCGGCCTATTGCTCCTGCGGCTCGTGGTCGCCGTCGTGTTCCTGGATAGCGGGTGGAATCATCTCCGGAGCCCCGCCGAGCGGTCAAAGAGCATCGGGGCGAGCCCCGGGTTTACCGTCTTTCTCGGCACCGCGGAAAGCCTGGGGAGTCTCGGCGTGGCGTTCGGAGTCCTGATTCAACTCGCCGCCATCGGGCTGATCCTCATCATGCTGGGGGCGATCCAGAAGAAGATCTTCGTATGGAAGATCGGCTTTTGGGGCGGCAGGGCATACGGATGGCACTACGACCTGATGCTCCTCGTGATGAATCTCGTGATTCTCCTCACGGGCGGAGGAAGCCTCGTCCTGCCGTAGGCGTCAGGGCCTCCGGGGCACCGGCGGCGCCCGGTTCATGAGCAACCAGTAGAGCCCGAGCTGCTTTGCCGCCTGGGTGAATTCCACGAAGTCCACCGGCTTGCGCACGTAGCTGTTGGCGCCGAGGCTGTAGCCCTCGATGACGTCGCGCTCCTCGTCGGAGGAGGTGAGGATCACGACCGGCAAGAGCCGGGTGCCCTCGCTCGCCCGGATGCGCTGCAGCACCTCCATCCCGTTGACCTTGGGCAGCTTGAGATCGAGCAGCACCACGGCCGGCAGCTCCTTCTCCGCCGGGCTCTTGCCCGCCGTGCCGAAGAGATAGTCGAGCGCTTGTGCCCCGTCCTCCGCGACGACGACGTCGTTCGTGATGTTATGACTCTTGAGCGCGCGGAGCGTCAACGCGACGTCGTCAGGGTTGTCTTCCACCAGCAGGATCTTTCCCGGGTTCACAAGAGCCTCCAGGCCCGCGGAAGCGGGCCATCACAGGGTGAAGTAGAACGTCGCTCCCTGATCGACGGCACCTTCCGCCCAGATCCGGCCGCCGTGCCGGTTGATGATGCGCCGGACGGTTGCGAGGCCGACGCCGGTACCCTCGAATTCGGCAGCGGAATGCAGTCGCTGGAACACGCCGAACAGCTTGTCCGCGTACTTCATGTCGAAGCCGGCTCCGTTGTCGCGGATCGCGAAGGCCTGCCCGCCGTTCGCGTCGACGGATGCGAATTCGACGCGCGCCCCCGGCCGCTTCGCGGTGTATTTCCAGCTGTTGCGGAGGAGATTGTCGAGGGCCACGCGCAGCAGCCGCGCGTCGCCCCGCGCCTTCAGCCCCGCGGCGATCGCGAATTCCACCTGCCGCTCGGGAGCGGCCCGTTGGAGCTCGCTCGCGATGTCGCGGGCCATGCCGCTCAAGTCCACGTCCTCGGTGCGCATCTCCGCACGGGTGACCCGGGCGAGCTTGAGCAGGTCGTCGATCAACGTCCCCATCCGCTGGCTGGCGGCGCGTACTCGGTGCAGGGACTCTCGTCCCGCCTCGTCCAGCTGGGCGGCATAGTCTTCCAGCAGCACCTGGCTGAACCCGTCGATGCTGCGCAGCGGTGCGCGCAGGTCGTGCGACACCGAGTACGCGAACGCGTCCAGCTCGGTGTTGGCGGCCAGGAGCTCGGCCGCGTTGCGCCGCAGCGACTCGTTGCGCTCCTGGAGCTCGTGGGTCCGTTCCTCGACGCGCCGTTCCAGGTCGGCGGCATGGCGCTGCAGCTCGTCCTTCTGGTCCTCGATGCGACCGAGCATCTGGTTGAAGGCATCGGTCAGCGCGCCCAATTCGTCCTCGCCGAGCTTGGGCGCCCGCACGGAATAGTCCTGCCGGGTGGAAACGGCCTTGGCGGTCTCCGCCAGCGCCAGAATGGGCTGCGAGATCGTACCCTGAAGCACCATCGACAGGAGGTACGCTGCCAGCAAGGCGACGCCCATGACCGCCAGGCCGATGACCACCGAGAGTCGCAACGTGTCGTAGACGGCCTCGAGATCGGATGCCAGGTACAACGTGCCGAGCCGCTGGCTGCCGGCCTCCTCCACCGGCTGGAACCCGATCAGGCGTCCGCGCTCGAAGCGGTACCCGTCCGGCCCCGGCGCCGCCGGGACGGCGTTACCGGCTACGTCCGCCGGATAGGCGGCGAACACGTGGCCGACCTTGTCGTACAGGACCGCGGCCACGATGTGCGGATCGGCGCGCAGGGCGGAGAGAAGCTCTCTGGCGTCGGCTTCGTTGGAAAATGCCAGGGAGGCAGTGCTGTTGGCGGCGATGATCCGACCGCGGACGGACAGGGCGTCGCGCGTCGTCTGCCGCAGGGACCAGTACTGGTATCCCGCGAACGCGGCGGACGTGAGCAGGAGGACGAGCCCGCTGATCACGACGAGGATCGCCGTCAGCTTGCGTTTGATCGGCCAGTCGCGCAGCGACATCTCAACGCCCGGTTGGGGTGATGACCTCGGCCACCCGCAACAGCTTGGAGCTGATCGTCAGGTGGGCGGCTTCCGCCGCCTGGGGGTTGATCTGGAGGCGGATACGACTGCGTCACGAAGCGAATCATGCCGCCCCGCTCGGCGAAGCCGTCGTCGTCGCCCACGGTGAGAATCGGCCGATTCTTGAGACTCGCGGTAATCTCGTCCAGCCGATCGCCGGCGGGCCTGCTGATGAACAGGATGTGACAGGTCTTGATCTCCTCCACGCTGCGGTAGCGCCGCACCTGGAAGGCCCGCCCCCGGAGCTGCTCACCGCGTACGGTCTGATCGAGAAAGCCCTCGAACGGGTCGGCCCCCAGAATACCGATGACAAGCGGTGTTTCGGTGTCGGGAAAGGCCGCGGGGGGCCAATCGACGAATTGCGCAAAGTTGAACAGAAAGACGGCCTTCACCTGCGCCTCGGACGCTTTCCCCGTCTGCGCCCCCAGCCGCGCGGCGCACACCAACAGCACCGCGGTTGTGACTCTCAAAAACGCCACGCGACCGCCCCATACACGCCGCGCTGGATGTCCCGACGAGTGGGACTCGCCGCCGCCCCGAACTCCCGGTGGCGACTGTGCAGCAGATTCTGCCCGACGAGCGAGCATTCGACTTTCGACGTCGGCCGCCAGGTGAGCGTGACATTCAGCTCGGCATACGCCGGGACGACCTGGTTATTGATGTCATCGATCGCCCGGAACCAGGCGGCGAGTCCCAGGTGTGCCGGCAGATCCACCGACGAGAGCAGGAAGAACTGTCGATCGGGAGCCTGGGACTCCGTCGCGCCCCGGGACATGTCCGTGCTGCCGGGGTTCGGCCACACATGGACTCGCAGCTCCGTGTACCCGGCGCGCAGGCGCCAGCGATCGGTCACTCGATAATCGGCGGTCAGCTCCGCTCCATAGGACTCGCCGTCCTGCCCGTTGCCAATAACGACGGTGTCGGGTGCGAGCGGGTTGACGTAGACCTGCTCCAAGCTGCGGAGCCCGTGGTAGCGACTGTAGAACGTCGCCACAGAAAGGGCAAGGGACCCCTGCTGGTGGCGGTATCCCAGCTCGTAGGCCAGCTCTTCTTCTGAATGGAAGCCCGGGCCGCCGGCTAGGAAAGAGTCCGCGGAGACGCGAGCAAAGAGCTCCCGGTCGATTCGCGAGGGCGTTCGGAGCGCGCGCGAGACGGCGGCCCACAGGGTCCCGGACGGGCTGAGCCTCCAGTTCACACGGCCGCTGGGCTGGATCTCGAAGCCGGTGTAGTCGTTGTGCTCGATCTTGGTGCCGAGGGCCACGTGCAGCCGGTTGGGCACGAGCGCGATCTCGTCCTGCACGAACCCGGTGAACCACTGTCGCGCGACGTGCGCCGGCAGGAAGGCCAGGAATGAGCTGTTGACGATGCGATCGTTGATCAGGCGGTAGCCGAGTCCCCACACCACGTCATGGCGCGCGCCCAAGCGCGTACCGTGTTGCAGATCGACGTCGTAGGTGTCGAGATCTTCTGCGAACAGGCCCGGAATGTCGCGGTGGGTCCGGTCATAGTACAGCTGGCCCGCGAGACTCGACTTTCCGGAGATCGTGCGCGACCACTTCGCCGTCACGTTGCCGCCGCTGACCGCGATGTCGGCGCCGGGACTCGGCTGGCTGATGCGGCCATCGTAGAGATCACCTTGCAGGGTGGCGCGGCTCGCGCTCGACGCCTCCCAGTCGATGCGGAACCCACCCTGCCCCAGGTACCAGTCGTCGGCGGCGTCCTGCCCGTTGGTCCGCATCGTCGCATCGCGGTCGAACCCCCGGCCGTAGATGCGCGCGCGAACCCTGGAGCCCAGCGCCGCTCCGTAGCGGACTGTCCCGAAGCCGTGCTGCTCGGTGCCGCCGCCACCCGACAGCAGCAACCCTTGCGTGTCCTTGGCGTCCTTCGTGATGACGTTGATCACGCCGTTGACGGCGTTGGCCCCCCACAGCGTGGCCCCGGGACCGCTGATGACCTCGATCCGGTCGATGTCCGCCAGAGGCATCTCCTGTACGTCCCAGAATACGCCGGAAAACAGCGGAGTGTACACCGTGCGT
>Ga0209686_1001859_pt1 | contig 10180 bp, 7 predicted proteins | sample GraSoiAngelo_126_FD_185883 | JGI IMG/M metagenome (GOLD analysis project Ga0209686, IMG submission 185883) | Grasslands soil microbial communities from the Angelo Coastal Reserve, California, USA - 14_0927_09_20cm (SPAdes) (version 2) | ecosystem: Environmental > Terrestrial > Soil > Grasslands ...
GAGCGGCTCGGCTACCTGCGAATTCCGGCCGGCGTGCAGATCCGGGACAGCGACATCCGCAACTATCCGTCCCAGGATGTCGTCTGTGTCTGCACCGGCTCGCAAGGTGAGCCGCAGGCGGCGCTTCCGCGGATCGCGATCGACGACCATCGTCACGTAAAGCTCGAGCGTGACGATATCGTGGTGTTTTCGGCCCGGGAGATCCCGGGCAACGAGAAAGCTATCGGGCGGGTGATGAATCACATCGCGCGGCGTGGGGCGGACGTCGTCCACGAGGGCATCAAGCACGTCCACGTGTCAGGACACGGCTCCGAGGAAGAGCTCAAGCTCATGCTGTCGCTGGTACGCCCGAAGTATTTCGTGCCGATACATGGGGAGTATCGCCAGCTCGCGCGGCACGCCCGCGTGGCCGCGCGGGTGTCCCCCGGCACGCGCGTGGTGCTCGCGGAAAACGGCGACGTGATCCGCGTTGATCGGGAAGGCGCGCGCGTCGCGGACAAGGTGCCGGCGGGCCGGATTCTGATCGACGGCACACGGAGCGGCGAAGTCGGCGACGAAGTGCTGCGCGACCGCCGTCACCTCGCCGGCGACGGACTCGTCGTGCCGGTCGTCGCGATCAGCCGGCAGTCGGGCCTGCTCGAAGAAACGCCGGACGTGATTACGCGCGGGTTCGTGCTCGATGCACGGACCGAGACGCTGCTGAAGGAAGTGCCGGGACTGGTGGCGGCGGCAATCGAGGCCGCCAGCGTCGAAGAACGGACCGATCCAGGGTTGATCAAGGAGAAGATTCGAGTGGACCTCCAGCGGTTCTTCCGCAAACGTTCGGGTCTCCGGCCGCTCGTGCTGCCGGTCGTGATGGAGATCTGAGGTGGCCTCCAGGACCGTATCGAGGCGCGTCAGCGAATTCACGGGTGTCGCGCTCTTTGCCTGCGCGCTGATCTGGTTGATCGCGCTGGCCAGCTACAGTCCATCCGACCCGGTGTGGTTCTTCAACACCGGCGCCGAGCTCGCGCCGGCCAATTTCGCGGGACGTGTGGGCGCTTTTCTCGGCGAGCTGTCGTTCCAGATACTCGGCTACGCCGCTTACCTCGTGCCGCTGGTGTTCGCCGTAATCGGCTGGCATTACTTCTGGTGCCGGTCGGTCGATGCGGCATATACGAAGCTACTGGGCGCTGCGCTGCTCTTTGGCTGCGTCTCGTCGTTCCTGTCGCTGGCCTTTGGCACGATCCAGGCCAGCGGGAAGGAGTTCCGCGCCGGTGGGTACATCGGCGATCGGCTGGCGGCATTGCTTGCGGAGTATCTCAACCGCACCGGCTCCATCATCCTGATCCTGACGCTGCTGTTCCTCGCGATCATCCTCTCGACGCAATTCTCGTTCGGGCGGCTGTTCGCCGTGTTCGGACACATCGCGCACGATCGATGGACCGCCGTGATGGCGGCCATCCAGGCGCGCCGGGAGGAGCGCCGCCGCGAGCAGCAGCGGCAGGAAGTGCTGAAGAAACACCTGGGCCGGCAGGGGAAGGACACCAACGGGAAGGAATCGAAGGAGCTTCCCGAACTTTCAAGAGAACTGGTTGGTCCCAGAGCGGCTCCTTCGACCGCCTCGGCGGCTCCTGCGAAAGCTCCTTCGATTCCTTCGTCCCCTTCGACTCCTTCCCGATCGAAGACAGCGGCCATGGTCGAGGCCGCGACCGCGGCACTCAAGGCCGCCGCGTCGAAGCCTACTCCACCGCCGATCAAGCGGCCGGCGCCGGTCGCGGCGGCTCCGGCGCTGCCGCTGGCCGACCCCGAGAAGGCACCCGCGGAACGACGCAAGGGGGCGTTCACGCTGCCGCCGAACGCGCTGCTCGACGCGCCCCGCGGCGAACGCAAGATCGACGAGCGCGAGTTGATGGAAGGTGCGCGGCTGCTCGAAGACAAGTGCCGCGAGTTCTCCGTTGAAGGCACGGTCGTCCAGATTCACCCGGGACCGGTCGTGACGACTTACGAGTTCAAGCCCGATGCGGGCGTGAAGTACAGCAAGGTCACCGGTCTCGCCGATGACCTGTGTCTCGCGATGCAGGCCGAGTCCGTCATCATCGATCGCATCCCCGGGAAGTCAACGGTCGGCATCCAGATCCCGAATCCGAATCGCGAGCAGATCTCGCTTCGCGAGTTGCTGGAGTCGGACGCGTATCGCCGGTCGTCCTCGAAGCTGACGCTCGCCCTGGGCAAGACGATCCACGGCGAGCCGTTCGTGAGCGATCTCGCGACGATGCCGCACCTGCTGATTGCCGGATCGACGGGCGCTGGAAAGTCCGTCAGCGTCAACGCGATGATCACCAGCATCCTGATGCGCGCGACGCCCGACGATGTGCGGTTCATCATGGTGGATCCCAAGCGCCTCGAGCTCGGGATGTACGAGGACATTCCACACCTGCTGACGCCCGTCGTCATGGATCCGAAGCTCGCGGCGAACGCGCTCCGGTGGGCCGTGCGCGAGATGGAGGAGCGCTACAAGACGCTCGCCGCATTCGGCGTTCGCAACATCGAGCAGTACAACCGCAACGTTCGCGCGATGCAGGAGGAGAAGAAGGGAGAGGTCGTCACCGACGACAAAGGCAACGAGCTCAAGCCGCTCCCTTTCATCGTCGTCCTGATCGACGAGTTGGCGGACCTGATGATGGTGGCCGGCAACGAGGTCGAGGAATCCATCGCGAGGCTCGCGCAGATGGCGCGCGCGATCGGGATCCATCTGGTGCTCGCAACCCAGCGTCCGTCAGTCGATGTCATCACCGGCCTCATCAAGGCCAACCTGCCGGCGCGCATCTCCTTTCGCGTCTCGTCGAAGATCGACTCGCGCACGATTCTCGACGGAAACGGCGCCGAGCAGCTCCTGGGCCGCGGCGACATGCTGTACCTGCCGCCCGCGTCCTCACGCTTCGTGCGCCTGCACGGGCCTTACATTTCTGAGCAGGAATCCGCGCGGCTGGCGAGCTTCCTCCGCAAGCAGGGAAAGCCGATGTACGACAACACGATCACCGCGGAGGAAAAGGGCACGCAGGAGGCGATCGAGTTCGAGAAGGACGAGCTCTACGACGAAGCCGCGCGCATCGTGGTCTCGAGCGGCCAGGCGTCTATTTCGTATCTGCAGCGGCGCCTGCGCATCGGATTCAGCCGCGCGGCGCGGCTGGTGGACATGATGGAGATGGACGGGCTCGTCTCCGCGGCTGCAGGCGGAAAGCCGCGCGAGGTGCTCGTGAAGAAGGATTATTTCGACGAAGTGGACGCGCAGCTTCGATAGGCCATGCTCATGACACAGCGACTGCTCCCCTCGCTCCTGGCCGTGTTCATGTTCCTGCCGTCCGTCGCGCGCGCGTCGGACGCGCCGCGCACGGCGTATACCCGCGCCCTCGGGCAGGAGCGTGCGGTGCGTGACGCGAACGACCACGCGAGCGCCGCGTCTATCCGCCGCGTGATTGCCTCCTACGAGAAGATCGTCCGGCGATATCCCGCGAGCGGCTACGCCGACAACGCGCTCTGGCAGGCGGCGAACCTCGCGCTGCTCGCCTTCGATCGTTCCGGCGACCAGTCGGATCGCAAAGACGCGATCCGTCTCCTGAACATGCTGACGAGGGGCTATTCCTCGAGCAGCCTGGTGCCGGAGGCACAAGCGACGCTGCAGGACATTGCGAACAGCAGCGCGGCGGGCACGTCCTTCCGCCTGCCTTCGACAGCGCCTTCGACCGAGCTCAGGCCAGGAAAGGCGGAAGCCACGAGAGTGGAGCGATCGGAAGCCACAAGAATGGAGAGGGTGGAACCCACCAGGCGAGTCGCGGAACCCACCAGGGTGGGGGCGGAATCCACACGATCGGAGAAGCCGGAAGCGATGCGGCCGGAGAAGGCGGACGCGTCCGCGACCACCGAGCCGGTGATGCTGAAGGACATCCGGCGATCGCTGCTGCCCGACGGCGTGCGCGTGACGATCAATCTCGACGCCGAGGTTTCGTTTCATCAGGAGGAGCTCGAGCGGCCCAAGCGCGTCTTCTTCGATCTCAAGGGCGTGCGCGCCATCGCCGCGTTGCAGGACGTCACGCTGAAGTTCGACGATGACGTGGTGCGCGAGATTCGTCTGGGAAGGCACCCGCAGACCACGACACGCGTCGTCCTCGACCTGACGGGCGTGGATGCATACAGCGTGTATTCGCTGTACAACCCGTACCGACTCATCATCGATTTCCGCAGGACCGCGGGGATCAAACCGATCGTCGCCACTCCACCTCCGCTCGTCGCATCGCTGCCGGCGGCGCCGCCTGCGCCAGCCAGATTCGAAATCGGCACGCCGGAGCCGACTGGCGACCTCGACAAGGCGCCGTTGCCGTCGACGGAGCGGACGCCGCCGTCACTGCCACCGGCCGCGCCGGCCGCGAACTCGAATGGAAAGTTCTCCATCTCGCGGCAGTTGGGCCTGAGCGTCTCGCGCATCGTGATTGACGCCGGCCACGGCGGCCATGATCCCGGGGCGCAGGGCCAGGGGATCAACGAAGCGGAAGTGACGCTCGACGTGGCGCTGCGTCTGCAGAAGCTGCTGCTGAAGCAGCCCGGCATGGAGGTCGTGATGACGCGCGACACCGACATCTTCATCGCGCTCCAGGAACGCACCGCGATTGCCAACCGCGAAGGGGCGGACCTGTTTCTCTCCATCCACGCGAACGCGAGCCGCAATCCAAAGGCGCGTGGCATCGAGAGCTACTTCCTCAACTTCGCGACGAACCCGGAAGCGGAGGCGGTCGCGGCACGCGAGAACTCCGGTTCGGGTCAGACGATGCATAGGCTGCCGGATATCGTGAAGGCGATTGCGCTGAACAACAAGATCAACGAGTCGCGCGACTTCGCCGACATCGTGCAGAAGGCGATGATTACGCGGCTCCAGACGCGCAACAAGCAGCTCCACGATCTCGGCGTGAAGCAGGCGCCGTTCGTGGTCCTCATTGGCGCCGGCATGCCAAGCGTCCTGGCGGAAATCTCGTTCGTGACGAACAAGCAGGAAGGGGCGCTGCTGAAGACCGGGGCCTATCGTCAGCAGATTGCGCAGGCGCTGTTCGATGCCGTTGTGAATTACCAGCAGGGCCTCAAGCGGATGCGCGTCATCGCCAAGAAGGCCACAGAACAGTAGACAATCGTGCCGTTCTCGTGGCTTCCGCCTTTTCTGGCCTGAGCTCAGTCGAAGGCGCTGTCGAAGGCAGGCGCGAAGAGCGGGCCGCGAGGCGTTAGAATAGAACCATGGTGCTCTTTCAGCCCGAGCCGATCATCGTTCGCGTGGTCGAGCAGCCGGTGCACGACACGTCGATGGCCGACGTGATCATCGGCGCGATCGGGCTCACGGGCTTTCTCCTGGTGACCGCTGCCCTGCTCGGTGTCGCGCTCGGCGGCATCCTGATTGGCGTGAAGAAGCTGCGCGCGCGGTACGAGCTCGATGCGCAGGCGGATCCAAACGAGCTCCGCGTCACACCCCACTGGTTATCGTAGCGCTCCTGCTGTCGAGCGCGTTACGGCTTCAGCGCGAACGCAAGCTCCGCGAGCGCGCGCACGGCAACTCCTGTTGCCCCTTTCGGCTGATACGGTTTCGTTTCGTCGGCCCACGCCACGCCGGCGATGTCGAAATGCGCCCACGGCAGACCGCCGGTGAATTCCTTCAGGAACATCGCCGCGGTGCAGGCGCCGGCCGGACGGCCGCCTGAGTTCACCATGTCGGCGATCTCGCTGCGGAGTTGATCGGCGTACTCCTCGAACAGCGGCATCGGCCAGCAGCGATCGCCGGAGCGATCGGCGGTCTCCCGCACGAACTGGACCCAGTCCTCAGGCGCGCCGAACAGGCCCGATGCCGCGCGTCCAAGCGCGACGGCGCACGCGCCGGTCAGGGTCGCGACGTCGATGAGATGGGTCGCGCCGAGCTGCTGCGCGTACCAGAGCCCGTCGCCCAGCACGAGACGCCCTTCGGCGTCGGTGTTGATCACCTCGACCGTCTTGCCGCTCGCCCCCTTCAATACGTCGCCCGGCTTCACGGCCTTGCCGCCCGGCATGTTCTCCGTGGCCGGCACGACGCCGACGACCTTTATCGGCGCGCGCAGCAGTGCGATCGCACGCATCGCGCAGATGACGGCGGCGCCGCCGGCCATGTCGTCCTTCATGCGCTCCATGCCGTCAGCCGGCTTGATTGAGATGCCGCCGGTGTCGAACGTGATGCCTTTCCCGACGAGCCCGAGCACCGGCGAAGACGGAGCGCCTGACGGCTCGTGCCTGAGCACGATGACGCGCGGCGGCTCAGCGCTGCCGCGTGCGACGCCAAGCAGCAGGCCCATGTCGAGCCGCGCGATCTGATGCTCATCGAGAATGTCGACGGCGAGGCCGGCGTCGCGCCCGATGCGCGCTGCGCGGTCGGCAAACTCTCGGGGCGTGAGCACGTTGGATGGCTCGTTGGAGAGCGCTTTGGCGATATTGCACGACTCTGCGAGGACGCACCCGCGTTCGACGGCATCTCCAAGCTCGCGAATCGACGTGCCCCGCTCGGCCGGCACGACGACGGTGAACTCCGCGGGCGGCGGACCAAGCCGTTCGCCACTCTTGTACTGGTCGGCGCTGAATGCCGAAAGCGTCAGCCCGTCGGCGATCGCCTGCACAGCCCCGGGACCGTCGAGTCCGCCGCGCTCGAGGAACGCGACTCGATCGATGCACTTCTGCCGCGCCTGCATGGCCGCTGCCGCGGCGAGCTTGCGCAATCGGTCCAGGGTCAACTCGCTTGCTCTTCCGGCCCCGACCAGCGCGATCCGCCGGGCCTTCCATTCCGACGTCACGGGCGTAAAAAAGAAGTCGTAGGGGCGTCCTTTGAGCTCGCCCGACGTCACCGCGCGGCTGGCTTCTCCTGATGTCGCGGAGTCGAGGCCGTTCAAGCTTTCAGCGATCGGCTCACCCTCGAAGAGCGGCACGACCAGTAGATCCACGTCTACTTGCGCCGGCGGCGCCGCGATGAGGCGCACGGCTGAAGATTGCAGAGTACGAGACATGGGGCGGAATTATAGTCTGTTGAACGACTGCCGCTGAAGCGGCAGTCGTTCATAGGCGGCGCTTCGCGCCGCTAGTCCGACGTGCCTCTGGAGTACAATGGCACGTCGGACTTGCGCCCTTGCGGAGGTACTTCATGAGGGGATTTTCACTATTGCCGGCGATTGCACTGCTGCTGCCGGTCGCCGCGGGCGCTGCCGACAAGGGGAAACCGAGCATCTCCATCAAAGCGTCGCCGGTTATCGCGTTCTCCCCCGCTCGCGTCATCGTCACCGCCGATCTGAAGGGCGGCGCGAACGATTACGAGGATTTCTACTGCCCATCGATTGAGTGGGAATGGGGAGATGGCACCACCTCGGAACAGACTGTCGACTGCGATCCGTACGAGGCGGGCAAGAGCGAGATCAAGCGGCACTTCACCGCGTCGAAGGTGTTCCAGACCTCCGGCGACTATCGCGTGCAGTTCCGGATCAAGAAGAAAGACAAGACGATGGCCGTCGCGGGCACCGACGTCAAGATTCGCCCGGGTGCGCGCGAAAGCGGCGGCTCGTAGACGCAGACAAATCGTCGATGCCAATGTGCAACGCCAAAGGCCAAACGCCTTTGTTTTCGGCATTCAGCATTGACATGTGCAGCGGCCCGGTAGCGAAGCTTCGCCTCAAACCGCCGAGTCATCGCCCGGCGGCAGCGGCGAACCTTCCCTGCTAATGCGCGGCCGCTGAGCGGCCGCGCCTAAGACAGCTTCTAAGGCTCACCGACAAGAAACGTGCTTCACCTTTCACGACTTTGGCCTTAGCAAGATGTCTAGGGCCGTACTCCCGCTTTGACATCCCTGCCCGCGAGCGTGCGCGTGCGCGATTCGGCGGAGATGCTCTGCAGGTAATCGTTGACCTGCAGCACCGCGTGAAAAAGCATACGGCCCATCGATCCCAGACTCACCGAACCATCGTCGCCGCCGAACACCGCTTCCCCTGCTTGCGTTGCTTCCTTTTCTGCAATCGTGCCCAGCGTCGCGAGCGTGCGCAGGTAGTACTTGTTTCGCTCATCTACTGATTCCGCCCGGCCGATATCGAGGCGTACCGTCAGTGGCTCCTGCCACGCCGGCTGACGGCTGATCTCTCCATACCGATCCGAGACGCTGACCTGTCGCGTCGACGGATCCAGGATGATCCGAAACACGGTGACGAGCGCCGGCTGCGCGAGGTGGTCCCAAATCGCGCGGTCCTCCCACAACTCGAGCTGCAGCCGCAGGTGCAGCGCGCCGCCTTGCGTGAGGATCGACTGAAATTTCGCCGGGAACATGTCGCGGATCTCCAGTGCCGCCCGCAGGGTTCCGCCTGCCAGGCGTACTTCCATCACGCGGGCGTCGAGGGCCGCGGCCGGCGCTGCTACGCCCAGGAGCGCCAGCACGATGAGCAGCAGCGCGGACCTGCAACGCATCAGAATGTCGGTGCGAGCCGGACGAGGATCTGTCGCGAGTGTGGAATGTCGTTCGCGCGGAATCCGAACTCGACGCGCACCGATGACAGCGAGACGCCGAAGCCGATACCCTGGAGCCAGTCGCTGCGCGATCCGTTGAACGGCCCGGTGATCTTGCCGAGATCGTAGAACCCGTGCACCGACAGCAGCGCCTCGCCGCCGCGTTGGGGCGTTGTCAGATCGACGCGATACTCCGTGTTGAAGAGCGCCATGCCGTCGCCGCTGGCTTCCTTGAACTGGTAGCCATGGACGCTGCCGATCCCCCCGAGCGCGAAGCGACGTTCGATCGGCAGGGTGCCGTTGGAGAAGCCGAGAATGCCTCGCGCCGACCATAGCTGGCGCGGCGAGAACGAGAGGTAACCGCGCGTGTTCACGATTTGGCGGGCGAAGGCTGCGTCGCCTCCGAGTTCGTGACCGGCAATTTCCGACGTCCACTCGAGGCGCAGGCCCGGTCGCTGGCGCCGCCCGAACCCGAAGAGATCGTCCGCGAGATGCCGCTCGTACGTGATGGCCTGGCCCGGCCCGCTGATCCCGCGCGTCTCGAGCGTGTAACCCAGAATCAACGCGTGCACGCGCTGATTGTGGACGGGCGGGTTTGGGCGGAACTCCTGGTCGTCGCGGAAGAAGCTGAAGTCGGTGCCATTCGCGAGCGGCGCGTGACGGTCCCACCGGAGCATCGCGCTGACCGCGTTGTGCGGTCCCATCTGAAACACCGAGAACGTTTGCACGCCCCGGCGACGGTAGTAGTCGCGAAACGTATTCTTGAACCCGAGCGCGACGAGGCTCTGCTCCACGGGCGAAATCCGCCAGTCATCGTCGGTCGCCGTGATGTCGTGGATTTCGGCGCCGACAAACAGGCGCGGACCCTTGAACAACGGCCGCTCGACGCCGAGCGAATATCCCGGAGCATCGCGGCCGAACTTGTACGAGACAGACGCGTCGATGAACGTATGGTTGAAATCGCGGTGATCGAAGATCGTCGACGTGAACCCGATGGCCGGTGCCAACGCGTCGACGGGCGAATAGAGGTCCTCACGTCGTCCGGTCCCTGATGTAATTGAGGTGCGCGTTCGATGCCACCGCAGGGGGACTATGAGCACGTTGCGGCCCGAGCGATGCTCGAGCACAACGTGCCCGCGAGTGCCGAGCGCCCCTCCGTTGCGGTCAACAATCCGATCGACGGCCTGACCGACGGTTCGTTTGTTGTACACGTCGCCCGCTCGGATGCCGAGGTCGCCCCGCAGCTGCGCGGCGACCTTCTCGGCCAGGCCGGTGATCTCCACCTCGTCAATGCGTCCTTCGTCGACACGAAGCGTCAGCACACCGTTCCGGTACTCCGCCGTCACCTGCGCTTCGGTGTAGCCGTCGCGCGCGTATCGCTCCTTCAGGAATTCGGCGACCTCGCCCGGCGGCGAGGGTAGCGGAGCGCCTTCGCGAAGATGCAACAACCAGAGGACGTCGTCGCGCGAGTAAACCGAGGCGCCTTCAAGAGTCAGGGTCGAGAGCGGCGGACCCTGCGTCACGCGGGTCGTCACCGATGGTGGCTGAGCGGCTGTCAGGGAGGGCAGGTCGAGGAGGGCAAGAAGCGGCAGGATCAGCACACGACGGCCGTAGCGGTGCCGCTCCATCAAGGCTCTGGGACGAGATCGACCGCGACGAA
>Ga0209686_1001864_pt1 | contig 10158 bp, 14 predicted proteins | sample GraSoiAngelo_126_FD_185883 | JGI IMG/M metagenome (GOLD analysis project Ga0209686, IMG submission 185883) | Grasslands soil microbial communities from the Angelo Coastal Reserve, California, USA - 14_0927_09_20cm (SPAdes) (version 2) | ecosystem: Environmental > Terrestrial > Soil > Grasslands ...
CATCGCGACGTCCTGCCGGGTCACGGTCGGCGAGCTGCCGGCGCGATTCTTCATCGAGAAGTCGAAGTGCTCCTTCGACGCGAAATGGCTCGTGTTCGAGCGCCAGGTCTGCCACTCCTCGCCCGAAGCGCAGCCACCGGCCAGCAGGAGTGCGGTTCCGATCACGAGCGAACGCCAGTGCTTCCCGTGCATGGTGTGATCCTCCTCAGGAAGTCGGACTGCGCGCCATCGTACCGTCGCGTCGGGAGCCGGTCAATCAGCCGTTCGTGCTAGACTCCCCCTTAGAAAGTATGGACGCCCTGAAAGTCCACTCCCGGCCGGAGGGTCTGCGTCGGCCGATCCTGATCATGGCGTTCGGCGGCTGGAACGACGCAGCCGAGTCGGCGACGACGGCGGTGCGGTATCTGGGCACCTCGTTTCACGCCGAGAAGTTCGCCGAGATCGATCCGGAGGAGTTCTACCACTTCGGCCTCTCCCGGCCCTATGTTCGTTTCAAGCCGGGCTCCGACACGGAGCGTGAGATCACCTGGCCGGCCACCGAATTCTCGATCGCCCAGGGATCGGATCTGGCGCGCGACGTCATCGTGGGGGTCGCCATCGAGCCCCATCTGCGCTGGAAGACCTACTGCAATCTGGTGCTCGATCTCGCGAGGAGCTGCGAGGTCGCCCTGGTCTTGACGCTCGGGGCGCTGCTGGCCGAGGTGCCTCATACCCGCCCCGTCCGCCTGTCGGGCAGCGCCTCGGACCCGGAGCTCGCGGTCCGGCTCGGCGTCCGCCCCACCAAATACGAGGGGGCCACCGGGATCGTCGGCGTGTTGAACACGATCTGCCGAGAGCAGGGATTCGCGACGGCGAGTCTCTGGGCCAACGTTCCGCACTACATCTCGGGCATCGAGAATCCCAAGGCCACCCTCGCGCTCGTGCGGCGCGTGGCGCCGCTCCTGGGTGCGACGATCGACGCGAGCGACCTCGAGGAGGCCGGCAAGCAGTTCGACACGAACTTGAAGGAAATCGTCGCGCAGAACTCGAAGATCGCCAACTACGTCAAGAAGCTCGAGTCACGCGATACCGAGGAGCCCGCGCCGGCGGCCCCCGGAGGACCGAGCGATCTGCCGCCGGCGGCCGAGCTCGTGGCCGAGATCGAGCAGTTTCTCCGCCAGCAACGGCCGGAGTGACCCGGGCCGGGCTCGCCGCCGCCGCGCTCGGCCTCCTCTTCGCCGCGGAAGCCTCCATCGCGGCCGACAGGGCCGCCGTCACCTGGCACCCCGCGAAGCCTCGGATCGGTGACGTCGCCTGGATTCTCGTGCAGGACGTCCCCGAGATTGCCACGGTCGAAGGCTCGGTGGACGGCAAGCCCCTGACGTTCTTTCCGTACGCCGGCGGCCACGCGGCGCTGTTCGGCATCGATCTGGAAACGAAGCCGGGCACGCATGCCTGGCGGGTCGGCGTCGTCGAGCCCGGGCGCGGGCCGCGGAGCGCCCAAGGAAGCATGAAGATCGCTCGCCGTGACTTTCACGTGGAGCGTTTGACCCTGCCGGGCACGATGGTCGATCTCGACCCCGAGACCGAGCGCCGCGCGGTGGCCGAGAGCAAGCAGCTGGCGACGCTCTACCGGACGATCACTCCCGAGCGGCTCTGGCGCGGAAAGTTCACGAGCCCGGTGGGCACGACGACGGCCGGCAGCGGATTCGGCGCCCGCCGGATCATCAATGGCCAGCCCCGCTCCCCACACTCCGGCAGCGACTATTCGGCTCCGAAGGGAACGCCCGTGATTGCGGTCAACGCCGGCAAGGTCGCGCTCGTCGCCGAGTTCTTCTTCCCGGGCCGCCTGGTCGTTCTCGACCACGGTCTGGGGCTCTACACCGCCTACTTCCACCTCGACTCGACTGCGGTCGCCGAGGGCGAGCGCGTGGAGCGCGGCCAGACTCTCGGGACGGTGGGAGCGACAGGACGGGCCACGGGCCCGCACCTTCACTTCGGGGCCCAGGTGGTCGGGGCGAGGATCGACCCCACGACCCTCCTGGGCCTCTCTCTGATCGACTAGCCTCGCCGACGCGCCTTCGCCTTCTTCTTGGTCTTGCGCTTGGCTGACGCCTTCGCCTTCCGCTTCGGCCGGGCCTTGGTCTTCTTGCGAGCCTTTGCTTTGGCCTTTGCCTTCGGCTTGGGTTTCGGCGCCATCGGCGCGGCCGGCGGCGCAGGCGCGGGCCTGGGCGGGGCGGGCGCAACAGGTGGTGCCATCGGTGCGGGGGGCGGTGACCAGGGCTCAGGTTGACCGAACGTGCGTTCCATCGTCTCCTCCATGCTTGGGGACGTTGAATTCCCGCCTTTCTTACCCTGCGGTCGAGGACCTCACTAGCGCAAGAAAGAAATTAGACGGCGATGCGCGCGCGCACCCGCGCGGCGTGCGCGGTGAGCGCCCGATTGGACCAGACGGTGAGAGTCGTTTGCGCGAGCAAGGTCCGCACCTCGCCACGCGAGATCTTGATCGGTGTCCTCACGCTGAGCGGGTTGGGATGGGCGGCCAGGTCGGCCAAGGTGGCGAGCCCGATCAGAAGCGGCCACGCGCACGCCAGCCGCATGCGCCACTCGAGCCGCGGGATCGCCAGCGTGTAGTCCCACCCGACGTTGTAGTGTTCGAGCGCCAGCCCGATCAGCCGGCGGTAGAGGGGCAGCGCTCGCGCCGCGCCGGCCAGGTCGAGCAGGTCGCGGGGGCCCATGCCCAGCGCCGCCAGCTCGCGCGCCGGCAGATAGCACCGGCCGTGGGCGAGGTCGCCGGGCACGTCGCGCAGGACGTTGGTGAGCTGAAGGGCCTTACCGAAGCTCACACCTTCCTCGCTCATCTCGCGCAAGGCCCAATCGCCGAGCCGCTTGCGATGAGTGACGTGGAGCACGGTCCAGAACGGCCCGACGCAGCCGGCCACCATGTAGGTGTAGTGGTCGAGCTCCTCGAGGGTCTCGATCGCGGCCAGGCCCTTCTCGTCCTCGCCGGGAAAGCGGGTGAGGTCGAAGATCATCCCCGAGGTCAGGGTCGCCAGCACCGCGCGCACCTCGTGCCGGTCGGCCGGCGCGAGGGCTTCGAGGCGGGCGAGCGCCTCGGGAAGGCGCTCGAGCAGCTTGCGCTCCGCGACGCGGTGCTGATGGGGCGCGCAGGCGCGCGCCACCGCCGCGACGTCGGCCGGCTCGCCGCCGCACGCCCGGCGGACGGTTTCGAGGTGGGCCAGCCGGTCCTTGCGCGCCACCAGCTCGGTGTCGGCGATGGTGTCGGCCGCGCGCGCGAGCAGGTAGGCCAGGCCAATCGGCTCGCGCAGGGCGGTCGGGAGGATGGCGAGGGAAAGGTAGAAGCTCCGGCTGACCTGCCGCAGGAGGTTGCCCAGCAGGTCGCCGCTCATGCTACTCGTGGTCGTACAGTCGCTTGGGCGGCTCGGGATCGTCCTTGGCCCGCTTGAGGCCTTCCTGGAACTTCCGGTCGAGCAGCTTACCCTTCTCGCCTTCGGCGCGGAGCTGCTCCTTGAAGCGCTCCTCCCGCTCGGCGGACTTCGTGCGAAGCTTGTCGAACGCGGCGCCCAGATCGTCGACGGACCGCGTCGGGGGCGGCGCCTCGTGCGCGATGATGGCCCGAAGCTCCGCGTCGAGCGTGAGCTTGGCCTTGCAGCACGGGCACTCGACCGTGAACGACGCGTCCGCCATGGCGCCACGCTAGCAGCGAGGGCCCAAGGGCGTCAAGCCGTGCGACAATGCCGCCGATGGGCGATCTCGCCAACGAGTTTTCCTGGTCCCGCAGTCGGGACAACACGTTCCAGGAATGTCGGCGCCGGTACTTCTACCATTACTACGGCGCGTGGGGCGGGTGGGACGCGGGGGCCCCCGAGGACGTTCGCCGCCTCTACATCCTCAAGCAGCTCGCGTCACGCCAAATGTGGGCGGGCCGCGTGGTCCACGACGCGATCGAGATGGCGTTCCACGCGTTCGCCGGTGGGCGCGATCTCCCGATCGAGCCGTTCATCGCCGATGTGGTCGAGCGGATGCGCGGCGAGTGGCGCTCGTCGAAGGCCGCGCGCTACCGTGAGAATCCGAAGACGGTCGCGCTGTACGAGCACGAATACGCCGTGGACCTGAAGCCTGAGGTGTGGCAGGCGCTCTCCCGGAACGTCGGCGTCTGCCTCCGCAACTTCTTCCGGCTGCCGCTCGTGTCGGCGATCCGGAAGACCTCACCCGAGCACTGGTCGATCGAGCACTGGTCGAAGGTGTTCCAGTTCGAGGGCACTCCCGTGTGGATGGCGCCCGACTTCGGTTTCTGGACCGACGAGGGACGGTTGGCGCTCGTCGACTGGAAGACCGGCGGCTCGACCCCGGACGGCGCGGCATTCCAGCTGGGCTGTTACGCCCTCTACGCCGCCGAGGTGCTCGGCGTTCCGCCCGCGAAGGTCGACCTGTTCGAGGCGAACCTGCGCGAGCCGGAGGTGACCCAGCTCACGTGGAGCGACGAGCGGCTCGAGGCCATCAAGGAGCAGCTCCGCCTCTCGGTGCGCTCGATGAAGGCCTACCTCGTGGATCCCGCGGCCAACGTCGCCGCGATCGACGACTTCGAGAAGGCCGAAGACCTGCGCATCTGCAAGTGGTGCAACTTCCGCGTCGTGTGCCGTCCGGAGCTCACGTAAGCGGAGCCCCCTTCTCCAAGCAAGGAGAGCGTCGTGAGAGAGAACACGCTGAGGAAGATCTGGGCCCGGGGTGAGGCGGTCGTAAACGGATGGCTGTCGATCCCGAGCTCGTTTTCGGCCGAGGTGATGGCCCACCAGGGGTTCGATTCGCTCACGGTGGACATGCAGCACGGCGTCGTCGACTACCAGACCGCGGTGACGATGCTCCAGGCCATCTCGACGACACCGGTGATCCCGCTGGCGCGCGTGCCGTGGAACGACCCGGCGCTCCTCATGAAGATCCTCGACGCGGGCGTGTACGGCGTGATCTGTCCGATGATCAACACGCGGGCCCAGGCCGAGGCGCTGGTGGCCGCCTGCAAGTACGCCCCGCGCGGCTACCGCAGCTGGGGCCCGGTGCGCGCCTCGATCTACGCGGGCGCCGACTACGGCGACCACGCCAACGACGATCTGATCGTGATGCCGATGATCGAGACCGCCGAGGCCGTGAAGAACATCGACGACATCCTGCGCGTACCCGGAGTCGACGCGGTCTACGTCGGCCCGTCGGATCTCTCGCTCACGATGGGCTGTAAGCCGCGCCTGGACCAGACCGACCCACCGGTGGTGGAGGCGCAGCAGAAGATCGTCGAGGCGTGCAAGCGTCACGGCGTGGCCGCCGGCATCCACAACGGCACCGCCGCCTACGCGCTGAAGATGATCGCCGCCGGCTACCAGTTCGTCACGCTCGCCAGCGACAGCCGCTTCATGGCGGTCAAGGCCGCCGAGGAGGTCGCGGCCGTGCGCAAGACCGGCGTGACGGCCGGCAAGGTGCCCGCGTACTAGATGGCCCTCGACGACGGTCGCATCCAGGGGTTTCTCGCCTCCAAAGAGGTCGCCGTGCTGGCCACGGTGCAGGCCGACGGCGCTCCGATGGCGATGCCGATGTGGTTCCTGCACGCGCCGACGTCGGTGACCATGATCAGCGTCGCCGACACACAGAAGGTCCGGAACCTGCGTCGCGACCCGCGTGTGTCGGTCGTGGCCGAGGCCGTGTCGGGCAGCGGCGAGGTGCGCGGGGTCACTCTGCAGGGCCGCGCCGAGTTTTTGTCCGACGGCCCGGAGCGCCGCGCGCTCATCGAGCGCTTCCACGCAAAGTATCGAGGCCTCGAGCGGCTCTGGGGCGGCAAGTCCATGCCGGCCAACCGCGTCATGTTCAAGATCGTCCCCTCGCGCGTGCGGAGCTGGGGGCTTGGATGATCTCGCCAGGGCCCGAAATTTCCGCTTGACAGGTTTTCGGAGCTCGAGCGTCTGTTGTCGGCAGCGCTCGATGGATTGCGCGCCAGCGCGCCATAGAAGCTCGGAAATGATCGCGCGCGAGCGTCTGCCGAAAAAATGTGGATCGCAGTGCGAAAGCTCGCTCGGAAATCTCGGGTATAGAGTCGCCCCATGAAAGGGGGACTCGTCATGGAAGCTCGCTCACTCGATCGACTCGGTGACGAGATCGCCGAGCTGTCGGCTCACCTCGACGCCGCGACGGCGCGCTTGCTCGATCTGATCCGCGAATTCGATGACCGTGCCGGCTGGAACACAGGCTTTCGCTCCTGCGCCGCCTGGCTGAGCTGGCGTGTGGGGCCCGACATCGGCGCAGCCCGCGAACGAGTCCGGGTCGCGCACGCCCTCGAGAGGTTGCCGCGGCTGGCTCACGCCCTGGCGCATGGCGAGCTCTCGTACGCCAAGGTGCGGGCGCTCACCCGCGTGGCCACGTCCGAGACCGAGGAGCGACTGCTGGCGGTGGGCCGCGCCGGTACCGCCGACCACGTCGAGCGCATTGTGCGCGGTTGGCGATGGATGGATCGCAAGTCGGAGGCGCAAGACAATGCGCGGCGGCACGCCCGCCGCGAACTGCAGGTGTATCAAAGCGGGGACGGTATGGTGGTGATCCGCGGGCGGCTGACGCCCGAGGTCGGCGCCGTGCTCATGCAGGCGCTCAATGCGGCGCGCGAGACCCTGTATGCGCAGACCCGCCCACAAGACTTCGACAGCCCGAAAGACGGTTCCGCGGAAACGCCCACCATGGCCCAGCAGCAGGCCGACGCGCTCGCGCTGCTCGCGGAGACAGCGCTGCATCACGGCATCGATCCCGGTGCACCCGGCGAGCGCTACCAGGTTGTCGTCCACGTGGATGCCGCGCCGCTCGCCGATCCGGATGCTCCCGGGCAGTCCGTTCTCGAAGAGGGCGCCCGCGTCTCCGCGGAAACGTCGCGACGCCTGGCTTGCGACGCCAACAAGGTGGTGATGACACACGGGCTCGACGGCCATGTCGTGGAGGTAGGCGCCCGGACCCGGACGATTCCGCCGGCGCTACGCCGCGCGCTGCATCACCGGGACCGTGGCTGCCGTTTCCCGGGCTGCACGGTGCGAGTGGGGCAGGGCCATCACATCCGTCACTGGGCTCAAGGTGGCCCGACGACGCTGTCGAATCTGGCGCTACTGTGTCGCCGGCACCATCGGGCGGTGCACGAGGAGGGCTATCAGCTTGTTCGGGAGCCCGACGGCGAGCTTCGGTTTCGCCTTCCGGACGGGCGGCTCATACCCGAGGTTCCACCCACCTCCAAAGTGCCGGACGATCCTGCTGTAATGGTGCGGGCGTGTCACGACACGGAGGGGATCGTCATCCACGCGAAGACCGCCATGCCGGGGTGGATGGGCGAGCGTTTGAACGTCGCCTACGCAATCGACGTGTTGCACCCGTTGGCGAACTAGAGCCGAATGGCCGATGACGACGCGAGTCGATTCGACGCCGCGCTCAGAGAGCGGGTGCAAAAGAACCTCGCCGGCTTCGCGCGCCAGCCGATCGCCCCTGACGGCCGCCGCCCCGCCGCGGTCGCAGTCGTGCTCCTCCCAGACGAAGAAGGGCGCGCCTGCTTTCTCCTGACCCGGCGCACGGCCACCTTGCGCGCGCACGCGCGGCAGTGGGCGCTGCCGGGCGGACGGATCGACGCCGGCGAGACCGCCGAGGGCGCGGCGCTGCGCGAGCTCAGAGAGGAGGTCGGTCTCGGGCTCGAGGCGAGCTCGGTGCTCGGGTTCCTCGACGACTACGGCACGCGCTCGGGCTTCATCATCACGCCCGTCGTCGCGTGGGCCGGCGAGCACGTCGAGCTGGCGCCCAATCCCGCCGAGGTCGCGCACGTGTATCTCGTGCCGTTGACCGAGCTCGACAAGCCCGGGCGTCCCGCGACTGATTACCATTCCCGAGAGCGACCGTCCCGTGATCCAGGTCCCGCTGCTGTCGTCCCTCATCCACGCGCCGACCGCCGCCGTCCTCTACCAGATCCGCGAGGTCGTCGTGCACGGCCGGCCCACGCGAGTCGCCCACTTCGAGCAGCCGACCTGGGCCTGGAAATAAGAACGCGGCCGGCCTCACGGCCCCCGCTACAACATAGTATTCTCGTCTGGCCTAGGAGGGCCCTGGATGGGCGTGCTCGAGGGACAGGTTGCGATCGTCACCGGCGCTGGCAGTGGGATCGGCCGGGAGACGGCAAAGCTCTTGGCGTCCGAGGGTGCCCAGGTCGTGGTGACGGGCCGCCGCAAGGCGCCGCTGGACGCCGTCGTCGGCGAGATCGGCGCGGCCCATGGGCGGGCGGCGGCACGCGCCGTCGACATCGAGGATCGTGAGGCCGCGGTGGGGCTCGTCCGGTGGACGATCGAGACGTTCGGCCGGGTCGACGTGCTCGTCAACAACGCCGGCTATTCGAGCCGGGCCCGGTCGATCCGCTGGGTGCCGAAGGACGAGTGGGACGGCGTGATCAACGTCAACCTGAACGCCGTCTACACGCTGACCCAGGCCGTGCTGCCGGACATGATCGAGCGGGGCGGCGGCACCATCGTCACGGTGTCCTCGGCGGCGGCGCTGCGGCCTGGTCTCATCGGCGGCGCGCCGTACGGCGCGGCCAAGGCGGGCGTGCGCAACCTGATGGGGCACGTCCACAACGTGCTGCGCGCCAAGGGCATCCGGGCCACGACGATCATGCCGGGCGAAGTCGATACGCCGATCTTGTCGCGGCGGCCCCTGGTGCCCGACGACAAGGCGCGGGCGACGATGATGCAGCCGGAGGACGTCGCGCGCGCCGTGCTGCTGTGCGCGACCCTGCCCCCGCGGACCGTGATCGAGGAGATCGTGATGAGCCCGACGGTCGCGCGCGACTGGAGCGTGGACGTCGCGGTGGCGGCGCGCGAGGGCGGGCCCGACGGCGGGTCCTGAGCGAAGGGTCCGGTCGAACGAAGCGAAGAGGCGAGGCATGACGGAGAACAGACGGTTCACGGTCATCGACGACGGACGCGCGACAGAGCTCGATGAGGCCGAGGGCACCGCACACGCCAAGCGCGCCGAGACGTCCGGCCGGCCGGTGGCGGTCGATCGCGACGAGCGCGCCGCCTATCTCGGCGTGAGCGCGGCCGAGCGGGCGAAAGCGCTCGCCTCGCTCGAGGCGCCTGACTTCAGGCTTCCCGACCTGGACGGGCGGCGGCATTCGCTCTCCCAGCATCGCGGAAAGAAGATCCTGCTGGTGGCCTATGCCTCCTGGTGAGGTTGCCGTCTCGACCTGCCGGTCTGGCAGGCTCTACACGAGGAGCTCCGGGGGCTCGGCTTCACGGTGATCACGGTAGCCATCGACAAGAGCGCCGAGGACGCGCGGCCGTGGATCGAGGCGGCGAAGCCCACACACCCGTCGCTGATCGACACGACGCACGTGCTCGCCGATCTCTACAACCTCGTGAACGTGCCGACGATCCTCTGGATCGACGAGCGCGGGCGCATCGTGCGCCCCAACGACGTCGCCTTCGGTACCGACACCTTCAAGCACATCACCGGGCTGCAGGCGGCCGCGCATCTCTCGGCGCTCCGCGCCTGGGTGCGCGGCGAGACGACGGCCTTGCCCGAGGCTCGCATTCGCGCGCTGCAGTCGTTGCCGACCGACGACGACCAGCGGGCGCGCGCCGAGTTCGGGCTGGGTGAATGGCTGTTCAATCAGGGGCGGCCGGCGAGCTGGCGCCCCACGACTTCACGATCCGACGCGGGACGATGCCGATGAGCGGGATCGATCCGATGGGCCGAGAGTTCCGCGAGATGCTCGGAGCGTGGGTCAAGGCAGGGAACCCTTACTATCGACCGTTGGCGGAGTGACCATGGGCATGCTCGACGGAAAGACAGCGCTGGTGACAGGGGCCGGACGGGGAATCGGACGCGGGATCGCGATCGCGCTGGCCGCGGCGGGAGCGAAGGTGGTCGTCAACGACCTCGGCGCCTCCCTGAGCGGTGAGGGCCGGGAAAACACGCCCGCCCAGACGGTCGTCGACGAGATCGTCAAGTACGGCGGCACCGCGACGGCCAACTACGGCTCGGTGGCCGACTTCGGCCAGGCCGCGGCGATGGTCCAGCAGGCCATCGACGCGTGGGGCCGGATCGACATCGTGGTGCACGTGGCCGGTATCCTGCGCGACCGGATGATCTTCAACATGA
>Ga0209686_1001866_pt1 | contig 10154 bp, 10 predicted proteins | sample GraSoiAngelo_126_FD_185883 | JGI IMG/M metagenome (GOLD analysis project Ga0209686, IMG submission 185883) | Grasslands soil microbial communities from the Angelo Coastal Reserve, California, USA - 14_0927_09_20cm (SPAdes) (version 2) | ecosystem: Environmental > Terrestrial > Soil > Grasslands ...
TCGACGCCACGAATTTGTTGCCGCGCTTCTACTCCCCCGACATCCTCGTGCCCCACCATCCACGGGCGTCGCACCCCTTCGCCCGCGACTTCCCTCGATGTTCCGTCCCTACCGCGTCGGTCTGCCGCAGGGCATGCGCATTGCAGTTGAGGCAGACCGAACAGCCCACCGGAGAATCTCGCCGATGATCACCAGCGCATTCGAGCCCTATGGCCTGCTTCTCACGGAGATCTACCAGCACGCGGTCTCCACCGACCGGGCGCTGCGCGCGAAGGTGGCGGCTCGGCGGGCGAGGAATCAACTGCTGAATGCGATCTACTCGAGGTTGCCGGCGGAGACCGAGCGAGGAGCGCGCGGGCGGGAGTGGATCAAGCACACGTTGTCGCGCTGAAGTTCTAAGGCGCGATGTCGATCACTTCCCCCGCCGTTCTGCGCTGCGCCACGCGGAACTCCACCCGGCGATTCCTTTCGCGGCCCTGGCGGGTTGCGTTCGTGGCGATCGGTTGGGTCGGTCCGAACCCGCGCGCCACCATCCGGTCCGCGGAAACGCCGCGCCGGCTCAGGGCGCCGACCACCGCTTCGGCGCGCGCCTGGGACAGCGTCATGTTCATCGCCGTCCCTCCGCTGCTGTCGGTGTGCCCCTGCACCTCGATGCGCACCACCTCGGGATGCGATTTCAGGACCCGGGCAATCTGGTTGAGCAGCCGCATGGAACGCGGCTCAATCGCCGCTTTGCCGGGCGCAAAGTAGACCTTGTCGAGGATGTCGAGGCGGGTCTCGCGCAGCGCCACGATCTGCTTCTCGGCTCGCGGGCAGCCCGCGTTGTCGGCGGGTCCTTTCTGGTGCGGGCAGTTGTCGATGGCGTCCGGGACCCCGTCGCCGTCGGAGTCGCGAGACTGCTCCTCGCCATAGATGGTGGCGCGAGACGCCGCCTCCCCTTCGGAGGCGGGGAGCAGGTCGGCGGCCTCGGAGCGGATCAGCGCCTCGCGGGCGGCGGTCTCCGAGGGCTCGAGGAGCCCGGGAATGCGCTTCTCCTGTTCCGCCTTCTCGCGCTCGGCGCGTTCCTTCGCGATCCGCGCGACCAGCTCTTTCAGCCCCGGCTCCGTTCCCGTGTCCCGTTTCGGCGGTGAGCACAGCGACGGCGTATACCGGAGCGCCAAGACCCCGCGCAGCGAGGGAGCACCGAGCCCGTCGTCGAGCCGCGTGCCTGCAGCAACGTCCAGCGCGATCGCGGACGTCGCGCAGAGGGTCGAGCCCAGGCGCCACTCGATCGGGAACGACTGCTGGGCGAAGTCGCGCAGGGAAGTCTGCAGCTCCAGCTCCGCATAGACGCGCGAGCGGGTCGATCGCCACCACGCGGCGCCGCCGCGCACGCCGATCTCGTTGCCGAGCCGGACGGTTCCGACATCGCGCGGAGGGCGGAAGCGCACGAACGCGTTGCCGATCAGCTCCCAATCCCCGCGGCGCCGCGCCGCTGAGAGCAGCGCTTCGCCGCCCATCCGCTGATCTCCGGTGAGCGATTGGTGGTGGCCGCTGGCCAGCTCGAGGGCGATCTGCCCTGCGAGATCGATCGGCCCGCGGAGAAAGGCGTGGCGAGCGCCGACGCGGATGTCCCCGACGGCGAACCCGAACGCGGGGTCCGGCGCGCCGAGCGCCGACAGATCGCCGGATTGCTGCAGCATCACCGGGAGCTGGGCGAAGATGGAGACCAGATCGTTCAGGCGCGCCGAGAGCTGCGCCCAGCCCGCGAGCCTCGACTCGATGCGCGCTCCCGGGCCCAGCCGCACCGGCTTGTACTGCGCGTCGAATCCAATCTGCAGCTGCAGCACCTCGTGCGGGTCGGTCGGCGGCCGCGCTCCCTCGACGCCGAGGAGGCCGTCGCTCCCGCTCGCGGGGCGCAGGAGGGAAAGGTTCGCTTCCGGCGCAGCGGCGAGCAGGATCGCGACGACGAGGACCAACTATCCGGTCCCCAGGACCGGGCGTCGTCCGAACACGCGCCAGACGGCGTGAAGGACGAGCCCGACGGCCAGGGTGGCGACGGAGAAGACGGCGTCGGCGCGCTTGATCCCGTTGAGGAAGAGGATGCATCCGAGCGTCGCAAGGACGGGGATCGTCGGGCCCAACGGCAGGTGGAATGCGCTCGCTCCCTTCGTGCGACGCAACATCGGCACCGCCAGGCAGGTGGGCACGTACTGGGCGAATACGGCGGCGTTGTTCAGGTCGGCGAGGCGATCGAAGTCGGCGAATACGGCGAGGCCGGCGCAGACGAGGGCGCTGAGGCCGATCGCCACGGACGGCGTGCCGAAACGGGGGTGGGTGCGCGCGAACAGAGGCGGCAGCTCGCCGTTCTCGCTGAGGGCAGAGAGATAGCGCGGAGTCACCAGCGCGACGGCGGTGAGATACCCGAACGACGAGATCACTGAACCCACTGCGACAAATCCCCCAGCCCACGGACCTGCGAACGCGGCCGCGGCTTCCGCCAGCGGCTTGTCCGCCGCGCCGGGGTCGGGATGCGTACCCATGAAGACGATCTGGACCAGCACGTACAGCAGCATCGACCCGAGCAGCGCGAAGATCAGCGCGAGGGGGATGTTGCGGCGGGGATTCTCCGTCTCGCCGGCGGCGACCGGCACGTACTCGAAGCCGGTGCAGGCGAAGAGCGCCGCGAACCCGCCCAGCTTGAGGGCCTCGACCGTGCTTTTTCCGGCGGGGGCTGGAAGCGCCAGCCGGTGCCAGTCGACGAAGAGGAGCCCCAGACCGACGAAGAGCAGGATGGGGATCAGCTTGGCGCCGCTGAAGACATCGCTGGTGAGAGCTCCCGGGCGGATTCCGCGGTAATTCAGGGCCGCGAGGCCGCCGATCACCGCGATGGCCAGCGCGATCTGCGGTCCGGCACGGTTGAGCGGAGGCACCAGGAACGAGAGGTTGCGCCCGAACGCGCGGGCCACGGCTCCATAAGCGAAGAAATTCGACGCGAGCGCCATCCAGCCCACGCCGACGCCGACCCAGCGGCCGAACGCGTCGCGCGCATAGAGATAAGGGCCGCCGTTCCGCTCGGACCGGCCCGAAGTCTCGCAGAAGCAGAGCCCGACCAGCAGGCAGACAGCGCCGATCGCCAGCCAGGCGGCCCACGAGAGTGCACCCGCGTCGCGAAAAACCCTCGCAGGCAGGAGGAAGATGCCGGTGCCGATGATGCCGTTGATGCCGATCCCGACGCAGTCGAGCAGCGTCATGCGGTTTCTCTCGCGCACCGGCGTCCACAATGCCCGACAGCGGGCAACCAGCCAAGAGAATGGGCGTCGCCGTCGCTTGACAGCGAGAGCTTCCTCAGTATGATGCGCGCCTCTTTTCAGGGACAAGACCTTGTTTTTCCTGCCGCCGCCGGCAGTCCCGGTGTGCGGCGTCGTTTTGAAAGGCACTGATGCCGACGATCAGCCAGCTCATTCGCAAAGGCCGCGAGAAAGTCATCTACAAGGGGAAGGCGCCCGCGATGACCCGCTGCCCGCAAAAGCGCGGGGTGTGCACCCGCGTCTACACCACCACTCCCAAGAAGCCGAACTCGGCGCTGCGCAAGGTCGCGCGCGTACGGCTGACCAACGGGATGGAGGTGACGAGCTACATCCCTGGCGTCGGCCACAATCTGCAAGAGCACTCGGTGGTGATGATCCGGGGCGGCCGCGTCAAGGACCTGCCGGGCGTGCGCTACCACATCATCCGCGGAACGCTGGACTCGGTCGGCGTGACCGGGCGCAAGCAGGGCCGCAGCAAGTACGGCGCAAAGCGCCCGTCTTGAGGAGAAACATCTAAACCATGCCTCGTCGCCGCGAAGTCGCCAAGCGCAGGATCCTGCCCGACCCGAAGTTCCAGGACCGCCTGCTCGCCAAGTTCATCAACGACATGATGCGCAAGGGAGAGAAGGCGGTCGCCGAGCGCGTCGCCTACCGGGCGCTCGACCTGGTGCAGCAGCGCACCAACGACGATCCGCTGAAGATCTTCAAGAAGGCGCTCGACAACGTGAAGCCGGTCCTCGAGGTCAAGAGCCGGCGGGTGGGAGGCGCCACCTACCAGGTGCCGGTGGAAGTGCGCCAGGAGCGCCGGGTCGCTCTCGCCATGCGCTGGTTGATCGAGTACGCCAAGGAGCGCGGCGAGAAGACCATGGACCAGAAGCTCGCCGCAGAGCTGATGGACGCCGCGAACAACCGCGGCAACGCAGTGAAGAAGCGCGAGGACACGCACAAGATGGCGGAGGCCAACAAGGCGTTCGCCCACTACAGGTGGTAAGCACCGCACTTGTCGAAAAGACGAGTGCGGAACGTTACCTTCGGGCGCCCGGCCCTTACCCAACGCCAGGAGGGCAACCTGACGCAAGCCCGCCTGGTCGCCGGCAGGGACGATAATGTTGACGCAGCGTCCCGGCGCGTGTAAAAGCCCGCGTCCCGCCCAAGAAAGCCCGTTCTTTCCCAGGCATTCGTTCATCCGGTCCCCAGGCGCGCAAGCGCTCGCATTGACGAGGTACTTTGCCGTGGCCCGCACCTTCCCGCTCGAGCGCTGCCGCAACATCGGCATCATGGCGCACATCGACGCGGGCAAGACCACCACGACGGAACGGATCCTGTTCTACACCGGCGTCAGTTACAAGATCGGCGAGGTCCACGAAGGCACCGCCGTGATGGACTGGATGGAGCAGGAGCAGGAGCGGGGCATCACCATCACCGCCGCCGCCACCACCTGCTTCTGGCGCGATCATCAGATCAACATCATCGATACGCCCGGGCACGTCGATTTCACCATCGAGGTCGAGCGTTCCCTGCGCGTGCTCGACGGCGCCTGCGCGGTGTTCGACGCGGTCAACGGCGTCGAGCCGCAGAGCGAGACGGTCTGGCGACAGGCGGACAAGTACAAGGTCCCGCGCATCTGCTTCATCAACAAGATGGACCGCGTGGGCGCCGACTTCTTCATGTCGGTCCGCACCATCGTCGAACGCCTGCTGGCGAAGCCCGTCTGCATCCAGGTACCGATGGGCGCCGAAGAAAAGTTCGAAGGGGTCATCGATCTGGTGGAGATGAAGGCGGTGCGCTTCGAGGGCGAGAAGGGCGAGCGCGTCGTCACCTCCGAGATCCCCGCGGAGCACAAGGCGCTGGCCGGCGAGTACCGCGGCAAGCTTCTCGAGGACGCCTCCGAGTACGACGACGAGGCGCTCCACGCCTACCTGGATCACACCGACGTCCCGCCGGCCCTGCTGCGCAGGGCCATCCGCAAGGGCACGGTGGGGATGAAGATCTTCCCGGTGATCTGCGGAAGCGCCTTCAAGAACAAGGGCGTGCAGCGGCTGCTCGATGCCGTCGTCGACTACCTGCCGAGCCCCATCGACATTCCGCCGGTGCACGGGAAGACGCCGGACGGCAAGGACGTGATCCGGCCGACCGACGACAAGGCGCCCTTCGCCGGACTCGCCTTCAAGATCATGGCCGACCCGTTCGTGGGCCAGCTGACCTTCGTGCGCAACTACAGCGGGACCCTGAAGTCCGGCACCGCTGTCCTGAACACCAACAAGGGCAAGCGCGAGCGCATCGGGCGCCTCTTGCGGATGCACGCCAACAAGCGGGAGGAGATCGACGAGATCCTCGCGGGCGACATCGGCGCCGTCGTGGGGCTCAAGGGCGCCACGACCGGAGACACCCTCTGCGACATGGAGCACCCCATCGTGCTCGAGCGGATGGAGTTCCCCCAGCCGGTCATGCACATCGCGGTGGAGCCGAAGAGCACCGCCGATCAGGAGAAGATGATCCTGGCGCTGCAGCGCCTGGCGGTCGAGGATCCCTCGTTCCGCATGCGCACCGACGAGGAGACGGGGCAGACCGTGATCTCGGGCATGGGCGAGCTGCACCTCGACATCATCGTCGACCGGATGCGCCGCGAGTACAAGGTGGACGCGAACGTCGGCAAGCCGCAGGTCGCCTACCGCGAGACCATCACCCGCGAGGTCGAATCGGAAGGGAAGTACATCCGCCAGAGCGGGGGTCGCGGGCAGTACGGCCATGTCTGGCTGCGCCGGCGGGTTCCGCTTCGTCAACAAGATCCAGGGCGGAGTGATCCCGAAGGAGTACATCCCTGCCGTCGGGAAAGGCGTAGAGGAAGCGGCGCAGGGCGGCGTTCTCGCGGGCTATCCCATGGTCGACGTCGAGACGGAGCTGTTCGACGGCAGCTACCACGAGGTGGACTCGAACGAGATGGCGTTCAAGATCGCCGGCTCCATCGGCTTCAAGGACGGCGCCCGCAGGGCAGGCCCCATCCTGCTCGAACCGATCATGGCGACGGAGGTGGTGATGCCGGAACCGTTCATGGGAAACGTGATCGGGGACCTCTCCGCCCGCCGCGGCAAGATCCTCCACATGGAACCGCGCTCGGGAATGCAGGTGGTCACCGCACACGTTCCATTGGCGGAGATGTTCGGCTACTCGACGTCGCTGCGTTCCGCGACCGAGGGGCGCGCCATCTACACCATGCAGTTCCATCACTATGCGCCGGTCCCGGGCCACATTGCGGAGACCCTGGTCAGGCGCTGATTGCAAAGTTCGGGGGTCTGGCGTAAAAACCCGCCCCCTCTAGAGAGCACGGGCAACACTTCACGGCAGGACGAGAGCGAGGAGCAGGACCCATGGCCAAGGAGAAGTTCGAGAGAAAGAAGCCGCACGTCAACGTCGGGACCATCGGCCACGTCGACCACGGCAAGACCACGCTGACCGCAGCGCTGACCAAGGTGTCCGCGGACAACGGCTGGTCGAAGTTCGTCTCGTACGATGAAGTGGCCAAGGCCTCGGCCGCCCAGGGCCGCCGCGATGCGACCAAGATCCTCACCATCGCGACCTCGCACGTCGAGTACGAGTCGAAGAAGCGACACTATGCGCACGTGGACTGCCCGGGCCACGCCGACTACGTGAAGAACATGATCACCGGCGCGGCGCAGATGGACGGCGCCATCCTGGTGGTCTCCGCGGTGGACGGGCCCATGCCGCAGACCCGCGAGCACGTGCTCCTCGCCTCGCAGGTGAACGTGCAGCGCATCGTCGTGTACCTCAACAAGGTCGACCTGGTGGACGACCCCGAGCTGCTCGACCTGGTCGAGATGGAGATCCGCGACCTGCTCAAGCAGTACAAGTTCCCTGGGGACGAGACGCCCATCATCCGGGGGGCCGCGATCAAGGCCCTCCAGGGCGACAAGGGCGAGCAGGGCGCCGGCTCCATCATCAAGCTGATGGACGCGATGGACACCTACATCCCCGAGCCGGTGCGCGAGACCGACAAGCCGTTCCTCATGCCGGTGGAGGACGTGTTCTCCATCGCCGGCCGCGGCACCGTGGCCACCGGCCGCATCGAGCGCGGCAAGATCAAGGTGGGCGAGGAAGTGGAGATCGTCGGGCTGCGGCCCACCACCAAGACGGTGGTGACCGGAGTCGAGTCGTTCCGCAAGCTGCTCGACGAGGGCCTGGCCGGCGACAACGTGGGCTGCCTGCTCCGCGGCATCAAGCGCGAGGAGATCGAGCGCGGCCAGGTGCTCTCCAAGCCGGGCTCGGTGACGCCGCACACCAAGTTCAAGGCGAACGTCTACGTGCTCACCAAGGACGAGGGCGGGCGGCACACGCCGTTCCTGAACGGCTACAAGCCGCAGTTCTACTTCCGCACCACGGACGTCACCGGGACCGTCAAGCTCCCCACCGGAGTGGAGATGGTGATGCCGGGCGACAACATCGAGATGGAAGTCGAGCTGATGATGCCGATCGCGATGGACAAGGAAGTGCGCTTCGCCATCCGCGAGGGCGGCCGCACCGTCGGCGCCGGCGTGGTGACGGCGGTGATCGCATAAGGAATCGAAGTGGCCGGGCCCCCGGCGGAAACCGGGGGCCCGGCGCTGTTTCGGTCTTTGAGAAGAGGTATCGATGGCGACCCAGAAGATCCGGATCCGGCTGAAGGCGTATGACTACAAGCTGCTCGATCAGTCGGCCGGCGAGATCGTCGAGACGGCGAAGCGCACGGGCGCGAAGGTGGTGGGACCGATCCCGCTGCCCACGCGGATCAACAAGTTCACCGTGCTGCGCTCCCCGCACGTGGACAAGAAGTCCCGTGAGCAGTTCGAGATCCGCACGCACAAGCGGCTCCTCGACATCCTCGAACCCACCCAGCAGACGCTCGACGCCCTGATGAAGCTCGACCTGAGCGCCGGCGTCGACGTCGAGATCAAGAGCTGACCATGGCGACCCTGGACGTCATCAACCTCGAGAAGCAGAAGGTCGGAACCATCGATCTTCCCGACGACATCGTGAATGCGCCGGTCGACGAGCACCTCTTCTACGAGGTGGTCAAGGCGCAGCTCGCCTCGCGGCGCGCGGGAACGCAGTCGGTGAAGAACCGCACGCTGGTCTCGGGCGGCGGCAAAAAACCCTACAAGCAGAAGGGCACTGGACGCGCCCGCCAGGGCAGCATTCGCGCCAGCCAGTGGGTGGGCGGCGGCAAGGCCATGGGGCCCAAGCCGCGGGACCACGAGTACCACGTGCCCAAGAAGGTGCGGAAGGCGGCGCTGCGGGCGGCGATCAGCAAGCGCAACCAGGACAAGGCGCTGGTGGTGGTGGACGCCTGGGCGCCGGCGAAGCCGTCGACGAAGGAGGCGGTCAACGCCTTCGCGAAGCTCGGCATCGAGAGCGCCCTGGTGCTGGGGCTGAAGGACAACCAGAACCTGTTCAAGTCCGTGCGCAATGCGCGCAAGTACCAGTTCCTGCCCGTCGAGGGCGCGAACGTCTACGACATCCTGCGCCACCAGACGCTGCTCCTGACCAAGGACGCGGCGGCGGCGCTTTCGGGGGTGCTGGCGTGAACCGCTTCGAGATCATCAAGCGCCCGCTCGACACCGAGAAGCTCGATCGCATGCGCGACCGGGAGAACAAGTTCGCCTTCGAGATCGACCTGAAGGCCAACAAGACCGAGGTGAAGCAGGCCGTAGAGCAGCTCTTCAAGGTGAAGGTCCTGGACGTGAAGACCTCCATCGTCCGCGGCAAGTTCCGCCGGATCGGCCGCTCCGAAGGCCGGCGGCCCAACTGGAAGAAGGCGATCGTGACGCTGAAGGAAGGCGACGCGATCCAGCTCTTCGAGGGGAAGTAAGCGATGGCGCTCAAGACCTACAAGCCGACCAGCCCCGGCCGCCGCCTGACGACCTCGCCCGACTTCTCGGAGATCACCAAGGACTATCCGGAGAAGTCGCTCACCGCCCCGCTCAAGTCCACCGGCGGCCGCAACGTGTACGGCCGGATGACCACGCGGCATCGCGGCGGCGGCCACAAGCAGCGGCTGCGGATCATCGACTGGAAGCGCGACAAGGACGGCGTTTCGGCCAAGGTGGCGGCCATCGAGTACGATCCGAACCGCTCCGCGCGCCTGGCGCTGCTTCACTACACCGACGGCGAGAAGCGCTACATCCTCTGGCCGGTCGGCGTGAACGTCGGGGACGTGCTGCAGTCTGGGGAGGCGGTGGACATCCGCCCGGGAAACTCGCTGCCGCTGCATGCCATCCCCCTCGGCACCGTGATCCACAACGTCGAGCTGAAGAAGGGGCACGGCGCCCAGATGATCCGCTCCGCCGGGTCGTTCGGGCAGCTGATGGCGAAGGAAGGGAAGTACGCGCAGATCCGCCTGCCCTCGACCGAGGTCCGGATGGTCCTGCTCGAGTGCAAGGCCACCGTCGGGCAACTCGGCAACACCGAGCACGAGATCGTCCGCATCGGCAAGGCCGGCCGGAACCGCTGGAAGGGCTGGCGTCCGACGGTGCGCGGCCTGGCGATGAACCCGGTCGATCACCCGCACGGAGGCGGCGAGGGCAAGAGCGGGCAGGGCAACCCGCACCCGGTCTCGCCCTGGGGACAGCAGACCAAGGGTCTGAAGACGCGCGTCAACAAGCGCACCACCAAGTTCATCATCAAGCGGCGCGACAAGGGAGTTCGCTGATGGCACGTTCGGTCAAGAAGGGCCCGTTCATCGACCGCCACCTGATCAAGAAGGTGGAGGACATGAACCGGCAGAACCAGAAGAAGGTGGTGAAGACGTGGTCGCGCCGCTCGACCATCCTTCCCGACCTGGTGGGACACACGTTCGCGGTGCACAACGGA
>Ga0209686_1001875_pt1 | contig 10134 bp, 10 predicted proteins | sample GraSoiAngelo_126_FD_185883 | JGI IMG/M metagenome (GOLD analysis project Ga0209686, IMG submission 185883) | Grasslands soil microbial communities from the Angelo Coastal Reserve, California, USA - 14_0927_09_20cm (SPAdes) (version 2) | ecosystem: Environmental > Terrestrial > Soil > Grasslands ...
ACCTGCCTCGAGCGCTTGAGCCACAGCCCCTCGCCCGACGGGAGCTCCTTCGTGCCGAGCAGGCCGAAGAGCCGGCTCCAGTGGGTGTCGGCGCAGCGGAGCCTGCTCGCGACCACCACGCCGCTCGTCGCGTCGCGTGCCTGCTGCATCGGGCGGCGCTCAGCCCCCCATCCCCTTGAACAGCTGCATGATCTGGAGGACGGCCGGTCCGACCGTCACCGTGAACAGCGGGGGGAGGATGAAGAGCGCGAGCGGGATCAGCAGCTTGATGGGGAGCTTGCGGGCCGCTTCCTCGGCGCGCTGCCGGCGCTTGGTGCGCAGCAGGTCGGAATGGGAGCGGAGCGTCGTCCCCATGCTGGCGCCGAGGCGGTCGCACTGGATGATCATGCCGGTCAGCGTCTTCAGGTCGCCGACGCCGTTGCGCTCGCCGAGGCCGCGCAGCGCCTGCTCGCGCGTCCGTCCGCTGCGCAGCTCGAGCGACACCACGGCGAACTCGTCGCCGAGCGGATCCTTCATCGTCGACCGCTCCTTGCCGACGCGGGCGATGGCCGCGTTCAGCCCGAGCCCTGCCTCGAGGCAGACCACCATGAGGTCGAGCGTATCGGGGAGGACGACGGTGATCGCGCTGCTGCGCCGCCGGCCCATCTGCCGGAGCCGCAGGTTCACGATCATGTGTCCGACGAACCAGAAGGCCGCCGCCACGCCGAGCGTCGGGCCGAGGGGCTTGCCGGCGGAGACCCGCGGCACGAGCACGGCGAGCGCCGGGCCGAAGCTGAGCAGCGTGCGGATGCCGAGGAAGTGGAGCGTCGAGTTGGGTCCGCGCACCCCGGCCATCGAGAGCTTGCGAGCAAGCGCGCTGTCGCCGCCCCCGACGCCGTAGTTGCCGAGCGCCGCGAGCACGGTCTTGAAGATGCTCCGATCCTCCGCCTTGCGCGCCTCCGCGGCCTCGGGGGCGCCCTGGGCCAGCATCTTCTTCAGGCGCTGCTCGACCGGGGACTTGGCCGTCCCCATGAACAGGACGGCGGCCATCAGCCCGGTGATGGCGAGGAAGGCGACGACGGTGATCAGCATCGGCGACATGGCGGCTTCCTCACACCCGGAGGTTCGTGACGCGTGAGATCACCACGTGCCCGATGACGATGCTCACGATGGCGTAGCCGAGCATGTAGAGACCCGTGGTGGTGTGGAGCATCGGCGAGAAGTACGTCGGGTTCATGACGAAGACGCCGATCGCGACGCAGAACGGCAGTGCGCTCAGCAGATTCCCCGACATCTTGCCCTGCGCCGTCATGACCTTCGTCTCGCGCAGCAGCTTGAAGCGCTCGCGGATCGTGTGTGAGATGTTGTTCAGCACCTCGGCGAGGTTGCCGCCGATCTCCTGCGTCACCAGGATGCCGATGATCAGGATCGGCAGGTTCGAGTCGTCCACGCGCTCCGTCAGGTTGTAGAGGGCGTCGCGCATCGGGAGCCCGAGCCGCATCTCCTCGGCCACCTCGCGGAACTCCTGGGCGATCGGGTCCGGGAATTCGTCGGCGACCACGTAGAGCGCGCTCGACAGCGAGTGGCCGGCCTGCAGCGCGGCGCGGATGAGGTCGAGGGCGTCGGGCAGCTGCTCGGAGAAGAGGTGGTTACGCTTCCGCTGCATGCGGCGGACGACCATCAACGGCGCGGCGCCGGCGACGAGCCCCGCCCCCAGGCCGGCCACCGCGGGCCCGCCGAGGGACACGACGGCGAGATAGCCTCCGACGCCGAGGAGCGGCACGTAGAGCAGGATCTCGCCGACCCGCTTCTTGAGGCCGGCCTGCCGGATCATGTGCACCAGGGGGTTCAGGCGGGAGACGCGCCGGAGGAGGGTGTTCAGGAATGCGATGCCGGAGAGCCGGCGGTCCTTGAGCACCGAGGACTGTGAGGCATCCGCCGGCGTCTCGGCGACCGCGGCGCCCGTCATGACCGCCAGCCGGCGGTCGAGGGTGTGCTTGGACTCCTCGCGCCCGCGGGCCCAGCCCGACACGGCGAAGCCGAGGAGGGCGAGCGAGGCGAAGACGAGCAGCGCCGCAATGCCGAGCATCATCGGATGGCCTCGCTCAGTTGAGGTACTCGAGAATCTTCGGATCGATCTCGTGGCTCGAGGACTTCAGGCGTTCCGTGAACCGGGGACGGATTCCCGTGGAGGCGAACCGGCCGACGATGCGGCCGTCCTTGTCCACGCCGTCGCGGGTGAAGGCGAAGAGGTCCTGGAGCATGATCATGTCGCCCTCCATCCCTGCCACCTCGGTGATCCCCATGACTTTGCGCGACCCGTCGCTCATACGCGCGGTCTGCACGATCAAATCGATGGCGGAGCTGATCTGCTGGCGCATGGCCCGGCTCGGAAGCTCGAAGCCACACATCTGCATCATCATCTCGAGGCGGTTGATGGAATCACGGGCCGTGTTCGCGTGCACGGTCGAGATCGAGCCGTCGTGGCCGGTGTTCATCGCCTGGAGCATGTCGAGCACTTCGGCGCCGCGGACCTCGCCGACCACGATCCGGTCGGGTCGCATGCGGAGCGCGTTGCGCACCAGGTCGCGCGCCGTCACCTCGCCGCGGCCCTCGATGTTGGGCGGCCGCGTCTCGAGCCGGACCACGTGCGGCTGCTGGAGCTGGAGCTCCGCCGAGTCCTCGATGGTGACGATACGCTCGCCGTCCGGGATGAAGGACGAGAGGGCGTTCAGGAGGGTCGTCTTGCCCGAGCCGGTGCCGCCGGAGACGAGGATGTTGAGGCGCGCGCGCACCATCCCCTGCAGCACCGCGACCATCTCGGGCGTGACCGCGCCGACGCGGACGAGGTCGTCCATCATGAGCGGCGACCGCCCGAAGCGGCGGATCGACATGATCGGGCCGTCGAGCGCGAGCGGTGGGATTATGGCGTTGACGCGCGAGCCGTCTGGGAGCCGGGCGTCGACCATCGGCGAGCTCTCGTCGATGCGGCGCCCCACCTTCGACACGATGCGGTCGATGATCTGCAGCAGGTGGGCGTCGTTGCGGAACATCACCGTGGTGGGCTCGAGCTTGCCGTGCCGCTCGACGTAGACCTGCCGCGACGTGTTGACCAGGATGTCGGAGATATCCGGGTCGCGGAGGAGCGGCTCGAGCGGGCCGAGGCCGTAGACCTCGTGGAGGATCTCCTCGCGCAGGTTCTCGCGGTCGCGGTGGCTGAGCGGGACGGCGAGCTCGCCGAGCAGCTCCGTGATCGCCGCCCGCAGCTCGTTCTCCGCCTGGCCGAGGTCCATCTTGGCGAGGTTGGTGAGGTCGACCCGGTCGAGCAGGAGGCGATGGATGCGCAGCTTCAGGTCCTGATAGGCGCGGTCGGCCGAGCTGCTCCAGCCCTGCGCCGCGGGCCGCACGGCGACCGTCTCAACGTCCGCCGCGGGTGCCGACGGCTTTTGATTGAGTCCGATGCGATCCTTCAGCTTCACGGCCGCGTCTCCCTCGTGAAGATGCGTTGCAGCAGGTGACCCCGCTTGGCCTTCGCCGGCCCGCCCCGCCCTGCCAGCTTGTCGGCCAGCTCGGCGATCCCGGTCGCGAGCCCCGCCTCGCGCGCGGCGGCGAGCGGCGTGCCGGCGTTCATCGCGGAGGTCGCCGCCTGCTCGTCGCGGGGCAGCACGTGGAAGACCTCCTTGCCGATCGCCCGCGCCGCGTCCGGGAGCGAAACGGGACCGGGGATGGCGTGGGTCACGATCAGGTCCACGCGTTCGCGCGGGATGCTCAAGCGATCGAGCAGCTCGACGATCCGCCGCGCCGCCCGGACACCGGGCACCGAGAGGTCGGTCAGCATGAGCAGCCGGTCGCTCTGCTCGAACGCCGCCAGCGCCGGGCCGGTGATCGTGCGGCTGGTGTCGACGACGGCGTAGCGGAACTGCGGCCGCAGGAGCCGGAGCGCCACCTCGACCTCGTTGTGGCCGATCGCATCCGCTTCCTCGATCTCCGACGGTGCGGGGAGGAGGAAGAGCCCGCTCGGGTGCCGGGTCAAGGTGCCCGCGAGGAAGATCTCGTCGACGGGTCCCGTGGCGCTGGCCAGCGCCGCGAGCGAGTTCACCGGCGTCAGGTTCAAGAAGGCCGCCACGTCGCCCCGCTGCAGGTCGAGGTCGACGAGCGCCGTCTCTGCTTCGAGCGCGGTGTGGAGCCGGGCCGCGAGGTTGACGGCGAGCGTCGTCGCGCCGAGACCGCCGCGCACCCCGTAGACCGTCAGCACGCTGCCGGCCGCCTGCGCGGGACCCGTCTTCGTCCGCAGCTGCGAGAACCTGATGAGGGCCTTGTGCAGCTCCTGCCTGCCGAGCGGCAGCGAGAGCACGTCGCTCGCCCCGGCCTCGAGCACCGCGCGCAGGACGGAGACGCCCGGGTCGTCCGAGGCGGCGAAGATGGTGAGCGTCGGAAGCCGGTCGTGGAGGCGCTTGATGAGCGCGACGGCCGCCTCGGCGTCGGCGCCGAGCTCGATCCCCACCAGCTCGCAGCGGCGGGTCCGGATGAGCTCGGGCAGCTCGCCGTAGGTGCAGCAGTGGACGCCGAGCTTGAACTCGCGCACCGCGGCCCGCAGGAGCTCCAGGCTCCCCGGCCCCGCCGCCCCGTCGGGCCTCGCCCAGAGGAGCGTACCCTCCTCCGGTGCCATGTTGCCGTTCGCCGTCACACGACCCTTCGTTCTCCGCTCATCGGTCCCCCGCCCTCCCTCAGGGCATGCCCGGCACGCGCGGCCGGGTCACTTCGGCGGGATCGCGCTTCGTCTTCATCTCCCCACTGGTGAGCGGTCCGCGGTCGGTCGGGAGCGCCAGCTCCTGGCCCGGCGGCAACGCCTGCACGAGGTGGGGCGTGATGATGACCATCAGCTCGGTCACCTGGCTCTCGTAGTGGGTGTTGCGGAAGATGTACCCGACGAGCGGGAGGTTCTGCAGATACGGAACGCCGCTCACGCTCTCGGTCCGATTGGTCTGCAGGAGCCCGCCGATCACGAGGGTCTCGCCGTTGCGGAGCCGCGTGCTGGTGGACGCCCGCCGCGTGCGGAAGCTCGGGATGCCCTCGACCGGGCTGTTGAAGTCGGGCTGGCTCACCTCGGGCGTCACCGTGAGCATGATGTCGCCCTCGTCGGAGACCTGGGGGATGAAGTTGATGAGGGTCCCGAAGGGCTTGAACTCGATGTCGGCGGAGAACCCCGTTGCGATGCGGATGGGGATCTCGCCGCCCACCTGGAAGACGGCGTTCTGGCCGCTCATCGCCAGCAGCTTCGGCTGGGCGAGGATGGTGGCGAGCCCTTCGGTCTGCAGCGCCTGGACGAATGCGGTGATGTCGGTCTTCGGCAGGTTGAAGGCGTAGACCGGCGCGGCATCGGATGTCGCAATCGGCAGGAGCGGCTGGTTCTGCCCGGGCGGGACCTGTCCGCCGGACGCCGGCCCGACGCCGCCGCCCATGAAGTAGGCGGAGACGAACGAGTTCGCCATGTTGCGGAAGTTGAGGCCGTGGTCCTCCATCGCCGTCCGGTTGAGCTCGGCCACGGTCACCTCGAGCATGACCTGGCGGTCGATGAAGTCGGCGATGAAGAGGGTGTGGATGTCGGGAGCCTCGCCCGGGCCGTCCCAGACGACGAGTGTCGTCTCGCTCATGTGGGGCTCCGGGGTGAGCGTCCGGCCGGTGACGACGCCGGCGGCGCGGGGCGCCGCCGCTTCACCGCCGGCCTTCGGCAGCTCCTTGGCGTTCACCATGACGCTGCGCGGCCCGAGGACCACGATGCCCGCGAGGTCGGGGTTGCCGATGGACACCCGCCGCACGTTCCCGCGCAGCTGGAGGATCCGTGTCTTGCCGCTGCGAATCCAGATCGGCTCGCCCGGCGCGAGCGGCGCACCCTCCGCCGCCTTTCGCTCCGCCTCGGCCGGCATCAGCTGCTTCTCGATACCGTCCGTGACGGCGCGCTCGGATCGCGCCCGCGCCAGCGACTGCTCGAAGTGCTCCTTGCCGACGTGGTGACGTCGCGCGCTGCAAGAGGACAGCGTGACGGCCGCGACGACGAGGGCTGCGACCGCCCGTCCTGAATCTCTCTTCCTCATGCCCCTCCCCGTCCCTTCTCGTCGAACATCGGCTGCAGGACCAGCTTCTCGCCGAGGAAGACCTCGACCGACGGCCCGGTCGGGACGCAGCTCGCGCCCGTGTCCTTCTCGGCCGCCACCGCCACCGGCGCCGCCGGGCGGTCGTGGAACATGGCCGCCGCCGTCATGCCCGGCGTCTCCACCATCTCCTCGTCACGGTAGTTGCGCAGCGCCAGCCGCACCGAGTCGTAGCGGGTGGCGAGCGTGAGCGTCTCGGCCTGCTCGGGCGTCACGAGCAGCGTGACGGTCGGCACCTCGACCGGCTTCTCGTCCTTCTGCTCGATGATCGTGCCGGTCGCCATCACCTTGATGTTCTGCAGGATCACCCGGCTGCGCATCTCGTTCCCCTCGCCGCGGTTGCCGGCGATCAGGACGTCGACCCGGCTGTTCGGCGTGATGAAGCCGCTCACCCCGGTCACGCTGTCCACCTTCACCGACATGGCGCGCATGCCTTCCTCGATCAGCAGCGGCAGGAGCCCCGCCCCCTGGGCGATCAGCTCCGTCGTCGCAACCGGCTGGTTCTTTCCGATGGTCGTGCGGGCGATGCTGCCGACGACGTCCTTCGGGTCGTGCACCGCGGCGTCGGGCTGGGCGTCCGCCGGCCAGGTGACCACCTTCAGGTTGTCGTTGCTGATCCGCGAGCCGATCGAGATCGTGTCGCGCGCGACCACCACGTCGGTCACGGGATGCTGGCCCGCGGCCTTGGCGGCCTCGACCTCCATGTTCATGGACTTCAGGTGGCGGTAGATCATCGCGGCGCTGAGCGCGCCGACGATGATCGCGAGGAGAAAGATGTTGGCAGGTTTGCGCATCCGTGCAGCCCCTTTTCTGAGGTCGGTCTACGGCCGGCCCTCGTCCCGGAAGGTGATCTGGCGCCCGACGTTGAACGCGTTGCCGATGCCGGGGACCAGGTTGAAGATGTAGCGGACCGAGCCGGTGCTCGTGACCGTCACGGTGTTGATGCCGCCCACCGACGGGCAGGAAGCATCGAGCGTCGACTGGCAGACCGCGATGTTGGAGGTCGTGAAGAGGCTCGGGGCGATGCTGTTGACCTCGTTCACCACCTGAGTCTGGATGGCGGATTTGGACGCGCTGCTGATCTGGCCCGTCGTCGGGTCGCGGTTCGCGGCCGACACGACGGCGGCGGCGCGCGCGCCGTCACGCGTGGCAGCCGTCACCATGTTCGCGATCATGAAGGCGCGTCCGAACTCGATGATGCCCATGGCGAGCGTCACGAGGAGGACGATCGTGATGCCGAGCTCGACGAGCGACTGGCCGCGCTCGGCTCGCGCCTGGCGGCGGCTCGGCATCGGAAGGGAGCGGCGTGCGCGTCGCATGGCCGTACCGCGGCTAGGCCGCCCCCACCATCAGGGCCGCCAGGGTTCCGAGCCCGAGCGGCACGCTGTAGGGCAGGCTCACCGCCCCGGGCGCGTCCGCCGAGAGCGTGAGCGGTTCGAGGGACCCCTCCGCGGCGGCGCCGCCGATCATGACGGCCGTCGCCAGCAGCTTCTCGCGCAGCCGCCCCTGCCGGGCGAGATGCACGACCATGACGAGCCCCCCGAGCACGAGCCCCGCGGCGAGGCTCACCAGGGTGCGGTGCGGGCCGAGGAGGGCGCCGACGGCGCCCATCATCTTGACGTCGCCGCCGCCGATGCCGCCCGCGACGAACGGCGCGAGCAGAACTCCGATTCCCATGCCGAGGCCCGTGAGGCTCGCGAAGAGCCCGGCGTGACCCCCATAGAGGACGTTGAGTGCCGCACCGGCAAGGATTGCCGGCCCCGTGATCGCGTTGGGGATGCGGCGCGTCCTCAGGTCGGAGACCATGCAGAGGGTCACGAACGCCAGCACCGTCGCAAACAACGGCGCCGGCACGAGCCCGGCGGACCATGCTAGATCAGAGCGCATGCCAGAGCCTCAGTTCGCCGCCGTAGCCCTGCTGCATGCGTGGCCCGGGGCTCACGCGTCTCGGGATCGAAATCGTCATCTTGGACTAACCGGCCGCAGGGGCCCGGCGCATGACGGCGGGACGCGCGCGGGGGTCTTCCCCCCGTTCACCTCGTCCGAGCTTCTCGATTTCCGTCGTCATGAGACCAACATCCCTTCACTCATACCGGCGGGGGGGCCAGCTTCATGCCCCCCTCGCCGTCTGAGTTTGCGAGGCCTACGCCGCTGTTCAGCTGGCTGCGTTCTGCAGCGTAGTTGCCGCCTGGTTCCACAGCGTGGTGACTCTCGTACCGACGAGCTGTACCGCAGCGATGACCGCGAGCGTGATGACCGCGAGTGCAATCGCGTACTCAGCCAGATCCTGGCCCTTCTCGTCGCGCACCAGCTTCTTCATGATGGCAAGCATGTTTCTCTCCTTTCCGGGGTCGCCCCCACCTTGGACCTTTCCCGCCACCTCCACCTCCACCACGTCCCGTGCTGCCGCTTCGCCGCCGGGTGTCAAAAAGTTGCCGTCAGGGTCCGGCAAACTGCCTCCCGAACCGCGAAGCTTCGTGCCCGCAGCATGCGTCGTCTGTATCGTCATCCTGGCGTCCGAGGGTTAGAGCAACTTCGATGCCCGTTCCCGCTCCGTGTCTCATGTGCGCCCTCGCCGACGGACGGGACTTTGTTCGGACAGCCAACTTCCGAGGTTTTCGGGTGCCCCGCCACGGCTGGCGAGGCGCCCGGTCGGCGCGACGGGCCGCGGTACGGCCCGCCGACGAGCGTCACGGCGCGTGACGCTCAGTCACGGAAGTAGCGGCGCGGCTGCGTCGAGGCAGCTGCCGGTGATCGGCCAGGCGAGTGACTCGGTCGGCCCGGACGGCGCCGCTAGCCCATCTCGCCGACGAAGGCGCCGCTCGGCGAGCCGCAGCCGGCGCAGCAGGTTCCGCTGGCCCGGACCGCTCCGTCCGCCGCCTGGCACCTCGCGGCCGAGGGCGCAATCCGGCAGCGTACGCCGCAGTCGCCGTCGTCCGCGCAGGCCGCCGTGGCATCGTTGGCGCACGTCCCCGACGTCGCATTGCAGCCGCTCACCGGGACGCTGCACGCCACGGTGTCGGGCCGCCCGCAGGTCGACCGCGCCGCACAGCGCACGACGCTGCCCTTGCAGCGGGCTGGAACGAGCTTGCCCCCGCCCGCGCGCTTCAGCGCATGGGCGACGCAGCGGACGTACGCACCGTGGCTCGTCGCCGGGTCGCACGGGCACGTCGTATCGATCGCCGCTTGCGCGGCGCAGCGAGCGGCCTCACAGGCGGCGCTTCCCTGGGGCTGCGAACCACCGCCAGGTGGTCCACCCGCCGCCCCCACCGAGTGGGTCGATGCGGTGAGCCACGCCGTCGCGAGCAATGCGAGACACGTCCTCACGCTGTCCTCCCGGCAGAGATCGCCGGGAGCGAAAGCAGCGCGCATGCCAGCGACGCCCGCATGCATGGGCCGAAGCACGCGCGTGCGCGGCCGAGCGGGGGTCCGCGCTCGGCCACGGCTCCTGCGTCGCGCGCACTGCGGAACGCTTCGGCGTCGCTGCCCGGCGCGAGCGTCAAAGCTACGCCGGAGGTGCGCAGAGATGATCGGCGCGTCCCGCGATCAGACGAGCTTCTGATGACGCGCGAGCCAGAGCGGGATGACGAGCTTCCCGGGACCCGTCTTCCCGGCAAGCGCGGTGTTGAAGACCTGTCCGCCGGTGACCCAGAACTCCTTGTCCCCGATGCGGCAGAGCAGGTCCAAACCCTCGTGGCGCAGGACGACTCCCTCCATCTCGAGGTAGCCGCGCCGGGCGCCGTTCTCGTCCTTGTCCGCGCCGTTGCCCCGCATGCGGCGGACCGTACTCCTTGCCCGGGGCGGCGCGAAAGTCGCACCGCGTCATGGGGCACGAGGGAAGAGTGGGCCGCCGGAGATTCGAACTCCGGACCCGCTGATTAAGAGTCAGCTGCTCTACCGACTGAGCTAGCGGCCCAAAGGAGCGGGCGCCGATGCGCTCGGGCCCGCCGAAGATGGGGTGGAACTTGGGGTGAGTGAAGGGACTTGAACCCTCGACCCCCGG
>Ga0209686_1001882_pt1 | contig 10117 bp, 8 predicted proteins | sample GraSoiAngelo_126_FD_185883 | JGI IMG/M metagenome (GOLD analysis project Ga0209686, IMG submission 185883) | Grasslands soil microbial communities from the Angelo Coastal Reserve, California, USA - 14_0927_09_20cm (SPAdes) (version 2) | ecosystem: Environmental > Terrestrial > Soil > Grasslands ...
CCAAGGCGGTGAGCGCGGCGCGCGCGCGCGAGGCGGCGCGCAAGGCGCGCGAGCTGGTCCGCAAGAAGAGCGGGCTCGAGGGCGGCCTGCTCCCCGGCAAGCTCGCCGATTGCAGCGTGAGCGATCCAAAGCTCACCGAGCTGTATCTCGTCGAGGGCGACTCGGCCGGCGGCTCCGCCAAACAGGGACGGGACCGCAGCTTCCAGGCGATCCTGCCGCTGCGCGGCAAGATCCTCAACGTGCAGAAGGCGCGCATCGACAAGATCCTCTCCAACGAGGAGATCCGGACGATCATTACGGCGATCGGCACCGGCGTGGGCGAGGGCTTCAAGGTCGACGACGCCCGCTATCACAAGATCATCATCATGACCGACGCCGACGTGGACGGCGCTCACATCCGCACGTTGCTGCTGACGTTCTTTTACAAGGAAATGAAGTTCCTGATCGACGTGGGGTACATCTACATCGCGCAGCCCCCCCTCTATCGCGTCGCCAAAGGCAAAGAGGAGTTCTACGCGTACGACGAAAAGGAGCGGGACGCGTACGTGAAGCGGCTGACCAACGGCGAGGCTGCGCACGGCAGCCTCATGGTTCAGCGGTACAAGGGACTCGGGGAAATGAACCCCGATCAGCTGCGCAATACCACCATGGATCCGGAGCGCCGCACGTTACTCCAGGTCACGATGGAAGACGCGTTCGAGGCGTCGCAGCTGTTCGAGACCCTGATGGGCGACGAAGTCGAGCCGCGCCGCAAGTTCATCGAGGAGAACGCGAAGTTCGTGCGGAATCTGGACGTGTGAGCTCCTCCACGCCGGCGTTCGAGACGCGATGGGAGACGAGCGGCAACGGTTTCTGGACCAGTTTGTCGCCGACCACGATGGCCTGACCGAGCGCTTCGAACCCGAGCTTGATCCCCGCCGGATCGCGCGCGAACACCGACGCAATGGGCTCCCCCGTCAGCACCTTGTCCCCGGGGTTCACCGTGATCACGAAACCGACGGTGGGGTCGACCGGGTCGTCGACCTTGAGGCGCCCGCCCCCCATCGCCACGACCGCTCGCCCAACGACCTTCGGCTCGACCTGGATGACGACGCCGGTGCGCGGCGCCTTGTACACTTCGACCTCCTTCGCCTGCGGCAGCACCGACGCGTCCTCGACCACCCCGGGATTGCCACCCTGCGCCTCGATCATGCGCTCGAACTTCTCGGCCGCGAGGCCGGAGCCGAGCGCGTTCTCGAGCCGGTGACGGGCCTTCTTGGACGTTTTTTCCACGCCCGCGGCCAGCAGCATCTCGACACCCAGCGCGTACGTCACCTCCATCAAGTCCTGGGGGCCCTCGCCCCGCAGCGCGAGGATCGCCTCTTCGGTCTCGAGCGCGTTGCCGCAGGCGCGGCCGAGCGGGCGATCCATGGCGGTGAGGAGCGCCACGGTCGGGCAGCCGCGATCCTCGCCCAGGGAAATCATCGTGCGCGCGAGCTCGAGGCTCTGCTCGAGCGTGGGGAGGAACGCGCCGCTCCCCCGCTTCACGTCGAGCACGAGGGCGTTGAGCCCCTCCGCGAGCTTCTTCGACATGATGCTGGCGGCGATGAGCGGAATGGCCTCGACCGTCCCGGTCACGTCGCGCAACGCGTAGATGCGACGGTCGGCCGGCGCGATCTCGGGCGTCTGGCCGATCATGGCGCATCCGATCTTCATGACCTGCGTCCGGACTTCGGGGAGCGACAGCCCGGTGCGGAACCCTGGAATGGCTTCGAGCTTGTCGAGCGTGCCGCCGGTATGGCCGAGGCCACGTCCCGACATCATCGGCACGGCGACGCCGCACGCGGCGACGAGCGGCGCCAGCACGAGCGATACCTTGTCGCCCACGCCCCCGGTCGAGTGCTTGTCGACCCGGGGTGTCGACCACGAATCGAAGGAGAGGCGCTGGCCCGAGGCGAGCATCGCGTCGGTGAGGGCGGCGAGCTCGGGGCGCTCGAGCCCGCGCAGCAGCACCGCCATGAGCAGCGCCGACATCTGGTAGTCGGGAATGCGCCCGTCGGTGTAGGCCGCGACCAGGGCGGACCATTCCTCGGGCGTCAGGGCGCCGCCGTCGCGCTTGCGCTCGATGAGCGGCACGACCAACATTACCGCCCCGCTCCCGCCCGGAGTCGCCGATGCGCGGATTGACGTCCCTGGTGCCCGTGTGCCTCGCCGTACCCGCGGTGCTCGCCGGCCAGGCGCGGCCCACGGTGGCGGAGCATATCGCGCTGGGCGACAGCGCCTACGCCGCGCTCGCCCCGCAGCAGGCGCTGGGCCATTACCGCGCGGCCCTCGCGCTCGACTCGCTCAACTATCAGGCGCTGTGGAAGGCGGGCCGCGAGCTCGTGGACATCGCCAAGCAGATCACGGGCAAAGACGACTCGTCCAAGCACCTGCGGGACAGTCTCTACACACAGGCGCGCGCCTTCGGCGAGTCCGCGGTGCGGGTGAACCCCACCGGGGCCGACGGCCATTTCACCATCGGGCAGGCCCTGGGCCGGCTGTCCCGTACCAAGGGGGGCAAGGAGCGGGTGCGGTTCGCCAAGATCATCTATGATGAAGGCATGAAGGCCATCGAGTTGGACTCGACGCACGACGGCGCCTGTCACTTGATCGGCGCCTGGCATGCCGAGGTCAAGCGGCTCTCGGGGTTCGAGAAGTTCTTCGCCAAGACGCTCTTCGGCGGCGGCTTCCTCGACAAGGGCAACTGGGACGACGCGCAGAAGTACCTCGCGAAGGCGGTGGCGCTCAAGCCGCAGAACATTTTTCATCGGCTCGAGCTGGGCGAGGTGTATATCGATCTGGGACATTACTCCAAGGCACGCGAGCAGTTCAGCGCGATCGAACTCCTTCCCGTCGCCGACGTGCTGGACCACGAATACAAACAGGAAGCCAAGCAGCTCCTCGAAGACATCAAGGGTGAAAAGGACGAGACCTAGCGTCCGCCCCGGCTCATGAGGCGCTCGATCTCGGCCGTGGTCTTCGGCGCCTTGGCGGAGAGCCACTCCGCGCCCGCCGGCGTCACGAGCACGTCGTCTTCGATCCGCACCCCCAGGGCCTCGGCCGGCAGGTAGATCCCGGGCTCGAGCGTGAGCACCATCCCCGGCTTCAGAGGCGTGCTGTAGTCCCCGACGTCGTGCACGTCCATCCCGAGCCAGTGCCCCAGGCCGTGAATGAAGTACGCGTCGCACGATTGCTCGCCGCACTGCGTGCCGGAGTGCGCGCGCATGTACTCCCGCGCGATGCGGTTGAGCTGGGCCATGGTCGCACCGGGGCGCGTCGAATCGAACGCCGCCAGCTGCGTGGCCAGCACCAGATCGTAGATCGCTTTCTGGCGCGGCGTGAACTTCCCGTTCACGGGAAACGTGCGGGTCACGTCGGCGGTGTACTGCCCCCACTCGGCCCCCGCATCTACGACGACCAGGTCGCCGTCCCGCGTCTGGCGCCGGCTCACGTCGTAGTGCAGGGTCGTGCTGTTGGGACCGCTGCCCACAATCGACGGATACCCGAGGCGGTCCGCGCCGTTGCGCCGGAAGGCGGCCTCCACCACGGCCTCGATCTCGTACTCCCACATTCCCGGGCGTGCGGCCTGCATCGCCGCGACGTGGCCCGCCGCCGAAATGTCGACCGCCTTGCGCATCCGGGCGATCTCGTCGGCGTCCTTGACGAGCCGCATCGAGTCGACCAGCGGGCGCAGGTTGCGCACGTCGCGTCCGGCGAACACGAGCGCCTTGAGGCGCGGCTCCTCCTGCGTGGTCACGTCCAACGGGACGTACAGCGGCCCGGCGGCGCGGGACACCGCCGCGAGCATCCGATCGAGCGAGTCGCTGGGCAGGACGCGGGCGATGCCGGAGAGCCGCGCCGCCGTGCTGTCCGGGCCGAGCCGGAGGCCGGTCCAGCGCTCCTGCGCCGGGGTGCGGGGCGGGAGGAAGAGCACCGTTCCCGCCGCGTCGCTGCCGGCCACGATCAGCAGCCACGCGTCCTGGGTCTCGAGCTCCGTTAGATAAAAGAAAGTATTGGTCTGACGGAAATCGTTGTCCTGGACGTAGTCGCGCTCGACGTCACGCTCGTGCGCCGCGGGGACGAGGACCATGCCGCGGCCGATGCGCGCCGCCAGGGTGCGTCGCCGCAGCGCCACGGCCGTCGTGTCGACCGGCCGGCCCATGCCCGGCAACTCCGGAACGGGAGTCCAGGCCCCTATCGGCTGGACTGGGGGAAGCGGCGGCGTCGAGCGGGTCTGCGCGGCGGCGGCGGTGAACGTCACGGCGACGACGACGAACGCGAGCGGTCGCATGGGCCCGGAAGCTACCGCGCGCGATGCGACGCGGCAACTTGACGCCGCCTCCGCCGCGGACGCAAACTATGCCATGCCTTCGTCCAGCGCGGCCACGGCTGCCGACGGTGAGCGCCTCGCGGCACGGGTGGCCGAGCTCGAGCGCGAGCGCACGCATCTCCTCGCCGTCATCGAGATCCTCAAGGAAGTCTCCACCTCGCTCCACTTCATCGACATTCTCCAGGCGATCGCGCGCAAGCTCGGCGAGGCGTTCGGTCTCGACCGTTGCTCGATCTTCCTCGCCGAGCGCGGCGGCCGGTCCGTGCGGCTCGTGGCTTCGTACGAAGATCCGACGATTCGCAACTACATGGTGGACCTGGAGCGCTATCCCGAGCTGAAGCGCGCCATGCAGAGCGGTGAGACGGTGTTCATTCCCGATGCAGCGAGCGATCCCAGCTTGAAGCACGTGAAAGGCGAGATGATCAGCCGCCGCGTGAAGTCCATCAGCGTGGTGCCGATCACATGGCGCGGGGTGTCGATCGGCGCCATCTTCCTGCGCACCTTCCGCGACGGGCCGACGTTTTCCGACGACGATGTCCGGTTCGTGCAGGTGGTCGCGTCGCTCACCGCTCAGGCCCTGCGCAACGCCCACCGCTACGAGCGCCTGGCGCAACGACAGCAGGAGAGCGGCGAGGCGATGCGCCGCCTGGAGCTGGAGAGGGTCGCCCTGCTCTCGTTCCTGCGACGCCTGCTCGGCGCGTTCGGCGAGCGCGAGGGCGCGTGGGCGGAGGGCCTGCTGCCCCGCGCCAGCGCGGAGGAGCTCGACCGGCTGGTGGGTGTGGCCATGGCCGTGATCCAAGAAGAAGCCAAAGGACGGTGAAGGGCCCCGCCGCACGGGCGGCCGAGCTGCGGCGACTCCTCGAGCGCGCCAACCACGCCTACTACGTCCTCGACAAGCCGGAGCTGTCGGACGCCGAGTACGACCGCCTGTTCCGCGAGCTGCAGGAGCTCGAGGCCAAGCACCCCGAGCTCCGCACCCCCGACAGCCCCACTCACCGCGTCGGCGCCGAGCCGGCCGACAAGTTCCGCAAGCATCGCCACCTCGTGCCCATGCTGTCGCTGGCCAACGCGTTCACCGAAGCCGAGCTCGCCGAGTGGGAGGACCGGAACGCGCGGCTGGTGCCGGAGGTGAGGACGGCGGGCTACACGCTCGAGGTGAAGATCGACGGTGCGGCGGTGAGCCTCACGTACGCCGCGGGCGTGTTTACGGTGGGCGCGACGCGCGGCAACGGCATCGAGGGCGAGGACGTCACCGCCAATCTCCGCACCATCGGAGAGATCCCGCTGCGGCTCAAGGGCAAGAGCTGGCCCAAGGTGATGGAGGTACGCGGGGAGGTCTACCTGTCGAAGTCCCGCTTCGCCGAGCTCAACCGGGAGCGCGAGCAAGCCGGCGAGCCGACGCTCGCGAACCCGCGCAACGCCGCTGCCGGATCGCTGCGCCAGCTCGACCCCAAGGTCACGCGTAGCCGCGGTCTCCGCATCTTCTGCTTCCACATCGAAGCGCCCGGTCAGAAACCGACGGTGGAAACGCAGCATGCGCTGCTCGAGCGGCTGGCCGCGTGGGGCTTCCCGGTGGAGCCGCACCACACGCTCGTGCCCGACCTGGGGCACGCGCACCCGGAAGTGACGAAGCTCGAGGCGCTGCTGCCAGGGCTCGACTACGGCGCCGACGGCGTCGTGGTGAAGGTGAACCCCCTCCGGCTGCACGCGGAGCTCGGGACGGTGGGAGACCGGGAGCCGCGCTGGGCGGTGGCGCGCAAGTTCGCGCCCGAGGTGCGGGTCACGAAGCTCAAGGAGATCCGGATCAACGTCGGGCGCACCGGGGCGCTCAATCCCTATGCGGTGCTCGAGCCGGTGGAGATCGGCGGTGTCACCGTGTCCACCGCCACGCTCCACAACTTCGAGCTCATCGCCGCGAAAGACATGCTGCCCGGCGACCTGGTGGAAGTCACGCGGGCCGGCGAGGTCATCCCGCAGGTCCTGGGCCGTGCGCCGACCGCGCAAGGTCGTCCTCCGCGGAAGCACCGGAAGACGTTCGAGCCGCCGGACAAGTGTCCGGTGTGCGGTTCGAAGGTGGAGCGCCCGAAGGACGAGGTGATGGTCTACTGTCCGAACGTGTCGTGCCCGGGGCGCATCCTCGAGAGCATCGTGCACTTCGCGAGTCGCGGGGCGATGGATATCCGCGGCCTCGGGTACGAGCGCGTGCGGGCGCTGCTCGAGGCGAAGCTCATCGCCAACGTTGCGGACCTGTACGAGCTCCAGCACAAGAAGCTCCAGCTGCTCGCGCTCGAAGGGTTCGCCGAGAGGTCGGTGGACCAGCTGCTCACGGCCATCGAGGACTCGAAACAGCGACCGCTGTCCACGCTGCTGTTCGCGCTCGGCATCCGGCACGTCGGTGCAGAGGGTGCGAGGCTGCTCGCGCGCCACTTCGGGAGGATGGAGCGCCTCAAGAAGGCCAAGGCAGCCGACATCGGCGAGATCCGAGGCATCGGCCCCGCCATCGCCGAGGCTGTGGCCGGATTCTTCGCCGAACCCCGGAACCAGGAGTTGATCCACCGGCTCGAGAAACTGGGGCTCAACATGAAGGAGCCGGCCACGTCCGAGCGTGAGGGCCCGCTGGCCGGCCACACGTACGTCGTCACCGGGACCCTGCCCTCGCTCTCCCGCGCCCGGGCCGCCGAGCTGATCGAGGCGGCCGGCGGACACGTGACCGACAGCGTCTCGAAGAAGACGACGGCGCTGGTCGTGGGCGCCGACGCCGGCTCGAAGCTCGACAAGGCCAAGGCGCTCGGCGTCCCGCTCATCGACGAAGCCGAACTCTTGCGCCGCGCCCGCGCCAAACCCTAAGTTGGCGTCCCATATGAGCGGCCCGGTGCACCCCGCCGCCGTGACCGATGGCCTCACCATCGGCCGCGGCGCCCTGCAACAGCTCCACCGCAGCCTGCTCCGCGACGCGACCGATGCCGCCATCCCGATTCTCCAGGAAGTGGGCTTCGCCGCCGGCGAGGGCATCTACCAGGTGTTTTGCGCCTGGCTTCCCCGGGAGGGCGGGGTGCCGCATCCCGGCGACCTCGACGCCGGCCGGCTGAACGAGGTGCTGTCCGCGTTCTTTCAGGCCATCGGCTGGGGCGCCGTGAGCGTCGCGCCGTTGGGCCATGCGGCCCTGGTGGTGGACTCCGCGGATTGGGCGGAAGCCGATCCCGGCAGCGCCCAGACGCCGATGTGCTTCTTCTCGTCGGGAATGTTCGCCGACTTCCTGGGCCGCCTGTCGGGCGAGCCCGTCGCCGTGATGGAAGTGGAATGCCGGTCCCGTAACGACCGGCGCTGCCGCTTTCTGTCGGCGTCCCCGGATACGCTCAACGCCGTCTATGCACAGATGGGCGAAGGGCGTGACTATGCGGAGGTGTTGGGCGCCCGCGACTAGAAGCGGAACGTTTGCTTCAAGCTGCAACAGGGGAACACCGCACGTCGGCACGGCCGTTGCACAAGCGGGCGTCGAACCAGGAGGTCAGATGCTCGCTTTGAATCTCAATCGCGACGAAGCCGCATTGCTCACGCGGATTCTCGACGTATATACGGCGGAGCTCAAGAGGGCGGCGGCGGACGGCGGCCGCAGCGACTTGGCGACACGGCTGCAGCGGGAACAGCCACTGCTCCGGGACGTGCTCGCCCAGCTGGTGTCGCAGCAGCGGGCGGCGTAAGCGTCAGCGCCGGGCCACGCTCACGCCGTCGAGCAGCATCGAGGGCGTGTAGCGTGAGCCGGCCCAACGCGCGTCGTTGCCGACGCCGCCCACGCGCTTCCACAAGTCATACGCGTTTCCCGCGACCGCGGCGTCCTTCACGCGGCCGCTGATCGCGCCACCCTCCACGCGGTAGGCGAGCGCGACGGGGTGACTGAACGCCCCGCCGATGACGTTGCCCTGGCCGACGCCGATCAGCTCGTCGACCAGGAGGCCGTCCTTCACCTCGTGCAGCAGTCCTCCACCCAGCGCATCGGACCCTTCCCCCATCCCGCTTCCCTCTTCCCCTAGGACGATGTTCGTATATCCCGGCACGGGCTTTCCGAAGATCGAGCGCTGGCCGTGACCCGTGCTTTGGGCCCGGGCGCGCGCCGCGGTCTCGAGGTCGTAAATGAAGCGTTGCACGACGCCACGTTCCACGAGACACGTGGTTCGCGAAGGCACACACTCATCGTCCAAGGGACGGGACGCGGCACGACCGGCGCGCAACGGATCGTCGGTGAGTGAGAACCGACTGTCGAACACCTGCTCGCCGACGCGCGCGGCCAGCGGCGAGATGCCCTGCAGCACCGCTTTGCCGGAGAGCGCCTGGGTGACGGGGAGCAGCAGCGCCGAGAGGCCGGGGGGCGTGAAGACCACGGGGAGCGCCCCTTGCGGCGGTGCCACCACGCGCAGGGCGTGCTCGAGCCGCGCGTTGACCGAGCCGACGAGCGCGGCCAGCACCGCGTCGGAGGGAAGGTCGGCCCCCTCGAAGACATCCCCGATCGCCAGCACGTCGTCGCCCGCAATGCGCCACACCTCGGCGCTCACTCCGATCGCGGTGGAGCGATAGGCCCCGGCGGCGCCGGCCGAATTCGCGACCCGCGTCTCGGCGGTTTCGCGCTCGATCGTGACGTTGACCCGGCAGCCCTCGCGCTCGAGCTGTTCCAAGAGCGAGCGCCCCATCGCAATGAGGCGCTCGAGCGATGCGTCAGCCGCGGGTGGGAAGAACGTGGCGACGGAGGGAACGGGGGCCGGCGCCGGAAAGTGGAGCGCGAGCTCTTCGCCCAGCTCGGCCGAGGCAAGCGCCCGGGTGACGAGATCGTCCGGGGAGGCGCCGACAGCCGTCGTCCCTGCGACGCCGACGCGTCCCCGGTGGCGCACCCGGAGATTCGCGCCCGCTTCCTCCGAGACGCCGGCCGCCTTGAGGCGACCCCATTCGAACGCGACCGAGGTGCGCTCCACCTGCCGCCACAGCGCGTCCGCCCCACCGTCGGCACGTCGGCGCGCCAGCTCCAGCAGCCGCTCGATCACCTGGAGCGGGAGGCCACGTCGCCCCCGACGAGCGCCTCCTCGATGCGCACGTGCGGCGCCCCCTCGGTGACGGGCAGCGGCGCCTGCCCCCCCTTGCCGCAGCCCCCGCCCATCTGGTTCCAGCGAAAGTCGCCGGCGATGTGGTCGATCCGATCCAACGTCTGGAACAGGTTGCCCGCGAGCACCACGTCCTTGACGAGCTCGGCCAGGTGTCCGTCCCGGATCATGCGGCCATAGGCCGCCGTGAAGGAGAAGTTTTCGAGCAGCGTCTGGCCGCCGAACGCGCCGCACGCGTACACGCCGAGTTTCACGTCGCGGATCAGATCGTCGAAGCTACCGCGTCCGTTCGCGATGTAGGTGTTGGTCATGCGGACGATCGGCGGATGGCGGAACGAAATGGCGCGCGCGTTGCCCGTGGCCCGCTCGCCCATCGTGGCCGCGGTCTCGCGCGAGTGCAGCCGGCCGACGAGGATGCCTTCCTTGATCAGCGGCGTGTCCTGCGTGGGCGTGCCCTCGTCGTCGAACGGCAGCGTGCCGCGCAGCCCCGCGGCGGCACCGTTGTCGCCCACGTTCAAGGCCGGCTTCCCGAAGCGCCGGCCCAGCGTCATCATCTCCCGCGCCTGGGGATTCTCGTACACGAAGTCCGCCTCGGAGAGGTGCCCGAACGCCTCGTGAATGAACACACCCGCGAGCTCGGGGTCGAGGATCACGGGGTAGGCCGCGCCCGTCACCA
>Ga0209686_1001886_pt1 | contig 10098 bp, 9 predicted proteins | sample GraSoiAngelo_126_FD_185883 | JGI IMG/M metagenome (GOLD analysis project Ga0209686, IMG submission 185883) | Grasslands soil microbial communities from the Angelo Coastal Reserve, California, USA - 14_0927_09_20cm (SPAdes) (version 2) | ecosystem: Environmental > Terrestrial > Soil > Grasslands ...
GCAGCATGCGGCAGTACCTCGCGGATTCATGCGGCACATACGTAATTTCTCCATCATCGCGCACGTTGACCACGGCAAATCGACCCTCGCCGACCGGTTCATCCAGCTGTGCGGGGGACTCGCGGACCGCGAGATGCACGCACAGGTGCTCGATTCGATGGAGCTCGAGCGCGAACGCGGGATCACCATCAAGGCGCAGAGCGTGACGCTCTACTACACCGCGCGCGACGGCGAGCGCTACCAGCTGAACATGATCGATACGCCCGGGCACGTGGATTTTTCCTATGAAGTGTCGCGCTCGCTGGCCGCCTGCGACGGGGCGCTGCTGGTGGTGGACGCCTCCCAGGGCGTCGAGGCGCAGAGTGTCGCCAACTGCAACACCGCCATCGAGCAGGGCCTGGAGGTGCTGCCGGTCATAAACAAAATCGACCTGCCCTCGGCCGATCCCGAGCGCGTGACCCGCGAGATCGAGGAGATCATCGGCATCCAGGCGACCGATGCGGCGCCGGTGAGCGCCAAGACGGGCGAGGGGGTGCCCGAGCTTCTCGAGACCCTCATCCGGCGCATTCCGCCGCCGCGCGGCTCGCCCGCGGCGCCGCTCCAGGCGCTGATCATCGACTCCTGGTTCGACAACTACGTCGGCGTCGTGTCGCTGGTGCGGGTGATGAACGGCAGCCTGAAGAGCGGCGACAAGATCCGCGTCGTGTCCACCGGCCGCAGTCACCTCGTCGATCGCCTGGGGCGCTTCACGCCGAAGCCGGTGGTGGCGCGCGAGCTCTCGGCGGGCGATGTGGGGTTCGTCGTGGCGGGCATCAAGGAGATCGACGGGGCGCCGGTCGGCGACACCATCACGCTCGAGAACCGGCCGGCAGCTGCGCCGCTCCCCGGGTTCAAGCAGATCAAGCCGCGGGTGTTCGCCGGGCTCTTCCCGGTCAACTCGGAGGATTACGAGAAATTTCGCGACGCGCTCTCGAAGCTGCGCCTCAACGACTCGGCGCTGCACTACGAGCCGGAGGTGTCGGGGGCGCTCGGGTTCGGGTTTCGCTGCGGGTTCCTGGGGCTCCTGCACATGGACATCGTCCAGGAGCGGCTCGAGCGCGAGTACCAGCTCACGCTGGTGACGGGTGCGCCCACGGTGGTATACGAGGTGGCGCGCGCCGACGGGGCGATCGAGTACGTCGACAATCCCGCCAAGCTTCCCTCGACCGGCGACATCGACGAGATCCGCGAGCCGATCATCGTGGCCAACATCCTGGTGCCGCCCGATCACGTCGGCGCGGTGCTGAAGCTGTGCACCGAGAAGCGCGGTACGCAGAACAAGATGCAGTACCTCGGCACCCAGGTGTCGCTGCAATACCAGCTGCCGCTCGCGGAAGTGGTGCTCGACTTCTTCGACCGCCTGAAGTCCGCGAGCCGCGGCTACGCCTCCTTCGATTACGAGTTCAGCCACTTTCAGGCCGCACCGCTGGTGAAGCTGGATATCCTCATCAACGGCGACACGGTCGATGCGCTGTCGATCATCGTGCACCGCGACAGCGCCTATCAGCGCGGCCGCGAGCTGGTGGACAAGATGCAGGAGCTGATCCCGCGGCAGATGTTCGAGGTGGCGGTGCAGGCGGCCATCGGCAGCGCGGTCATCGCGCGCGCCACGGTCAAGGCGCTGCGCAAGAACGTGCTCGCGAAATGCTACGGCGGCGACGTGACCCGCAAGCGCAAGCTCCTCGAGAAGCAGAAAGCGGGCAAGAAGCGCATGAAGCAGCTCGGACACGTCGAGATTCCGCAGGAGGCGTTTCTCGCGGTGCTGCAGGTCGGCCGCAAACACTGAGATTGACCATAAGGGCTGCCATGTTACAGACGCTGATGCCGCTCATCGTTCTGCTGTCCTGGCTGGCGCTGCCCGTGACGGTGGTCTGCATCGTCGACGACTGGCTGCTGCGCCCGCAGCGCTCGATCGCCGCGAGCGCCCGGACAGCACGCGATGCGCCGCTGATGCGGCTGTTGTACGGGGCGCTGCCGGTGCTGATCGTCGCCGCGGTGCTGCGGCTGCTGCTCGCCGAGCGGCTGGACTTCAGCGCGGTGCTGCTGGCGATCACCGTGGCGACGGGACTGGTGTGGGCGCTGGACGCCTTGGCTATCGCGCCGCGGCGCAGCGCCGCGGCGCGCGCCGCGGGCCGCGACCCGACGCTGACGCCGGAGCCCGGAACCGTCGACTACGCGCGCAGCTTCTTCCCGGTGGCACTGGTGGTGCTGCTGCTGCGCTCGTTCGTCTTCGAGCCGTTCCGGATTCCCTCCGACTCGATGATGCCGACGCTGCTCGACGGCGACTTCATCATCGTCAACAAGTACGCCTACGGGCTGCGCCTGCCGGTGATCAACCGCAAGATCCTCGACGTCGGCGAGCCCCAGCGCGGCGATGTGGTGGTATTCCGCTGGCCGGTCGATCCCTCGACCAACTTCATCAAGCGCCTGGTCGGCTTGCCCGGCGACCACGTCGAGGTGCGCGACAATCGCATCGTGATCAACGGCAAGCCGCTTCAGTTCCGGGTCGAGCCCCGCAAGTACGACGACGGCTGCTACGTGAACCTGTCGCTCGCGATGGAGCGCCTCGGCAGACACGAGCACGAGGCGCTATTCTGCCCGGTGGCGCTCGATCGCCAGCCGGTGCTGCCGGCGTGCAACCGGCGCGGCGTGCGCGGCTACGTCTGCGGGGACGAGGACGCGCCCGGCAGCGGCAAGATGGCCCCGTTTGTCGGCGACGTGCCGCCGGGGCATTATCTGATGATGGGCGATAACCGCGACAACAGCGACGACGGGCGCGACTGGGGTTACGTGCCCGAGGAGAATCTGGTCGGCCGGGCCACCCGGATCTGGTTCAATTGGGATCTGCGCCGCTCGGGCGGCCCCTTGTGGAGCCGCATCGGCTCCGCCATTCCATGAGGGGAGCGGGCGCTGCACCGCAACAGGTCCTTGGGGGTTGCATCAATGCGCAAGAGGGAAAAGGGTGTCACCGCGATCGGCTGGCTGTTCCTGCTCACGCCGATCGCGATCCTGGCCTACGCCGGCATCCGTCTGACGCCGGTGTACCTCAACTACCTGAAGGTGGTGCGGGCCATCGAGCAGGCGGCCAGCGACAACCGCAGCGCGAGCGACGCCCAGCCGATCCGTACCGCGATCGACCGGCACTTCGAGATCGACATGGTCGAGTTCCCGACCATCAAGGACATCACGATCAAGCGCGACGGCGGGGCCTGGCAGATCGAGGCCGCCTACGACGATGAGGTGCCGCTGTTCGCGAACGTGTCGCTGCGCGTGACTTTCGATAAGAAGGTTCGCACCGCCGGGAGCGGCGGCGAATAGCGGCGCGGCCGGTGGGCCTCGAGGAGGCGCCGAAGCGCAGGACATGACGAGCGCCGACTGGCCAGGACGCTGGGTGCGCGAGCGGGTGGGCTACGAGCCGCGCGACCTGTCGCTGTTTCGCGCCGCGCTGACCCACCGCAGCGCCTCGGGTCCCAACAACGAGCGGCTCGAGTTCCTCGGGGATGCGGTGCTGAACCTCGCCATCGCGCAACGGCTCTACGAGGCCTTTCCGCAGGCGTCCGAAGGGGACCTGAGTCGGCTGCGCGCCCGGCTCGTGAGTCGCGAGCCGCTCGCCGAAGTGGCGCGCGCGCTGGGACTCGGGGAGTCGCTGCAGCTCGGGTCGGGCGAGCTCTCGAGCGGCGGCTTTCGCCGCCAGTCGATTCTGGCCGATGCGCTGGAAGCGCTCTGCGGTGCGATCTTTCTCGACGGCGGACTCGCCGCCGCGCAGCCGGTGATCGCGCGGCTGTTTGCCGGGCGGATCGCCGCGCTTCCCGAGGTCGGCGAGCTCAAAGACGCCAAGACGCGCTTGCAGGAGTACCTGCAGTCGCGCAGTCTTACTCTGCCGCGCTACGCCATTCTCAGCGCTCAGGGCGAGCAGCACGCGCAGACCTTCGAGGTGAGCTGCGAGGTGCCCGAGCTCGGGCGCCGTGTGCAGGGACGGGGCTCGAGCCGCCGCCGCGCGGAGCAGGAGGCCGCCGAGCGCATGCTCGCCGAGATCGAGACCGATCCGCGCGCGGACCGGCCCGCATGACGGGCGCCGGTCCCGCGCCGGAGTTCCGCTGCGGCTTGGCAGCTCTCGTCGGGCGGCCGAACGTCGGCAAGTCGACGCTGCTGAACGCCCTCGTCGGAGAGAAGCTCAGCATCGTCACGCCCCGCCCGCAGACGACCCGCCATCGGATCCTCGGGGTGTGCACGTTGCCCGGGGCGCAGATCGCCTTCGTCGATACGCCCGGGCTGCACGAGAAGGCGAGCCGCGCATTGAATCGCGCGATGAATCGCACCGCCACCGCGGCGCTCGCGGACGCGGACCTGGCAGTGCTGGTGGTGGAAGCGCTGCAATGGACGCGCGAGGATGAGCTTACTCTCAAGCGCATCGTCCGCACCGCGCGCCCGGCCATCGCGGCAGCAAACAAAATCGATCGCGTGCGCCCGCGCGCGCGACTGCTCCCGTATCTGGCGGAGCTCGGCGCACGGCATGACTTTCTCGCCATCGTACCGCTCTCGGCGCTCAAGGCCGACAACGTCGGGGATCTGCGCGACACGATCGCGGCGCATCTGCCGCGCTCCCCGGCGCTCTACCCTCCGGAGGAGCTCACCGATCGGGGCCTCGCGTTCCGGATCGCGGAAATGATCCGCGAGAAGCTCACCCTCGAGCTGAACCAGGAGGTGCCCTACGGTATCGCGGTGGAGGTCGAGCGGCTCGCCGAGGAGGAGGGGCAGCTCACCGTCGATGCCGCGGTCTGGGTGGACCGCCCCGGCCAGAAGCCCATCGTCATCGGCGCCCGCGGCGAGCGCTTGAAGCGCGTGGGGCGCTCGGCACGGCTCGCGCTGAACGGGATGCTCGGCAGGCGGCTCCACCTGAACCTCTGGGTCAAGGTGCGGCAGAACTGGGCCGACAACGCCCGCGCCTTGAGGGAGCTCGGAGTGGAATGAGCCCGGGCCGCCACCGCATCGATCTCGCTTCCGGCTACCTGCTGCACCACCGCCCGTGGCGCGATACCAGCCGCATTCTCGAAGTGCTCACCCGCGAGCACGGCCGGTTCACGCTGTTCGCGCGCGGAGTGCGGGGCCCGGGCGCGAAGCTCGCTCCGGTGCTGCAGCCGTTTCAGCCGCTGCTCCTGTCATGGAGCGGGCGGGGCGAGGCGCCGACCCTCACGGGAGCCGAGCGCGCGGAGCAGTGCGCGCCGCTCCCGCCGGCGTGTCTCCTGGCCGCTTTCTACCTGAACGAGCTGCTGATCCGGCTCACGACGCGCCATGATCCGCACCCGGAGCTCTTCGATCACTATCACGAGGCGCTGGCGCGACTGCGCGCCGGGGCGCCGCTCGAGCCGGTGCTGCGCATCTTCGAGAAGCGGCTGCTGCAGGGCCTCGGCTACGGGCTGGATCTCACCACCGAGGCGCGCTCCGGCAAGCGCATCGAAGCCGACGAGTACTATCATTTCCGGGCCGGGCAGGGGCTTACGCCCTCGCGCGCCGGGGCGGGCAGCGCGCTCGCCGGGCGCTCGCTCCTCGACCTGGCGGGCGAGCGCCTCACCGGCGCCCGCGCGCTGGACGACGCGCGGCGAGTATTGCAGGCGGCGCTCGCCGCCTGCCTCGAGGGCCGGCCGCTTGCCACGCGTGGGGTGGCGCGCACGGTGGCGAAATCGATGATGCGAAAGGCGGCGCGATGACGAACGGCAGCATTGCTCTCGGGGTCAACATCGATCACGTGGCGACACTGCGCCAGGCGCGGCGCAGCCGCTTTCCCGACCCCGTGCACGCCGCGCTCGCCGCCGAGAGCGCCGGCGCCGACAGCATCACGCTGCATCTGCGCGAGGACCGCCGTCACATCCAGGATCGCGACGTGCGCGCGCTCCGGGGGCTGCTGCAGACGCGCATGAACCTCGAGCTCGCGGTGACCGATGAGATGCTGCGTATCGCCGCGGAGCTGCGCCCCGAGGACGGCTGCCTGGTGCCCGAGCGGCGCCAGGAGATCACCACCGAAGGGGGGCTCGACGTCGCCGCCCAGCTCTCGCGCATCCGCGAGGCGTGCGCGCAGCTTCATCAGGCGGGCGTGCGGGTGGCGCTCTTCATCGATCCGGAGCCGCGGCAGGTCGAGGCCGCCGCGCAGGCCGCAGCGCCGGTCATCGAGCTGCACACCGGGGCCTACGCCGAAGCGGCGGGCGCCCGGCGCGCCGCCGAGCTCGAGCGGCTGCACGCCGCGGCGCGCCTCGGCGCGCGTCTCGGCCTCGAGGTGCACGCCGGCCACGGCCTCAACTACCACAACGTGCAGCCGGTCGCGGCGGTGCGCGAGATCGTCGAGCTCAACATCGGGCACGCCGTGATCGGGCAGGCGCTGTTCGTAGGTCTCGCCGCCGCGGTGCGCGAGATGAAGGCCCTGATGGTGGCGGCGCGCGCATGATCTTCGGCATCGGCGTCGATGTCCTCGAGAGCGGGCGCATCGCGCGCACGCTCGAGCGTTTCGGCACGCGCTTCCTCGAGCATCTGCTCATGCCCGAGGAGCAGGCGCAGCTCGCGCGCACTCAACGCCGCGAGCGCTTCGTGGCGATGCGCTTCGCCGCCAAGGAGGCGATCGTCAAGGCGATGGGCACGGGCTTCTCGCACGGGATGTGGATCCGCGACGTCGGGGTGGTGCAGAACTCCTGGGGCAAGCCCGAGGTGGTGTTCTCGGCGCGCGGAGAGCGGGTGCGCCGCGCGCTCGGGATCGGGGAGGCGCACGTCACGCTGACCGACGAGGCGGGACTCGTGGTGGCGGTGGCCGTGCTCATGAAGGCCGGATGAGCACACTCGTGAACACCCTCGTGTTCGACATCGAGACCGTGCCGGACGTCGAGCTCGGCAGGCGGCTCTACGGGCTCGGCGACCTCGCGGACGGCGAGGTCGCGAAGGCGATGTTTGCGCTGCGCCGCCAGGACACGGGCGGGGACTTCCTGTCGCTCGAGCAGCACCGGGTGGTTGCGATCGCCTGTGCGCTGCGCACCCAGGAGGGCCTGAAGCTCTGGAGTCTCGGCGAGACCGGCACGGGGGAAGGGGAGCTGGTGCAGCGCTTCTTCGACGGCATCGAGAAATTCTCCCCCGACCTCGTGTCCTGGAACGGCTCGTCGTTCGATCTGCCGGTGCTCACCTACCGGGCGCTCCTCCGGGGGGTGCAAGCGGCGCGCTTCTGGGAGAGCGGCGAGCAGGATCCGGCTTTCCGCTACAACAACTACCTGAGCCGCTATCACTGGCGGCACACCGATCTCATGGACGTGCTGTCGGGCTTCCAGCGGCGCGGCCGCGTGTCGCTCGCCCACATGGCGTGCCTGCTCGGGCTCCCGGGCAAGCTCGGCTTCGAGGGCAGTCAGGTCTGGGAGGCCTGGCAGAGCGGCAACCTCGAGGGGATTCGCCGCTACTGCGAGACCGACGTGCTCAACACCTGGCTGATCTACCTCCGCTTTGCGCAGCTGCGCGGCCTCCTCCCCCGCGCGCAGCACCTGGAGGAGATCGAGCGCGTGAAAGCGCTGCTCCGCGCCTCGCGCGAGCCCCACCTCGCCGAGTTCCTCGCCGCCTGGGAGAAGGCCCCGTGAGCCCCGCCGCGCGCTCGGTGCCTTCGCCCGCCGAGGCGCGCTCGGCGGAGGCTGCGGCCGAGACCGCCACCGTGAGCGGACTCACCCGCGATGGCGAAGGCGTGGTGCGGGCAGGCAAGACGGTGTTCGTGGCGGGTGCGCTGCCCGGCGAGCGGATCCGCTTCCGCCGCACCCGCCGACACCGCCAGCACGACGACGGCGAGCTGCTCGAGCTCTTGAGCGCCTCGCCCGAGCGAGTGGCGCCGCGCTGCGCGCACTTCGGGGTGTGCGGGGGCTGCGCCCTGCAGCACCTCTCGGGTGCCGCACAGCTCGCGGCGAAAGAGACCGAGCTGAAGGAGACTCTCGCGCGAGTCGGGCGCGTCGAGCCCGCGAGCTGGCTCGAGCCGCTCGCGGGACCTGAGTGGGGCTACCGCCGCCGCGCGCGCCTCGGTGTGAAGTTCGTGCACAAGAAGGGCTGCGTGGTGGTGGGATTCCGCGAGCGCGCCGCGCCCTACGTGGCGCAGCTCTCGCGCTGCGAGGTGCTCACCGCCCCCGTGGGGGAGCTGATCGCCCCGCTCGCCGTCATGCTCGGCGAGCTCACGATCCGCGAGCAGCTGCCGCAGATCGAGGTCGCGGTCGCCGACAACGCGACGGCTCTGGTGCTGCGGGTGCTCGCCATACCCTCGGGAGCGGATCTGGCGCGGCTGCGCGAATTCGCGGGAGCCCACCGCCTGCGGCTGTACCTGCAGCCCGGGGGACTCGATTCGGTGCGCGAGCTCGAGCCTCCCGGGGAGCCGCTGCGCTATGCGCTCGCGGGTGCGGGCGTCGAGCTCGAGTTCGCGCCGACCGACTTCATCCAGGTGAACGGCGCGGTCAACGACGCGCTGATCGCGCGCGCCGGGAAGCTCCTCGAGCTCGATGGCTCATCGAGCCTCCTCGACCTGTACTGCGGGCTCGGTAACTTCACCCTGGCGCTCGCGCGCTCGGCCGGACGCGTGGTGGGAGTGGAGGGGGAGGGCGCCCTCATCGAGCGCGCCCGCGGCAACGCCGCGCGCAACCGCATCGCCAACGCCGAGTTCCACCGCGCCGATCTCGGCACTCCGCCCGATCCGGCGCTCCCCTGGATGCGCGAGTCCTACACCCACGTGCTGCTCGACCCGCCGCGCACCGGGGCGCGCGCGGTGCTCGCGGCGGTGGCGGCGCTGGCACCGCGGCGCGTGCTGTATGTCTCCTGCCATCCGGGGAGCCTTGCGCGGGATCTCTCGATGTTGGTGCACGAGCACGGCTTCGAGCTCGAGAAGGCAGGCGTGGTCGACATGTTTCCGCACACGGCGCACGTGGAATCGCTCGCGCTGCTCGTTCCCGGCGGCCCGCGCACCGCGGCCGGGAGACCCGCCGCATGAGTCTCGGTCCCCTGATGATCGATCTGGCGGGGACGAGCGTCACTGCCGAGGATCGGGAGCTCCTGCATCATCCGCTGGTCGGCGGCGTCATCCTCTTCACGCGCAATTACACCGATCCCGCGCAGCTCACCGCTCTCGCGAGCGCGATCGACGCCGCGCGCACCCCGCCGCTCATCGTGGCCGTCGATCAGGAGGGCGGACGGGTGCAGCGCTTCCGGGAGGGCTTCTCGGTGCTGCCGCCCGCGCGCCGCTTGGGTCACGAGTTCGACCTCGATGTGCGCGCGGGACTTGCGCTCTCGCGGGCCATGGGATGGCTGATGGCGGCGGAGCTGCGTGCCCACGGAGTCGACATCTCCTTCGCCCCGTGCGTGGACCTCGATCATGGCGTGAGCGTCATCGGGGACCGGGCCTTCCACGCCGAGCCCGAGGCGGTCGCGCAGCTCTCGCTCGCCTGGATGCTCGGAATGCGCGATGCCGGCATGGCGGCCACCGCCAAGCACTTTCCCGGTCACGGGGCGGTGGTGGCGGACTCCCACCTGACGCTCCCGGTCGACCGGCGCCCCCTGCCGGACCTCGCCGGGGATCTCACCCCCTACCGGCGGCTGATCGCCAACGGGCTGCCGGCCGTCATGGCGGCCCATGTGCTGTTTCCGGCGGTGGATCCGGCCCCGGCAAGCCTTTCCAGCCGCTGGATTCGCGACGTGCTGCGCGGAGAGCTGGTGTTTCAGGGGGTAGTGTTCAGTGATGATCTGTCCATGGGAGGGGCCGCTGCCGCGTACGGCGACGTCGTCACGCGGGCGCAGCAGGCCCTGTCGGCAGGTTGCGACATGCTACCCGTCTGTAACAACCGCGCGAGCGTCATCGAGCTGCTCGAGCACCTGGATGTCGAGCCCCAGCCGGCGTCGAGCCTGCGCCTGGTGCGCCTGCACGGGCGGGCGAGTCCGGCGCGGGCGGCGCTCGAGGCCTCGCCCGAATGGATGCGGGCGCGGGAGCTGCTGGCGCGCGCGACCGCGGCACCGTCCCTGACGCTGGAAGCCGGACGCGACACATGAACAACTGGTCCGCGGAGGCCT
>Ga0209686_1001887_pt1 | contig 10093 bp, 6 predicted proteins | sample GraSoiAngelo_126_FD_185883 | JGI IMG/M metagenome (GOLD analysis project Ga0209686, IMG submission 185883) | Grasslands soil microbial communities from the Angelo Coastal Reserve, California, USA - 14_0927_09_20cm (SPAdes) (version 2) | ecosystem: Environmental > Terrestrial > Soil > Grasslands ...
CTGACCGTGTGGGGCATGACGAAGGTCCCGTACTTCAATCGCCGGACGCTCGCCGCCATGCTGGGGCTCGACGAGGCGCGGATCGACTTCGCGGAATCCGACGTCGGCGGCGGGTTCGGCGCGCGCGGCGAGTTCTATCCCGAGGACTTCCTGGTCCCTTATCTGGCCCGGCGCCTGGAGCGCCCGGTGAAGTGGGTGGAGGACCGACGCGAGCACTTCCTCGCGATCAACCATTCGCGCGAGCAGCAGTGGTCGGTCGTCGCGGCCGCCGACGAGCGCGGACGGCTGCTCGCGCTCGACGCCACGCTGATCAACGTCATGGGCGGTTATCTACGCACGCACGGGGTCTGGGCGGCGGCGCTCACCGCGTCGTACCTGCCCGGCCCGTACCAGTGGCCGACCTATCGCTGCCGCGTGTCGTGCGCGATGACCAGCAAGACACCAACCGGCACCGTCCGCGCGCCGGGCTTCTACGAGGGCACGTTCGTGCGCGAGCGGATCATCGATCTGCTCGCGGCACGGTCGGGGCTCGATCCCGCCGAGATCCGCCGCCGCAATCTCGCCCGGCCGGAAGACCAGCCCTACACGGTCAGCACGGTGGCCGCCGCGGTCACCGGGCGTACCGCCGACTTCACCGGCGAGAACTTCGGCGAGATGTTCGAGCATGCGCTGAAGGCCGGCCGGTACGAGGCGCGCGTGGCACGGTGTCGCGAGCTGAACGCCGCCGGCGGCGACGTGAGGTACGGTGTCGGGCTCGCGGCCGTCGTGGAGACGTCGGGCACCGGCCCGTTCGAGAGCGCGAAGGTGACCATGACTACCGAGGGCCGTATCACGCTGGCCGCCGGCGCAACGTCGCTCGGTCAGGGGCTCCCCACCACGCTCGCGCAGGTGTGCGCCGAGGTCATCCAGGTGCCGCCGGCCGACATCGCCGTGCATCTCGGAGACACGCGCTGGATGCCGCATGGTGTGGGCAGCTCGGCCAGCCGCTCCGCGGTGATGGCCGGCGCCGCCGTGCATCAAGCGGCGACGGGGCTGCGTGAGCAGATCGTCGCGCTCGCGGCCGCGCACTTCGAGGCCAGTCCCGCCGACGTCACGCTCGAGGCAGGCGCCGCCTACGTGCGCGGCGTACCCGATCGACGGTGCTCGCTGCGCGAGATCGCCGCGCTCGCCGGTGGTCCGCTCGAAGCGGAGTACCGTCACGAGACTACCCACGCGATCGGCTCGTTCGGTGTCCATCTCTCCGTGGTCGGTGTCGACGTGACGACTGGCGAGGTCCGTCCCGAGACGCATTTCGTCCTGTGCGACGTGGGGCGCGCGATCAATCCGACCATCGTCGAGGGTCAGCTCGTCGGCGCGGTGATTCAGGGCCTTGGTCACGCGACGATGGAAGAGCTCGTCTACGACTCGAGCGGCCAGCTCCTCAGCGGCACCTTCATGGACTACGCGATGCCGACCGCGGCACGCGTGCCCTCGGTCGAACTCCTCGTGCACGAGGCCGCGGCGCGCTCGAATCCCCTGGGCGTGAAGGGCGCCGGCGAATCCGGCACCTCGGGCGTCGGCGCCGCGGTCGCGAACGCGGTCGCCGGCGCGGTCGGGGCCGCGGCCGCCCGTCAGCTGCCCTTGACCGCGGCCCGGGTCAGGGCGGCCCTCTCATGATCCGACTGCTGCTCCTGGCCCTCGCGGTCGCCGGATGCGCGGGCACGGCCGCGCCCGTGCGCGCGGAGCAGCTTGACGCCTCGCTTCGCGAAGAGATCCACAGCGTGCCGGTGCCGGCAGCGGACGCGAAGATCGTGGTCACCACGTACCGTCCGCGCGCGTGGGGACCGTTTCCGTGGATCGTCATGAGCCACGGCACCGCCCCCACGCCCGAGGCCAATCGCACGATCGGCCGCTATAGATCCCTGAACCCGATCCGCGAGTGGGTGCGGCGCGGCTACGCGGTGATCGTGCCGGTGCGGCGCGGCTATGGCGCGAGCGGCGGAGAGAAGTTCGCCGACTCGTACGGCACGTGCGCCAGGCCGGATTTCCGTCGCGCGGGTGAAGGCGCGGCGCTGGATCTGCTGGCGACGATCGAGTGGGCGAGGACGCAGAGCGACCTCGATCAGAAGCGCTGGCTTCTGGTCGGCCAGAGTGCCGGCGGGTTCGCCTCGATCTACACCGCGTCGAAGCGCCCGGAGGGGCTCGTCGCGGTGCTCGCGTTCGCGCCCGGTCGCGGCGGCCGGCCGGACACGCATCCGGGCCTGCCCTGCGCGCCGGATCCCGTGGCGAAGCTGTTCGCGTCGATCGCGACGGACATCGCGGTGCCGGTCTTGTGGTTCTATGCCGAGAACGACGCGTACATCGGGCCGGCCGCGGCGAAGCTCTGGTTCGAGAGCTTCCGCGCCGCCGGCGGCCGGGGCGACTTCGTGATGCTACCGCCGTTCCCCGAGGCCCGCGGCCACGGCGTCTATCCCTCGGCCGCGGGCACCCCGCTCTGGACCGCCGCGGTGGCCACGTTCTTTCGCGCGCACCAGATCACCCTGCCGTTCTAGAACTCGGGTCGCGCCTGCCCGATCGAATCGGCGGCGGCGAGGATCTCGGCCCACGTCGTGGCGTCGACCTCGATACCGGTGCGAGCGCGCTCGGCCTGCGCGATGCGCTCCGGCTCCCCGGGGACCAGGACGGGCAGCTTCGGATCGGCCGGCGGCGACGCCTTCACGTAGTCGATGAAACCGTCGATCTCTCGCCGGAGCCAGTCCACGCCCGCGAGCCGGCCCGGGTCGACGAGCACCGTGAACATGTTGTTGACGACGCCGCCCATCCGCTGATTGCCGGGCTGGATGCTCGGACCACCGGTGAGCGCGGTCGCGAGAAGCTCGGTCACCACGGCGAGCGCGTAACCCTTGTGGCCGCCGAACGGCAGGAGCGCGCCGTGCGGCTCGCTGTACATCACGTTCGGGTCCCGCGTCGGCTTGCCCTTGGCATCGATCAAGGCGCCCTCGGGCGCCGGCTTCCCCTCGTTCTTCGCGACACGGATCTTGCCCATGGCCACGGCGCTCGTGGCCATGTCGAGCAGCAGCGGCGCGTGACGCTCGGTGCCCGGTACGGCGATGCAGACGGGGTTCGTCACGAACCGCGCGTCGGTGCCCCGAAACGGCGCGACCGTCGCCCGATGATCCGTGACGTTGACGAAGTGCAGCGAGACGAGGCCGGCGCCGCTGGCGAGCTCTCCGTAGGCGCCGACCCGTCCGATGTGGTGCGCGTTGGCCAATGTCATGGCGACGACGCCGGTCTCGCCGCAGCGGGTGATCGCGGCATCCATCGCCTCGCCCGCGACCGGGCGACCGTACCCGCGGCCGCCGTCGAACATCAGCATCGCGCCGTCGTCCTTCACGAGCTTCGCCCGGGTGTTCGGCACGACGAGCCCGGCCTTCAGGTGGCGAATGTAGGTCGGGATCATCCCGACGCCGTGGCTGTCGTGGCCCATCAGGTTCGCGCGCACCAGATGGTCGGCGACGAGGCCGGCCTCCGGCGAGGCGCTTCCGCCCGAGGTCAAGATGGAGGTGACGAAACGTCGCAGGTTGTCGGCAGTGGCTCGCACACGATCCCTCCTTGGGCCGCAGTATATTACGGCGAGAGGAGGACCGAACGATGCCGGAAGGTACGCCTGTCAAGGTGAAGAAACTGCGCGGGATGATCTTTCTCCGCAACGGCTCGGATCACCACACCGTCGCGCTGGTGCCGGGCGATGAAGCGTAGCGGGAGCCGGATTCTCACGACCCACGTTGGGAGCCTCGTGCGGCCTCCGGAGATGGTGGAGATTCTGCGCCGTAAGGACGACGGCGCACCGTTCAGCGATGGCGACCGCGCCATCCTGGCCCGTCACGTGGCCGAGGGCGTACGGATGCAGGCCGAGTGCGGGATCGACATCCCGAGCGACGGCGAGTACTCGAAGTCCGGCTTCGCTCAGTACATCACCGATCGCCTCACAGGCTTCGAGGTGCGCAACGACCTGCCCGGACGCGGCGGCGGCACCACGAGGAGCCGCGACCGGCGGCGGTTCGCCGAGGCCTATCGCGAGATCGAGGGCGGCGTGCAGGGCGGCACGACCTCGATGGCGAACTCGATGTGCACCGGCCCGATCACCTATCGCGGCTCGACGGCGGCCCAGACCGATATCGTCAACTTCAGGACGGCCTTGCAGGGGCGAAATTTCGAGGAGGCGTTCATTCCCGCGGTCGCGCCCGGCACGATCGAGCTGCAGCGCGCGAATCACTTCTACAAGACGGAGGAGGACTATCTCTACGCGCTCGCCGATTCAATGAAGGTCGAGTACAGGATGATCGTCGACGCCGGCTTCATCCTCCAGATCGACGACCCGCGCATGGTCACCGAGTACGACTCGATGGACCCGCCGCCGTCACCCGAGGAGTACCGTCGCTTCGCGACCGTACGCATCGAAGCCCTGAATCACGCCCTGGCCGGCCTGCCGGAAGACCGCGTCCGCTACCACATGTGCTGGGGCAGCTGGCACGGGCCCCACACGACCGACGCGCCGCTGCACGAGATCGCACCAGTGATCCTGAAGATCAAGGCGGGAGCCTTCTCGCTCGAGGCCGCGAACCCGCGTCACGAGCACGAGTATCACGTCTGGGAGACGCTCAAGCTCCCGGCCGGCAAGATTCTCATCCCCGGGGTCGTCGCGCACACGACGAACTGCGTCGAGCATCCGGAGCTGATCGCCGAGCGGATCATGCGTTATGCGAGGCTCGTCGGCCGCGAGAACGTCATCGCCGGCGTCGACTGTGGGTTCGCGCAAGGGCTCGCGACCGCGCGCGTGCACCCGAGCATCATGTGGGAGAAATTCCGCATGCTCGCGGAGGGCGCGCGTCTGGCGACCCGGCGCCTCTGGTAGCGCCTCGCGATCAGTGAGCCAGTGGATCCGGGCGCAGCTGGAAGTGGACGACGATGGGCTTCTTGCCCTTGCCGCCTTCCATGAGCCACGGCGCTCGGTCGCCGCTGGTCGTCCACAACCCTCGGCCCTTCCAACCGGCCGCTGGATCATCGATGCGCCCGTCGAACCCCTTGGCGTAGAACCCGAGCGGGTACGGCACGCGCAGCACGATCATCTTGCCATCCTTCAACGCGATCAGGCCGTCGTTGAGGTTCCCGGTCGACATCGGCACGTCCTCGCCGAGCCCGAAGGTGTTGTGCTGGTCGACCCACGTGTAGTAGCTCGACTCGGCGCTGTTCTCGCCGATTCCCTGGAAGCCCGGGCCCGGGTACTGATAGAAGGCCCAGCCCTCGGGGCAGTGATCGCCGGTGGCCTTCGGACCGTTGAGCGGCCCGTTGCACTTGCGCCGGTCGAAGCTGCCGATGTGGCCGCTTCCCATCGAGGCCCAGACCACGCCCTGCTTGTCGATGTCGGCGCCGCGGATCCCGAAGTAGGGTTTGGGCACATTGTAGATTTCCGCTAGCGCCGTGGCCGGAGGGTTCGGACCGGGAGCCACCCGCACGACCGCTGCGGTGCCGCCGAATGCAGCGACGGATCCCCAGATCGAGCCGTCGACGGGGCTCGGCATCACGGCGTAGAAGCCGCCGGCGATGCGCTTATCCTTGGTCGGATCGACCGGCTGATCGGGCTCAACGTAGTCGTCGCGCTTGCCATTGCCGTTGGTGTCGAGGACGAACGCGGTCCACCCCTGCGACCTGGCCGCGTCGCCTGTCTCGTCGAACATCTTGGTGTTGACCCAGCCGATCACCGGGCCGCCGCCGCTCGTCCACACGGTCTCGTTGGCGTCATAGCCGAACTGCAAGTGGTGCGTCTGGAAGCAGGTATCGACGAACGTGTACTTCATCGTCTTCGGATCGAGGAACGTGAGCGCGCGGTTCGTTCGCTCGAGTGCGAACAGCTTGGCCGAAGGATGATCCGAGCCCTTCTGGCAGAACGCGGGATTCTTGGGCCCCCGCACGACCGCCGCGAACCAGACCCGACCCTTCCGGTCGAACATGCCGTTGTGGTTGTTGGCCTTGGTGTCCCAGAGCTTCTCCTCGCCCCAGTACGGCGACGGCGCCATCGGCTTCTCGATCGCGGCATGCCCGGGTCCGAGGGCCTCCGGCGTATCGGCGTCGCGCACCGGAGCCCTGAAGGTCGTGACCGTGTGCGTCTTGGGATCGAGGATCGGATAGTCGTCGGTCGCATACTCGGGCGAGCCGTAGAGCTTCCCGTAGGCGTTGACCGTCGGATAGCGCCGGTCTGACGCGATCAGGTCGTGCAAGTACTTCTTGGGGTCGCCCCACTCCCACGTCGTCACGACGATGTTGCGCTCGACGCCCTGCGGCCGCGGCGGTTTGCTATGCGGCAATTCCCCCTTGGCGACGCGGTCAGTCCAGTCGCCGAAATACTTGAACGGGACGCCGCCGAGCACCTGCGTCAGCGGGTTCAACATGAACGGCGCGGCCTGGCCCGACTGCACGCGGCGAATCCACGCCCTGTCCGACGACTCGAACTGGCCGAGCGAGGCGGGGATCGTCCGGGTGGACAGCTGGCCAAGCTGATGGCAGCCGACGCAGCTTCTGTTCTTCACCACCGTGAGCCAATCGCTCTGGGTGATGTTCGCGGGGATGTTGCTCTTGCCGCCAAACTGATCGGCATCCGGGATCTTGAGCATCGAGTACCAGTAGATCGCCGGATAGTATTGCGCCGCCGCCGCATCGGTCGGCGCCGGGACCGCGCTGAGATTCAGTGGCTTGCCCGGCTCGCCGTCGACCTTCGCCGAATCGACGAGGCCGTAGCCACGGACCCACACCTTGTATTTGGCCTTCGGAAGGTCGGGCACCACGTAGCGGCCCTGGTCGTCGGTGACGACGATTCTCGCAAACCTGGTCGGAAGCTCCGTCGTCTCGGCGATGACCCAGACACCGGCCTCGGGCCCGCTCGGCCCGGTGACCACGCCGCCGATGTCGTCACCACCGATGGGCACCGCTCCACCGCCCGGTTGCTGGGCGCCGAGCTTCACGATCGAGCCGGCCCCGAGCACAACGACCACAAGTGCCGCCACCCTCAACCACAGCGATCTCTTCGTCTTCGTCATCGCGCCACTCCTTTTGTCGCGTCCCACCACTCGCCGCTGCGCGCAAGGATGATACATGGCGGTTGCGCCGACGGCCACCGCCGCTTAGAGTGCAGTCGATGCGCGTGGCCATCCTGCCGTCGGGCGCGCTGCTGGCGGACACACCACTCGGCGACGACGAGAAAACCGACGGCCTCTCCGCGGCGGCCCGCGCCCGTGTCGCCCGGGCCTTCGCGCGTGGATCTGGGCACGCGCTGCTCGATCTGGGGGCGACCGAGCTCGAGACGCCCCTCGCTCCCCCGCTCGCGTTTCTGCGCGATCTCGGCCGCGCGTTCGTGACGCGGCTCTGCGCCCTGCCCGACCTCGAGGAGCGCCGCGGGCAAGTGGAAGTTGACTGCCCCGAGGACGAGCGTGCGCGCCTGGCCGGCAGTGTCCCGCCCATGGACGGCAGCGAGTACGTCGACGCCGACTGGATCGACGCGCGCTGGGCCGACCTCAACCGCGCACTCGCCGACGAGATCCGCGCGCAGCCTGGCTCGGTCGCGGACTGGCTGAGTGCGCGCCATCCGTCGTGGCACGTCGTCGGCAAGGTGTGCCTGCACCTGGCCGAGAATCGCGCAGACGAGGAACATCCGTTCGCCTTCCTCGCGACCTACGCGGCGCGCGCCGGCGCGGGCGGCAAGGTGCAGCATCGCCCCCTCGCGCGCGCGCTCGAGGAGTCCTCCGCGCGCGGCGACCGGAAGGGGCTGCTCCATCTGCTCGTACCGCTCCAACGCGCGGCGGAGCAGACCGAGTGGCTGGCCGAGCTGATCGACTCCGGCGAAATCTACCAGGCGTCGGCCTGGACGCCCGCCCAGGCTCACCGCTTCCTGAACGCCATCCCGGCCTTCGAGGCGGCCGGGCTGGTCGTGCGCGTCCCCGACTGGTGGCGCGCGCGCCGCCCGCCACGGCCGGAAGTGGCTGTGCGCGTAGGCGAGAAGAAGCCAAGCGTGGTCGGGACGGACGCGCTGCTCGACTTTTCAGTCGCCGTCGCGCTGGGTGACGAGAAGCTGACGAACGCGGAGGTGCGCCAGCTCCTGGCGTCGTCGGGCGGGCTGGTGCGGCTACGCGGCCGATGGGTCGAGCTGGACCGCGAGCGGCTGCGCGAAGTGCTCTCCCACTGGGAGCGCGTGCGGCGTGAGGCGGAGAAGGGCGGCCTGTCGTTCCTCGAGGGCATGCGACTGCTCGCCGGCGCCCCGCGGACCCCGGAGGATGCCGCGGCGCTCGCGACGACTGAGGGCTGGTCGCGCGTCGAGGCCGGCGCCTGGCTCGCGCGCACGCTGGAGGAGCTGCGCGGGCCAACGGGGCTCGCGCAGACCGATCCGGGTCCCGACTTTCGGGGCACGCTGCGGCCCTATCAGAAGGTAGGCGTGGCGTGGCTCGCGTTCGCCTCGTCGCTGCGGCTCGGCGTCTGCCTGGCGGACGACATGGGGCTCGGCAAGACCATCCAGGTGCTTGCCCTCCTGCTCCTGCACAAACGGCGCGAGCGGGCCGCCGGGCCACCGCATCTGCTGGTGGCGCCGGCGTCGCTCCTCGCCAACTGGAAGGCCGAGATCGACCGCTTCGCGCCGTCGCTGACGACGCTCGTCGCGCACCCGTCCGCCATGGCTCCGCGCGAGCTGGCCGAGCTGGCGGGCGCCGAACTCGGCTCCACCGATCTCGTCATCACCACGTACGGCACGCTGGCGCGCGTCGCAGCGCTGCGGGTGCGTGAGTGGTCGCTGCTGATTCTCGACGAGGCCCAGGCGATCAAGAACCCCGGGGCCCGGCAGACGGAGGCGGTCAAGGCGCTGAAGGCGCGTAGCCGCATCGCGCTCACCGGCACGCCCGTCGAGAATCGCCTGGGAGATCTGTGGTCGATCTACGACTTCCTCGACCCGGGCCTGCTGGGCTCGGCGCGCGAGTTCTCGGCGTTCGCCAAGCGGCTGGCTGATCGACCGGACGATAGCTATGCGCCATTGCGCCGCTTGATCCGGCCCTATCTCCTGCGCCGGCTCAAGACCGACCGCTCCGTCGTCGCGGACTTGCCTGACAAGACCGAGGTGAAGGCGTTCTGTCTCCTCTCGAGCCCGCAAGCCGCGCTCTACCAGAAGACGGTCGACGAATTCGAGCGTTCCATCACGGGCCTCACGCAGGGCATCGAGCGACGCGGCCTGGTGCTGGCCTACCTCATGCGCTTCAAGCAGATCTGCAATCACCCGGCACACTGGCTGGGCGAGAGCATCTGGGACGAGGCGGGCAGCGGCAAGCTCGCGCGGCTGCGCGAGATCGTGGAGGCGGTGGCGGCAAAACAAGAAAAGATGCTCGTGTTCACGCAATTCCGCGAGGCCACGGAGCCGCTGGCCGCGTTCCTGACGGGCCTGTTCGGGCGGCCCGGGCTCGTGCTTCACGGAAGCACGCCGGTCAGGGCTCGGGGCGGGCTCGTGCAACGCTTCCAGGAGGATGCGACTGTGCCGTTCTTCGTGCTGTCGTTGAAGGCGGGCGGAAGCGGCTTGAACCTCACCGCGGCCTCCCACGTCGTGCAATTCGACCGGTGGTGGAATCCCGCGGTCGAGAACCAGGCGACTGACCGCGCCTACCGCATCGGCCAGCACAAGAACGTGCTGGTGCACAAGCTCGTATGCCGCGGCACCATCGAGGAGCGGATCGACACGCTCATCGAGGACAAGCAGGCCATGGTGCGTGGGGTGCTCCAGGGGGGCGGCGAGAGGCTGCTGACCGAGATGAGCGACGCAGAGCTGATGACCATGGTTGCGCTCGACCTGCGTCGGGCCACGGCCGAGACATGAGATAAGGAGGCGCGATGGCGTGGTACAGGGGCGGATGGGAGTACTACTCGCCCTACGTGTCGGTGGGCGAAAAGAGGGCGTACGGCATGCTGGCGCTGGCGAAGCTGTTGAAGAAGAGCAAGCGCACGGCCGAGCCCGTCACGATCGCGGGACGGAAGCGACAGCTCGCCATCACGTTCTGGGGCAAGGCGTGGTGCGACAACCTCGAGCGTT
>Ga0209686_1001895_pt1 | contig 10057 bp, 10 predicted proteins | sample GraSoiAngelo_126_FD_185883 | JGI IMG/M metagenome (GOLD analysis project Ga0209686, IMG submission 185883) | Grasslands soil microbial communities from the Angelo Coastal Reserve, California, USA - 14_0927_09_20cm (SPAdes) (version 2) | ecosystem: Environmental > Terrestrial > Soil > Grasslands ...
CCATCCCTACGCAGCCGTCGACCAGCTGGGCGAGGAAGCCGACCGCGACCAGCCACGGGACGTCGGGTGAGACCGCCATGTGCTCCCCCCGTATCCGGGCTCAGGCGACCAGACCCGCCTCGAGCGTAACGGGGGGATGCTCGGGCGGGCGGGGCACGTGTGCGGCGAGGCCTTTTCGCTCGAGCCACTCGCGATTGAAGAGGCGCGACTGGTACTTGGCCCCGCCGTCGCAGAGCACGGTCACGATGGTGTGCCCAGGCCCGAGCGAGCCGGCCACCTCGACCGCGGCGGCGACGTTGATTCCGCTGGTGCTGCCGAGGAACAGGCCCTCCTCGTACAGCAGCCGGTAGACGTGCCGCACCGTCTCGGCGTCCTCGATGTGCACGGCCTCATCGATCGGCGCGCCCTCGAGATTCTTCGTGACGCGACCGACGCCGATCCCCTCGGTGATCGAGCCGCTGCCGGTGGCCTTGGGGGTGCCGCTGCGCACGTACTCATAGAGACTGCTCCCCGGCGGGTCGGCGAGCACGCAGCGCACCGCGCGCCGCCGCGACTTCAGGTACTCCGCGACCCCTGCGAAGGTGCCGCCGGTGCCGGAGGCGGCGACGAAGGCATCGATGCGCCCGTTGGTCTGCTCCCAGATCTCGGGTCCCGTGGTGCGCGCGTGGGCGTCGCGGTTTGCGGTGTTGTCGAACTGGTTGGACCAGATGGCGTTGGGGAGTGAGGCGGCGAGCCGCTTCGCGACGTGCTGGTACTGGTTGGGATTGCTGTAGGGAACCACCGGTACCTGATGGACCTCGGCACCGAGCATCGCGAGCAGCGCGTACTTCTCCGGCGACTGGTTGTCGGGCATGACGATGACGCAGCGGTAGCCGCGCGCATTGCAGACGTGAGCGAGGCCGATGCCGGTATTGCCCGCGGTGCCCTCGACCACCGTGCCTCCCGGTGGGAGCGCACCCTGCCGCTCGGCCTCGAGAACGATCGCGCTCGCGGCGCGGTCCTTGACCGAGCCGCCGGGATTCATGAACTCCGCCTTGCCGAGGATCTGACAGCCGGTCTCCTCGCTGACCCGCTTGAGCAGAATGAGGGGCGTGTTGCCGACCGCGCCGACGAAGCCGCTGACGGCGCCGCCGGCCGGGGCTCGCTGCGCGCTCACGCCGGGACTCCGGGCGCGCTCGCCCGGGGGAGCGGTGCGGCTCCCGCCTCGGTGGCGGCGAAGGCCGCCACGTCGCCGAGTATCAGAATCGAGGGCGGCTCGATCCGGTACGCCTGCGCGAGCGCGACGATGTTCGAGAGCGTGCCGCGCAGGATCCGCTGCCCGGGCAGCGTCGCCCGCTCGATGATGGCTGCGGGATGCCCCGCGGCGGCTCCCGCGGCTTCGAGTCTCGCCACGATGTCAGGTAGCTGAGCCACACCCATGTAGACGACCACGGTGTGCTGCGGGTTCGCGAGAAAGCGCCAGTCGGGCAGGGCGCCGTCGCTCAAGCGCCCGGCGATGAGCGTGACACTGCTCGCCAGCCCGCGATGGGTGAGCGGCAGCTCCGCGGCGGCGGCCGCGCCGAGCGCCGCGGTGATCCCGGGCACCACGGTGCAGGGGATGCCGTGCATCGCCAGCACCTCGATCTCTTCCCCGCCGCGTCCGAAGACGAGCGGGTCGCCGCCCTTCAAGCGCGCCACGCGCTTGCCCTCGCGGGCGAGGCGCAACAGCAGCTCGTGGATGCGCTGCTGCGGATCCTCGCCCCCGGACTCCTTGCCGACGAAGATGCGCTCCGCGTCGCGTCGCGCACGCTCGAGCACCGCCTCGCTCACCAGCCGGTCGTAGAGAATCACGTCGGCACGCTGCAGCAGCTGCAGGGCGCGGAGCGTGAGCAGGTCGGGATCGCCCGGGCCGGCGCCGATCAGGTATACCTCGCCCAGCCTTGCGACGGCGCCGACGGGGAGCTGCGCGGCGAGGAGCTCCCGCCCCAGCGCCCGCTCCGCCTGCGCGGCGTCCCCGCGCAGCAGCTGCGTGGCGACGGGACCCGAGGCGACGCGTTCCCAGAAGCCACGACGGGCGAAGGCGCCGAGCGCGCGCTGCACGCTGCTGCGGCGCGCGCCCATGAAGCGCGCGAGCGCGCCGAGACGCTCGGGAAGCAGCGCCTCGATCTGCTCGCGCACGCGCCGCGCGAGCACCGGCGCATGTCCGGCCGAGCTCACCGCGACGACGAGCGGCGAGCGATCGACGATCGCCGGAAAGATGAAGGTCGAGAGCTCGGCGTCATCGACGACGTTGACCGGCACGCCCCGCTCGCGCGCGCTGGCTGCGACCCGCGCGTTCGTCGCGCGATCCGCCGTGGCGGCGACGACGGCGACGGCGCCCGCGAGATGCTCGGGCGTGAACTCTTCGGCAATTTGCCGCAGCTCGCCACGCGCGGCCTGCTGCGCGAGCTCCGCGTGCACGCCCGGCGCCACGACCGTCACGCGGGCGCCCGCCCTGCGGAGCCACGCCGCCTTGCGCAGCGCAACCGTCCCGCCGCCCACCACCACGACGGGATGGCCATCGAGGCGCAGAAAGACCGGCAGGTAATCCATGGCGGCCGCCGCGCTCAGGCGGGCAGGGCCGCGGGAGGCACCCTCGGATGCAGACCGCATTCACGCGTCTCCGGTTGCTCCCACCACCAGCGGCCGGCGCGGCGGCTCTCGCCCGGTTGAATCGCGCGCGTGCACGGCGCACAGCCGATACTGGGGAACTGCCGATCGTGCAGCGGATTGTACGGCAGCCGCCGCGCGCGGATGTACTGCCACACCTCGGCCTCGGTCCACTCGAGCAGAGGGCTCACCTTGTACAGGCCGTGCTCGGCGTCCCACTCGACGGCCTCGGCCGCAGCGCGTGCGGCCGACTGCTCGCGCCGCAGGCCGGTGATCCAGCCGTCGTACCCGACGATCGCGCGCTTGAAGGGCTCGACCTTGCGGATGCGGCAGCATTCGAGGCGTGCCTCGAGGCTGTGATAGAAGCCGTTCACGCCCTGGCGCGCGACCAGCCGCTCGAGCGCCGCGGCGTCCGGGTAGACCACCCGGATCGCGCGCCGGTAGCGGCGCTGCAGCTTCTCGAGCAGCTCATGGGTCTCCTCGTACAGCCGCCCGGTATCGATGCTGAACATGTCGATCTCGGGCAGCTGCGTCGCGATGATGTCGGTGAGCACCATCGCTTCGGCGCCGAGGCTGTTCGAGTACACGAGGCGCCCGTGGCGGGCGAGGGCGGCCGCGAGCTGCGCGTGCACCGCCGCCGCTTTCCGTTCGAGCCCGAGCGCCGTCAGCTCCGCCATGGTGGGGCCGACTATAACGAGGCCGCGCCGCCTCCTTGAACGAATGATTGCTTCTTTAGGGCTGCGCGCCGGTTATGGAACGGTCACAGAAAGGTGCCGGTTGAGTTAGTCTTGGGAGAGCCATGAAGCTCCACCAGTTGCGCTACCTCGCGGCCGTCGCCCAGAGCGGGCTCAATATCACGGCCGCAGCGCACAAACTCCACACCTCGCAGCCGGGGGTGAGCAAGCAGATCAAGCTCCTGGAGGACGAGCTGGGCTTTCAGGTCTTCGTGCGCGAGGGGCGCAATCTCACCCGCATCACCCCCGCCGGGCAGCAGGTGATCGAGCGGGCGCTGAAGATCCTGCAGGAGGCCCAGAGCATCCGCGACCTCTCGACGGAGCTGCGCGACGAGGGGAAGGGAAGCCTCTCGATCGGCACCACCCACACCCAGGCGCGCTACGTGCTGCCCAACGTGATCCGCCAGTTCCGCGAGCGCTATCCGCAGGTGCGCCTGAACCTCCACCAGGGCACCTCCGAGCAGATCGCGGAGATGGTGGCGGGCGATCGCATCGACTGCGCCATCGCGACGGGCTCCGAGGCGCTGTTTGCGGAGCTGACGCTGCTGCCCTGCTATCGCTGGTATCGCACCGTCATCGTGCCCCGGGGGCACGCGCTCGCCAACGGCGCGCGCCTGAGCTTCAAGGCGCTCGCCGCCTACCCGCTCATCACCTATACGTTCAGCTTCACCGGGCCCTCATCGCTTCACGAGGCGTTCGCCAAGGCGGCGCTGACCCCCAACATCGCGATCACCGCACGCGACGCGGACGTGATCCAGACCTACGTGCGGCTCGGTCTCGGTGTGGGCATCGTCGCGCACATGGCGGTCGATGAGGACGATCCGGACCTCGCGGGGGTCGACGCCTCGCACCTGTTCGCCGCGCACACGACCTGGATCGGCTTTCGCCGCGGCACACTGCTGCGCAAGTACATGTACGACTTCGCGCAGCTGCTCGCGCCCCACCTCGACCGGCGCCTCATCGAGCGCGCCCACCGTGCCGCCTCCGCCGCTGAGGTCGCACATCTCTTCGCCGACATCGCGCTGCCGCTGCGCTAGACAGTGCGCACGCCGCGCCCTGCGGCGCGGCCGCTCAGGCCGAGAGGCCTTCTTCAGCCGGGCCGGGACGAGAAACGTTGCCTGCGAAGGGCCACTTCGGCTGAGCCGCCCTGGTAGGCGACGTCATAGCGATCGAGCGCCCGGCGGGCCGCGTCAGGGTCCTCGTTCTCGGCGAGCTCGATCGCATCGAAGCCGCAGCGCGCGAGCAGGAACACCTGGTCCTGACGGACCCCGGCGCCGACCGCCCGCAGCTCGCCACGGAATCCCAGTCGCTCGCGCAGCAGCCTTGCGGCCGAGTAGCCGCGACCGTCGCTGGGAGTGGGGAATTCGACCGCGACCAGATCGAGGCGCGGCAGGTCGGCTGCGAGCTCCTCCACCGGATCCACCGAGCTCAAGCGCACGCCGAGGCGGCCGCGCCACCGGCGCCAGCGCTCGGGGTCCTTGCGCAGCTCGACGAGCGGCACGATGAGAGCGCTGCCTTCCTCGGCGCCCTCGCCGAGATGGCGCCAGTCGTCCGCGACGATCTCACGCCGCCGCAGGATGCGTCGCATAGGCGCCCTCCCGGAACGGCTCGAGACCTACGCGACGCAGCGTATCGATGAAGCGCTCGCCGTCGGCGCGCAGCGCCCGATACGCCTCGACGATGCGCTCGATGGTCGAGGCGACCTCGCTCTTGGGCACCGACGGGCCGATGACCTCGCCGAGCGCGGTGAAGCCGTTGGCCGAGCCGCCGAGCGAGATCTGGTACCACTCCTCGCCGCGCTTGTCGACGCCGAGGATGCCGATGTGGCCGACGTGGTGATGGCCGCAGGCGTTCATGCAGCCGGACATCTTGATCTCGATGTCGCCGAGGTCGTAGAGATAGTCGAGATCGTCGAAGCGCTCCTGGATCTGCCGGGCGACGCCGAGCGTGCCGGCGTTCGCGAGCGAGCAGAAATCCAGCCCGGGGCAGGCGATCATGTCGGTGAGCGTGCCGATGTTGGGCATGGCGAGCCCGAGCCGCTCGAGCTCGAGCCATGCCTCATACAGATCCTTCTGCCGCACGTCCGCGAGCAGCAGGTTCTGGTTGTGGGTCGTGCGGATCAAGCCGAAGCTCACGCGCTCGGCGAGCGAGGCGACCGCATCCATCTGGTCCGAGCTCATGTCGCCCGGGTTGTGCCCGTGCGCCTTGAGCGCCACGAACACGGCGCGATAGCCGGGGACGCGGTGAGCGCGGGTGTTGTAGCGATACCAGGCTCTGAAGCGCGGCTCACGGCCGCTCGTGGCATCGAAGTCCTCGAGGGTCTCGTAGGGCTGCGGCCTGAAGAAGCCGCGCACCCGCTCGACTTCCGCGGCCGGTAGAAGCGGTGACGAGTCCCGCGAGAGCCGCCACTCCGCCTCGACCTGCTCGCGGAAGCGCTCGATGCCGAGCGACTTGACGAGGATCTTGATGCGCGCCTTGTTGAGGTTGTCGCGCCGGCCGTGACGGTTGTAGACGCGCAGGATCGCTTCGAGATACGAGAGCAGACCGGGAAGCGGCAGGAAGTCCCGGATCACCTGCCCGATGATGGGAGTCCGCCCCAGGCCCCCGCCCACCAGCACGGTGAAGCCGATGCTGCCCGCGGCGTCGCGCGTCAGGTGCAGCCCGATGTCGTGCACCTCGGAGGCGGCACGGTCCTCGGGCGAGCCGGTCACCGCGATCTTGAACTTGCGCGGCAGGTAGGTGAACTCGGGGTGGAGCGTGGCCCACTGGCGGATGATCTCGCAGTAGGGACGGGGATCATCGACCTCGTCGGGGGCGATGCCGGCCAGGTGGTCGGCGGTGACGTTGCGCACGCAGTTGCCGCTCGTCTGGATCGCGTGCATCTGCACGGTGGCGAGCTCGGCGAGGATGTCGGGCACGTCGGCGAGCTTCGGCCAGTTGAGCTGCAGGTTCTGCCGCGTTGTAAAGTGGCCGAACCCACGGTCGTAGCGGCGCGCGATGTCGGCGAGCTTAGCTAACTGGCGCGCGGCGAGGAGTCCATAGGGGATCGCGATGCGCAGCATCGGAGCGTGGCGCTGGACGTACAGCCCGTTGCGCAGCCGCAGCGGGCGGAACTCGTCCTCCGAGAGCTCCCCGGCGAGATGGCGCCGCATCTGGTCGCGGAATTCCGCGACCCGCCGATCGACGAACGCCTGATCCAGCGCGTCGTACTGGTACATGTCGATCGACTATAGACGCGCCCCTTCGGGCCTCTAAATACCGTGTGGTTGGGTGCACCTCTTTCTGGGGTTATGAGCCTATGCAACACTTGCCCCGGCGGCCCATGAGGGGCCTCGAGACTTTCGGGAGGCGCACGTGGCGGGACTGTATTTCGAGGAATTCGAGGTCGGACGGCGCTTCGAGCACCTGGTGCGGCGCACGGTGACCGAGACCGACAACCTGCTCTTCAGTGCGCTCACGATGAACCCGGCTGGCCTGCACCTGGACGCCGAGTATGCGAAGCGCACCCCCTTCGGTGAGCGCATCGTGAACAGCGTATTCACGCTCGGGCTCATGGTCGGCCTCTCGGTGTACGACACCACCTACGGCACGACGCTCGGGAACCTCGGTTGGGAAGAGGTGCGCTTCCCGAAGCCGGTCCTGATCGGCGACACGCTGCGTGCGGCGACCACGGTGGTCGGGAAGCGCGAGAGCCAGTCGCGCCAGGACTCGGGCGTCGTCGTCTTCGAGCATCGCGCCTTCAACCAGCGCGACGAGGAGGTCGCCTCGTGCCGCCGCGCGGCGCTGATGCTGAAGAGGCCGGCGGCTTGAGCGGCGCGGCTCAATCGGCGCCGCTCCGCTCGCTGCTGTTCGTTCCGGGGGACAGCGCGGCTAAGCAGGAGAAGGCGCTCGCGGCTGAGGCCGACGCACTGATCCTCGATCTCGAGGACTCGGTCGATCCGGCGAATCTGCCGGCCGCACGCGCTCGCGTGGCAACGCTCCTCGCCGCAAGGCGAGCCGGGGACGCGCCGGAGCTGTGGGTGCGGGTGAATTCGCCCGCGAGCGGCCTCATGCTCCCGGATCTCGAGGCGGTGAGCGGCACACGCCTTCCCGCGGGGCTGGTGCTGCCGAAGATCTCCGCGGCCGAGGAGATCCTCGCCGCGGCGGCCCTCCTCACCGGGCTCGAGCGGCGGCTCGGTGTGGCCGAGGGCTGCACCCGGCTCCTCATCCTGGGTACCGAGACACCCCGGGGGCTTCTCGCCCTGCCGCACTATCCGGCGGTGCTCGAATCTGCGCCCGCGACGCTCCGGCGACTCGCGGGACTGACCTGGGGCGCGGAGGACCTGAGCGCGGCGCTCGGCGCGCTCGGCAAGCGGGAGGAGGGCGGCGCACTGACCTTCACCTTCCAGCTGGCTCGCAGCACGTGCCTGCTGACCGCGGCGGCCCTCGGAGTGCAGGCGATCGACGGGGTGCACACTGACTTTCGCGACACCGGGAGTCTCGAGCGCGAGCTCGCGAGTGCCCGCCGGGACGGATTCACCGGCAAGCTCGCGATCCACCCGGATCAGCTCGCCGCCATCAACGGCGCGTTCACGCCGAGCGAGGCGGAGTGCCAGCACGCGCGACGCGTCGTGGCGGCGTTCGCGGCTGCACCGGGCACGGGGGTCGCGAGCCTCGACGGCCAGATGATCGATCGGCCGCACCTCGTCCAGGCGCAGCGCATCCTCGCCGCCGCGCAGCGCATCCTCGCCGCCGCGCAGCGCAAGGGGCGCGCTTGAGAATCACTTCGGCGCGTCGAGCGCGAGCAGATCCTCCGGGGTGTCGATGTCGACCGCCGCGCTCGGCATCGTCACGCGCACGAGGCGCTCGGTGCTGCGCCGCAGCAGCACCCGCGCACCCGCATCGCCGCGCAGCTCCGCGAGCTCGCGGAACACACTGCGCGGAAAGATGGCCGGCACGCCGGTGATCCCGGCATAGAGCGCGGCGGCGATGTACTGCGGCTGCTTGCGCCAGGTGCCGGCGAGGCGCCTCAGGTCTTCCGCCGTGACCGCCGCCTGATCCGCGAGCAGCAGCAGGACGCCGGTGCACGCGGGGGGGAGCCGCGCCACCCCCGCGCGGATCGAGCTGGCGAGGCCCTCGCGCCATTCGTGATTGATGACCACCGAGCCCGGTGAATGGCGAAGAAGCGGGGCGAGCTCCGCGGCGCCTGCGCCCAGCACCACGATGAGAGCGTGCCCCGTGACCTCCGCCGCGCGCGTCACCGCGGCGTGCAGGAGCGGGCGGCCGGCGACGCGAATGAGCTGCTTGGGCGATCCGAAGCGCGTCGAAGCACCCGCCGCCAGCAGCACGGCATAGAGACCGTCACCCGCGCGGCCGCCGCCCTTGGACGTGGGCACGGCTAGGAGTCCCGCGCCGGCGGCGGCCCGGCGAGTGAGGCGCCCGGGGGCAGCGTCGCACTGACGCGCTGGTAGCGCCGCCGTTCCTCGAGGATCGAGTCGGCGTCGATGCCGCCGACGAGCCGCCAGTCGCCGATGTGCGCGTGCCGAGCGAGCAGCGCCTCGATCGCGTCGCGGCGCGCGCTCCACACGGTGTTGAAGAACTGCACGAACTCCTGCCAGCTCTTCTGCGCCCCGCGCGGCGGCGAAGGGGCGAGCGGCTCCGCGAGCGCCGCTTCGAGCCTCGCGAGCGCCTCACGGCTGCGGCCGGGCCGCGAGAGCGCCTCGTCGACCGCACGCCGCGCGCTGTGCCCGCTCGGCAGCCGCGCATGCCACACCTCGGCGAGGCGCTGGTCGCGCTCCTCGAACCGGGCGAGGTCCCACACGAGGTAGTCGACGCAGGCCTGCCGGAACTGAACGAGCGGCGAGCCGCCCAGAGCCTCGGGAGCCGCGCGCCCCAGCGCGCTCGCGCAGGCGTTGGCCACGGCGCTCGCGTGCTGGCGGCGCTCCGTGGCGAGCTGTGCGCGAATGATCTCTGTCTCGTTCATGGGTCGCGCTCGAAGCGGGTTCACCCGGCCCGGGAGACCGCCACGGCCGGCGTGGCCGCGGCGGCGTCGACGGTGGCGGCGGGTCGATGCAGATGCGCATGCAGCTCGGCGACGATCGCGAGCGCAATCGACTCGGGTGAACGGCCGCCGAGCGGCAGACCGACCGGCGCACGGAGCCGTCCGCGCAGGGCGTGCGCCGCCGTCCCGAGATCAGACAGCAGCTTCTCGCGACGGGCGGCGGGGCCGAGGAGTCCGACATAGGGAATCCCGGTGGCCGCGAGCGCGCGCAGGTAGGCCAGATCGGACGGCAGGTGATGGCTCATGACGACGGCGGCGGCGAACCGCGTCAGGTCGAGCGCCGCGGGCAGCGCATCGGGGCGCGCCAGAATCACCCGCTCGGCGGCCGGGAAGTGCGAGGCGAGCGCGTACGCCGGTCGGTGGTCGAGCAGCGTCACTTTCCAGTCGAGGCGGGCGGCGAAATCCACTACCGGCACCGCGTCGGGTCCGGCCCCGAGCAGCAGGATCCGCGGCGGCAGGGAAAGCGGCACGACGAAGAGCTTCCACGACGGGTGCTGTTCATCCACCCAGGCGACCCGGCCCTCACCGACCGCGCGCTCGAGCGCCGCCCGCACGGCCGGCGTTTCGAGCCGAGGGTGCCTTGCCCCGTCCCACCGGGCACCGTCGGCGGGCAACGTCAGGGTTCCGACCGGAAGGTCCGAGCCCGCCGACTCGA
>Ga0209686_1001901_pt1 | contig 10048 bp, 9 predicted proteins | sample GraSoiAngelo_126_FD_185883 | JGI IMG/M metagenome (GOLD analysis project Ga0209686, IMG submission 185883) | Grasslands soil microbial communities from the Angelo Coastal Reserve, California, USA - 14_0927_09_20cm (SPAdes) (version 2) | ecosystem: Environmental > Terrestrial > Soil > Grasslands ...
GCGTCGCGGAAGGAGAAGGTCGCGATCTTCATCTGCGAGATGCCCCTCCCCATGAGCACGCATCGTCCGGTCGCCTACGCCCTGATGAAGTGGGCGAAGGACCACGGATGCCGGCAGATCGTGCCCCTCGAAGGCTTGCCCGCCGAACTGGACGCCCCCCTCACCGGCGAACCGACCGTCTGGGGCGTCGGAAGCACGGACCGGGCCCGCGCGGAGCTGAAGAAGCGCGGGATCCAGCAGCTCGAGTCCGGGATGATCTCCGGGGTCACCGGCATCCTCCTGAACGAGGGACGATGGCGGGACGTGGACGTGATCGCCCTCCTGGCGGAGGCCCGTCTCGCCCTGCCGGACGCGACCGCGGCCGTCGGCCTCGTGAAGGTGCTGGACACGCTCCTCCCGGAGATCACGATCGACCTCGGTCCGCTGCAGGAACAGGCGAAGATGCTCGAGGAGCACCTGACGAAACTGAAGCAGCAGGCCCGGTCCGTCGTCCCACCGGAGCCGGTCCCCTCCGACATGTACCGGTGAGCCGAAGGCACAACGTCATTTGCGGCCTTTTCATTTGTAAACGACAAAGGAGATAGACAGCGCCCCCTTGCGGGCGATTGCAACTCCTGAGGGGAACGATGGCGACAGATCCGGTCTGCGGCATGTACGTGGACGAGGGGACCCACCTCACGGCGCTCGTCCGCGGACGCAGGTACTACTTCTGTTCCCACACCTGCATGGAGGCCTTCACCGCCCCCGCGAAGGAGATCGCGCGTCTCAAGCGCCTCACCGCCCTGAGCCTGGGGATCGGCCTCCCACTGTTCGTGATCGGGTTCGGCCAAGGCGTCGGCTGGTGGCTCGCGGGTCTCGAGGAGCCCGTGAACCTCGTCTTCTTCGCCCTGGCGACGCCCGTGCAGTTCGTCGCCGGATGGCGGTTCTACCACGGGACCTGGGACGCATTCCGGAACCGCAGCGCGAACATGGACGTCCTCATCGCGATCGGGACGACGGCGGCGTGGGCCTACAGTGCAATCGTCACCTTCCTCCCGGTCCTCGGGGTCTCGCTCGCGGACCAGGGGACGTACTACGACACGGCCGCGGTAATCATCGGGCTGATCCTCCTGGGGAAATACTTCGAGGAGCTCGCGAAGGGACGGGCGGGCGATGCCATTCGGAAGCTGATGGACCTGGCGCCACAGACTGCCCATGTGATCCGCAAAGGCACGGAGGAAGAGGTCCCGGTAGAGCTCGTCCAGGCCGACGAACTCCTCGTGGTCCGCCCCGGCGAACGGATCCCCGTCGACGGCACTGTCGTCGAGGGCTTTTCCGCGATCGACGAATCGATGATCACGGGCGAGTCGATTCCCGTCGAGAAGCGGGTCGGGGACACGGCGATCGGGGCGACGATCAACAAGTCCGGCCTCCTCAAGATCCGGGCGACCCGCGTCGGAGCCGACACCACGCTGAATCAGATCATCAAGCTCGTCGAGGACGCCCAGGTGGCGCGCGCCCCGATCCAGCGGCTCGCGGACCGCGTGGCGTCCGTGTTCGTCCCTGCGGTCGTCCTGATCGCGAGCCTCACCTTTCTCGTTTGGAAGTTCGTCTACCACGATACGATCGCGCAGTCGCTCGTCTTCTTCATCGCGGTCCTGATCATTGCCTGTCCGTGCGCGCTCGGCATCGCGACTCCGGCGGCGATCATGGTGGGCACCGGGAAGGGGGCGGAGAACGGCCTCCTGATCAAAGGGGGCGAGTACCTCGAGAAGGCGCACAAGCTGACGACGGTCGTCTTCGACAAGACCGGCACGCTGACGAAGGGCACGCCGTCCGTGACGGACGTCGTCCCTGTGGGTGCGTATCAAGCGGACGAGGTTCTTCGGATCGCGGCATCGGCTGAGTCAGGTTCGGAGCACCCGTTGGGGGCCGCGATGGTGCGTTCGGCGCGCGAGCGGAACCTTCCTCTCGATGGCCCAGAGTCGTTCGAAGCCATTCCGGGCCTCGGCATCCGAGCCAAGGTCTTCGGCCATCCGATTCTCCTTGGTAACCGCGGCCTGATGGCCATGGCGGGAGTCGGAATCGGCGGGGCCGACGCAGCGCTTTCGCGTTTCGAGGCGGACGGGAAGACCGACATGCTCCTCGCGGTCGATGGCCAGCTCGCGGGTGTGATCACGGTCGCCGACACGCTGAAGGACCATGCCGCGGAGGCGGTCCGGGCGCTGAAGGCGATGGGCATCGAGGTCCTCATGCTGACGGGAGACAACCGGCGCACCGCCGAGGCGATCGCGCGCCAGGCAGGCGTGGACCGGGTGATCGCGGAAGTCCTTCCGGGCCAAAAGGTGGAGAGGATCAAGGAGTTGCAATCGCAGGGCAAGATCGTCGCGATGGTCGGAGACGGGATTAACGACGCTCCCGCCCTCGCACAGGCCGATGTGGGGATCGCCCTCGGAAGCGGCACGGACGTCGCGATGGAGGCGGGCGGGATCGTGCTCATCAAGGACGATCTTCGGGATGTCGTCGCCGCGATCCAGCTGAGTCGTCGCACGGTGCAGAAGATCCGGCAGAACCTGTTCTGGGCCTTCTTCTACAACACAGCCCTGATTCCTCTAGCGGCGGGGATCTTGGCGACTGGCGCGATTCTTGGCCTGAGGTTCGTGCTGAACCCCATCATCGCGGGCGGCGCGATGGGCTTCAGCTCCGTCTCCGTCGTGATGAATTCGATGACCCTGCGGCGGTTCAAGCCGCGGATCTGAGCGATGCGGTCAAGGGCCGAGGAGGTGACAGAATGGAAAAGGATCCGGTGTGCGGGATGATGGTGGACCCGAAGCGGGCCGCGGGCAGCTCCGTCTTCGGAGGCAAAACGTACGTGTTCTGCTCATCCGGTTGCAAGGCGTCTTTCGACCGAAACCCTTCGAAGTACGCCAAGTGATCGTCGCGTTGGTCCTTCCGGATTCGAGTGCGGGTCCGTTGGAGGCCGAGGACCGCGTGGTACTGATCCCTGGCGAGGGCTCGGGCGATGAACGCGCCCGAATCCAGGAAGAGCTTCATCGCCTCTTCTTCCGCCCATAGAGGACCTCATCCACCTTCGAGGCGTCCGTCTTCATGCCCCCCTTGAACCCCCAGCCTGGGTCGAACAAGGGATCCCACGATAGATCGCCATTGCGTGTCGCCCACTCGCGTAGGGCTTCGCGCGCTGCTTCCTTAAGGCTCAGGCCCTTGGCTTTCGCGGTCCGCGCGACGAACTCATAGACCTCGGGTGAGACTTCGGTCTGGATCACCCGTTTCTTCATCATCGCCTCTGCATCGATCGAGCGCTACTTACCTCTTCCAATCAGATGTAGTCAACACATTTCGTATCTAGATGTGGCCCCTGTAGCCTGCACGCTCGTCTCCATTCTGACCGCGACCGGCAAAGCTTTATTTTGCGAGCCTTCGTACGTCGGCGACGTGGTCTCTGCCATCTGGGGCCGTCTCACGTGGAGCCGCGGCCTGTTCGCGGTCCTCGTGCTGAACGTCGCTTGGACCGCGTCCCTCTTCATCTGCCCCTACACGGTGGCGCCCGGATCCTTCGTTCACCAGGTAGGCGGGGCGAACCTCGTCGACCACGAGAACATCTGGGAGACGTTTCCGCTGTACGCCCGATTCGTCTACACGGTCGGAGACGCGCAGTGCCATCAGCTTTGGTATCGGTCGTTCCTGCTAAACGGGAACCAGATGCCGATTGACCAGCGGATGACCTCCATGTACCTCTTCGCGAACTTGGGCCTGCTCGCCGCGATCTTCGCGAGGCCGTCCACGTCGACGGGACAGGTCATGCTGAATGCGTTGCCCGAGTTCCTCCGCCGTCGGCTGTGGAAGTTCGGCCCCGATCGCGCGGGCGCCTTGGTCTTGGCCCTCGGCCTGATCCCGATGGCGATCGACGGCTTCACGCAGTTGTCCGGCCGATATGAGTCGACGCCCATCGCCCGCGTCCTCACCGGCGGCCTCGCGGGCTTCGTTGGCGGCCTCCTCGTCGGCGCGATGCTCGTGACGATCCGACAGTTCTCCCTCGAGATGCGGCGGATGTATGCGCACATGCAGGCCGACACCGCGTCCCTCCGATGAGCGAAGGTTTTTCAAGGGCCCCCTGTTTCCGACGGCCCAATGGCCCGCCGGAAACGCAAGGACGACGTTCCCGACTGGACCGCGCCCGAGTTCGACGAAGTCGGCTACATGCGGACGGAGATCGGGGCGGCGCGGGCCGCGGTCGCCACGATCGCCTGGGCTCTCGTCGGGGCGGCCGTCTCCTTCCTCCTGTATTCGGTCCACCCGGCCCTCGCCTTCTTCGCGGGCATCCTGGTCGGCTTCGGGCTATACTTCTTCCTGCCGATGATCGGCATCAGCATCGACGCCTTCAAGAGGCGCGACTGGACCGGCCACGGCATCACGTATTTCTTCAGCTGGCTCGCCTTCTGGATTCTCCTCCTGAATCCGCCCTTCGGCGACTTCACGAATCCGACGATCCAATCGGTCTCCGTTTCGCCATTCCACTCCGGGTACACGGGACCCCTGTCCTGCCTGCCCCTCGTGGCCGGCGCCGTGACGATCAAACTGAACCCGCCCAACACCTCGGCCTACGTGCTGTTCCGCGCCTCCGACAACGTCGGCCTGGCGAGCGTCCAGGTGGAAGTGACGCCGAACGGCCAAGCCGCGTTCGTGCTGAATGCGACGCCGCAGACCGGGTCCAGCCGATGCGCGAACCACACCACGGAGACGTATCCCGGAGGCACGTACAACGTCTCGTTCGTCTTCAACGCATCCTCGTACGTGGTGACGATCGTCGCGCGGGATCGCAGCGGTCGAGAGGCAACGGACTCGTTCCAGATGTTCCACACGTGACCGGCGACGGTCTATCGTTCCCACGGGAAGCGCCTGTCGAAGAGCCGCGTCCATGCCTCGGAGTACCCGGATCGGAGGGCGACGTTCCCGGACGCGATCCGCACGGACGTCCGGGCGGTCTTCTCGAGATCCTTGCCGAGGCCCAGCTCCCGCCATTTCGCCTTCACGAACCCGGCGGCGGTCGTCGCCTCGCGGGTCACGTCGACCGCCCATCGCTCCCCGTGGATGTACGGGCCCGCCATCGTCTTCGGGCTCCGCCTCCATTTGTCGAGGAAGTCCTTCGCGTTCTTGACCCATACCGGCGGACCTTCGTGGCGGGAGGCCCGCGGAAGCGACTCGACGTTGAGTTCGAACAGGAACACGGCTTCTTTCCCGACGACGTCGAAGCGGGAGTCGAACACCTGGAAAGCATTTCGATGGAGGAGGTCCGCGAAGGACCGATGGGCCTTCCGGAGCTGCGGGTACAGGACGTCCTCGGTCACGGTCGGGGCCGGGATGGAGATCGCGAGGAGTCCGGCGCCTCGCTTTCGCGCGAGGGCCCGCAGTTTGGGCAGCGGGAGCGGTTTCAGAGGCCGCGGGAAGAAGAACCGTTCGCTCGGCGCCTGGAGGTATGCCCGCGCGGCATGCACGAACGTCGCCATCTGCTCCACGCCGACGGCGCTCGCGACGTTCCGGTTCGGGTCCACGGGATCGACGACCACGAGGGGTTCCGTGAACGTCCGAGCGGGCGGACGATCGAGCTCGAGGACGGTCGTGGGCCGCCAGGAGAGGCTGTTCTCCAGGACCCCTCGGAAGGAGCCGTACTTCAGGACGAGCAGTTCGCACAGGTATCCGCTGAAGCCGAGGACCTTCGCCTCGGCTCCGTAGACGCCGATGCCCTCCGCCCACGCCTTCAGGAGGCGCACGTCGTTCTGTTGGCCCTGCTTCACATGGCCGAGGACGTAATCCACGTGGAGCGGGGTGCGATCGACCGCGCTCATGCGCTGCGTGGCGTCCGTGATCCGGTAGCACGGGACGACCTCGACTTCGAAGCCGCCGTACCATCCGCGCGTGTACGGATGCTCGGCGTACATCCGCACGGGCCGCTCGAGGACGTCGCCGAGGGCGAGCCCTTCTCGCTCCAGGACCTCGCGCGGCGTGTCGGCCGGGAAGGCGACGAAGATGTCGATCTCGGTGCCCGTGAGATGGACCCCCTTCGCGACGGAGCCGACGAGCAACGGTTTCGCTCGCAATCCCTTCGCGGCGATCTTCCCCTCGAGGGTCTTCATCACGTCGCGGACCACGCCTTGGATGCGTCGGTCCTCCTCCGCCGAGGGCAGAATCTTCCGAAGGATCTGCTCCTCGAAGGGCGGCATCGTCGCCCGAATCCGCTGGGCATATTTAGAATCCCGCCTGATGGCCCGTTGCCGTCCATCGGAGCGGGCTATCGGATGAGGCCCTTCATCTGGGCGGCGGCCACGATACCGTCGATCAGGAATTGCACCGCGATCGCGGCGAGCAGGAGGCCCATCACGCGACCGAGGGCCCGGGTCCCGGTCCGCCCGATCTTGCGGAAGATTCGTTCCGCGTTGTGGAGGAGGATGAAGGCCGACAGGACGGCGACGAGGATGCCCGCGAAGACGAACAGCTTGTCCGTCGGGTCTGAGACGGGAGCGGTCATGTAGATCATGACGGTCGTGATGGCGCCGGGTCCCGCGAGCAAGGGAATGCCGAGCGGCACGACGGAGACCTCCTCCCGCTGCAGCGTCTCCTCCCGCTCCTGCGGCGTCAGGCGGGAACGGGACCGCTCCCCATTCAGCATCTCGAGGGCGACGCCGAACAGGAGGGCGCCGCCCGCGATCTTGAAGGCCGGGATCGTGAAGCCGAACCCCGCGAAGATCCATTGGCCGAAGACCGCGAACACGCCGAGGGTAATCGTCGCCGTGAGGCAGGCCTTCGAGACGATGTCCTGTTTCTGCGCGGCGCTCAGGTCCTCCGTGAGGACGGAAAAGAAGGGGACCACGCCGAGCGGGTCCACGATCGCGAAGATGGAGGCCATGGCGGTGGCGCCGAACGCCAGGTCCGCCATGGTCTTCCTGAGTCGGACGATCTAGTGCTTGCGCATCAACTTCATCCAACCGCCACTCTCGTACACGGCGAGGTTGCGGTTGTTCGCGGTTTGCACGAATTCGTCCCAGGTGATGACTTGGAGCTTGTCGCTGTCGCCTTTCGTGAAGCGCAGCGTGCTCGTACCTCTCACCTTGCCCGGCTGAAGCCCCTTCACGGAGGCGATCTGCCGTGCGTACTCGAACGAGATTTCCTTCAGTGCAGGCATGTTTCCATCCCTTGTTCGCACGCCACCCATCGGAGGCGTGCTGACGACTGTACGACATGGTCGCTTATAAGTGTCTTTCGTTTGTCTGACGTACTTTGACAATCCATCCATCCGAATCCCCCGATGGCCACGCACCACCGAACCTGGGTCCGGAGCCCGTGGACGGCCCCCTCGAGGCTCGTATGTTCTCAGGCATGATTCCCTCGGCCCACGACTTATATAATCAGGGAGACACCCAAGGGATGTTGTGCCCCCGGAAGGCGGTGATCGAGCATGGTCAGTGAGAAGACTTCCCCATTCCTCGTCGACGCGGTGAAGGCATCCGCATCGAGGTTCAAGGAGACGAAGAACGCGCTCGAAGCGCGGCAGAAGGAACTCGACGCGCGGCAAGCGGAACTCGAGTCCCTGCGGGTCGAGATGGATCGCCAGGCCGAGCGCCTGCGAGCCGAGCGGGAGGAATTCCAGAAGGAGAAGGAACAGGTCAACGCCGGCCGCAGCTCGATCGACCACGACCTCGCCTCGGTCCGGATGGACCGGGAACGGGTCGGGACCGAGGAGAAGCGCGTGCAGGATTGGGCGCGAACCCTGAACGAACGGGAGAAGGCGATCAAGGAGAACGAGGATCGGGTGAAGCGGCTCGACCTCGAACTGTCCAGTCACTTGAAGGACTCCGAGGGGAAGATCCAGTCCCTCATGGAGCGGGAGGAGCTGTCCGCCCAGCGGGAGCGGGCCCTCGCCGACACGATCGAACGGCTCGTCGGGATGGAGCGCGGCGTCGCGGACCGGGACAAGAAGCTCGCGAAGCGGGAAGAGGAGCTGATCAAGCTGCAGAACGAACGGCTCCATGCGCTCGAGGGCCGGGAGCGGGAGATGCTGAAGATCAGCGAGGAGATGTACGCCCGCCAGAAGGAGTCCGCCGCCCAACACGAATCCTTCGTCGAATTGCAGGAGACCTTCCGCCAGGAATTAATCCGGCTCGCTTCCGAGCGGGAACGGCTCGCCGGGAAGGAGAAGAGCCTCGTCGAGGCCGAGAAATACCTGGCCGCCGCCCTCGAAGCGAGCGGCATGGAGATCGACACGCCGCCGGAGATCGAGGTGAAGGCCCCGCCCCCGCCGCCGACGACCGAGCCGCGGGCCCCGAAGCCTCCGATTGCCGCGCTGACGCCTCCGAACCGTGCCGCGGAATCCTTCCGCGACGAGATCTTCGAGGAGGAGCACAACGAGTCCCGCCCGAAGGTGTCCCGAGCGGACGCCTTGGAGCGGATGACCCGCGCCCTCGAGACCGCGAAGAAGGCCCGCGACTTGGGGCGGAACGTGAGCGAGATCCGGAAGGTGCTGAAGCAGGCGCGCGCCGCCTTCGAGAGCGGCGACTACGACACGGCTTCGAGGCTCGCCGAGGAGATCCTCAGGGAGCTCGAGGCGATTCCCCTGACTCGCTAGACCCTTCAGGCGACCCGCCGTTCGCCATCGCGTGGATCGGCATCGCGTACACCGGGACCCCGGGCACCCGCGGCTCGTGCATCTGAGCGGGGATCTCCCCCCAAGGGTCGGGATCGGAGACGGGACCCTTGACGAACGTCCAGACGACCGAATCCCAGGACGAACGCACCGAGCGTCGCGAGCCAGTTCAGGGTCCAGAGGAACTGCAGGTCGTAGAACTGGCTGTAATCGTAGATGCGACGAGGCATCCCCTCCAGGCCGAGGAAGTGCATCGTGAAGAACACGGCGTTGAAGCCGATCATCGTGAAGCCGAAGTGCCACCGGGCCAGGCGTTCGCTGTACATCCGTTTCGACATCCGCGGGAACCAGAAGTAGAAGCCCGCGAAGACGCCGAGGATCGTCCCGCCGAAGAGGACGTAGTGCAGATGGGCGACGACCCAGTACGTGTCCTGGAGGGGATAGTCGAGCGGGATCGGCGCCTGGAAGACGCCGTTGATGCCGCCGATCACGAACATCGTGACGAAGCCGATCGCGAAGAGCATGGGCGCCTTCAGCTCGATCGCGCCGCCCCACATGGTCGCGATCCAGTTGAAGATCTTGATCCCGCTCGGCACCGCGATCGCGAGGGTGATGATCATGAACGGGAGGCGGGCGGAGATCGACAGCCCCGTCGTGAACATGTGGTGCACCCACACGCCGAAGGAGAGGAAGCCGATCGCGACCGTGGACAGGGCGATCGCCTTGTACCCGAAGATCGGCTTGTGCGACATCCGCGGGATGACTTCCGAGATGATCCCCATCGCCGGGAGGATCATGATGTACACGGCCGGGTGGGAGTAGAACCAGAACAGGTGCTGCCACATGATCGGGTCGCCGCCGACGAGGGGCGAGAGGAACGCGGTCATGCCGTGCCGATCGAGCAGGAGGATGAACAGGCCTCCCGCGAGGACCGGCGTCGCGAGTAGGACGAGGCCCTGCGTGACCATGATAGACCAGACGAACAGGGAGAGGTTGTTGAACGTGATTCCCGGCGCACGGTGCCGGAAGATCGTGACGAGGAAGTTGATCGCGCCCGCGGTAGACGAGATGCCGAGCAACTGCAGTCCGACGATCCACATGTCCACGCCGAAGCTCTTGTCGTACACGCTCAGAGGCGTGTACCCGGTCCACCCGATGTTCGCGGCGCCAAGCCACATGATCACCCCGGCGGTCGGGATGAGCCAGAAGCTGAGCGCGTTGATCCGAGGAAAGGCCATGTCCTTCGCGCCGATGAGCGGCGGGACCATGAGGTTCCCGAAACCCGCGAGGATCGGGATCGCGACGAGGAAGATCATCGTCGTCCCGTGCATCGTGAACAGTTCCATGTAGGTCGACGCGTCGACGATCGTCCGGCCGGGGTACGCGAGTTCCGTCCGCATCAGCAGGGCGAGC
>Ga0209686_1001907_pt1 | contig 10023 bp, 9 predicted proteins | sample GraSoiAngelo_126_FD_185883 | JGI IMG/M metagenome (GOLD analysis project Ga0209686, IMG submission 185883) | Grasslands soil microbial communities from the Angelo Coastal Reserve, California, USA - 14_0927_09_20cm (SPAdes) (version 2) | ecosystem: Environmental > Terrestrial > Soil > Grasslands ...
CGAGTCGGCGTCCACCACGCCCGCTTCGGGCTCGGCGTCGCACTGGATCTCGATCGAGGCCGGCAGGAGACGTCGCAGCGTGTGCAGCTCCTCGCGTATCCACTCGGGAGCGCTGAGCGGCCGCAGGTCGAGCGTCTCGTGGCGACTGAACCCCAGCAGCCGGTGCACCAGCTCGGCGCCGCGCCGGGCGGCGTCGGTCAGCTCCTCCAGGTCGCGCCGCAGCTCGGCGGTTCCGTCGGGCAGCGCCTTGGCCATCAGGTTGCCCTGGGCCAGGATCACCGTGAGCAGGTTGTTGAAGTCGTGGGCGATCCCGGACGTGAGCCGGCCGATCGTTTCCATCTTCTGCGCCTGGTGCAGGGCGCGCTCCAGCGCCCGCTGCTCGGTGACGTCCTCGGCGATCATCTCGAAACCCTTGATATCGCCCCGCTCGCTCCGTACCACCCGGCCCGAGAGCCGCACGGTGATGTGGTGGCCGTCCCGGCGCTTCCACTGGACCTGGACCCCGGTGACGCGCTCGAGCGGGCGCGCCTGCGCGATGGCGCGGGCCCGCTCGGCGGGATCGACGTACACGTCGCGATCGAGCTGGAGCGCGAGCACCTGCGCTTCGGTCTCGTAGCCCAGCATGGCGACGAGGGCGGGATTGACCTTGAGGAAGCGGCCTTCCAGGCTGGAGCGATAGATGCCGTAGGTGGCCTGCTCCACGATGGCGCGGTAGTCGGCGCCGGAGCGGCGCAGCGCGCGCTCGGCGTGCCGGCGCGGCGTGTCTTCCACCACGATGGCGCCGATGCCGTCGGCGTGCCCCGGCTCGGCCGCGAGGGGAAAGTAGGACGCGCGCCAGTAGCGCGTGATGCCCGGCTGAGCCGGCGTCTCGCCCGAGAGCTCGATGTTCAGCGCGGCCTCGCCCGTCTCGAGGATGCGCGCGAGCAGCGGCTCGAGCGTGGGCGCGATGGCGGGCAGCACGTCGCGTACCGCTTTGCCCACGTGCTCCGCCACCGAGCGGCCGTTCATCAGCGCGAGGGTCTCGTTGAGCTGCACGTAGCGCAGCTCGCGATCGAGGATCGCGAGGCCTGCGGGGGCGGCGGTGAAAAAGGAATCGAGGTGGTGGTTACTTGAGATCGATCCTCCCCAGTTTCTGGACCCCCGAGAGCGCCAGCCACAGGCGCGCCCGTGTCGAGTCCACCGCCATGTTGCGCACCACCGAGCCCGACGTGGGGATCTTCACCGTCTCGGCGCGCTCGGTCGCGGGATCGAAAGCGACGATCTGGTCTGCGCCCGACTCGTCGTACCAGATGCGCCCGTCGGTGCCGACCGCGATGCCGTACGGCTGGCTGCCGTCGCCCCCCGGGGAGGCGAAGTCGCGTACCTGGCCGGTCGCGGGATCGAGCCGGCCCAGCTTGCCGCGCGCGTAGTCCGAGTACCACACAACGCCCTTGGAATCGACGATCAGGCGGCGCGGCCGCGCGCCCGACGCCGGGAGCGGGAAGATCTTCAGGGCGCCGTCTGCGGGATTGATGCGGCCGATCTGATTGGTTCCGAACAGCGCCATCCAGATCATGCCGTCGGGGGCGGCGACGAGGCCGTAGGGCCGGGCGCCGCGCGTCGGCACGGGATAGAGCTTGGCGGTGCCCGACGCCGGATCGAGCTCGCCGTAGAGATTGCCGCCCTGCACCGTGAACCAGACTTTGCCCCGATGATAGAGCGGCGTGTGCGGATCGCGCGCCTCGGCGGGCAGCGGGAATTCCTTGATAGCCCCCGTCGCGGGATCGAGCCGGCCCAGCCGGGCGGTGAAATTGCCCGTGTACCACACGCCGCCGTCGGGCGCGACCACGATGCCGTGCGGACCCGACGCCCGCGTCGGCGTCGCGTAGTCGGTGACCTTGCCGGTCGCCGGATCGAGCCGGCCGATGTAGCTGTTGGCCTGGTCGGTGTACCACACAATCCCGTCCGCGCCGACGGCGGGGTCGTGCGGAAACGCCTTGGGGCGCGGCAGCGGATACTCGACGACGGCGGGTGGGGGAACGAAGGACAGAGTCAGCGCAGCACTGACGTACAACAGGAACGAGCGGGTCATCGGTGGTCTCGCGAGTGTGTATCAGGAAGTGTGAAGATGATGCGGCGTCGCGGGGGACGCCGCAAGCGGCGTCGTGTGGCGGCGCGGCCCGTTCGTCGTTCCCCCTCTCCGCATGGCGGAGAGGGGGACAGGGGGTGAGGACCCAACGGGGGAGGATACAAGGGGTGAGGACTGTGACTGTCGCATCCGCGCCACATCGCAGTGCTGCCCTAGCGACACATCTCCAGACTTGTGCTGCGGCCACGCTATGCGCACTCTGGTATTGAGTATGCGATGCGCACCTGTATGACCAGCGACGGACTCTCCGGCAGCTCCACCGCGGGCGATCCCTCAGGCGCGGCAGGCGCGGCAGGCGCGGCGAGCGGGCTCGCCCGCTTCCCGCGCCAACCCCTCCCCACCCCGCAGGCGGTGCTGTGGCGACCGGCGGTGCAGGAGCTGGCGCGCCCCGACGACGATCCCAGCCTGATCTTCATCGCACAACACGCAATCGCCGCCGTAGAAGACCACCTGGTGTCGGCGCCGCACGAGGCGCTGCTCGGCTTCCTGGTCGGACGCGTGTTCGAGACACCGGAAACGGCGCTGCCGTACGTCATCGTGCACGGCGCGGTGCGCGTGCCCCAGATGATCGTGAACGGCGCGAGCGAGCGGGTGGTGGCGCAGGCGCTCGCGGCGGCGCAGCGGATGCTGCCCCCCGAAGACGGGGTGGTGGTCGGCTGGTACCGGAGCGACCCGACGGGCGTGCTCCGAATCTCCGCCGACGATCACCAGGCGCACGTGCGCCACTTCCCGCGCTCCTGGCAGTTTGCCCTGCTCGTGACCATCCGCCCGAGCGGCGCGCGGGGCGGCTGCTTCCGGCCGGCCGGGGAGGCCGGCTCGCCCGCGCCCTACCTGCCGTTCTACGAGCTGCTCGACGCCGACAGTTTCCGCGACGGGTGGAAACAGCCGCGCGTCAGCTGGAGCAACTACTGGTCGCCCGATCCCGCCGTGTGGCGGGTGCGCGCCGAGCCGGCGCGCCCGCCGCGGGTGACGCCCTCGGGGCGGCCGTCCGGCGCGAGCCGCTTCATCCCGATCGTCGAGCCCGACGACGACTACGAGGCTCCCGCCTGGCGCGTCCCGCGCAGCCGGGGGAGTGCGTGGGGCACGTGGCGCTGGTGGCTGCTCGCGGCCGCGGCGGTGGTGGGCTCCGTGGCGCTGGGTGTGCGCCTGGGGCTCGGACCACCGGCGCGGCCCGAGTCGCCCCTGCCCGAGCCCGCCGCCGTCGCGCCTGAGGCGACCGCCGGGCAAGCCGTGCAGCAGGCCATCACCGGGTACCGGCAGCAGGCGAGCCTGTTCGCGAGCCGTCAGGGGGCGTGCGCCGACCTGGCACGCGCGCTCACCGACGTGGACGAGGCCTGGCTGCGCTACACGCTGGCGTCGCCCCCCGCGGCGGCGGGAGACAGCACGACGCCGGCCACGGCCCAGTCGGGTCTGGCTGCGGACGTCGACCAGGTAGAGGCCGACTTCGAGCGCTCGGGCTGCCCGCGGCCGTGAGCCCCGTGCTGCTCGTGGCGCTGGGGCTCGTCTACCAGCAGGGGGCGCAGCCGCTGCGCAAAGCCGAGCTGGTGCGGCTGCTCGCCACCAAGGCGCGCTCCAAGACGGAGGTGGCGGCGCTGGTGCGCCGCAGCTGCGTCACGTTTCAGCCGTCGGAGCGCGATCGGGCGGATTTGCGCGCCGCGGGCGCCGACGACGCGGTGCTCGCAGCGATCGACCAGTGCCTGCGCGCGCACGCCGCCGCGCGTCCCAGCGCTCCTCCCACTGCCGCTCCTCCTGCTGCCGCCGCTCCTGCTCCAGCCGCCGCTCCTCCTCCCGCGCGCGCTCCCACCCAGCCACTGGTCGCGCCGTTGCGTGTGGTGGTCAGCCAGCAGATCGCGGCGCCGGCGGGCGGCGCGGCCGACGTCGCGGTGCAGCTGTACCGCGGCACCGACCCGCAGCCCGGCGTCGAGCTGTTGCTGCGGGGCGCCAGCGTCATCCCCGGGGGCGCCACGCAGGACCCCGTGGCCATCACCGACTGGCGCGGCATCGCGACGTTCCGCGTGCTCGCGGGCACGGCGCCGGGAACGTACCGGCTCACGGTGGCGATGCCCAACGGCCCGCCGCTCGGGCCCACGACCCGGATCGACTTCATCACCACCCCCATCTTCGTGCCGCCGCCTCCGCCCAAGCCCGTCGTGTCGGAGGGGCTCACCCGGTTCACGCAAGGAACGGAGCTGCACGGCACCGCCGGCGCAGCGCTCGCGGTGCCACTGGTGCTCGAAGTGCGCGACACCACGGGCGCGCCGTTCGTGGGGGAGCTGGTCACGTTCACCGCGACCGGCGGCGCGGTGGATCCCGGGGTGGCGACGACGGACCGGTCCGGGACGCTGCGGGTGCGCGTGACGCTGGGCGAGCGCGCCGGCCCGGTGGTCGTCACCGCCAAGGTGGGGCCGCTCTCGCGCACGGCGACGGTGTACGCCGATCCCGGGCTGGCGCGCGAGCTGGTGCTGGAGCGCGGCAGCGCGCCGCTCGTCGGGCAGCTGTCGCTGGCCTCGCGCGACACGGTCGTGGTGCGCGTGTCGGCGCGCGACGCCCACGGCAACCGCACCGCGCTCGAGGAGTTCGCGGCCACGACCACCGGCCGCGCCATCGAGCTGCGATCCACGGTGATGGCCGACTCCGCCGCGGTCGTGACGCTCGCTCCCCGCCGCAGCGGCACCGGTGAGCTGGAGCTGTCGGGCTCGGGGGTGCGGACGCGGGTGAGCGTGACCGTGGCGTTGATCGGGGTGCAGGGGGGCGCGTGGGCGATCGGCGCGCGCTCGGCCTGGCTGGGCTCGAACGATCCCTGGATCGCGCTGCCCAATCTCACGGGCATGTCGGGCGCGGACTGGAGCGTGTTCGGGCGGCGCACGCTGGTGGGGGGCTTGTCACTCGCGCTCGGCGGCGCGGGGGGCTCGCTCAGCGCCGAGCGGACGACGGGGAACGTGTCGCTGACCCTGGTCGAAGGCTATGGGCGCGCCGAGCTGGCCCTGGCGCCGCGCGGCGCGGTGAGCCCGGTGCTGGCGCTGGGCGGCGGCGTGTATCGCCTCAAGAGCGCGGACGGCGGACAGACGGTCTTTCACACGAGCACGTTCTGGTCGGGCGGCGGCGGCCTGGACGTCGCGGTCTCGCCCAGCGTGACGTTGGAGCTGCGCGTCGAGCGTCACTGGATGTGGGATACCGATCTGGGGCACGTGGCGACGCTGTGGCCGCTCGCGGCGGGGGTCAGGGCGGGCCTGTAGAGGTCACTCCGCGGCCGCGTTCGCCAGTGATTCGACGACCGCAATGTTGGCCAGCAGCGAATCCGGCAGACCGTGGCGCCGTTGCAGGTAGGCGGGACTGTTGTAGCCGAGCCAGACCTTCCCCTCCGCGTCTTCCCACACCAGGATCTTCAACGGCAGGTCGATGGCGACGCTCGGCGCGGCGAGCATGAGCGGCGTGCCGGCCTTCGGGTTCCCGAAGATGAGGAGCCTGGTGGGTCGCATCCGCATGCCGACCTTCGCCGCTTCCCCGCTATGGTCCACCACGGCGAACAGCGTCACCCCCTTGGCGCGCAGCAGCGTCTCGAGCCGCTCCACCGTTTGATCGACGGAATGGCGGCTCTGCCTGGTGACGATGCCGCGGTCCTGGTCCGGTGCCATGGTCTGGACGGTCTTCCGCCCCAACGGGAGCGCGATACCACCGCGGCGCCGAGTGCGGCGACGCCGAGCAGTGCGCTCAGTGACTGATCGCTAAGAGCCATGCGGCGACCACGGGTCCGGGCGGGGTCCGGCTCCCGGGCGCCGGCGGCGGCGACCCGGGCGGCGGGGGCCCGTACTCGGGCTGGAACAGGTACGCCACGTGCCGCACGGGGTCCACCGTGATGGTCTTGGCACCCCGCATCGTGGCGACGGTGGCGAGCACGCTGTAGTGATCGGGGGAGTCTTCGTGCACCACGGTAACGTTGCTGTCGCGCCCGGCGGGAATGTAGATCAGCCGCTGCGACGCGTCCCACCCCAGGGCATCGACGCCGTCACCGTTCGCGATCGTGGTCACCACCTTGCCGGAGGCGGGATCCACCACGACCGACCTCTTGCCGCACCCGGAGAAGATGCGGTCCGTGGCGCGATCGTACGCGATGCCGGTCGGGCCTTCGCAGGGCGCGAGCGGCCACGACGCGAGCACCGCCAGCTTCTTGTCGTCGATCACCTGAATGGTGTTCTTGCTCTCGTTGTTCACGAAGATCCTGCCCTTGCCATCGCTCGCCGCCCCTTCGGGGGCGTTGTCCTCGAGCTCGACCGTGCCGACGAGGTCGCCACTCTTGGGGTCGAGCGCCACGACGGTCCCGATGGGACGACTGTGATTGGTGAGGATGATGCGATCGGAGAAGTCGTCGTACATGATGCCGTCAAGGCCGCCCGTGCGCACCGGGATCCGTTTGATCACGGCGAGGCTCGCGAGGTCGAACATCGTGACCGTCGAGTCGCCGCCGTTGGTAATGAAACCGTGATGGGACGCGGGGACCAGCGCGATGCCGTGGGTGCGCGGCGTGTCAGGAATGTCGCCCAGCACCTTCCCGCTCGCGCCATCGACCACCATGACGTGCGTGCCCCGCGAGATGAACACGCGGCCGGTGCCGGGTTCGGCGGTCAGGTAATCCGTGCCGCCGTCGCCGCCAATGTTGAACCTGGCGACCTTGAACGTCTGCGCCCGCCCGACATGTGGCTCGGCGAGAACGGCGGCGAGGAGCAGGGCCGGTGCGACAACGCAGCGCGGGGTCATGGAGCAGCCTCGGTGGAAGGTCACTGGTGGGAATGTATACGCGTAACACCGGCGTGTCGTTCTCCACATTCTCGTACACATCTCACCCACACGTTCCCCACACGCTGTGCAAACACGAGTGGGCCGCGAGCGCGTGAGGTAACGCACCACGCGCCGGCGCCGGCCACTACATCCTACACATGGGCGACGACGGCTGGCTCCGTGATCGAACAGCAGTGGGCTCGAGTGAAGGGCGCCGCGACCGTGGGGTTGCGGCGCGGCGCGTGGTATCGCGTGGTCGGGCTCACGTCACGCGAGGCAGTGATCGCCGTCGAGCAGCAGCAGGTGCGCCTGCCGCGCCGCGCGCTCGAGTTCGCCTCGGTCCCGCCGCACACCTGGACGCTGGTCCCCACGCCCCCCACGGCGCGCGGCATGGCGGTGCGCGCGGGCGAGCTGTACGCCGTGTGCCCCGGGTGCCGCACACGCGCGCCGCTCTCGGGCAGCCCGCAGAGCCTGCGCTGCCAGCGCTGCGCGGGCACCTACAAGGTCGGGTGGGAGGAGTGGTTCATCCGGGGAAGGCGGTAGGGGTCGGGGGGGAGGTAAGGCTCGAGATCCCGGCCCCGAAGAGCCCTACACCAGCAGGCTCCGCATCGGATGGAGCGTCCGGCGGAAGGGGTCGAAACACCAGCCCAAGGATCTCCAGCGTGACAACGCCGAGCAGGGGTTCCGCGTCGCCCGGTTGGCCCAGCACCACCGGCGTGTGACCCTCCCCCTGGGACAGCGAGAGATGGCACTCCGATACCGCCCGGTGCACGGTCGTGCCGTCGGCCAGCACGAACTCCACCTTCCGTTTGGGCGCGAGGGCGATGGCGTGCCACGCCTGCTCCGGGAGGAGCGAATAGGTGGCTCCGCTGTCGATCAGGAAGCGCACGGTGGCTTCCACCCCGGTAGGGCCGCGAACAATGCCCTGGACGTAGCTGATGCCCACACTCCTGAAGCTGGATGACGATCCTCAAACTGCGGATCAGAACATTGCGCGCAGGCGCGAGGATACGCCAGGCGTGACAACTATCACACTGCACCGTTGCGCCCACGCCCGTGGACTCGACGCCGCACGGAACCGATGCGCCGTCTTCAGGTAGCCCGACAGGAGTCCGTACCTTGGAGAGTACCCATGTCACAGAGCACTCAACTCGACGGCGACCGACGCTGGTCGCGTCCCGTCTTGCAATTCCTGCTCCTGATAGCGCTGTTGTGCGCCGCCGTCTCGAGCGCGGCGCAGGTCGACGAGGTGGCCGCGGGCGCGGGCGGGAACGCGGTGCTGCGGGGTCCGTGGGTGACGTCGGGATGGCGCAAGCCCGTGCCGCGGCTCGCGCTGTTCCTGTTGGGGTCGCTGGTCTACGAGCGGTTCGTAGACCACTCGGGCTGGAACTGGAGCGATTTCAACCAACGGCTCGCGAGCTATCTCCTGGCCGAGGCGGCGGTGACCGGTGCCCGCCGGTTCGAGCGGAAGCGCGTCAGCGCGCCGCCGACCGGGCTGGCGCTCATCCGCGATCCGTGGTGCCTGGGAGGAGCAGGCCGCGGGACGCTCGCGCGGATCGTCCCGCAACCGATCGCCGCCGACAGCGTGTGCGGGGTACCGTTGCGGCGGTAGGCAGCACCCCCCGAAGGACCTGCTGCTCCTCGTCCCGTTCATCGAAGGCAGGTCCTTCGCATCTCAGGTCCTTCGCATCTGCGGGAAAGCAGGTCCTTCGCGCCTGCGGCGCTCAGGATGACACGGCCCGCGCGCCTCACTAGAGAGAGAAACCACCCTCCCTTCCCTTTTTCCCGGAGCCGCGCGGCGTTGTCATCCTGAGCGAGCGCGCGCACGCGCGCGAGCGAAGGACCTGCTGCTCCTCGTCCCGTTCATCGAAGGCGGGTCCTTCGCATCTCAGGTCCTTCGCATCTGCGGGAAAGCAGGTCCTTCGCGCCTGCGGCGCTCAGGATGACACGGCCCGCGCGCCTGGAAGGAAATAATAAATAAATAAGAGAAGAGCCACCCTCCGATGCATGATTGGGGGCCAGGGCGCCGAAAAAGGATGCTGGTCGCGAGGCCTGGACGCGCGAATCTGGTAGGTCATGCGTGCCTACTGCGTATACATCATGGCCAGTCGCTCGAGAGTGATATACGTGGGAGTCACGAACGACGGGTGGATGAGCACAAGCGCGGCCTCATCCCCGGCTTCACGACCAAGTACCACGTCACTCGGCTGGTCCACTTTGAGCAGTTCGCGAACGTTCGTGACGCCATTGCGCGGGAAAAAGAGATCAAAGGCTGGGGTCGTGCCCGCAAGATCCGCCTGATTGAAGAGCGCAACCCCGTCTGGGAGGACTTGGCGCGTCTCTGGCGCAGAGAGCCACAGCGCTCGTCATGACTCCAATCTGTTTTCTCTCTTTCTCAAGGCGCCGCGCGGCGTTGTCATCCTGAGCGAGCGCGCGCACGCGCGCGAGCGAAGGACCTGCTGTCGCACAGAGTGCGACGGGGGTGAGTGCGGTGGGAGCCGGGATCAGCGGGGTGAGGACCCCGCCCACGGCGGGCCCGACAGCGGCGGCTTGGGCAGATCCCCGTTCGGCCCCTTGACCGTGACGTCCTCGAACAAGAGCGACGGCACGACGTACGACGCCGCGTAGCCCAGGCCCGCGCTCGCCATCTGGAAGCTCATGCCCCCGCCCCCGGTGAGGCCCGCGAACATGCCGCCCGGACTGCGGAACGGGCTGGTGTACACCGTGCGGGATCGCGACGCCGCTACGATGTCCTTGAAGCTCGCGGCCGTGACGCCGGAGACGGCGGCGTTGCGGATCGGCTCCTCGTGCCCGTCGGGAAACAGCTTCACGGCCAGCGCCGCTCGCAGCGCCGGGGCGTCGGATTCGTCGTCTCCCATGGCCGCCATGAACTCCATCGGGTCGGACATCGCCAGGCTCGCCGAGTTGGCGATGCGGCGCACGATCACGGCGTAGGGACGCCCCCGCGCCGCGGCGCGCTTCAGCAGCTCGGCCCGGAGCGCCTGGTCGGTAACGCCCGAGTCGGCGCTCACCACGAGATTGCTCACCACCGCGGCCGCGCCCCAGCGGTTGCCGCTCGAGTGGAGAATGCCGCGCGCCGGCACCCGCGTCGAGAGCAG
>Ga0209686_1001908_pt1 | contig 10020 bp, 7 predicted proteins | sample GraSoiAngelo_126_FD_185883 | JGI IMG/M metagenome (GOLD analysis project Ga0209686, IMG submission 185883) | Grasslands soil microbial communities from the Angelo Coastal Reserve, California, USA - 14_0927_09_20cm (SPAdes) (version 2) | ecosystem: Environmental > Terrestrial > Soil > Grasslands ...
GGCTGAAGGCTCTCACGCGCCCGCGCTCGCCGGTCCGGCTTCGCCGGACTGCACTCCGTCGGCTCGCGCCGGCCGCAGGCGCGCAATGCGCGTGGGGCCCCACTTTTTTATGGCGTCGGGGCCCCACCCACGACGCCTGCGCTCCGCCCTTCGGGCTCCGCGGCGGCTGGGGGCTCTCACGCGCTCGCGCTCGCCGCTGCTACGCCTATCCGCTCCAGCCGAAGGCTGTCTCGCCGAAGCGCCTTGCGCGAAGGCGGACGTCGGCTCGCGCCGGCCGCAGGCGCTGCTGCTTATCGACGATCGGCAATCGTCCTCCGACCTCCGTCTTCAACAACCGTCAATAGAACAGGATGTTCAGCACTGTGAGCGACACGATGATTACCGCCGCGAGCGACGCCGGCCGCAGATACCACGCCATCGGCTCTTCTTCCGGTTTCTCGGTCAACGAGTGCACGAGACCGACGAGCTCCGCGTCGGGCCGCGGACGCGTCATGAGCGAGACGACGATCGTCAGGACGAAGCACACCGTGAACGCGAAGATCGCGGTGTAGAAGTTCTGCGCCATCTCGCTCGGATAGACGTGCAGCAGCGCGAACCAGCCGCCTTTCACGCCGGCCGCGGCGCCGGCGGGCAGCGTCAGCCCGTGGTGGATGGCCGCGGCGGACGTCCCCGCCAGCAGCCCGGTGAACGCCCCGTGTCCCGTCGTCCGCTTCCAGAACATGCCGAGCAGGAACGTGCCGAGAAGCGGCGCGTTCACGAACGCAAAGACGAGCTGCAGCACGTCCATGATGTTGTTGAATTGTGCCGCGACATATGCGGTCGCCACCGACGCCGCGATGCCGAAGAACGTCGCGAGGCGACCCACCATCAGGTAATGCGCGTCGGTGGCGGTCTTCCTGATGTAGGCCTGGTAGATGTCGTACGTCCACACGGTGTTGAATGCCGTGACGTTGCCCGCCATGCCGGACATGAAGCTCGCCATCAACGCGGTGAGCCCAAGGCCCAGCATCCCCGCCGGAAAATAACGGAGCAGCAGCACGGGGATGACGAGGTCGTAGTCGCGCACCGGACGCCCCTCGCTGTCGCGGACGATCTGGTTCGATGCCTCATCGACTTTGTACGGGATCAACCCGGCGTCGCCGCCGTTAATGACGGGCGTTTTGTCCCCTAGGGACTGGATGATAGCCGCCACCGGCGCATCGGCTGAGGGATGCACCGACAGGGCAATCAGCCCCGGCATGACGACGAGGAACGGAAAGATCATCTTCGGAAACGCGCCGATGAGCGGCACGCGCCGCGCCGCCGTCATCGAGTGCGCCGCCATCGCGCGCTGGACGACGAGAAAGTCGGTGCACCAGTAGCCGAACGACAGCACGAAGCCAAGTCCCATCGCGAGTCCGAACGCATCGACGCCCATGGCATTGGTCGACGCCGATCCAAAACCCCGCCACAGGTGCGTCAGATCCGGCGGCAGCGTCTGCCGGATGCCGCTCCATCCGCCGGCGTTGCGCAGGCCGAGGTACACGAGCGGAACGAAGCCGGCCACGATCAGGAAAAACTGCAGGACCTCGTTGTAGATCGCGCTCGAGAGGCCGCCCAGCAGGATGTAGATGAGCACGATGATCGCGGAGGCGACGATGCAGACGTGGAAGATCCACGAGGGGTCCAGGCCGAGCGCGGCGAACGGCGCATCGAGCACGTGGAGCAGCTGCAGCAGCTTTGCCATCGCGTACATCGAGATCCCGGAGGAGAAGACCGTCATCGACGCGAACGACATCGCATTGAACGCGCGCGTCTTTTCATCGAAGCGGAGGCGCAGGTATTCCGGGACCGAGCGTGCGCGCGACCCGTAATAGAACGGCATCATGAATATGCCGAGGAACACCATCGCGGGGATCGCGCCGACCCAGTAGAAGTGGCTGGTCGCGATCCCGTACTTGGCGCCCGATGCCCCCATGCCGATGATTTCCTGCGCGCCGAGGTTGGCAGACAGGAACGCGAGGCCGCACACCCACGCAGGCAGCGCGCGGCCGGCCTGGAAGAAATCGGTGCTCGTCCGCGTGTAGCGCTTCAGCGCCACGCCGACGCCGATGACGAATGCGAAGTAGACGAAGATGAGGGTCCAGTCGAGTGCCGACAGCGTCATGAGTCCGCCTCTGCTGGTGTGAATCGCGCTACGAACCCGCCGCCCTCGCGGAGCTCGACGGTCAACGGCTCATGTGCGCGCCGGTCGCCGCGCTCTACTCGAACGGCCGCCGGGTTGTCCGGATCATCTCGCACTATCAAGGTGGTGTGACGTCCAGTCCCCAGAAAAGTTGGCGCGATCGAGAGCGCGCGGGCGCCGGCCCCGCTCACAACCGCGACGAACCGGTCCCTTCCATGCCGGCGCGCCATCGCGGCGAGCTCGCCGATATCGCTCCCCGGCAGCACGACCGTCTCGTCCCAGACGCTCGGAGTGCTCTTGATCATGTCAACCGCGGGGTTGTCGAGCAGGCTCCGCGGAATGCCCACCATACACCAGCAGCGGGGAGGTGAAGATCACGGCGGTCGCCATTTGATGCGCCCATGACGCTTCCTTGCGCCGATCGCCAAACACGACCGGCGTGAAGTCCGCCGGACCCGCGAGGTAGCGCGTGAACGGCACCGTGGCATCATGCGGCCCCCGCGGGCCGGGATTCCGGTGCTCGAACCCATAGACGCCTTCTCTCGTCAGCTCGTTGGGCCACGTGCGATCGCCGCCCGTCGGCTTGTTCGCGCCGTGAAAATCGCAGCGTTGAGGCCGCGTCGACCCACACGTCCATCGATACGTGCCCGCCCGGCGATGTGATTGTGACCGCGTTCGGGACTCGCGACTTGAGGACTCGGGACGCCAGTTGCAGGGTGGGTCTTCAGACCCGCTGGCCCGCCGGCTCTAAAGAGCCGGCCTCCATCTGTCCACAACAATGGTTGGCGGATGAAGAAGTTGCGGACGACCTCGTCGACGTCGGAGTCGGCTGGCAGCATGGACCACACTTCGAGATAGTCGGGTCGCTTCAACGCGATGCCGGCAAAGAGCAGGCTCGGCTGCCGCATCGGCCACGCCTCGTCGTACATCACATCCGGCGGCTTCGGCCACGCCTTCCTGTTGCGGATGAACGGGACCATGAATTCCATCGCGCGTCTGATGCCGCGGCCGTCGGGGAGCTCGAACGTCCAGAGGTTGTCCTCGGGCGTTGAGAGGATCTCGGCGATCGTCGCCATCGCGTCGAGATTGAACAGCGAGTAGCCGTACGGCTTTGTGCGCGCGAGCTCGCGCGGGAAGCTGCCGTCGGCTGCCATATGGTTCGGGACGAGCACGGCCTTGAAGCGATCGCGGCAGTACTGCTGCACGGGTGTGTTGCCCGTCAGGTGAGCGAACGCCGCAGCCTGCATGACCCAGCACGTGCCGTGATTGTTGGTGGCGTCGCGCTCCTGGATACCGAACGGATCCGTCGTCAACCAGGTCAGGTACTCGGCGAACCAGCCCCGCACGGCGCGCGCATCCTCGGCGGTCCACCCAGGCGCGCCGTCGAGTCGCTCGATCGCGCGCGCCACCTCGACGAGGTGAATGGTGTCGATGATGCCAATGGACCGTCCAGTCGTGACGCCGTGGATAGCCTGCGAGTAACGCAGGTTCGGGTTCATACGGGTTGCGGCGGACACGAACCACGCCCGGAGGTGCTTCGCCGCGTGTTGCGCGTATCGCGCATCGTGTGTGAGCGTCCAGGCCGCGACGAGCGCAGGAACTTGGACCGACAAGCGGCGGATGGCCTTGCGATGATCGTCGAAATTCGCGGGGTTCGACTCGCCGTCGCGCTGAATGTACGGCCCGTCCGGGTTCTTCGGGTCCGGCCACCAGTAGTCGCCTTCGGAAAAATAATCGTGTGGGCCGCCCGCGCTGCGCGCTGCGCGTGACGCCGTGATCGTGACTGGCGCTTCCCTCAGATATCGATCCGCGGCCGTCAGCACACGCGCACGTTCACGCGCAGCATCGATCGGAGGCGCCGCCGTCGCCAGCATGGCGGCGAACACGATGGGGAGAAGAGCGGGACACGTCAATGCCGAGAACCACGGACGTACTCACGCGGAGGTCGCAGAGCTCGCGGCGAACTCACAACCATTGCGTCCGTCCAATTTGAAGCGCTCTCGGTCCTCAGCGAGCGCTGCGCGAGATCGTGCGTGACAAGGAGAAACGGCGGCGAGTTCATGTCAGGCGATGCACGTTGAGCATTGCACGTTGAGCATTGCACGTTGAGCATTGCACGTTGAGCATCGCACGTTGAGCATTGCACGTTGAGCATTGCACGTTGAGCATTGCACGTTGAGCATTGCACGTTGAGCATTGCACGTTGAGCATTGAACATTAACAAGTCTCAGCGTGATCGTGTGGATTCGCGGACGACGAGCTCGGGCGGAATGATGACGCGGCGGAATTTGTCCGGTGCGTCCGGGCCAAGGCGATCAAAAATCAGCTCACCGGCGCGCTTGCCCTGGTTCTCACGCGACCAGCTGACGGTTGTCAACGGCACGCGCAGCAAATCCCCCATCGCGATGTCCCCGGCGCCAACGACCTTCACGTCGTCGGGCACCCGCCGGCCCGCATCCCAGATCGCCTTCATCGCGCCGATGGCCGCGGGATCGTTTGCGGCAAACACGCCGTCGACACGCGGCTTGAGTGAGAGCAGCCTCGTCATTGCGCGATAGCCGTCCGCTTCCTTGAAGCCGCCACGCGCGATCCATTCGGCGCGCCCGCGGACGCCGTGCTCCTTCAGCGCGGCGCGGTAGCCGTCGGCGCGCCGCTTCGCGTGCACGATGGGTGGCCCGGCGATGTGCGCGACGATCCTGCAGCCCTGGTCGATCAGGTGACTGGTCGCCAGCCTGCCGACCTCCTCGTCGTCAGTGATGACGCGATCGCAGCGCACCGCCGGGTGGTCGTCGCGATCGATCATCACCAGGCCGATGCCGAGCGCATTCAGGCGCTGAAGCAGGTCGCTGTTGCCGGATGCATTGGCCGAGGCGAGGACGATGCCATCGACCTGGCGCTGGCGGAGCAATTCGATTTCATCGCGTTCCTTCGCGGGATCCTCGTTCGAGCTGCAGAGCAGCAGCCCAAATCCGCGCGCGCTGGCCACCGACTCGAGCCCGGCGACGATCTCGACGAAGAACGAGTGCATCAGGTCCGGAATGACGATCCCGAGCGTGTGCGTGCGGCGGAGCGTGAGGCTTCGCGCGACGGCATTGGGCTGATAGCCGAGCTCCGCGACCTTCGCGAGCACGCGAGCGCGGGTGGCATGGCCGATGTCCTCGCGGTTGTTGAGAACCTTGGAAACCGTCGTGATCGAGACGCCAAGTTCCCCGGCGATGCGCTTCATCGTCGTCATGAACGCCACCAACAGCTGGCTGGATGACCCGCCGCAAGCCAGCTTTACCGCTAAAGTAGCTTGCCTTTAACGGTAAAGGATGCTATCACAATCGGCGCTCGTGCGTGCCGCTCGTCGCGCAGGCCTTCACGCCTGCGACAGGGCACGAGCCGCCCTTTGAAGGGGCTGCGCTACGGCTCATGGAGCATGGAATGCGAAGAGTAGCGAGTTGGATACTGGTCGGCGCAAGCCTCGTCACCATTGGAGCGACACAGGCGCCCAAGTCGCCCGATCCGGTCAAAGAAAAGCGGCTCGAATGGTTCCGCGACGTGAAGTACGGCATGTTCATCCACTGGGGTCTTTACGCGATCCCTGCCGGTGAATGGAACGGCAAGCGATCGCTCGGGCTGGGCGAGTGGATCATGAACCGCGCGCAGATTCCGGTAAAGGAGTACGAGAAGCTCGCGACGAAGTTCAACCCGGTCAAGTTCAATGCTGACGACTGGGTCCAGCTCGCCCACGACGCGGGCATGAAGTACATCGTCATCACCTCGAAGCACCACGACGGCTTCGCGATGTTCAAGTCGAAGGTGAGTCCGTACAACATCGTCGACGCGACGCCGTTCAAGCGTGACGTGCTGAAGGAGCTCGCCGACGCGTGCGCGAAGCGCAACATGCGCCTGGGGTTCTACTACTCGCAATCCCAGGACTGGCACGAGCCGGGCGGCGCCGGAAACACCTGGGACTTCGGCCCGGACCAGGGACCCGATCAGAAAGAGCTGAAGCCTTACGACAAGTACCTGCGTGAGAAGGCGGAGCCGCAGGTACGCGAGCTGCTCACCGGCTACGGGCCCATCGCGCTGATCTGGTTCGACACGCCGCGCATGATGACGCCGGAGCGCGGCCAGCGCTTCGCGGACATCGTCCGGTCGATGCAGCCCAACACGCTCATCGATGGACGCCTGGGCACCGAGGGAGACTATCGATCGACCGGCGACAACGTCATTCCTGCGGAATCGTCCACTGAAGCATGGGAGACGCCGGCAACGATCAATGACACCTGGGGTTTCCGCGCCGACGACACGAACTGGAAATCGCCGGGACAGATCACGTTCAAGCTCATCGACATCGTCAGTAAGGGCGGGAACTACCTGTTGAACGTCGGACCGACAGCTGAAGGCGTCATTCCGCAACCGAGCCAGGACATCCTGCGCACTGTCGGGCGCTGGCTGAAAGTCAACGGCGATGCCGTCTACGGCGCGCAGCATTCGCCATTTGGCGACGAGTTAGGCGAGTACAGCGCGCGCGGCGCGAAGGACGTCCGCGGTCAGAAGCTCTTCCTGCCGCAGACCGAATGGCGCGTCACGACGAAGCCCGGGAAGCTCTACTTCACATTTTTCAGCGAGCCGCGCACGCCGTTCGAGATCCCCGCTATCAAGAATCGGATAAGGGGCGCGTATCGACTCGCGGATCACGCACCACTCGAGCTGAAGACCGAGAGCGGCAAGACGACGTTCAACATGCCGCGGCCGATGCTCGATCCCATGGCCACGGTCGTGGTCGTCGAATTCGAAGGAGAAAGGATCGAGCGTTGATTGGTCAGTCGAGGGGGGAGGAGTCATGATGCGTGGATGGATGCTGGCGTTGCTGCCGGCTGCGGTGCCTGCGGCGGCGCAGACCCATACGGGGCAGATTTCAGGAACGATCAAAGACACGTCGGGCGCAGTGCTGCCCGGCGTTGCCGTCACGATCACCAAGGTGAACACGTACTCCGAAGGAGGAGACGATCCCGAGACGCCGCGGGAGCTGCAGTGCCTTCGGTTCGAGTTCTGAAGTGACGACTTGTCGAGGGATGGCGTGCTGAGCGACGCGCCGCTGACTCCTCTCCTCCCGGCGCGACGGGCGGATGCGCTGTCCCTCGACAACCGGAAGTGTGACGTGCATGCCAAAAGTGCCATTCCTGCGCTCGCCCGAATTCGCAGTGCGCTGACCCGCCGCGCAGGCTAAAATCCTTATCTCAAATCAAGTTGCGTCCGATGTTTCCGGGTGGCGGGGTTCTTGCGCCTCGCCGCCTGGCAGGGTGAACATGCAGAAGTCTGTCGCCGCGCTGAGAACCGTGTTCGTTCCTCTGCTGATGATCCTTGCGGCGACTGCGCTGAACGCGCAGACGACGATCGGATCCGTTGCGCTGACGGCGGGCTGGGCCACGTTCGGACAGGCCCTGCCCCAGGGAGCCGCGACCGCGGCGCTGAAAGTCGGTACTCTGACCACGCAGACGGACGTTAAAAACCGGTGGCCGGACGGCTCGATCAAGTTCGCGCTCGTCACCGTCAACGTGCCGAGCGCCGGCTCATACGCGATCACGGCAGCCGCGGCACCCACCGGAACGTTCGCAGCGCTGTTGCCGACCGCGTCTGTGACGCTCAGGATCGGCGGCATCGACTACGTTGCGGCGCTCCCCGCCTCGAAGTCGGGCGACGCGTGGATGTCCGGTCCGCTCGCGTACGAAGAGCGATCGGTGATCCCGCCGAGCGCCGGCACCGCGCACCCGTTTCTCCGCGTGAACTTCGACACGCGTGTGTATTCGAATGGCAAGGGACGCGTGGACGTGAGCGTCGAGAACGTGCTCGACAGGCTCGGCGCGACGACCGTCACCTATGACGTCAGGATCGTTGTGAACGGCCTGACCGTGTTCACGCAAACCGGCGTGCAGCACTACTACCTGACGCGGTGGCGCAAGGTGTTTCCGATCGCCGGCACGATTGTCTCGTCGATCACGCCGGACATCCGACCGTTCAACACCGCGCGCATCCTGCCGCCGTACCTGTCGCTCGTGGCCAACCAGATCGACGTGCCCACTGGCGTCGATTTCGACATTCTGAAATCCGGCGCGCTCGATCCCAACATGCCCGCGCACGGCGGCCGTCGGGAGCTCGCGCCGTACCCGGACTGGACGGCGCGCTACCTTGTTCATAAGGATCAGACCGAGCGCAGCTATGTCCTCGCCAACGGCGATCTCTCCGGCTCGTGGCCGGTCCACGTGCGCGAGGCGGACACCAGCCCGACGAGCGGCGTCGGCGCCGAGCGCCTCGTCTCGCTTGACCAGCGGCCGACCCTCTGGTACGACGCGCGCGCGAATCCCGACTACGACTACATCAAGGGAAGCCCGATGCCGATCCGTGAATACGGCTCGCTGGTGCCCGACCCTGGACAATCGCCGCTGATTCCGGATGATGCGCACCAGCCATCCCTCGCGTATGTGCCGTACTTGCTGACGGGCGATCGCTACTACGCCGAAGAGATGGCGTTCTGGGCGAATTACGGAATGATCCGCACGTACCCGGGCGACGGCGTCCGCGGCGGACAAGGGATTCTCGCCTACAACGAAGTGCGCGGAATCGGATGGGCGCTGCGCAATCTCGCCGAAGCCGCGGCACTCTATCCTGACGGCACGGCGCTGAAGACGTACCTTTCCGCCAAAGTGGCGAACAACCTGCAGTGGCTCGACGACTTCGCCAATGCGCAGAATCCTGTCACGAACCCATTCAAAGTGATGTGGATCGGCAAGCGGCCGGACGGCAACCAGTTCATCTCCCTGTGGGAGCAGACCTATCTTGCCTACGCGATCGATCGCGCGCTCAAGCTCGGATTCACGGCGGGACGGGCGCATCGCGATGCGATCGCGAAATTCCAGCTGCGGCTGTTCACGAGCGATCCGCAATACCCCAAAGCGCAGGGAGCGCCGTACCTGGTCGCGGTGGGAACACCGCCGGCCGGAACGATCTATTACGACTCGTATCCGCGGTTCGCCTTCTTCACATCGATGGCGCAGGTCTGGGCGGGCACCGCGGGGCAGGAGCGTGTATTCGCGGGCTACTACGGACCGGAAGCGCGCCTGAATCTGATGATGGGTGTCGAGTCGGGATGGCCGGGCGCGCAGGTCGCATACGACTACCTGTGGCCGTTCATCGGCGTGGACCCGGTGTGGAACGGGGTGCCGGACCTCGCGCAGCGCGCCGGCTGGGCGCTGGATTTCTATGGCGGCGGCGCCTCGGTAAAGGCGCCGCCCGTGGCGCCGAGCAACCTGCGCATCGTCAGGTGACGTGAGGTCACATAACCAACTCTCGTGAATTCCGCCTTGAGGCGGAAGTCATCCGCGAATGGACCGGCTGAAGCCGGACGCCACAAGGGTCTTTGGAAGCTACCTCGTCCCCGGCTTTACGCCGGAACTGTCGTCTGCCTTCAGATCGCCAATCGCGTACTGAATTCCAGCCAGGTAGTGCTCGAGCATCGGGCGCATCGCGTAGACGCGCTCGCTGTGGCCGTGCGCTTCGTAGAACAGCCGTCCCTTTCCCTCGCGGCGGATCCAGCTCAAGGCATAGTCGTGATCGGTGCGCGGGTTCGTTTCCTTCGCCTTGTCTTCCGCGCTCATCTTGTCGTAGTCGACGCTTGTCAGCACGTGCACGTTCTGGCGCGAGAACGATTCCTGATTGTAGGTGTAGGTCTCATCGTGGATCTCGAACGGCTGGCCGTGGAACATCGCGGTCAACGGGCTCTTCGGGTCGTCGATCTTCACCGTAATCAACTGAGGATCGATCCAGTGAAACTTGAAGTAGCCGCCGATGATCTTGTTCCACTCGGG
>Ga0209686_1001910_pt1 | contig 10018 bp, 8 predicted proteins | sample GraSoiAngelo_126_FD_185883 | JGI IMG/M metagenome (GOLD analysis project Ga0209686, IMG submission 185883) | Grasslands soil microbial communities from the Angelo Coastal Reserve, California, USA - 14_0927_09_20cm (SPAdes) (version 2) | ecosystem: Environmental > Terrestrial > Soil > Grasslands ...
CTTGCCTTGAACGGTTTCAATCACGAACGCGGCCACGTCACCCGCGCGAAGTTGTCGATCCAATTCGTCGATGTCGTCGAGCGGCACCCGCGCATCGAAACCCTCCATTAACGGACCGAATCCTTCGGTGAAACTTTCGCAGCCCATCAACGAGAGCGAACCGAGACTGAGTCCATGGAATGCACTGGCGAGCGAGACCGCGCGCTTTCGTCCAGTCGCGGCCCGGGCAAATTTCAGCGCGCCTTCCATCGCTTCGGTTCCGGAGTTGCAAAAGAAAACGGCGTCGAGATACGGCGGTGTTCGTTTGGTGATCGCTTCGGCGAGCAGTCCGCTCAAGAGCGAACAGTCCATCTGGACCATGTTGGGAAGATCGAGGTCGAGCACGTCGCGGATCGCCTTCTTCACCACCGGATGGTTCCGGCCGATATTGAAAACGCTGTAGCCGCTCAGAAAATCGAGATACGCAATATCATCCATGTCGTAGAGGTACGCGCCCTCGGCCCGGGCATAGACCTTGTCGAAGCCGATGACGCGCTGGGCCGAAACGAGGGTGCGGTTCAAATGCCGCTCGTGCAGTTCGTAATTTTCGCCCAGTCGCGACGCGATGATCTCTTTCAGGTCAAAAGCCACGCGCAACGTTCTCTGATTTGCGCCGGAAACGCAAACGCGCCCGCCGACAAAAAAGCCGCAGATTCCAAAAGGAATCTGCGGCTTTCAGTTTGCGAACTATGTTCGCTTAATCTTCGACTTCGACGTGTTCCACCACGCGGGTATCACCGGTGCCGGTGTAGTAAACACGCACACGGTCCTTCGGCGTCAGCACGCGTTTCACGACGCGGCCAGCTCTGTCCACGATCCGGACTGGAGCGTGGAGTGCGAAAGACACTGGTCCTTCTCTCTCGTCCCTGACCACGATGGTCTTGTCCGGCTCATATGTCGTGACGGTGCCGGCCGTGTAGGTCGTGCTTGTCGTCGTTGTAACCGGGGCGGTGGTTGTCTGTTCAGTTGTGGTTGTGCTTGTCTGCGCAAATGCGAACGGCGCAACCGCAGCACAAGCCAATGCAATGATGATCTTTTTCATAGTGTCCCTTTCGTTGTTGTATCGTTTCTTCGACTAAGGTCGCGTGGGAAATATTCGAATCGAGAAGCGCCGCCGCAGCGATTAAGCTTGTTGGCGGCGGCATCAACTCAGTCCATTAACGGAGACGGCGTGCGACGCCGTGTGTGACCGGATAGATCACGTGATAGTTAATCTTGTACGCCACGTTGTGCGCGAAGTGTGCTGCCCGGTAAGGAAGCCGTTCGCCCGGAAACGCCGCGGCTGGCTGCGCGCTCAGAAACGTCGCCAACGCGACAACCGCGAAAAATGCAATGAATCGTTTCATCTTCTCTCCCTTCTCTTTAATAAGTTAGACAGGCATTGCGCCGCCCGTATTCGAGTTCATTCGCAGAAAATCTCCATTCTCCGACTCCTCCCCCGTGCCCTCTCCTCGAACGAAGAGGAGAGGGAAATCTAGCGGAATTCCAGGCGATTAGAGCGCACGGTCCTAATTTTTTCTCCTCTCCCTTTCTGAAAGGGAGAGGACTAAGGTGAGGGAATTATTCGCTAGACGAGTTGAGTCGCGTTTTAGTTCAGTTAACGTGCGCTGTCGATGATCAGCGCCAAACCGACTACCGATCCGGTTGTTACTCCGGAGCTGGTGGCGAAACATGGTCTCAGCCCGGAAGAATTTAAGCGGATCAAAAAAATTCTTGGCCGCGAGCCAAACTTCACCGAGCTGGGGATCTTTTCGGTGATGTGGAGTGAGCATTGCTCCTACAAGAATTCACGGCGCGAACTGAAGAAATTTCCGACGAGCGGGGCCAACATTCTGGTTAAGGCTGGTGAGGAAAACGCCGGCGTGGTCGATATCGGCGACGGCTGGGCCATCGCCTTCAAAATGGAAAGTCACAATCACCCCAGCGCGATCGAACCGTTCCAGGGCGCAGCTACCGGGGTTGGCGGGATCATTCGCGACATTTTCACCATGGGCGCTCGGCCGGAGTTTTGCCTGAACTCGCTCCGGTTCGGGCCGATCACCGATGGCAGTCCAAATGTCGCCGCCAATCGCCGGCTCTTCACCGGTGTGGTTTCCGGAATCGCGCATTACGGAAATTGCATCGGCATCCCAACGATCGGCGGCGAAATTTATTTCGATGAAAGTTTCGAAGGCAATCCGCTGGTGAACGTTTTCTGTCTCGGCGTTTTGCGTCACGATCAGCTCGTGCGCGGCGCCGCCCGCGGCGTCGGAAATCCTGTGTTCTATGTCGGAGCCGAAACCGGTCGCGACGGTTTGGCCGGCGCCGCCTTCGCTTCGCGCGAATTGACCGAGCAATCCAAGGAAGATCGCCCGGCCGTGCAAGTCGGCGACCCATTCAAAGAAAAACTTTTGCTCGAGGCTTGTCTCGAACTGCTCGCGCGCGACGCCGTCGCCGGAATTCAAGACATGGGCGCAGCCGGTTTGACCTGCTCAACTTGCGAAACGGCGAGTCGCGGCGGCAGCGGAATTGAAATTGATCTCGCGAAAGTGCCGAAACGCGAACCCGGAATGACGCCGTATGAAATTCTGCTCAGTGAATCGCAGGAACGAATGTTAATCATCGCCAAGCGCGGAAAAGAAAATCTGGTCCGGGAAATTTTCGATAAATGGGACGTGCCATGGGCCGAGATCGGCCGCGTGACGGATGACGGTATGATGCGCGTGCGCAACAACGGCAGCATCGCCGCCGAAATTCCGGCGAGGCCTCTTGCGGAAGAAGCGCCTCTTTACTCGCGCGAAGCGAAGCCACCAAAAACCACGAAGCTCACGAAGAACACGAAGGAGTTGCTCGAAACAATTCCAATGCCCTTCGAGAACTTCGTGTCGTTCGTGGTGGAATCTTTGCGACGATTGCTCCGCGATCCGACGATCGCGTCCAAGAATTGGGTTTATCGTCAGTACGATCACACCGTGCGCACCGGCACGATGGTGAAGCCGGGCTCGGATGCCGCGGTCTACTTCGTCCGCTACGCCAACAAAATTTTAGCAGCGACGAGTGATTGCAATTCGCTCTACTGCGCACTCGATCCGCGCGAAGGGGCCAAAATTGCGGTGGCTGAAGCGGCGCGCAATCTGACCTGCTCCGGCGCGCGCCCGCTGGCGGTCACCGACAACCTGAACTTTGGCAATCCCTACAAACCGGAGAACTTCTGGCAGTTGCGCGAAGCGGTTGAAGGAGCCGCCGAAGCCTGCCGCGCCTTTGGGACGCCGGTGACCGGCGGCAATGTCTCTCTATATAATGAAAGCCCGGCCGGAGTGGTCGATCCGACGCCGACCATCGGCATGGTCGGTTTGATCGAGAAGGAAGAACACATCACGACTCAATGGTTCAAGAATGCGGGCGATGAAATCATTCTCGTCGGCAAAGTCGGTGACGGACTGGGCGGCTCGCGATTTCTCAAAGTCTGCCACGGAAAAAGGATCGGACCACCGCCACATGTCGATCTTGGTCGCGAAATCGAAATTCAAAACGCGGTCCGCGATTTGATTCGCGCGGGTTTGGTGCGAAGTGCACACGATTGCAGCGAAGGCGGACTGGCCGTCGCGTTGGCGGAAAGTTGTTTCAATCCAACCGGCCTTTGCGGCGCTGATGTCGATCTTGGCGGTGTAGAGGCGGCCGTGCCGGCCGCGTCTTCCGAATATCTCGCGGGCGACACGCCCGCCGCTACATTGTTTAACGAATCGCAGTCACGCATCGTGATTTCGGTTACGCCGGAAAATTTGGAGAAGACGATGTCGATCTTGCAAAAAGGAGACGTGCCTCATCAGCGGCTTGGCACTGTCACCGGCGACGAGCTGCGTATTCGCGCCAACACCGAAAATTTCCGCTGGCCAATCACCGATCTGTACGACGATTGGTGGAATTCCATTCGCCGTCTGGTGGAAAGCGATTCCTCGGCCGAGCGCATTCCGAGTCTATAATGGAAACGGATCGCAACGTTCTTTTCCAAGGAACGGTCCCGAAAAATTACGATCGTTATCTCGGTCCGGTAATTTTCGAGCCGTTTGCCCGGGATATTGCCGGGCGCCTGCGCGACCGAAGCATCCAATCGTTGCTGGAAATCGCCTGCGGCACTGGAATCGTCACCCGACGATTGCGCGACGCGCTGCCGATGTCGACCGAAATCATCGCGACCGATTTGAACCCGGACATGCTTGAATTCGCAAAGTCGAAATTTAAAAACGCCGAAAACGTGCGCTGGCAACAGGCCGATGCGTCCGCTCTCCCATTTCCGAATGGTTTGTTTGGCGCAGTCGTTTGCCAGTTTGGGTTGATGTTCGTGCCGGACAAGGCGGGTGCGATGCGGGAATCTTATCGCGTCCTTCGCCGGGGCGGCCTGCTCTTGTTTAACGTCTGGGATTCGTTCGAGGCGAACCCGTTCGCCCAAATCGCGCACACAACGATTGCCTCCTTCTTCGATCATGACCCACCGACGTTTTACGAGCTGCCGTTTGGTTTTTACGATTCTAAGTTGATCCGCGAACTCTTACGAGACGCCGGCTTCGACAAAATCGAATTGTTTTCTGAAACCAAGCCTTGCCGCAGCCGCTCCGCCCTGGAATTCGCCACTGGATTGGTGCAGGGCAATCCAGTCGGCGCAGAAGCGATGGAGCGCGGCGTGAATCCCGAGGATCTGATCAAAGCGATTGCCAAGCGAATCTCCGAACGTTTCGGCGCCGCACCGGTCGAGAGCACGATGCGGGCGATTGTTTGGGAGGCGGTGAAGCCATAATCCCGCGATTGAATGCGACCCAAATTCGTGGATTATTTGGTGTGACCCTGGACAAGATCGACAACCCCGAACCGAACGAGCGCGAGTCGTTTCCGCAGCACGAGTGCGGTCTTTTCGGCGTGTTCGGTCATCCAAACGCGGCGGTCCTGACTTACTACGGCCTGTTCGCGCTTCAGCACCGCGGCCAGGAAAGCGCCGGAATTGTGACGAGCAACGGCCCCGGCACGTCTTTTCTGATCCACAAGGACATGGGGCTTGTCTCGCAGGTCTTTGGTCAGGCTGAGTTGGAACAACTCAAAGGAAGCCGCGCGATCGGCCACACCCGCTATTCCACCACCGGCACCAGCACGATCAAAAACGCGCAACCGTTCGTGGTTGATTGCGTTCGCGGCCAAATGGCGATCGCGCACAACGGCAATCTGATTAATGCCGACGTTTTGCGGGACGAGCTCGAGCGCAAAGGTTCGATTTTCCAAACCACGGCCGACAGCGAAATCATTTTGCATCTGCTCGCCCAACCTTTCGATAACGGCGCAAACACACTCGCGGCGCTGCGCAGAATCGAAGGCGCGTTCTCGCTCTTGATCATGAGCGAGCGCGAGTTGATCGCGGTGCGCGATCCGTTCGGCTGGCGGCCGCTCTCGCTCGGCAAACTCGACGATGCCTACATCCTCGCTTCCGAGACCTGTGCGTTCGATTTAATTCACGCGGAGTTCGTTCGCGAAATCAAGCCGGGTGAGGTTTTGATTATCGATGAAGACGGAATGCGCTCCGAGTTTCCGTTTCAACCGCAACAGCCTGCCTTCTGCATGTTCGAGTACGTTTATTTCGCGCGACCGGACAGCATCATCGGCGGCGTTAATGTCGGCAAAGTCCGCACCGAAATGGGCCGCGAACTCGCCCGCCAATTTCCGGTTGAGGCCGACATCGTCGTTCCGGTGCCGGACTCCGGCAATTACGCGGCGCTCGGTTTTGCCGAAGAGCTGAAAATCCCTTTCGGCCATGCCTTTGTTCGAAATCACTATATCGGCCGGAGTTTTTTGCAGCCGAGCCAGCTTATTCGCGATTTCGACGTCCGCGTGAAATTGAATTTAATCAAGGAAATGGTGGCGGGGAAACGCGTCGTGGTTATCGACGACTCGATTGTTCGCGGCACGACCGCGCGTGCGAGAGTCGTAAATTTGCGCGAGGCCGGCGCAAAGGAAGTGCACATGCGGGTGAGCTGTCCGCCGCACCGTTTCGCCTGCCATTACGGAATCGATTTTCCTGATCCGCAAAAGTTGATCGCAAACCAGATGTCGATGGAAGAAATCCGGAAATATCTCGGTGTCGACAGTCTCGGTTATTTGAATGTCGAAGGCATGGTGCGCGCGACTGGAAAACCTTTGAACGAATTCTGCCTCGCCTGCTTTACCGGCAATTATCCCCTCCCCGTTGATCCCGCGCTCGACAAGTTCATCATGGAAAAGCGCGAAGCCCGCGCCAAAGCACTCGTCGAGCAGGAACGGCATCCGACGTTGTTCGCGGACCTGAAGTAACGCGATCGACGAATTTTTATTCTGTCATTCCGAGCGAAGTCGAGGAATGGAGCGAGTGGGACGAGCGACATGAACGGTTGCGCCGCGAGGGAAGCGGCGAGAGAGTCGGGAGACGAACGAGTTCAATCGATCGTTGTTTCTGAAATAGTAAGAGATGTCTCGGCTCCGCTCGACATGATAAGAAAAAAGGCTTACGCGCGCGCCGGGGTTGATGTCGATCTTGGCAACAAGCTCAAGCGTCGGATCCAATCGCTCGTCAGGCAGACGCATGGAGCGCAAGTGCTCGGCAAGATCGGCGGCTTCGGAGGCTTGTTTCGAGTACAATTCTCTGGAATGCGCGACCCGGTCCTCGTCGCCAGCATCGACAGCGTGGGAACGAAATTGAAAATCGCGTTCGCCATGAACAAGCACGACTCGGTCGGCGCCGATATGGTGAACCATTGCGTGAACGACATCGCCGTGCTGGGCGCGCGGCCACTATTTTTCCTCGATTACATTGGCTGCGAAAAACTCGCGCCGCGCGTATTCGATCAACTCATCCGCGGATTTTCAGGCGCCTGTCGAAGGGCGGGTTGCGCGTTAATCGGAGGCGAGACGGCGCAACTGCCGGGAATTTATCGTAAAGGCGAGTACGATCTCGCCGGTTGCATCGTCGGCGTCGTCGACCGCAAAGAGATTATCGATGGATCGAAAATTAAACATGGCGACGTCGTGCTTGGCCTCGCCTCAAATGGATTGCACACCAACGGTTATTCGCTCGCGCGAAAAATTTTGTTCGAGAAAATGCGATTGAACCCGAAAGCGGTCGGCAAAGAATTGTTGCGCGTGCACAAAAATTATCAGCCGCTGCTGGCGAAAGTTCCCAGGGGCATGATCAAAGGACTCGCTCACATCACCGGCGGCGGTTTGATCGACAATTTGCCGCGCGTTCTCCCGAAAAAGTGCGACGCAGTGATCGAAACCAAAAGCTGGCGCGTGCCGTCGATTTTCAAAATCCTGCAGCAAAACGGCCGCGTGAGTTCGGCCGAAATGTATCAGGTCTTCAACATGGGAATCGGAATGGTCGCAATCGTCGCTGAGCGCGATGCCAAACGCGCGAGGTCGATCTTGCACGCAAGAAGAATTGGCCGGATCGAGCGCGGCAAAGGCAAAACACGATTACTATTTTGATTGCGGATTGCGCAGTTTGCTTTTGCATTTATCCGTCTACATCCGCGCTAGCCGCGGCTCATCTGACTGACAATGGAAAAGCGTCGCCTTGGAAAGACCGACATGGACGTCTCGGTCCTCGGATTTGGAGGATCCGAGATCGGCTACGAACACGCGTCGCCTGAAATTGTCGCTGAACTGCTGAATAGCGCGCTCGATGCCGGTCTGAATGTGATCGACACCGCGGAATGTTACTACAACAGCGAAGAGCTGATCGGACAGGCAGTGAACGGTCGCCGAAAAGAATTTTATCTTTTCACCAAGTGCGGTCATCCGCACGGTTTTGGTGAGCGAGCTGATTGGTCGAAAGCCTCGATTCTGGAAAGCATTCAGCGCAGTTTGCGGCGGCTGAAAACGGACAAGATCGACATCGTGCAATTGCATAGCTGTTCGGAGTCAACGTTGCGCAAGGGCGAAGCGATCGACGCGTTGGAAACGGCGCGCAAGCGCGGCTATGTCCGCTACATCGGTTACAGCGGCGATAGCCAGGCCGCTCGATTTGCCGTGGAAAGCGGCACGTTCGACACGTTGCAAACTTCCATCAGCATCGCCGATCAGGAAGCTATCGATTTGACCTTGCCGCTGGCGCGCGAAAAACAAATGGGCGTGATTGCGAAGCGGCCGATCGCAAACGTGGCTTGGAAGACAGGACATCGCCCGATCGATTCTTATCACCACGAATACTGGGAACGATTGCGGAAATTGAATTACGACTTTCTGCACCGTGATTTGGAAAAGAGCATTTCGATTGCCCTGCGTTTCACACTTAGCGTTCCGGGCGTGCACACCGCGATCGTTGGCACGAAAAAGCCGGAACGTTGGAATCAGAATGCGAAATTGCTGGAACCTGGTCCACTCGAGGAAACAACATTTCGCAACATTCGCGAGCGCTGGGAGGAATCCGCCCCGCGCACCTGGATCGGTCAAATATGAAACAACGCAAACTTGGACGCGGCGGACCGATTGTCTCGGCGATCGGTCTTGGTTGCATGGGGATGTCCGATTTTTACGGCGGACGTGACGACGACGAATCGCTCGCGACGATCCAGCGCGCGCTCGAGCTCGGGATCACCTTTTTCGACACCGCCGACGTCTACGGGCCCCACACCAACGAACAGTTGTTAGGCCGCGCCCTCAAAGGGCATCGGGAACAGGTCGTCATCGCAACGAAGTTCGGAATCTTGCGCGATCCCGAGAAGGCGGACTTTCGCGGGATCAGTGGCAAACCCGAATACGTGAAAAAAGCATGCGAAGGAAGTCTGCGGCGGCTGCAACTGGACTGCATCGACCTTTACTACCAACACCGGGTCGATCCCGAGACGCCGATTGAAGAAACAGTTGGTGCGATGGCGGAATTGGTGCGCGAAGGCAAGGTGCGCTTTCTCGGATTGTCCGAGGCTGGCGGCGAACCAATTCGCCGCGCGCACGCGGTTCATCCAATCACCGCGCTGCAATCGGAATACTCGCTTTGGACGCGAGATCCAGAAGCGGAAATTCTCGGCGTTTGCCGCGAGCTTGGAATCGGTTTCGTCCCATACAGTCCGCTCGGCCGCGGATTCCTGACTGGCAAGATTCAAAGACCGGAAGATTTACCAGACGAAGACTACCGCAAAACAACGCCGCGATTTCAGGGTGAAAATTTTCAGCGCAATCTCGACCTGGTAAAACGCGTGGAAGAAATCGCGCGGGAAAAGCGTTGCACGCCGGCTCAGCTCGCGCTGGCCTGGGTGCTGGCGCAGGGCGAAGACATCGTTCCAATTCCAGGGACAAAGCGCCGGAAATACTTGCAGGAGAACATCGGTGCGCTCGATCTCGATCTTACAAGCAACGATCTCGAGCGCATCGATGAAATCGCGCCAAAAGACGCCTTCGCCGGCTCGCGATATCCGGAAGCGATGATGAAACTGCTTAACCGATCGTAGTCGCTAAAGTAGTTTCCTTCTACTCGATGTTGGGTCTTCCGCGGAGAATGTAACTAGCAGCTTCTACTTGCGCTTCGCTTTTCTTCTAGCCGCCCAGCGCGCTTTCATCAGCTGTGAAAGTCGTTTGCGACCAGCTGCGGTGATCCCGCCTTTGCGTGGTCCGCCCTTCTTAGCTGCTTTAGCGCCGCCACCGCGTGCTCTTACTCGCGCCCAACGCGCGCGCGCTGCGGCGGCAATCTTTGCCCTGGCAGCCGCTGACATTCGGCGCCTGCCTCCTCTTCGCGGAGCAGCCGTTGCAGCGCCGCCTCCCGCTCCACCAACTAAACCCCTGAGTCGTCTCTCCAAAGCATCAATCTGGCGACGAATCGACAATGCTTGTTCCAAGTTTCGCGTTGATAAGTCCATAGACGTTTTCGATAGAGTAAAGTCTTTCCTAATGCAAGAGATAGTTGCGAGTAGTCTCCGCGCAGAGAGCTAAAACTAGTTCTACTCCTAGCGTGTAATCCTATCACTTCGCCGTAAGACTAGGGCTGAGG
>Ga0209686_1001911_pt1 | contig 10011 bp, 5 predicted proteins | sample GraSoiAngelo_126_FD_185883 | JGI IMG/M metagenome (GOLD analysis project Ga0209686, IMG submission 185883) | Grasslands soil microbial communities from the Angelo Coastal Reserve, California, USA - 14_0927_09_20cm (SPAdes) (version 2) | ecosystem: Environmental > Terrestrial > Soil > Grasslands ...
CGGCTGCGCCGCAACCAAACCCGTGGCGCATCCGCGCTAGCGGCAGGACCCGTGGGCCCGCCGATCTAGTAGAACAAACGCATTCTTGTCAGGAAAACACGTTTTCGCGCGTTTGTTCTACAGAGTTTGATTTTCAAGTGTTCTTCTCCGTGGGCTCCGTGGCCTCTGAGTTGCCTTCCATCAGTGCACGCCCGTCAAGTCAATCACTGCGTACGTCGTCAGCCTCGGAATCGAAAACTCCGTCGCTCCGTTCGCGACGACCTGGTCCTCGAGTGCGACGCGACCCGCGCCGGCGATGTACGCCTCGCCGCCGCGATACGCACCGCGCAGACGGATGCGGAGTCCGTCGATCTCTGCGCCGCCATAGTTGATGAGATGCAACCGGACGCGCTGGCGATCGCCGGTGAGCCGGCAGATGACGATCTCGCTGCCATAGACGCGCACACTTCGCTGTTGGTCGGTGAGCTGACGGCGGATCTTCTGCGCGAAGGCGCTCGGATCGGCGGCCTCCTGGAGTGGATAGTCAGGCGTGCCCAGGGCGATGTTGATGCGGAACTCGGGCGAGGGCGCCTTGACCACCTTGAACAGCAGGTTGCGGCGCGCGAGCAGGTTCATCACCTCGCCCGTGACGGCCGCCCCGTCGTCGACAACGGCGAGATCCGCGATCGCCGGAAGATCGGCGGCGGGAACTCCGTTGAGAAACGTCATCATGGCTCCGACGGCCTGCAGATCGGCCGGATCGATCTTCAGAATCGCATCCGCATCGTAGGCAAAGGCTTCTGCAGCGGCGAGCGCCGCTGTGCCTGGCGCGACGTCGTACACATATTTCGCGCCCGCATTTCTCGAGAAGCGCCAGCCATTAGCGACGATCCATGGTGCGCGCGTCGGAGACGCGAGCCCCGCGCGGGCGGTAACGCCGGGGCCGGGCAGCACTTCCCGCGACGCAAGTTCCGCCGCGGTGATTGGACTCACGGAGAAGCCGGCGGCGCGCCAGGCGTCGACCTGCTCGGGCGCCACGCAAATCCGCTTGATCGACGCCGCTTCCAGCCTCGCTTTGCTCTCCACGCCCTCGGTCCAGTACACGCATGGCAGCGCAACCAGCGCGAGCACCAGCGGCGTCATACCGTGACGCCCTCGATTGTGATCTTCGAGCGATCGTACACGCCGAGGCCAAACGTCGAGGCGTACTCCACGTGGCCCGGCTCACGAATGAGGATGTTGACGTTCGGATCCTCGTCCCGCGCCTGGCTATCGTCCATCTTCAGCGACGCAGGCGATCGATCCCAGATCGATATCGCACCGTGCGCGCGCCGCTCGTGCTCGATGATGTCGAGGAGCAGCCGATCGATCGCGACCGGATCGGTGCCGAACATGATTTGCCGCGGGTAGAACACGTATTTCGCCGTTCGCGCGAAGGGACCACCGTGCCACACGCCGCGAAGACCGTCCATGATCTGCAGCACGGTCCTGGACCGCAGCGGCTCGATCGAGGCCAGCGTGCCGATGACCGAATAAGTATGGGACTTGCCTCGCTGGTGTGTCCTCGCCACGTTGGAGAAGCTGCCGTACGCGATGTTCTTCAGGCATCCGGTGACGCCGGCCGCGCCATGATCCTTCATGTTCGGGATGTTGATGATCTTCGTCAGTCGCGTCGACACGAGCCGCATCATGCTGGAGCGGGTGTCATCCTCCCCGAACAGGTCCGCCTCGAGGTAGACGGCCGGATCGTAGCCGCTGTTGTCGACGTTCCGGTTGGCGCGTTCCGCGGCCACGATCTGCACGCCTTCCGGCAGATGTGGCGCATAGTTCACCTCGTCCATCTGGTTTTGAAAGCGCTCGTACACATAGATCTGCGAGGCGCGCACGCCGATGCCGGTGAGCTGGCGGACGACCTCCGCAACGATCTCATACGCGGAGATGCAGTACGGATAACCGCCGCAGTTGACTTTGATGCCCACCTGGTCGGATGGCTGGAAGAAGCGCCGCCAGGCATCAGGAGTCGTACGCGCGCCCGTGAGCGTGCGCATGCCCCGCGCCATCATCTCGCGCACGACCTCGTCGTTTGCCGTACCCGTTGCGGTATCGACGCATTTCTCGGACTTGACCGACACGACGCGGCCTGGATACGGGCCCGGCATGCCGGGCATCGGCGCCGGCGCATAACTGGAGACCACGCGAAGTACTGGCAACCCGGAGGGAATTTGGGATGACTGAGCCTTCGCGCGAAGCGGCGTGGCGAGGCGTCGACGGGACGTGACGAGCGAAGTCGGGGCGGCGGCCGCCGCGAGCAGTCGGAAGAACGTGCGGCGATGCATGCGCACACCTTAGCACTGTCATGTCGATTAGGCGTCGAATCCATCAGTCCTTCTTGACTCAGCCCTTACGCTGGTCCATCGTAGGCGGCATTTGTCGACGAAACACGGATTCGCATGCGGCGCGTATGGTCAGCCTCCAGACAAAGTCCTCGAGATTGTGCGACGCGCGAGGGCTGAGGTGCCTGCAGGATGGAACGGAGACTTTCCCTGCTTCATTCGCCTCGGGATGGGCATTCCTCGCAGCGCCGAACAGCTTCGAGCCATCGTCAGCGCCGTGAAATCGGGTGGTTCGACGGGACCTGTCTTTTACAACTACTCCGAGTCGCCGCCGCGGATGCTGTCCTGGGTCAAAGGCGCGCTACAGGGAATGTGACAAGGTTGAAAAAGATCGAGTCAATGCCGCATGCCGAATGCGGAAATGCCGAGAGTGGTAGAGGAGACAAAAGTGGCCACACGATCACTGCAGCTTCAATGCTGTGCGCTCCTTGGCATTCTGGTCGTGGCGGCGCTCGTCGCGCCTGCCTCGAACACGCCTGGCGAAGTCGAGCCCGTTCAAAACCCTGAATTCGATCTGCTGATCAAGAACGGACATGTGATCGATCCCAGGAACGGCGTGGACGCGGTCGTCGATGTGGCGGTCGGCGCCGGAAAGATCGCGATGATCGGCGCCAACATCGCCCCGTCACGCGCGCGCGAAGTCGCGGACGCCAACGGCTTCTACGTCACGCCCGGGCTCATCGACATCCACGCGCATGTGTTCTGGGGCTCCGAAGTGAATGCCGCGTACAGCAACGGTTACAGCGCCGTTCAGCCCGACGACCATTCGTTCCGGAGCGGACAAACCACGCTGGTCGACGCGGGCGGATCAGGATGGAGGAACTTTCCGCAGTTCAAGGATCAAGTCATCGACCGATCCAAGACGCGCGTGCTCGCGTTTCTCAACATCGTCGGATCCGGCATGAAAGGCGGACCCGTCGAGCAGGACCTGGCCGACATGAATACGAAGCTGACCGCGATGCGGATCCGGCAGTATCGAGACGTGATTGTCGGAATCAAAGTCGCGCACTACAGCGGTCCCGAGTGGGATCCGGTCACGCGCGCTGTGGCGGCGGGCGCTGAGGTGGGCGTGCCTGTCATGGTGGATTTCGGCGGCCAGACGCCGCCGACGCCACCGCTGTCGCTCGAGGACCTGCTGCTGAAGTACCTGCGGCCCGGCGACATCCTGACGCATACTTACGCGCAGGTGAGCGGCAGGATTGCAATCGTGGACGAGAACGGGAAAGTCCGGCCGTACGTCCTCGCGGCGCGCAAGAGGGGCATCATTTTCGACGCCGGCCATGGCGGCGGCAGCTTTGTGTTCCGGCAGGCGGTTCCAGCAACGAAGCAGGGGTTCTTTCCGGACGTGATCAGCACCGACCTGCATATCGGCAGCATGAACAGCGGCATGAAGGACATCCTGAACACGATGTCGAAGTTCCTGAACCTGGGAATGCCGCTTCAGGACGTCATCAAGGCGAACACGTCGAAAGCCGCCGAGGTCATCAAACATCCCGAGCTCGGGCATCTGAGCGTCGGCGCCGCCGCCGATATCGCGGTGCTGAACCTCCGGCGCGGCAAGTTCGGCTTCATCGACGTGTCCGGCGCGAAGATGCTCGGCGATCAGAAACTGGAATGCGAGCTGACGGTCAGGGGCGGACAGGTTGTGTGGGATCTCAACGGCATTTCACGTCCGCTGTGGACGGACGTCAAGGAGCCTGGCGGCGAGCAGGGTCGAATACGTCGGCATTAACAGGAATGCGAGGAGCGGGTCGCCAACGCTGAGTGCTGGCGCGTGGCGGCTTTGATCCTTACGAGGGGGAGGCCTGACATGCGTCGAGTATCGTTGTCCCTGAGTTTCGTTCTGCTTCTATCGACCAGCGCCTGGGCACAGCTGGCGAATCAGACGGCATTGATCGGTACCGTCACCGACAGCGCCGGCCTCGTGGTGCCTGGTGCACAGGTCGTCGCCGTCAACCTCGGCACACAGAGTACCTACGAGACTATGACGAACGCGGAGGGGTCCTACACCATTCCGTTCGTCGGCATCGGCAAGTACGAGATCACCATCACGCTCTCAGGCTTTCAAACGTTCAGGGCGACCGGCGTCGAAGTGGCGACGAACCAGGTCGTTCGCACGAACGCCGTCATGCGGGTCGGCGCCGTGGTCGAATCGGTGAAGGTCGAAGCGTCCGCACAGGTGCTGGACACCGACCGTGCCACCATCTCGGAGACCATTGGCGAACGGAAGGTGGTGGACCTGCCGATCATCGGGCGGAACGTCTGGAGTCTGGCGAGTACGACGCCGGGTGTGCTCGGCGGCCTCAACAGCGATATCGGCCTCAGTTTCAGAGGCGCAGGCCAACGCGAGATCCAGAACAGTCTCTCGCTCGACGGCATCAACTCATCGTCGAACCTTCTGGCGGCAACGAGCATGCGGCCGATCGCGGACGCCGTGGAGGAGATCCAGGTCCAGACCGGCAGCACGTCAGCCGAGTACGGATCCTACCTGGGTGTCCATATCAACGTCGTCACGAAGAGCGGTACCAACGACCTGCACGGCTCGGTGTTCGAGTTCTTCCAGGACGATGCCCTCGACGCTCGCGGGTATTTCGAGAACAGGGCGAACCCGAAGAATCCGCGGCGGCGCAATCAGTTCGGAGGACAATCGGGCGGGCCCGTGGTGATCCCCGGACTCTATGACGGGCACAACAGGACGTTTTTCATGGGCGCATATGAAGGTGTCCGGGGGCAGGCGCTGACCAGTCCGTTTGCGTCAGTGCCAACGGCGCTCATGCGACAGGGGAATTTTTCTCAAGTCACGACTCGGATCCGAAATCCTTTCACCGGCGAGCCATTCCCCGGCAATGTCATTCCGCAAGCGTTGTTGTCTCCGGTTTCTCTGAAGCTGCTGGATTACTATCCACAGGCGAACCAGCCAGGGACAGCCAGTAACTTTCAGGGACCAAGCGCCAACACCGACAACGTCGATCAGGTCCTGACCCGCGTCGATCAAAATCTCGGAAACAAGGTTCGGCTGAGCGTTCGCTACAACTGGCACGACAGCTTCAGCAGCAACGTGTTCAACGCGGCGATTCCGGTGACGGCGGTCACCCAGCCGCGTGTGAACAAGAACTGGCTGTTCTCGTACACCCACACGCTCAAACCAAACCTGCACAACGATTTTCGAATTGGCTACCATCGCATCGATTTCGATACGTTGAATCCCTTCGCGGTGTCGGGCGGGTCGAGTGCCGGCGCGGATCTCGGCATTCCCGGGTTCGACGGCGACGTCAGATTCGATAATCCCGGCATTCCGAGCGTGAACGTCAGCAACTTCGCGAGCCTCGCCGCCGGGAGCACGAACTGGTTCCAGTTCGACACCACCTTTCAGATGTCCAACGTGCTGGCGTACACCCGCGGCTCGCACAACGTTCGCAGCGGGTTCGATCTGCGCCGGATGACCACCGGACGGCGCGCGGCAAACGATCCTCGCGGCCTCTTCTCGTTTACCGGCGACATCACCGGGTATTCGATGGCGGACTTCATGCTCGGACTGCCACGAACGGTGATCCCCCCGACAGATCAGATCCAGGGTCACGTAGGCGGATGGCGTAATGGATTCTTTATCAATGACGCATGGGAGGTCTCGCGTAACGTCACGCTCAGCCTCGGCCTGCGCTACGAATTGAATAGCCCCGTCCAGACCTACGCTGGATTGGCCTCCATGCTGGCCGAAGATTTCGAGACCATTATCCCGAGCAGTTTTCCTGCGAAAGGCTTCGAGTTCACAAAGGCGAATTACAAGGACATTGCCCCGCGGCTGGGCGCCACCTACCGTCTTGGCGAGAAGACCGTCCTGCGCGCCGGGTTCGGGATCTACTACAACCCGAACCAGATGAACTCGTTCACGTTCCTGACGAACAATCCGCCACTCGCGGCCGTTACGACATTCACGTCCGACCCTGCCAATCCCACGTTATCGTTCGAGCACCCGACGGGTGCGGTGGGTCCTGCTGGACGACCGGACATGATCTCGCCGACGCGGAAACTGCCCAGCGCTCGCAAGGATCAATGGAGCTTCGATGTTCAGCGTGAGCTCTGGCGGACAACGGCGCTCGATCTGCAGTATGTCGGGTCGAATACGAGCCACCTCGATCGCAGTTTCTTCAATAACACTCCGCAGCCGGGGCCGGGTGCGGTGGATGCACGCAGACCCAGTCAGAACTTCCGCAGCCGCCGGATCATCCAGAACGATCTGATAGCCGACTACGATGCGATCAGCGTGATCCTGCGCCAGCATATGAGGCATGGCTTCCAGGCCGACGCGAGCTATACATGGTCGCGCACACGCGATATGGCCACGCACTCCAACGGCGGCGGCGCGACGATGGACAATTACGATATCGAGAGAGACTACGGTCCCGCGAACTGGGACGTCCCGCATCGGTTCGTGGCGAGCTACATCTACGATCTTCCGTTCTTGAAGAACGCGTCGCACCCAGTTGTGAGGTACGCCCTTGCCGGATGGCAGATAAGCGGCGTGACCACGATTCAGAGCGGGTCTCCGGCGAACGTGACGATCAGTCAAGACCGGGCGAATATCGGCCTCACGGGGCTCCAGCGTCCGGATCTCGTCGGATCCATTCCGTCACTGAATTGCCAGCCGAATACGACGACGCGGGAACTGATCAATTGTTTCGATCTCTCGGCGTTCGCGTTACCGGCGCAGTTTACGTTCGGCAATGCGCCGCGCAACGTGTTGAGGGGCCCCAAATTCGCCACGACCGACTTGTCGATGATGAAGAACATTCCGCTTGGCGGCACGGTGCAGTTCCAGATCCGGGCGGAGATCTTCAATGCGTTCAACACGGTCAACTACAACAACCCGAATTCGACGTTCGATTCGCCATCGTTCGGCCGCATCAGTTCCGCCCAGAACATGCGGCAGGTTCAGTTGGGCGGGAAGTTGATGTTCTGACGCACATAGAAGTCAGGAGCTGGGAGTCAGGAGCTGGGAGTCAGAAGCTAGAGCGTCAGTACCCAATCGCTCTGGCTCCTAGCTTCTAGCTCCTGGATTCTTGGGAGCCAACCATGTCCACGGTCACTCGACGCGAACTGTTGCGGATGGCGGGGCTGTTCGGCGCCGGCAGCGTGGTGCCGGCCTCGAGCGTATCCGCCGCTCAGGCCCGCCCCGCAGCGCCGGCTTCGCCGCAGGCGTCGAACGTCTACGAGGCGATCGGCGTCCGGCCGCTCATCAACTGTCGCGGCACATTCACGATCATCGGCGGCTCGATCGAGCTTCCGGAAGTGCGCGCGGCAAAGAGCGCGGCCAACCAGCAGTTCGTTCAACTCGATGAATTGATGGACGCCGTCGGCAAGCGCCTCGCAGAGCTGACAGGGGCGGAGTGGGGCATGGTCAGCGCCGGATGTGCGGCGGCGATGTCGCACGCGACGGCGGCCTGCGTGGCCGGCGGAAACCCGGACCTGCACGTGCGCATTCCCAATCTGGCGGGCTTCGCGAAAGACGAGGTGATCGTCCCCGGCAACTCCCGCAACGTGTACGACGCGGCGATCCGGGCCGTCGGCGTGAAGATCATCGAGGCCGACACACCCGATGCGCTGCAGCTCGCGATTGGTCCGAGGACGGCGATGATCTACATCTTCGCGGGGCCGCAGAACGACACGGGACCGATGTCGACCGAAGCGATCTGCACGATCGCGAAGCAGCACGCCGTTCCGGTGCTGGTCGACGCCGCGGCGGAGATTCTCACCATCCCCAACGTCCACCTGCAGCGCGGCGCGACGCTCGTCGCCTACAGCGGCGGCAAGTACATTCGCGGACCGCAGAGCGCAGGTCTTCTGCTCGGCCGGAAGGAACTCGTCCAGGCCGCGTGGATTCACAGCGCGCCGCACCACGGATATGCCAGGAGCATGAAGGTCGGCCGCGAAGAAATGGTCGCGATGCTGACCGCCGTCGAGAGCTGGGTGAAGCGCGACCACGCCGCCGAGTGGAAGGAGTGGGTCGGCCGCTGCCAGTACATTGCCGATCGCGCATCGAAGATTGCGGGCGTGACGTCGTCGGTGAAGCAGGAACCGGACGAGGGCCTGAGCAACCGGAGCCCGAGCGTGAGCATCCGGTGGGAGTCGGCCGGATTCGGCATCACCGGGCAGCAGGTCGCGGACACTCTATACAACAGCGAACCGCGCATCACGTTGAATGGAAGCCGCGCTGGAACGGGGGCACAGGATGGGACGGGGGACACGGGCATCTCGATCGTCGTGTCCATGATGGCGGCGGGCGAAGAGAAGATCGTTGCCCAGCGAATCGCCGACGTGCTCTCGGCGAAACACACCGTCAAGCCCGAGGAAGCTCTCGCGTCTCCGATTGCAGACGTGTCCGGACGCTGGGAGATCGCGATTCGGTACGCTGCCAGCACCACGAGCCATGGTCTGCACCTGCGGCAGATCGGAAACCGTCTCGAAGGAGTCCATCAGGGAAATTTTCTCAGCCGCGATATCTCGGGAACGATCAGCGGCGACACCGTATTGCTGGCGAGCAACGTGACCGAACGGCACGGCGACGCCTTGTCGTATCGATTCAAAGGGACAGTCACGGGCGAGTCGATGTCCGGCTCTCTCGATCTCGGCGAGTACCGGGCAGCCACGTGGACCGCGCGGCGTGCTCAAGCGAGGGGATGATCGATGCGGAGGAACACTCGCCGCAGATTTCCGACCGCGCTCGCCGAGGCCGTGGTGGATGCCGCAGAGCGCCTGTCGGCCGATCTCGGATACGAGCCGGCGCAGAAGAGATCTCGAGCGCGGCGCGCTGGTTGAAGATGAACTCTGCTGCGACCTTCATCGCCGCCGCCGCGCTCGCGGCCGTCAGCTATGGCGCCGGGCTCGCGCAGGAGCCGAAAAGAGACGTGCCCGCCAAAGGGGCGCCGGAGCTCGCACTGCGGATCGCTGACTATGCCAGCGCGCCGATCACTGGAATGCCGGACGGCCTCGGCAATAACGCGGGATCGCTGGCGCGCATCAACTTCCTGCGGGAGGAGCCGGCGCCGGCGGCGCGGTTTTTTGTGAACGATCTGAACGGCCCGCTGTACATCGTCGACACAGCCACGAAAAAGTTCACGCGGTATCTGGATTTCAACGGTCACGGGATGCACACGGGATTGTTCGAGCGGCTGCCGATGGAGAACGGGCTCGCGAGCGGGTTCATCAGCTTTGAGTTCGATCCCGACTACGCCAGCAACGGCAGGTTCTACACGATCCACCTCGAGGATCTCGAGATCGAGGGCTCACTTCTTCCGCACAACACGACGGCGCCTGGTCTCCTCACCGCGGGCTACACGCCCACGGCGCCGATCCTGACGCCGGGAGCCGCCGATCATGAGGCAGTACTGATCGAGTGGACGGATTCGAACATCTCCAATACGACGTTCGAGGGCACGGCGCGAGAGCTGCTGCGTATCCGTCTCTATAGCCGGATTCACCCGGTGGGTGATCTGATCTTCAATCCCGCCGCGCGTCGCGGCGATCCGGGTTGGCGTGTCTTGTATGTGGCGTGCGGCGACGGCGGATCGGGTGAGCAACGGACCGCCGAGCGGCTGAACCCGCAGCGTCTCGATACGATGGCGGGAAAGATCTTGCGGAT
>Ga0209686_1001919_pt1 | contig 9993 bp, 10 predicted proteins | sample GraSoiAngelo_126_FD_185883 | JGI IMG/M metagenome (GOLD analysis project Ga0209686, IMG submission 185883) | Grasslands soil microbial communities from the Angelo Coastal Reserve, California, USA - 14_0927_09_20cm (SPAdes) (version 2) | ecosystem: Environmental > Terrestrial > Soil > Grasslands ...
GTCGTAGAACGGCGGGACTGCGTAGGGCGCCATCAGGTGGCTGTCGACTCGGACGTTGAAACCACCGGGCGGCACCCACATGGTGACGCGGCCGGCGCTCGGAGCGAACGTCTCGGGATCTTCCGCATTGACGCGGCATTCCATCGCGTGGCCCTCGAACCGCACCGCGTCCTGCCGATAGCCGAGGGGCTCGCCGCCGGCGATCCGGATCTGCTCCCGGACGATGTCGATCCCGGTAACGAGCTCGGTCACGGGGTGCTCGACCTGGATCCGGGTGTTCATCTCGATGAAGTAGAAATTGCCGTCTTCGTCCACGAGGAACTCGACGGTGCCCGCGCTGACGTAGTTGACGGCCGCCGCCACGGTGAGCGCGGCCTGGAGCAGCCCATCGCGCGTCTTGGCAGCCAGGAGCGGCGCCGGCGATTCCTCGAGAAGCTTCTGGTGGCGTCGCTGGACCGAGCAGTCTCGCTCGCCGAGATGGACCCGGATACCGTTGCGGTCGCCGAGCACCTGGACCTCGACGTGCCGGGCGTTCTGAACGAACTTCTCGCAATAGACCTCCGACGAGCCGAAGGCCGCGCCGGCTTCCGACTGGCAGGCGTCGAACGCCTGGACGACTTCGCCGCGCTCCCTGACGATCCGCATCCCGCGGCCGCCCCCGCCGGCGGCGGCCTTGAACATGATCGGATAGCCGATCCGGTCGGCGACCTCGAGCGCCTCCGCGGAGCCCTTCAGCGCGACCTCGCTGCCCGGGATGACCGGGACGCCCGCCTGCATCGCGATCTGGCGCGCCTGGGCCTTGTCGCCCATCAGCCGGATCGCCTCGGGCGACGGGCCGATGAACGTGATCGAGCACGCCCGGCACACCTCGGCAAAGGCGGGGTTCTCGGCGAGAAACCCGTAGCCCGGATGGATGGCCTCGCTGTCGGTCACGGCGGCGGCGGAGATGATCGCTGGAATATTGAGATAGCTTTCTCGGGCCGAGTCGGGGCCGACACAGATCGTCTCGTCGGCGAGACGCATCGGTAGGGAGTGGGCATCGGCCTTCGAGTGAGCGAGCACCGAGCGGATGCCGAGCTCGCGGCACGTGCGGATGATTCGTAGCGCGATCTCGCCCCTGTTCGCGATCAGGACCTTATGGAACACGGATCAGCCGCCCAGGATCCGCCGCCACTGGGACTCGAGCTCGGTCAGCCGGAGGCCGTAGACGCGCGGCATCGCCTCGGCAATCGACTCGCCGGCGCCGAGGCGGGCCAGCAGCTCGCGCAGCGACTCCATGCCGCCCCCACGATCGAGGAGATCCCGGACGATCCAGAGCGCGATGTTGTAGCCGGCGCGGGCACGAAGCGGATCTTGATCGCCGGCCAGCGCCTCCACACCCGCGAGGGTGAGGCCTGACGGAGCCCGCAGTATCGGATCCGAGGTCGCGCCCTCGAGGACCTGAGCCAATCCCTCGTGGAGCCACCGCGGCGCCCGACCGCGCGCCAGATCGTGAATGGCGGCATGGGCGTATTCGTGCACGACCAGCCGTTCGAGCTCGGTGGCGGGCGGCCGGACGCGGCCGACTGGGAGGCGGATCTTCCCGTCGAACAGTCCGGTGGCCCACGCGTGGACGCGCGTCACGTCGCGGAACTCGTGGTGCTCGTACAGCACGACCGTCGTCCGCTGCTGCGGGGTGTAGGCGAGCATCCGGGTCACGCGCGCAGCCGCCGCCTCGAGCTGCGTGACGATCTCGCGCCGCGCCTCGGCGTCGAGCGTGTCGCGATACTTCACGACGAAGCGCGGCGTGATCTCTCGCCGGAAGCCGGCCTCCGCGCGCCACTCCCGCTCGACCTTCTCGAGCAGTCGGCGCGCCGATTCGTTGGACGGCTCGCGCTCGAGCACCGCTCTCAGATTCACGACGGCCTGCGCCGGGTTGTCGCGGCGGTCGTGGAGATGGGCAAGCAGCAGCCGGACCTCCGGATCGTACTCCGCCCGCGCGGCGCGCTCGAGCGGGGCGAGGGCATCGTCCGGCCGCCCGGCGTGGACCGCGGCGACGCCCAGGCCTTTCAAGAGGCCTGGATCGTCCGGTGTCTCGATCAATCCGTGCTTGAACAGCAGGGACGCCTCGTCCGGTCGCCCCTCGCGAAGCGCGTGCCAGCCCCAGCCTTCGAAGCATCGGATGACGTCCTGACGTCGGGCCGCGCTCGCCGGGTCGTCCGCCGCGGCGCGGCCGAACTTTTCGCACGCGCGCGGAAACTGGCCGGCACCGTACAGGCGGATGGCTTCCTCGGTGAGCGCCTGAGCATCGCGGGCACCGAGGGAGGCGAACACGACGGCTCGCTCAGAGGCGCTCCGCTCGTAGCGACGGCCTTCGCGCCAGCCGAGCAGCAGCGCCGCGGCGCCGAGCAGCAGCGCGGCGAGGGCGAGCAGGCGGACGTTAGGGATGAGCGGCACGCCCGTGCTCAGCGGGCGGGGTCGATCAGGAACAGGGATTGGCCGAACTCGACGGGGTGCGCGTTTTCGACGAAGATCTTGACGACCCGACCCGCTACCTTGGATTCGATCTCGTTCATGAGCTTCATCGCTTCGATGATGCAGAGGATCTGGCCTTCCTTCACGACGTCGCCTTCGCTCACGTATGGCTCGGCCGTCGGCGACGACGCCCGGTAGAAGGTTCCGACCATCGGCGCCTCGATCGTGACCCCCGAGCCCGACTCGACCTCGGGCGAGACCATCCCCGCCGGCCGTTCCACGGACGTCACCACCGGCGCGGCGGCGAACGAAATCGGGGTGGCGACGCCGCGCTGCAGCCGAACCCGGACTTCGCCGACCGTCACGTCGATCTCGGAGAGCCCGAGCTCGGTCAGCAAGGTGCCGAGGCGCCGCGCGAGCTCGACGGTCGCGCTCTCGCCCGTACCGGATTGGCGGCGGCGCCGCGCCATCAGGAGCCCGCCGTGGCGACGCGCCCGAGATACTCGCCGGTCCGAGTGTCCACCTTGACCACGTCGCCCTCACTCAGGAACAACGGAACGTTGACCACGGCGCCGGTCTCGAGGGTCGCCGGTTTCGTCCCGCCCTGGGCGGTGTCACCGCGGACGCCCGGGTCGGTGCGGGCGATCGCGAGCTCGACGAAGTTGGGGAGCTCGACCGCCGTCGGCGAGCCGGCGATGTAGAGGACGTCCACCTCGGTGTTCTCCTTCAGGTACTCGCGGGCGTCGCCGACCTCATCGGCCGACAGGGAGACCTGCTCGTATGTCTCGGTGTCCATGAAGTTGTAGCGGTCGTCACGGTAGAGGAACTGCATGTGCTTCTCTTCGAAGTCGACCAGCTCGACCTTCTCGCCGGAGCGGAAGGTGTTGTCGATGACCTTGCCGAGCTTCATGTGCTTGAGCTTCGTCCGGACGAACGCGCCGCCTTTGCCCGGCTTCACGTGCTGGAAGTCGACGATCGTGTAGGGGTTGCCGTCGAAGACGATACGCAGCCCCTTCTTGAACTCCGCGGTTGACACCTGCATCGAATCTAGCCTTTCCGTCGCTGACGCGCGCGCAGCGCACCCTCCAGCCTCTCGCGCGCCTCTCGATGATCCGGATTCTTTCGCAGAATCCGGGTGAAGATCTGCGCGGCCTCCTCGACGCAGCCCTGCTCGAGGCAGAGCGCGCCGAAGGTGACCGTCGCGAACGTATCGTCGCTCAGTACCCGGGCCAGGCCGGTCGCCTCGACGGCCCCCGGCGCCGCGGCGCGCAGCAGCGACAGCAGCGCCTGCGACTCGCGGTCGCTCGAATCGAGCGCGATGGCCGCTTCCAGATGCCTCACGGCCTCGTCGATGTGACCGAGCCGACGCTGGATCTCCGCCGCCAGGCGGTGGCTCTGGGCGTCCTCGGGGCTCACCTCGAGAATAGCCTCGAGCTCGACCTGCGCGGGAGCGAGCTGACCGTCGGCCACGAGCGCTTTGGCCAGGATGAGGCGGGCCGTTGTGTAGTGAGGATAACGCGCGAGCCCATTGCGGCAGAGCGCCACGGCGTCACGCGTCCGCCCGGCCTTGCGATACAGATCGGCCAGCTGCGCAAAGGCGAGGGAAGCGGGATCCCGCGCCAGCCGCTCCTCCTGCCGGCGGATGGCGCCGACGATCGCCTGATCTTCCCCAGACATCCCATGCGAGTTATACGGACCACAAGTTTCCGTTGTCAACCCTGCCTCGGACATCACGACCCGAGGGAGGCGATGACCGCGTGGATTTCGGTGGTGGGGACGTCGTAGACGATTCGAAAAGCGCCGATGCGAGGCGCCAGCACGAATGGAACGCGTCCGTCCTTTGCCTTCTTGTCGCGCGCCATCGCCGAGACGATCGGCTCGACGTCGATCGATGGAGCCCGGACCGGAAGCCCGAGCGTCTCGAGCATGCGCTCCTGCCTGGTCGTCGTCTCGTCGTCGGCGATGCCGAGGCGACGCGCGAGACGCGCTTCGGCGACGATCCCCAGGGAGACCGCTTCGCCGTGGGCGTAGCGCGTGTACCCGGTCGCAGCTTCGAGCGCGTGACCGATCGTGTGGCCGTAATTGAGCACGTGACGGAGCTCGGCCTCGCGCTCGTCCCGCTCGACGACCGAGGCCTTGAGTCGGCACGAGCCGCCGATGATCCGCTCGAGCACGCCGAGGTCGCGGGCCGCGAGCGGCGCCAGGTCGCGCTCGAGCTCGGCGAAGTAGTCGGCGTCCAGCACGATCCCGTGTTTCACGATCTCGGCCAGGCCGGAGCGGAACTCGCGCTCGGGGAGAGTCCGGGCCACGGCCGGGTCGACGACGACGAGACGCGGCTGGTGGAATGCGCCGATCATGTTCTTTCCGAGCGGATGGTCGATGGCCGTCTTGCCGCCGATCGACGCATCGACCTGGGCCAGCACCGTCGTCGGCAGCTGGATGAAGTTGATCCCGCGCATGTAGGTCGCGGCGGCGAAGCCGGCCACGTCGCCCACGGCGCCGCCGCCCAAGGCCAGCACCGTCGAGGTCCGGTCCAGACCGGCCGTGAGCAGCCGATCCCAGCAGTGCTCCGCGACCGCCAGGGTCTTCGCGGCCTCGCCTTCCGGCACGTCGATCGTGGTGACGGTGAACCCCGCGGACTCTAGGCTCGCGACGACCGTCTTGCCATAGAGACGCATGATCGCGCCGTCGCTGACGAGCGCGGCGCGGCTTCCCAGGCGCAGCTCTCTCAGCCGCTCACCGACGCTCTGGAGCGCGCCGGACGCGACGACGATCCGATACGATCGGCTGCCGAGATTGACGTCGACGATCATCTGGATTTTCCTGACGATTCGCCCTGGACGGGTGAGCCGCCGCCCAACCAGGCTACCAGGTTTTCAGGGTAGCGAGATAGGTCTCGTAGTTGCGGCGGATCTCCTCGAGTCCGTCGCCGCCGAACTTCTCCAGGAAGGCACCGGCCAGGACGATGGCCATCATCGCCTCGCCCACGATGCCAGCGGCCGGGACGGCGCAGGGGTCGCTCCGCTCGACCACGGCCTCCACCGCCTCCTTGGTTGCGAGATCGACCGATCGCAGCGGCGTCCGGAGCGTCGAGAGCGGCTTCATCGCCGCCCGGGCGATCACCGGCTGGCCGTTGGTCACGCCGCCCTCCCGGCCGCCCGCGTTGTTCGTCGAGCGCCGGAACCCGCTCTCGTGGTCGAACAGGATCTCGTCGTGAACTCCCGAACCCGGCCGGCGCGCGGTTTCGAAGCCGAGACCGAGCTCGCAGCCCTTGATCGCCTGGATCGAGCAGATGGCCTGGGCGAGGCGGCCGTCGCTCGGTCGAGTGATCTGCTTCTGGGCGACGCCCGGTTCGGGTGGGCCGACCGAGATCGTCGACTTCCAGTTCTCGCAGTCGCGGTTCGCGATCTGGAGCGTGATGGGACCGCCGAGCGTGGATCCCCACCGCACGCCCGAGAGGATGTGGACCTGGTCGCGCTCGATCTTCATGCGGCCGCCGCGCCCGTAGCCGCGCTGGCGGCGCGCCAGGTCCTCGTTGATGTGGCTCTCGGCCAGCGGCAAGCCCGCCGGGAGGCCGTCGATGACCGCCACGAGGGCCTCACCGTGGGACTCGCCCGCGGTAAGGAACCGAAACATCCCGCTCATGGCGACTACTTTACTTTACTTCTTCGGGGCCGGGGGCGGCGGTGGGGGCTGCGCCGCATCGACCTTCAGGACCGACGGCGTGATGAACACGACGAGCTCGCGGCCCGTGGTCTGCGAGGCCGTCGTCTTGAACAGCCATCCGAGGACGGGAATGTCGCCGAACAGCGGAAGCTTCCGCACCTCGTCGGCATCGAGGTTCGTCGTCACGCCGCCGATGACCAGACGCTCGCCTTCCTTGATGAGAACCTCGGTCTGCGCCTTACGCTTGTTGATGACCGGCGGGGCTCCGGCGGTGGTGCCGAGGTTGACGGTCGTGTTGCTTCGCGAGTTGTTCTCGATCGTGACCTTCATCTTGATCTTGGTGATGTCGCCTTCCCGAATGACGGTCGGGACGACGTCGAGCCTGAGCACGGCTTCCTTGAACTGGATCTGCGTACCGGCGGAGCTGACCGTCGCGTAGGGAATTTCTTCGCCGAGGGAGATCGAGGCGGTCCCGTTCTCGACGGTGACGACCTCGGGGCGCGCGAGCGTCCGCGTCTTGCTGAGCAGGCGCAGCGCCTCGAGCGCGAGGTTGATGTTGTACCGGCTACTGGTGAAGCCGAACGCGATACCGCCGGCGCCACCGCCCGTGACCGCGCCGCCGCCGAGTGCGGCGCCGATGGGCAGGTTGACGAGGTTCCCGCCAAGGGGCAGACCGGTCGTGCCGCTGACCGGGAGCAGGTTTGGAAAGCCGGTGGGGGCGTTCGGGGGACCGAACACGTTGGCCACGGGGACGCCGCCCGCGACCCCGAGATTGTTGGCGGTGTCACTGGTGAACCCGCGGCTGACGAGGATCGAGTTCCCACCGGCCTGGACGACACCGCCGCCGCCCCACTGGACGCCGATGGCGAACAGGTCATCGCGATCGAGGATCTCCATGCGTGCCTCGATCTTCACCTGCGGCAGCGGCACGTCGAGCTTCTCCCGGATCAGCGTCTTGATACGCTCGAGGTCCGCCTCGTAGTGGCGGATGAAGATCGAGTTCGTGGGCTTGTAGGGGCGAATCGTGATGCCCTTCGCCAGCACTTCGGCGGTCGGAGACGGAGGAGGGGGCTGGGGGATCTGGGGCGCGGTACCGTAGAGCGCGGAGAACGGCGGCGCCGCGATGGGGGGGAACCCCTCCGCCACCGGCGCCACCTGGGCCTGGATGCCGGCGGGCGGAATTCCGAGGATCCCCTGCAGGGTCCTTGCGACCTCCTCGGGATCGGCGTAGGAGAGCCGAATCGTCTCTTCGCGCAGCGGTCCGCGGGCGCGGAGCTCGGCGACCGCCTGGTCGGCGAGGCGCTTCTTGTCGATGGCCTCCTGCTCCTTGAGCTGGGCCTCGGCGATCTTCGTCCGGACGTCGCTCTCGGCCTTCATGCGCGCTTCTTCGACTCGCGCGGTCGCCTCGCGTTCCTTGATCAGCTGCTCGTTGGAGACGATGCGGAGCACGCCGTCCTTCTCGACCTTGCGCAGACCGCGGGTCTCGAGGATGGTGTCGAGCGCCAGATCCCAGGGGACGTTCTTCAGGGTGATCGACATCTTCCCCTTGACGTCGTCGCCGATGACGACGTTCTTGTTGCTCTCGGCGGCCAGGATGCGGAGGAGGTTCACGACGTCCGCGTCCTTGAAGTCGAACGAGATGAGGCGCTGGCCGTTGGTGGGCGCCGGCGGGGCGGCCTGAGCGATTTGCACCGGGCGCGCCGCCTGAGCGGGCGGCGCTTCCTGTGCGCCGGGCCCGGCGGCCGCTGCGGCGCTGCTCGCGACCGCGGCCGGCGGAGCCGCCGTGGGAATGACGATCGCCAGACCATCGGACTCCTCGCGGATCGCGTAGCCGACGCTGCGGCTCAGGTCGAGCACGAGACGCGCGACGCCCTGCCGGTACTGGCCGCCGCGAACCTGCTTGACCGGATCCTTCCCGACGTTCAGCGGCGTCTTGCGCCACGCGTATACCGTGTTCTCCAGGTCGATGACGAGCCGGCTGGGCGAATCCACCAGATCGGCCTTGTACTGCGCCTCTCGCGACGTCTTCACGAACACGGTGACGGAGTCCGGATGCGGCGTCACCGTCACATCGCTGAGCCGCGCCGGCTCAGCCTGGGCCCGCGAACCCGTCGGGACCAGGAGCACCAGCGCGAGGCTCACGACGACCAGCACGATGGGGATCCGTCTTTCAGCGTTCATTTAGTTTGTCGCCAGTCTGAGAACCACGCGGTTTGACGGCGCGCCGGTCTTCGGCGCCACCACGAACACCACGCTGTCGGAGCCGATCTCCAACAGGCGGCCATCCCCGAGCGTGTCGCCGGGTTTGAGGATGTACCCGATGCCATCGGGCGCTTCGACCAGCGCGAGCGCCACGCGATTGCTGCGGACGATGCCCGTGAGCCGGGTGGCTGCCACCGTGAGTCCTCCTGAGCCCTCGCGTACCTCGAGGGTCTCGAAGGGATCGCGGCGTCCCTTCGGGTCGTACTTGGGCACCGCGGGGACGATTTCGGCCGGCGGCGTTTCCGGCGCGGCGGCCACCGGCTGGGCCGCGGGCGGCTTCGGCGGCGCGGAGGGAGGAGCGTTCCCGCACGCGCCCAGCATGACGGCCAAGCCGACCGACGTCAGCACCCCCTGGTGTACGCGCATGTGTCTGGTCCTCACCTTGGCTTCGGCGCCGGCGCTGCGCCCACGGGACGGTACATGTACGTCGCCAGGACCAGCTCGGCGCGGACCGGGTTGCGCGGCCGGCTGAGGCCGCTCAACTTGATCTCGGTGACGTTCACGACGCGCGCCAGCTTGGCGACCCGCTCGAAGAACTCGCCGAGCTGGTGGTAGCCTGCCTCGGCGTTCACTGCGATCGGGATCTCGCTGTAGTAGTCCCGCACCGCCGGCGGGCGCGGCTGGAACAGAGAGACGGCCAGCCCGGACGCGGTCGCTGCGTCCGACACCGACCGGTAGAGCGTCGGGATCTCCTTCTCACCGGGCAGCTTGTCCTTGAGCGCGTTGAGCCGCGCCTCGAGCTCCGTGACCTCGCGGCGGTACTTCAGGAGGTCGGCGACGATCGCTTTGCTCCGGGCGATCTCGCTCTGAAGGGAGCTCAGCTGCGCGCGCAGCTGCGTGACCTGAGCCTCGGCAGGAGCCAGGAGAAGGAAATACCCGGCGGCGACGATCACGATCGCTCCCATGATGCCGACGACGAGCTTCTGCGATCGGGGGGCGTTGACGATGGGGTCGAAGATCGGCGGCAGCGCCATGTCAGCTCTCGTACCGGCAGGTGACTTCGAAGGTCACCAGCGGGGCTGGCCGGCCCAGGTCCCGGCGAGTCACGACGAGATCGACGTCCTTGAACTTGCCGGAGGCGCGAAGGTTCGACATGAAATCGGAAATCGCCGTCGGAGAGAATGCCGAGCCGATCACCTTGATCTGTCCGCTTCGCTCCTCGAATCCGGTCACCCAGAGATCGTTCGGCATGACGCTCGCGAAGGCTTCCACGAGCTGGATCTTCTGCCCCGGAGCCTTGGTGATCGCCTCGATGACGTCGACGCGCTTGCGAAGCTCGTTGGCCAGGTCCCGGACCTTGCTCTCCTGACCGATCTGCGCCTTCAGCAGGGCGAGGTCCTTCTGCGCTCGATCAATGTCGGAGGTGAGGCTCGCCTGGGTGCTCGTCAGCACCCACCAGTACACGCCGATCCCGAGCAGCAGGGCCAGATAGATGACCCCGAACAGCCAACCCAGGTTGAAAGCCGGCAGCCCGATCTTGAATCCCTTGAACCCGGCACCGCGCCGGCGGGCGCGCTCGGGTGCGAGGTTGATCTTGATCATTGGGATTTGTCTCCAGGCCGCCGCAGCGCGAGACCGACGGCCACGGCCAGAGACGGCCCGGCGGCGTGG
>Ga0209686_1001927_pt1 | contig 9956 bp, 7 predicted proteins | sample GraSoiAngelo_126_FD_185883 | JGI IMG/M metagenome (GOLD analysis project Ga0209686, IMG submission 185883) | Grasslands soil microbial communities from the Angelo Coastal Reserve, California, USA - 14_0927_09_20cm (SPAdes) (version 2) | ecosystem: Environmental > Terrestrial > Soil > Grasslands ...
GATGGCCGGCCAGGAAGTCGCCGAACGAGGCTGCCTTCTCGCCCGGCTCGGGCCGACGCAGCAGCGCCGTGCGCATCTGCTTGCGCGCCGCGGCGGGAACGGCGGCGGCGCCCGGCACCGCGAGCACCCCGGTCTCCTCGAACAGCTCGCGGGCCGCGGCGACGACGCACGGCGCTTCCGCGGCGCCGAGCGCCTCGCCGCCGTCCACCGGCACCCCGGAGTCTTGCACGTCTACGCGGCCGCCCGGAAACGCGTAGAAACCCCCCGCGAACCTGAGCTCGTCGCCGCGCCGCACCCAGAGCACGCGGCCGTCTTCGCGGACCAGGATCACGGAGGCGGCGGGCTTGACGCTGACGGCTCGGTTCACTCGCAGCTCTCCCTTGCGCGAATCGGGATGATCCCTTAGACCGGGGCCGATGTTTTATCTCGCGCCGCACCCGAAGCTCGACCGGCCCCGCCGCGGCAGTCCGCTGATGTTCACCGTCCCCTGGGTGGAGAAGTATCTCTCTCGCGTGCGTCCCTGGCACGTGATTGCGATCTGGGTGCCGTTCTCGCTGTATATGGTCTACCGAGGTTCATCCCAGATGGGCCCCCTGGCAGTCGCCGGCCTGGCGGCCGCCGGCGTGTTCTCCTGGACGTTGCTCGAATATCTGCTGCACCGCTGGGTCTTCCACTTCCAGCCGGACGCGCGCTCCGGGCTGCAGCGGGACGCATCCTTCCTGATCCACGGCATCCACCACGACTATCCCTGGGATCGCGATCGGTTGGTGATGCCTCCCACGGTCACCGCGGTGATCGCCATCGCCGTCTGGGTGGCGTTCCGCTGGATGGGCGGGCTCGAGTACGCCTGGTTCGCCGGGATGGTCGCCGGATACGTCTGGTATGATCTCACGCACTACTACCTGCACCACGCCGCACCGACGACGGCCGCGGGGAAGTGGCTGCGCAAGTACCATCTGGTCCACCACTTCCAGACTCCCGACCGCCGCTACGGGATCACCACCCCGCTCTGGGACCTGGTGTTCGGGACGTATCCGCGCGACCGCTACCAGGGTCTGCCGGACGACGAGGCCCGCCTCGAGGCGGGTGCGTAGGCGCTCCCGGCCAGAGGAAAGGGTTTGCGCCTCTGGTTCTGGCTGTACAGTCTTGCCTGCGCACCGGTCATGCAAGAGGCGCGTCTGGAGCGCGATTCGCGGCCTACGGAGCGCGAGCTGGAGTCGAGCGAGCGCGCGGCATCGTGCCGGGCCCGCGCCGGGCTCCTGCTGCTGCCCGGCCTCATGCAGATGTGCCGCGGGCGCTCGTCCGAGGGAATGGCCCTCGCATCGCTCGCGGTCGCGGAGCTCGGCGCCGCGGTGACCGGAGGAGTGACGAACGGTCTCGAGACGTCCGCTGCCGGCGTGCCGTTGATCGCGCTCGGCGATCTCCTCACGCTGTCGGTGATGGACGTCGCCCTGGAAAACCAGCGCTCCTCACGCCTGCGGTACGTTCCGCAGGAATCGCTCGGCGAGCTCGCGCTCGCGCCCTTTTCCGGCCAGGTGCTGTCCCGGCCGTCCGTCTGGGCGGGAGTCGCCGGCTCGCTCGCCGCCGGCATCCTGGTGTCCGCCGTGGTCGATCGCGGCATCGACACGCGCAATGCAGGCAAGCGGCCGGTCATCTTCGGTCGGGAGATGAACACGGCGCCTGGCTATCTGCTGGCCGGCGCCATCGGAGCGGGCTTGTTCGAGCATGTTGCCCTCGCCGAAGAGATGGCATTCCGGGGCGTGCTGCAGTCGAGCTGGGCGCGCTCGCTGGACGAGACCCGCGGCTGGGCGTACGCCTCGCTGCTGTTCGGTGCGGTCCACGGTTCGAACATCCTCTTCATCGACCGCAGCCAGCGCCTCGCCTATCTCGCAGCCGGCGTTCCCTTCATCACGCTGCTCGGCGCCTACCTGGGGCTCGCCTACCGCTGGAACCGGTACAGCCTCGCGCCTTCCGTCGCGATCCACTTCTGGTACGATCTCCTCATCGAGGCGGCCGGGTTCGTGGCCGACCCGAAGAACTCGCCGCTCGCGGTCTCCTGGGGAATGCCCTTCTGAATGCACATCCGCGATCCCATCCACGGCGCCATCGAGCTCACCGCCGACGAGCGCGTGCTGGTCGACAGCCCCCAGTACCAGCGGCTGCGCAACGTGAAGCAGCTCGGCTTCGCGGACCTCGCGTTCCCGGGAGCGACGCACACCCGCTATGCGCACGGGCTCGGAGCGATGGCGATGGCCACCAAGGTCTTCGACGCATTCGCGCCGCAGCTCGAGCTGGAGCCGGACGATCGCGCGCGCCTGCGCCAGACCCTGCGCCTGGCGGTGCTGTTCCACGATCTCGGCCACGCGCCGCTCTCGCATGCCACGGAGGCGATCATGCCGCAGATCGCCGAGCTGCGGGTGCCGGACTGGGCGCGGGAGCCCGGCGAACGCCGGGCCGGGCACGAGGACTACACGTTGAAGCTCCTGCTCGACTCGGCCCTCTCCGCCGAGATCCGCCGCGGCTTCTCCTCGCGCGGGATCGAGCCGGAGCACATCGCCGGGCTGATCTGCGGCCGGCCCTCTCCCGGCCCCTACCCGTATCGCAGCCGCGGGCGCGATCTGCTGCCCATCCTGCGCCAGGTGGTGTCCGGCGAGCTCGACGCGGACCGGATGGATTACTTGCAGCGCGATTCCTTCTTCACGGGCGTGAACTACGGGAAGTTCGACGCCGACTGGATCGTGCAGAACCTCGCGGCCGTCGAGCGCGACGGGCGGGTCTACCTCGCGCTCCTGCACCGCGCCGTGTTCGCGTTCGAGGATTTCCTGCTCTCCCGCTATCACATGTTCCTCTCCGTCTACTTCCACTCCACCTCCGTCGGCTACGAAGTGCTCCTGCAGCGCTGGTGCGAGAGCGGTGAGTACTCGCTGCCGGCGGATCCGGACGAGTACCTGCTCCACGACGACATCGCGCTCCTCTCGGCCCTGCGCGCATCGCAGAACCCCTGGGCAAGACGGATCGTGCGCCGTCAGGGATACCGGGTGCTGATGGAGAACGCGCCGGGCGAGGACGCGCGAGCGCTGAGCCGCATGGAGGACGAGCTGGAGGCGGCGGGAGTCGACGGCTTCGTCACCGTCAGCCGCGGCGTGCTCTCGCACTACGGGAAGGAAGCGACGCTCTGGGTGAAGTCGCCGCGCGGCGAGCTGCCCATCGGCGAGTACACGCCGCTCTACGAGAGGTACGCGGAAGCGGCGACCCTGGCGCGGCTCTACGTAGAACCGGAGAGGTGGGACGAGGCCCGCCGGCTCCTCACCATCGACTGATCGAAGCATTACCCCGCCAGGCGAGCGGATGCTATGCTCGCACGGTGAACCAGCTTCAGCAGCGCGTCGAGAAGCTCGGAGGCATCCTCGACGTCGCGAAAGCGCTCGTCGCCGAGCGCGATCTCGATCGGCTGCTGAAGCTGATCGTCGACGCCGCGGCGCGGGTGGTCGAAGCCGACCGCTGCTCGCTGTTCTTGGTCGATCGAGACCGCGGCGAGCTGTGGACCAAGGTGGCGCAGGGCATCGGTACGAAGGAGATCCGCATCCCGATGGATCGCGGGATCGCGGGCGCGGTGGCGACCACCAATGCGGCGATCAACATTCCCGACGCGTACAAGGACCCGCGCTTCAACCAGAACGTCGACAAGCAGACGGGATACAAGACGCGGAACATCCTCTGCGTGCCGATGCGCTCGGTGGAGGGCGAGGTCGTCGGCGTCCTGCAGGCGCTGAACAAGCTCGACGGCAAGGCCTTCACCGACGAGGACGAGGAGCTGCTCTCCGCGCTCGGCGGGCAGGCGGCGGCGGCGGTCAACAACGCGCTGCTGCACCACGAGATCGAGCAGCTGTTCGAGGGGTTCGTGCGCGCCAGCGTGGTGGCGATCGAGGCGCGGGATCCGACCACCGCGGGTCACTCGGGTCGAGTGGCGCGGCTCTCGGTCGGTCTCGGCGACATGGTGCCGCGCGCCGGGAAGACCGCGGGTCGCTGGAAAGGCTCGTCGCTCACCTCGCAGGAGCGTCAGGAGCTGCGCTATGCGGCGATGCTGCACGATTTCGGCAAGGTCGGCGTCCGCGAAAACGTCCTGGTGAAGGCGAACAAGCTCGAGCCGCTCGAGCTCGAGAACCTGCGGGGCCGGTTCGAGACCATCTACGTGCAGGAGGAGCTGCAGGCGGAGCGCGAGAAGGTCCAGATCCTCCTCCGGGCGCCCGCCGACGAGGCGCGCCATCGGCTGGCGCAGGTCGACGCCCGGCTGGCGGAGCGGAAGCGGGAGCTGTCGGGGATGTTCGAGTTCGCCGTCTCCTGCAACCGGCCCACCGTGCTGCCCGAAGGCACCTTCGACCGGCTGCACGACATCGCCCGCGCCACCTTCCTCGGGCCGTTCTCCGGGGAGAAGCGCCCGTTCCTCTCGGAGAACGAGGTGGTCAAGCTGTCGATCCGCAAGGGCTCGCTCACCGAGGGCGAGCGCCGCGAGATCGAATCGCACGTCACGCACACCTACCGCTTCCTCACGCAGATCCCCTGGACGCGCACGCTGAAGCGGGTGCCGGACATCGCCTACGGCCATCACGAGAAGCTCACGGGCAAGGGCTACCCGCGCTCGCTGAAGGAATCGGAGATCGCGCTGCCCACGCGCATGATGACCATCAGCGACATCTACGACGCGCTGACCGCGAGCGACCGCCCCTACAAGCGCGCGGTGCCGAAGGAGAAGGCGTACGACATCCTCCTCGACGAAGCGAAGCGAGGAGAGCTCGATCAGGACCTGCTGCGCGTCTTCATCGAAGCCGACGTACCGGGGAACGCGCCTCAAGAGCCTTGAAGCGGCTCGGTCAACGGCGCGACGCAGACTTGCGCGCCGCCTCGAACTCGTCGCCGGGCGTCCAGGTGGGCAGGGCAGGCGCGTTGGCGAGGCGCAAACCCACCAAAAGCTGCAGCTGCGCGTCCTGCACGGCGCCCGAGAAGTCCCAATCCCCGTGGTACTCGTCGGAAGGCTGGTGGTAGTGGTGCCGCTCGTAATCGAGCGCCTGCTCCTCGCCCCAACCTTTCGGCCGGCCGACGTAGTCCGGGCCGCCCTTGACGGCCACCGGAGGGACACCGACGTGGGCCATGGAGAACATGTCCGATCTGTAGAACGATCCGCGGTCGGGTTGCGGATCGCCGTGCACCGTCCGCCCCTGCTCCGCGGCCACGTTGCGGACGACGTCGTCGGTGGTTGATTTGCCCAGCCCGAGCACGCCGAGGTCCGTGGTGCGGCCCCAGCGGTTGACGGTGTCGAGGTTGATGTCCGCGGCGATCCGGTTGGCGGGAATGGGAGGGTGCTGCGCGAGCCATTTCGATCCGAGGAGGCCCTGCTCCTCCGCGGTGACGAACGCGACGATGATCGATCGTTTCGGCGGCGCGAACGTCGCCGCCTGCGCGATGGCGAGCACGGTAGCGCAGCCCGACGCGTTGTCGAGCGCGCCGTTGTAGATGCCGTCGGTGGCGGGCGGCATCGGCTGCACGCGACCGAGATGATCGTGGTGGGCGGTGTAGAGCACCGCCTCGCGGCGCAGCGCCGGGTCGGTCCCGGGCAGCATCCCGATCACGTTGGCGCTGCGGATGGTCTGGAGATGGACCGGCAGGTCCAGCGAGGTTGTGGAGCCGAGTGGCACGGCGCGGAAGTCCTTGCTCGCAGCCGACCTTCTGAGCTCGTCGAGATCCTTCCCGGTCAGCTGCATCAGCCGGATCGCCGCTGATTCGGTGATCCAGCCGCGGAACTCCATGAACTTGTCGTCGGGCGCGGGAGGCAGGTCCTGGCGCGGCGTGCTCCAGGAAGTGACCACCACCTGCCAGGGATACCCCGCGCTCTCCGTGGTGTGGATGATCAGCGCGCCCGCCGCCCCGTGTCTTGCGGCGTTCTCGTACTTGTAGTCCCATCGGCCGTACCAGAGCCGGACCCCGGGTCCCTGGAAGGGCGGGTTGAAGTTCATCAGCACGACCACCTTGCCGCGGACGTCGGCGTCCTTGTAGTCGTCCCAGCCGTACTCCGGGGCCGTGATGCCGTAGCCTGCGAATACGAGCCCGGCATCCTTCACCGATTCACGGTCCTTGTGCGCCGACGGACCGAGCACCAGGTCCGCCTCCATTCCGTCTCCGGCGTGCAGCACCAGCTGGTTGCCCTGCGCCGTGAACGCGACGTCCCGCGGAACGTCCGCGCCCAGCTCGATCAGCGGCACCGGTTGCAAGAAAGTGCCGTTGTCGCCGGCGGGCTGGTACCCCATCGCCTCGAGCTGCGAGGCGAGATACTTGATGGCCAGCTCGTCGCCGGGTTGTCCGGGTTTTCTGCCCTCGAGCTGGTCATCGCTGAGGAAGCGGAGGTGGCCCGAGATCCCGGCGCCCGTGATCCGGGTCGCCGCGGCGCGCTCCGCGGGAGATGCGGCCAGCAGCAGGGCGATGGCGAGAATCATGGCGCGCTCTGCTATCCCGGCTCGGGCCCGGTTGCAATGGGACGAGCGGGATCCTCGATCCAGCCGCTGAACGATCCGACATACAGGCGGGCGGGGGGGAGTCCGGCGAGCTCGATCGCCAGCGCGTCGTGGCAGGCGGTGACGCCGCTGCCGCAGGAGACGATGACGTCGCTGCCGTACCGGGAGTAGAGCTGCCGCAGCTCTTCCGGCGGCCGGAATCGCTGCGCGGGCGTGAGGTTCGCGGAAAACGGGGCGTTCAGGGCGCCTGGGATGTGTCCGGCTTTCCGGTCGATCGGCTCCACTTCGCCGCGGTAGCGCTCCGGAGCGCGCGCGTCGAGGACCGTCGATCTGCGCGCCTGCACGTCGGCGACGTCCGCCAGGCGGGAGCGGTCCAACGTCAGCTTCCGCAGCGGAGCGGGCGCAATCCGCGGCTCTTCCCCCGTCAGCGGCAGCCCCGCCTCTGACCAGGCGCGGAGGCCGCCGTCGAGCAGCGAGACCTTCTCGTGGCCGAAGGCGCGGAGCATGAACCAGAGCCTCGCCGCGGTCGACGAGCTCCCCTCGTCGTAGACCACCACGTGGGTGTCGGCCCCTATCCCAAGCCGGGAGAGCACCCGGGCGAGCGGTTCTTCCGAGGGGAATGGATGCCGGCCCGGGCCGCCGCTGCCCGAGAGGTCCCGGTCGAGATCGACGAAGACGGCGCCGGGAATGTGGCCCTCCTCGTACTTCTGGCGGGAGGGAGGCCCTCTCGCGGTCCAGCGGAGGTCCACGATCCGGGCATCGGGGTGCACCTGGACCCATTTCGCGTCCACCAGGAGGGGGATGTGTGACATGTGCGCATCTTGCACTGCCCCGCCGTCGCAGGCGATACGAGAGTGACACCATCGGGGGCTGGTAGGCTGTCGCGGGGACGTAAGCGGGAGCGAGATGCCAGAGATCGAACGCCTCCTCGTCGTCGACGACGAGGCGCCCATCCTGCACGCGTTGCAGCGCACCTTCGAGGCCGCGGGCTACGAGGTCATCGCCTGCGCCGATCCGGCGGAAGCTCTCGACAGGCTTCGCGAGAAGCCGTTCCAGGTGCTCTCGGCCGACTACATGATGCCGGGCATGACCGGCGCGGAGTTCCTCGCGCAGGCCAAGGCGCTGCAGCCCGAGACCATCCGGATCCTGCTCACCGCCGCGCACGACTTCAGCGCCGCCGTCGACGCGGTGAACAACGGCGAGATCTTCCGCATCCTCGCCAAGCCCTGGAACCGCGTCGAGCTGCTCGGGACGGTGCGCCAGGCGTTCGATACCTATGCGCTGCGGGAGAAGAACCGGCAGCTGACCGCGATCGTGCAGTCGCAGAACGCGGAGCTGGCCGCGCTGAACAAGGGGCTCGAGCGCCTGGTGGAGGAACGCACCACCAACCTGCTCGACGGGATGGTCGCGGTGCTCGACTACCGGGACACGGAGACGCAATGGCATTCGCGACGCGTCTCCCGGTTCACTCGCCGGATCGCGGAGCAGATGGGCATCCGGGACGCATATGAGCTGCGCACCATCGAGATGGGGGCCCTGCTGCACGACATCGGCAAGATCGGCGTGCGCGATGCGGTGCTGCTCAAGCCCGGCCCGCTGGATCAGGAAGAGTGGATGCGCGAGCACCCGCGGCTGGGATGGGCGCTCCTGCAGCGCATCGAGTTCCTCCGCGACGCCAGCGTGATCGTCCTGCAGCATCAGGAGCGGTATGACGGCCGGGGTTACCCGTCGGGGCTGAAGGGCGAGCAGATCGTCCTCGGCGCGCGGCTCTTCGCCGTGGCGGACACGTACGACGCGATCACCAGCGATCGGCCGTATCGCAAGGCGCAGCCGCATGAAGCCGCGGTGATCGAGATGCAGCGGGTGGCCGGGACCCAGCTCGATCCGCAGGGGGTCTTGGCGTTCTGCGCCATCGAAGAGCAGGAGTGGCTGCAAATCCGGTCCGAGGTGGAGAAGATCTCGCTGGTGGAGCAGGAGTGGGGCTGGACCCCGCCCAAGCGGATCTTCGAGCAGATCCGCGAAGCGGCGACCAAGCAGAAGCAGCCGATTTCGCAGCCACCGGACGGCGCGGACGCGAAAGTGGGCTAGTTAGACCAGAGCACATTTCGTGAACGTGTTCAGCCTAAACACAATACTCGCTAGGCCGCCTTCGGCGGCCGCGACTACGGCGCGAGCAGGAACCAAGCCTTGAGATATTCCGTCTCCGGGACCCCGACCAGTGGCGGGTGATCGCGCGACGCACCACGGCGCTCCAGCAGCTGCAGCGGGCGCTTGGCCTCCTGCGACGCCCAGGCGACGACTTCGCCGAACAGCTCGTTCGTCACCCGACCCGAGCAGGAACAGGTCACGAGCAGACCGCCGGGTTTGAGGTTGCGCAGTGCGCGATAGTTGATCTCGCGGTAGGCCCGGAGCGCTCCCTCGACACCTTCCTTCCGCTTCGCGAACGCCGGCGGATCGAGAACGATGGTGTCGAACTTTCGCCCTTCGGCGTCGAACGCGCGCAGCGCCTCGATGGCGTTCTGCGCGCGCGTCACCACGTTTCCTAGCGCGTTGCGGGCCGCGTTCTCGCGCGTGCGTTGGACCGCCGTCGCGTCCTGGTCGATGGCGAGCACCTGCTTCGCCTTGCGCGCGAGCTGCAGCGCGAAGCCGCCGTGATAGCAGAATGCGTCCAGGGCCTCGCCGCGCGCCAGCTCGCCGGCGCGCAGGTGGTTTTCCGCCTGGTCCAGGTAGCCGCCGGTCTTGTGATCGGCGAGGAGATCGACCTCGAGAGCGACGTCTCCTTCGTGGTACCGGGCACGAAATTCGTTGCCGAAGAGGGGCTCCGCCCGCCGCGGGAGCTGCTCGAAGTCACGGGCGGAGCCGTCGTCGCGGGCCACGACGGCGCGCGCTCCCGTCAGCTCGACGAGGAGGCGCGCCAGCTGCTCGCGGCGCGCCTCCGCCCACTCGGCGAGATGCTGGACGGCAGCCACTCCGTCGTAGAGGTCCGCGAAGTACCCCGGGAGCAGGTCCGCCTCGCCGTGCACGAGGCGGAACGCGTCGCCGCCCGGGAACATGGCTCGGCGCCGCTCGTATGCGCTGCGCAGGCGCGCTGCGAGCAGCTCCTCATCCAGCGCGCTGTCCTGCCGCGAGAGCACCCGCAGGGCGATCGGGCTTTTCACCGCCCAGAAACCTCGGCCGATGAAGTTGCCGCGAGCGTCGGCGAGGCGCACTTCAGCTCCGGAGACGAGTCCGTCCGGAGCGCGGGCGACGTCGGCGCGAAAGATCCAGGGATGCCCGGCGCGGGCCCGCTTCGCTCCCTTCTGCGTCACGGTGACTGTGGGCGCAAGCATGGAAGGGTGCGCAGTCTGGCACAAGGCGCGCTCCGGCCCCATGGGTTAATCTGCTGCGGATGACGCCAGACGACGGCGCCGCTCCCGCCAGGATCACTCCGCTCGGATCCCCGCTCACGCC
>Ga0209686_1001928_pt1 | contig 9954 bp, 10 predicted proteins | sample GraSoiAngelo_126_FD_185883 | JGI IMG/M metagenome (GOLD analysis project Ga0209686, IMG submission 185883) | Grasslands soil microbial communities from the Angelo Coastal Reserve, California, USA - 14_0927_09_20cm (SPAdes) (version 2) | ecosystem: Environmental > Terrestrial > Soil > Grasslands ...
AGGTCATCCGCTGGGCGGCTGGCCGCCCGCAGCATGCTGAGGTAGTGCCGCACCTCCCGGTAGCCGCGGTTGACGGCCTCGTGCAGCTCCTCGAGCTCGTGATGGATGCGGGACGGGTCGCGCCGGAGCAGCAGCTTGCACGCCTCGACCCGGAGGTCGATCCCGGCGAGGGACTGGATGAACCCGTCGTGCAGGTCGCGTGCGATGCGGCCGCGCTCCTCGAGGACCGCGACCTCCTCCGCCTTGTCCTGCAGCCGCACGTTCTCGAAGCCGGAGGCGGCCTGGCCGACGAGGAGCAGCAGGAACTCGAGGTCGTCGCGCGTGAACTTGCGCCGCGTCTCGCGCACGACGGCGGCGTGACCGCGTGGCTCGCGCTGGATGAGGACGGGTGCCACCAGCAACGCCTGGGCGGCGCCCCCGCCCGGCAGCGGGGTGCCCGCGGGAATCGCCTTGCGCACCATGACGCCGGTCAGCACGTCGTAGCAGGTCACGGTGCCGCCGGCCGGGCGTACATCGTTGGCCATGAAGCCTTCGGTCGGGCCCGCGAAGCGGAAGGGGAAGGGATCGTCCTCGGTGATGCGGAGCGAGAGGCGGGTGCGGCCGCCCCGGCGGGCGACGTCCCAGACGAAGTACCGGCCGCTCTCGGGATCGCGAAGCGCGAGCGTGCCGCGCTCGGCCTTGAAGTAGTCGAGCGCGCGCCGCACCAGCCGGGTGAACGCTCGGCCTGGTGCCTGGTTGCGCCGGAAGGCCGCCGGCAACCCGAGCATGAAGCCGAGCTTCCGCTTCGCCCGCCGCTCGTGCTCCCCCAGGTAGCCGATCAGGTAGCCGATGACCAGCAGGTAGATCGGCCGGAACAGATGGATGCTCCGGAACACGGATTCGTGGAAATCGAACCACCGGCCCCCGATGACGAGGCCGGGATAGAGCAGGGCGAGCAGCACCGTGACGAAGAGCGTGGCGGCGAGTCCCCACCGCACGCTGACGCTCAAGATGACGAAGACGTGGAGCGCAAAGAACGGGCTCGTTCCGCCTTCGGTGAACAGTGCGATGACGCTCACCCAGGCGACGTCGGTGGCGGCCGAGAAGAAGCCGACGCGTTGCGCGGAGACGTATGCGCCGCGCACGAGGAAGAAGAGCAGGGCACTGTAGGCGACGTACGCCCCGAGCACGACGTCGGCGAAGTTCGGCTTGAACGAGGGCTGCTGCGGATCTATGGTGACGACGGCCAGCGTGTAGATGGTCAACAGCAGCCGGCAGAAGGAGATGATCTTCTCGGTGCGCGAGAAGGCCTCGAGCGGCGCGGCGCGCGGGCCGTGGCGGCGCGCGCCGAAGGGGAGATGCAACGAGACGGAGCGCATGGGTCCGGCGCGCGCTGTCTCGAGCAACGGATGTGCCATGCGCCTGCGCGTCCCGCATGCAGCTCCGCGAGGCGTCGCCGGGCAAAAGCGCACGAACCGGAGAAACGGCAAGCTCCGTCTCCCGATCGTGCAAGAGCGCACATTTTGTTGACTTTTCCGCCACCTGCCTCTATCGTGCAGGCGTGACGGAGCACGCGGCGACGAGCACCCCGGCGGCCCCGCTGGGCCTGACCCCCCGCGCCATCGAGCGGGTGAAGGAGTTGCGCGCGCGCGACGGTCTGCCGCCCACGCGCGCGCTGCGTGTCGCGGTGGTCGGTGGCGGATGCTCCGGCTTCAGCTATCAGCTCGACTTCGACGACACGATGCGCGAGGACGATCTCGTCCTCGAGTACGATGGAGTGCGCGTGCTCGTGGACACGACGAGCGCCGAGCACCTGGCCGGCACCGAGATCGACTACGTGAGCAGCCTGCACGGCGGCGGGTTCAAGTTCTCGAACCCGAAGGCGACCCACACGTGCGGATGCGGCTCGTCGTTTGCCGTCTGACCCCCAGGCGGTGACCGCGCCCACGGGCGTGGTGTACGAGCACGTCGCCTTCGACCTGGACGGGACGCTCATCGACTCGCGCGCCGACCTCGCGGGCGCCGTCAACCACGTGCTGCGCACGCTGGGATTGCCGGCCCGGCCGCCCGAGACGCTCTACGGTTACGTCGGGGAGGGCGCCCGGATGCTCGTCCAGCGGGCGCTCGGTCCGGCCCACGAGGACCGGCTCGAAGAGGCCGTGGGACTCTTCATGGCGCACTACGCGGCGCACCTGCTCGATGCGACGCGCCCCTATCCGGGAATCGTGGAGGCGCTCGCGGTGCTCGAGACGCGGGCGGTCGCGCTCTCCGTCCTCTCCAACAAGCCGGAGGCGATGAGCCGGTCGATCCTCGACGGCCTCGGGCTCACGCACCGCTTCGTCGGGATCATCGGCGGCAACTCGCTGCCGTCCCGCAAGCCCGATCCCGCCGGCCTCGAGCACCTGCGTGGCCTCACCCGCACGCCACGCGAGCGGATGCTGCTGGTCGGCGACTCCGCCGTCGACGTCCGCACCGCCCGCGCCGCCCAGGTGGCGTTCTGCGGTGTCGCGTGGGGCCTCACCCCCGAAGGCCTCGCCGCCGCAGACCCCGAACGGATGATCGAGCACCCGGCGGAGCTGGTCGAGATCGTCGAGCGCGGCTGAGCTGCCCTCAACGCAGCCGCGGCAGCTCGGGCGGCGGGAGCGCCGCATACAGCCGCGCGTAGGCCAGCGCGGCGCGACGCCAGGAGAAATCCTGCGCCATGCCGTTGCGCATCAGACGCTGCCATGCGGCCGGATCGGCATGCAGGCGAAGGGCGCGGCCGACCGCGGCCAGGAAGGCCTCGACGGTGTAGGGTGTGAACTTGAAGCCGGTTCCGGTGCCGGCGGCCGGGTCGAACTCGACCACCGTGTCGTCGAGACCGCCGGTGGCGTGCACGACGGGGACGGTCCCGTAGCGCAGGCTGTAGAGCTGGTTGAGGCCACACGGCTCGAAGCGTGACGGCATCAGGAAGACGTCCCCTCCCGCCTCGATCCGGTGGGCCAGCGGCTCGTTGAACTCGATGCGCAGGGCGACGCGTCGCGGGAAGGCGCCGGCGAGGGCCCGGAGCTGGGTCTCGTAGCGTTCGTCCCCGGAGCCGAGGATCGCGAGCTGCACCTCGACGGTCGCCAGGAGCCGCGGGAGCGCGTGGCCGAGCACCTCGAAGCCCTTCTGCTCGGCGAGCCGCGACACGATGGCGAGGAGCGGCAGGTCGGCGCGCACGGCAAGGCCGAGCTCCGCCTGCAGGGCAGCCTTGCAGCGCGCCTTGCCGCGCAGGTCGGCTGCGTCGTAGCGCGCGGCGAGATACGCGTCGGTCGCGGGGTTCCAGACGTCGTAGTCGACGCCGTTCAAGATGCCGACGAGGCGCCCCGCCCGCGCGCGGAGCACGCCGTCGAGGCCCTCACCGAAGTCGGGTGTCTGGATCTCCGCCGCGTAGCGCGGGCTCACCGTCGTGATCCCCTCGCTGAACACGAGCCCCGCCTTCAGGAAGTTCACCTGACCGTAGAACTCGAGCCAGTCGGGCGCGAAGTAGCGCGGGTCGAGGTTCAGGAGCGGCCAGGCGTCGCTCCCGAAGCGGCCCTGGTAGGCGAGGTTGTGCACGGTGAGGAGCGTGCGAACGGCGGCGAGCTCGGGATAAAGCGGCGCCGTGCCGCGCAGGAAGGCGGGCGCCAGGGCCGCCTGCCAGTCGTGCACGTGCAGGACGTCGGGTGGCGGATCGAGCCGCCGCAGCCACTCGAGGGCCGCCCGGCAGAAGAACGCGAACCGCTCGGCGTTGTCCGGGTAGTCGCCGCCCGGCGGGCCGTACAGGGCGTCGCGGTCGAAGTAGCGGTCCGCGCGGACCAGCACCGTCGGCACGGTGGAGCCTGGCACGGGCACGATCTCGGCCGGTTCCATGCGGCTGGCGACGGGCACCAGCAGACGGAGTGTGGCCTCGGCCGACGGCAGCCGGCGAAGCACGCTGCGGTAGGCGGGCAGGCAGAGCGTCACCTCCACGCCGGCCGCGGCCAGCGCGCCCGGCAAGGCGCCGAGCACGTCACCGAGCCCACCCGTCTTGGCGTACGGGTGCGCCTCCGGCGCGAGCATCGCGACGCGCATCACTCGGGGGTGTCGCGAAGGAAGCGCGCGGCGTCCTCGGGGGGCACCGGGTTCACGGCAAGCCCCCCCCTCCACGCCGTCTCGGCGTGCGAGAGCGTCGGCATGATCTCGACGTGCCAGTGGTAGGAAGGGCTTTCTCCCTCCCGGAACGGCGCGCTGTGCATGACGAGCGTGAAGGGCGGGTCGCCGATCGCCCGGTCCAGGCGGCGGAGCACCGCGCGCAGCACGCCGGCGAGGTCCCGCTGCTCCGCCTCGTCGGCGCGCTCGAAGCCAGCCGCATGGCGGCGGGGGAAGAGCCAGGTCTCGAACGGGAAGCGCGCGGCGAAGGGCGCCAGCGCGAGCACGTGCTCGCTGTCGACGACCAGGCGAGTGCGCTGCTCGAGCTCCTGGCGGAGGATGTCGCAGAACAGGCAGCGCTCCCGGTAGTCGTAGTAGGCGCGCGCGCGATCCAGCTCCTCGAGCACCTCAGGTGGGACGATCGGCGTGGCGAGGAGCTGGGCGTGCGGATGCCCGAGGCGGCCGGGGGCGTCCGCGGCGTGTCGCTTGAAGAGGAGGGCGGCGCGGAGGCGTGCGTCGCGCTTGAGCGCGACGAGGCGGTCGTGGAGGGCCCGCACCACGTCCTCGACGGCGGCCGGCGCGAGGTCGGCCAGCTTGACGTGGTGATCCGCCGACTCGACCAGCACCTCGTCCGCGCCGACCCCGTTCATCAGGTCGTACAGGCCCTCCCCGCGTCGGTCGAGGTCGCCCTCGACGCGCAGGGCGGGGAACCGGTTGGGAACCACCCGGACGCGCCAGCCGGGCGAGTTCGGAGGCGCGTCCGCTGCGTCCCGGTAGGCGAGCAGTTCGGGGGGCGTCTCGTCCTCGTGTCCCCCGCAGAACAGGCACGAGGCGTCCCGACGGGGGCCGTGCGGAACGGCGAAGTCCGCCGGGCGCCGCACGCGCTCGGTGGCGACGACCACCCAGCGGCCGGCGATCGGGTCCTTGCGCAGCTCGGGCAGGAGCCTCAGGCCCTCGCGATGTGCTGCTCACGCCGGGCGCGCTCCTCGCGCGTCTCCTCGGCCGACGGCGCACGCTCGGCCGCCGCGCGTTCCAACGCCGCGTCGAGGACCTCGTCCATCGTCTCCACGAAGGTGAAGCGCAGGGATCGGCGTACGTCTTCGGGGATGTCCTCGAGGTCCTTCTCGTTCCGCCGCGGCAGGATCACGCTCTCGACGCCGGCGCGCCTGGCGGCGAGCACCTTTTCCTTGATGCCGCCGACCGGCAGGACCTTGCCGCGCAAGGTGATCTCGCCGGTCATGGCGACGTTCGGACGCACCGGGCGCCCGGTCAGCAGCGAGGCGAGCGAGGTGGCGATGGTGACCCCGGCTGACGGCCCGTCCTTCGGGATGGCGCCGGCCGGCACGTGGACGTGGAGATCGGCGTTCTCATAGAAGTCGGGCACGATGCCGAGCCGCTCGGCGCGCGAACGGATGTAGCTGAGCGCCGCCTGGGCCGACTCCTTCATGACGTCGCCCAGGCTGCCGGTGAGCGTGAGGCTCTTCTTCCCCGCCATGCGCGTCGACTCGACGAAGAGGATGTCGCCGCCGTTGGGCGTCCACGCGAGGCCCACCGCCACGCCCGGGTCCTCGGTCCGCTCCGCGACCTCGGAGAAGAACCGCTCCGCCCCCAGGTACTCGCGCGCCTTGGCCGCCGTGCACACGACGGGCTCCGTGCGGCCCTCGGTGATCGCCCGCGCGACCTTCCGGCAGACCCGCCCGATCTCGCGCTCGAAGTTCCGGAGCCCCGCCTCGCGCGTGTACGCGCGAATGATCTTGGTCAGGGCGTCGTCCTCGAAGCGCAGGTTCTCGGGCGTCAGCCCGTTCTCGCGCAGCTGCTTGGGGATCAGGTGTCGCCGGGCGATCTCGAGCTTCTCCTCCTCCGTGTAGCCGGCGAGCTCGATCACCTCCATCCGGTCGCGCAGCGGCGGCGGGATCGTGTCGAGCACGTTCGCCGTGGTGACGAACATGACCTTCGAGAGGTCGAAGGGGACGTCGAGGTAGTGGTCCATGAAGGTGTTGTTCTGCTCGGGATCGAGGACCTCGAGCAGCGCCGAGGCCGGGTCCCCGCGGAAGTCCATGCCGAGCTTGTCGATCTCGTCCAGCATGAAGAGCGGGTTGTTCGAGCCGCCGTTGCGGATGTTCTGGACGATGCGTCCCGGCAGCGCGCCGATGTAGGTGCGGCGGTGGCCGCGGATCTCCGCCTCGTCGCGGATGCCGCCGAGCGAGATGCGCACGAACTTCCGGCCCATGGCGCGCGCGATCGAGCGCCCGAGCGAGGTCTTGCCGACGCCGGGCGGCCCGACGAAGCAGAGGATCGGCCCCTTCGGGTCCTGGCGCAGCCGCCGGACCGCGAGGTACTCGAGGATCCGGTCCTTGATCTTCTCGAGGTCGAAGTGGTCCTCGTCGAGCACCTGCCGGGCGTGGTGCAGGTCCAGGTTGTCCTCGGTCGAGACGGCCCACGGCAGCGACACGAGCCACTCGAGGTAGGTGCGGACGACCGTGTGCTCCGCGGACTCGGGCGGGATCAGCCGGAGACGCTCGAGCTCGTGGTCGGCGGCCTTGCGCGCCTCCGGAGGCATGTTGGCCTCCTCGATGCGCCGGCGGAGCTCCTCGATCTCGGCGACCTTGCCGTCGCCCTCGCCGAGCTCCTTCTGGATCGCCTTCATCTGCTGGCGCAGGTAGAACTCCTTCTGGTTCTTGTTGAGCTCCGACTGCACCTGGGACTGGATCTTGTGGCCGAGCTCCAGGAGCTCGATCTCCCGGTTGAGGATGGCGGAGAGCTTCTCCAAACGGTCCTGGACCTCGAGCGTCGACAGCAGGTCCTGCTTCTCCTCGAGCGAGATGTTCAGGTTGGACGCGATGAGATCCGAGGCCTTGCCCGCATCCTTGATGTTCATCACCACCACCTGCAGCTCGTCCGGCAGGTAGGGGATCATCGAGACGAACTTGGCGAACTGGTTCACCATGTGAACCTGCACCGCCTCGAGCTCCTTCGAGGGCTCGTGGTGGTCCTGCAGCTCGCGGACCTTCGCTCTGAAATACGGCTCGCGCTGCGTGTAGCCGATCACCTCGATGCGCTTGAGCCCCTGGACGAGGATGCGGACGCTCCCGTCGGGATACTTGAGCATCTTGAGGATGCGGCCGGCCGTGCCGCGCGAGTACAGGCCCTCCGGCTCCGGGTGCTCCTCCTCGGGGTTCTTCTGCGAGAACAGCCCGAGCATCCGGTCTCCCCCGAGCGCCTCCTCCACGAGCCTCAGCGACGGGCCGCGAGAGATCAGCAACGGCACGATCGCCGAAGGGAAGATGACGACGCCCCGCAGCGGGAGGATCGACAGCTCGCTCGGCACCGCGACGCCGCTGATGTCCTCGTCGAAGCCGTAAAAGCGCTGCGGCGCGTCTTCGCGGGTGGGATCGTCCGCCATCTCCCTACGCCTCCACTCGGATGTCCGCGCGCCCCGAAGCGCGCCTGCCCGGCACCGGCGCGACGGTTCCCGAGCGCGCCCCGGCCCCGCGGGAAGGATTCAAGAAATCTTCCAGGAGCGGCTCGACCGGTACCCCGCACGGCAGCGAGGGTTCCGCGCCCGGCTTGGTCATCTGCGCGCCGTTCCGCGCCACCTGTCGTATGTAACGCACGGGTCCCGGGCGCACAAGGGTGTCGCAGCGCACGGCTGCCCTCGACAGCGAAGGATCGAGCCGCTAGCATCCCCTCCGCGTGCAGCCGGAGAAGCTCTTTCGCATCCAGGAGGCGAATGCCGCCGTGCCGCAGCTCGCATTCTGGATCGAGCGTCTGCAGCGCGGTGCGCTCCGGCTCGAGGCGGAGATGCGGGCGCTCGCGACGGCGCGTGGCGTCGCGCTCGAGGCGATCGCGACGGCAGACCTCCTCCGCGAGCGGCCCGCGGCGCGCGTGCTCGTCGAGGAGCTCGACGGGATCGTGCGGGAGATCTCGGAGAGCGGCGCGCACCTGAAGGACATCCGGCTCGGCCTGGTCGACTTTCCGGCCGAGAAGGACGGCGAGGTGGTCTACCTCTGCTGGCAGTTCGGCGAGCCCGAGGTTGCCTTCTGGCATCGTGTGGAGGAGGGCTTCGCGGGTCGCCAACCCCTGCCCGGGAACGCCCGGGCGCGCACCCTGCAGTGATCGGGCTCGTCCGCTTCCTCTACCTGCTGGCCCTCGGCCTGTGGATCGGGGAGATCGCGGCGTTCTCGTTCCTGGTCGCGCCCGCCGTGTTCCGTACGCTCGGCCCGACGGGCGCGGGCGACGTGGTGGCGGCGATCTTCCCCGGCTACTACGCGCTCGGCACGGTGACTGCCGCGACCGCGTTCGGGCTCGCCGTGGTCGCACTCGGCCTGGCCGCCACCCTGTGGGCGGGGACCGTCGTCCATCCCCGGGCGCGGCGCCTGAGGGCCGCGATGGAGGCGGCCGGCGACGACTCGCCCGCGGCTGCCGAGTTCCGTCGACTGCATGGTCGTGCGGTCGCGCTGAACGGGGCGGCGCTGCTCGCCGGTGTCGTCGGCCTCGGTCTGTCGGCGGCCGCGCTGCGCCACTAGCCGCGGGCTCATGGCGTACCGCGGCGTTCTGTTCGACCTCTTCGGGACCCTCGTCCACTTCGATGCCCGGCGACTGCCGGCGCTGGACCTCGCCGGTGAACGGGTGCGCACGACCGTGGGCGTGCTCGGCGCGTTGCTCGCGGCATGGGTGCCCGGCACGACGCCGGAGGCCTTCTGGCGAGCGCTCCTCGCCGTCAGCGAGGAGATGGCACGTGCCCGGACCGAGCAGCTGATCGAGCTGCCCTCGCGCGAGCGGTTCTGCCGCGCCCTCGAGCGCGTGGGCTGCGCGGACGACTGCCGGGCCGAGGCCGCCGTCACCCTGTCGCGAGCCCACATGGCGGCGATCGTAGACGCCACCGTGCTGCCTCCCGAGCATGCAGCGCTGCTCGCGGCGCTGCGCCCGTCCCATCGCCTCGGCGTGGTCAGCAACTTCGACGACACCGGCGCCGCCTACGACATCCTGGCGCGCCACCGGGTACTTCCGCTCCTCGACACGGTGGTGGTCTCGGAGGCGCTCGGCCTCCGCAAGCCGCATCCCGCCCTCGTCCGCACGGGGCTGCGGGGCCTCGGCCTCCCGGCGCACGACGTGCTCTTCGTGGGCGACACGTTCGCCGACGACGTGGCGGGCGCGGCCGCCGCTGGGACCGACGCGGCCTGGATCGACGCCGCGGGAACGGGCGTGCCCGACGGTGCGCCGCCGCCTCGCTACGTGCTGCGCACGCTCGGCGACCTCGGCCGCATCCTGGAGCGGCCGTGAGCCCGCGCCCCCCGCAGATCAGCGTCGCCGGCGGCGGCACGTGCAGCGCGCGGACGGCGCGGCTCGCGGAGGCCGTCGGCAGGGAGCTCGCCGCCGCGGGCGCCATCCTCGTCTGCGGCGGGCTGGGCGGCGTGATGGAGGCCGCGGCACGGGGCGCCGCCCGGCGGGGCGGCATGGTGGTGGGCCTCCTCCCGACCTATCGCCACGCCGACGGCAACGCGCACCTCACCGTGCGGCTGCCGACCGGCCTCGGTCACGCACGCAACATGCTGGTGGCGGCCGCGGGCGACGCGGTGATCGCGCTTCCCGGTCTCCACGGGACGCTCGCCGAGGTGGCGCTGGCGCGCGTGCTCGAGCGTCCGGTCGTCGTGCTCGGCGCGTGGGGCGACGTGCCCGGCGTCGTCCGGGCGCGGACGCCAGGCGCGGCGGTGCGGCAGGCGCTGCGGCTCGCGCGGCGCGCGACGGGACGTCGCCCGCGCCGGCGGCGGGCCGCCACGGATTGAGCGTCGCCGTCTCGCTCGCGCCGTGACGCCGCGGCCACCGCCCCGGCGAGCGCCATGG
>Ga0209686_1001930_pt1 | contig 9952 bp, 6 predicted proteins | sample GraSoiAngelo_126_FD_185883 | JGI IMG/M metagenome (GOLD analysis project Ga0209686, IMG submission 185883) | Grasslands soil microbial communities from the Angelo Coastal Reserve, California, USA - 14_0927_09_20cm (SPAdes) (version 2) | ecosystem: Environmental > Terrestrial > Soil > Grasslands ...
TACACCGTGCCGATGAACGCCGGGGACCCCGGCCTCGATACCTGGCCGAGCCTCGATGCGGCGCGTCATGGCGGCGCGCAGCCCTGGATGCCGGGCGCCTACGATCCGGAGACGAAGCTTTACATTTTCGGCACAGGCAATCCCACACCGGCCTATACCGTGGGACGCGGCGAGGGGGACAACCTCTTTACATGTTCGCTCGTCGCGGTGAACGTCGAGACGGGCAAGATGGCGTGGTACTACCAGACGTCACCGCACGACATGCACGACTGGGATTCCGCACAGACGCCGGTGCTCTTCGACGCGCGGATCGATGGACGCCTGCGCAAGCTCGTCTCGACCGCCGCGCGCAACGGATATTTCTTCACGCTCGACCGCGTCACCGGCGAGCCGGTCGCGACGGAGCAGTACGGGAAGTTCACGAACTGGGTCAAGGGCGAGGACAAGAAAGGGCAGCCCGTTCGCGATCCTGAAAAGGATCCGTCCATTGGCGGATCGATTGTTTCGCCGCCTGCCGGTGGCACGATCAACTGGCAGCCGCCCGCCTATAACCCGGACACCGGGTTGTTCTACGTCGCGGAGCACAACGCGTATTCGATCTTCTATCTCACGGATATCGATCCTCGAGGCTCGATGGGCCTCGGCGGCAAGGAGGAAGTGCGCGTCGGGAATGGCGGCAGCTTCCTGACGGCGATCGAGCCGAAGACGGGCAAGATCGCGTGGCGTCGCGAGTTTCCGAGCGTGTTCGGCGGCGGCGGCGGCGGTGGCATGCTGACTACCGCGGGCGGTCTCGTGTTCACCGGCGACGGCGGCGGGAATCTCGTTGCCTACGACGCCGCCAGGGGCACGCCGCTGTGGCACTCGCGGATCGGCGAGGTGACGAATCCGCCGCAGACGTACTTGTTGGACGGACATCAATATTTAATCGCCGCTGTCGGCGACACGCTTTACGCGTTCACGCTGTATTGAGCTGTGCTGCAGGGCTAAAGCCCTGCGCTACGCCCCGTAGCGCAGCCCTTTAGGGCTGACGTCACGCGAGGCTGGACGAACATGAGCCGAGTCGCGTTGATTGTCGTGAGCTTGCTGCTGTGGATTCCGCAGCAAGCACCACCGCCGCAACCCCCATCGCCGATTCCGGCGACGCACCTTCAGACCCGGTGGGCCGCGCACGTCACACCAGACCGGGTGCTGCCGGAGTATCCGCGGCCGCAGTTGACGCGGAAGAACTGGACCAATCTGAACGGGACGTGGAACTACGCAATCACTGAGCGAGCGGCGGATCGTCCTCAGTCATTCGAAGGCAAGATCCTCGTGCCGTTCCCGATCGAATCTCAATTGAGTGGCGCTGGCGTGTGGGTGTCGCCGCAGCAGCGCCTCTGGTATCGCCGGACGTTCAAGACGCCGCAGGTTGGAACCGGCCGGCTGCTTCTCAACTTCGGTGCCGTCGACTGGGAAGCTGTGGTCTACGTCAATGGACAGCACGTCGGCGAGCATCGCGGCGGATACGAGCCGTTTACGTTCGACATCACCGATCGCGTGAAGCCTGACGCGGCCGAGCAGGAACTGGTTGTCGCCGTGCGCGATCCAACCGACGATGGAGAGCAGCCGAGAGGAAAGCAGGTGCGGCGGCCGCATGGCATCTACTACACCGAAGTCACGGGAATTTGGCAGACGGTGTGGCTCGAGACCGTTCCGGAGCGATATGTCAGTGCGATCCAGATCGACCCTGATCTCGATCGCAGTCAGGTGCGCATCCACGTGTCCGTTGAGGGCGGGCGCGGAGTATCGAACGATATGAAACTCGTCGTGCGAGAGGGCGGGCGTGAGGTCGCAACAGTCGTTGGAGCGCCTGCACTTGGGCCGCTTCCAATTCCAAACCCTCACAAGTGGTCGCCGGCGGATCCCTTCCTGTACACGGTGCAAGTGAGCCTCGCCTCAGGCGACGAGGTCGAGAGCTACTTCGGCATGCGCAGCATCGCTGTGCGAAAGGATGCCGCGGGCGTCAACAGGTTGTTCCTGAATGGCGAGCCGCTGTTCCAGTTCGGCCTCCTCGATCAGGGCTGGTGGCCTGACGGCCTGTATACGGCGCCCACGGACGAAGCGCTGGCATCCGATATCCAGAAGACGAAGGAACTCGGCTTCAACGTGATCCGGAAGCACGTGAAAGTCGAGCCCGCGCGCTGGTATTACCATGCGGATCGTCTCGGCATGCTGGTGTGGCAGGACATGCCGAGCGGCAATAATAAAGGTGCGGAGGGGGAAGCGAACTTCAAGCGCGAGCTGCAGGGCGTTATCGACACGCTCCGCAGCCATCCGTCAATCGTGATGTGGGTGCCGTTCAATGAAGGCTGGGGACAGCACGCGACGGAGCAGTACGTCTCGTGGCTGAAATCGTACGATCCCACGCGTCTCGTGAACAACACCAGCGGCTGGAAGGATGCGAAGGTCGGCGATGTCGCAGATCTCCACGCGTATCCGGGGCCGGCCATGCCGCCCGTCGAGCCGTCTCGCGCGGCGATGCTCGGCGAGTTCGGCGGCCTCGGCCTGCCGATCGAATCGCATACCTGGCTCGAGCGCGGCAACTGGGGCTATCGCAGCTACACGAGCCTCGACGATCTGAACGCGGCTTTTCGTGATTTGCTGTCGCAGCTCCGACTGCAGATTGGCGATGGACTCGCGTCGGCGATTTACACCCAGACGACCGACGTCGAGGTCGAGGTCAACGGTGTGATGACGTACGACCGCGCCATCACGAAGATTGCTCCGGAGACCGTCGCGGCGATTCGGCGCATGTATGAACCGTCCCCATCAATTCGGCACGTCGTCGCGGCGTCCGACCGGACGCCGCAGACCTGGCGATACACGACGACCGCACCGGCCGAGACTTGGTTCGGACCGGAGTTCGATGATTCGAGCTGGACGACCGGGACGAGCGGATTCGGCGCGCCGACTACGTTCTTCGCGCGAGTCGGCACCGAGTGGAAGACACCCGATATCTGGCTGCGACGCACGATCGAGATTCCCTCGGCGACGCTCACCGAGCCGCATCTGCGCATCTTCCATGACGACGATGCCCAGGTTTACGTGAACGGTACGCTTGCCGCGGAGCTCCCGGGCGCGAACTCGGGATTCGCGTACGTGCCCTTGAGCGGCGCAGCACGTGCGGCGCTGCGAAGCGGGAAGAACACGCTGGCCGTTCATACGCACCAGAATCGTGGCGGCCAGTTCATCGACGTCGGCATTGCCGACGTCATCGAGCCGAAGCCTTGATATGAGGAGCACGGGCGTCGCCTCCGAGCGCCGGACATTTCTTCGCCACGCGCTTGGCATCCCGGGACTGCTTGCGACGGGTGCCGTCGGCGCGCCCGAGATCGTGGCCGCGCAGATCAAGCCGGGTTCGCTCAAGGTGGTCTGCGTCGGCGCACATCCCGATGATCCCGAGTCGGGCTGCGGCGGGACGCTGGCAACCTACGCGGCGCTGGGGCATCGCGTCACGATCGTGTACCTCACGCGTGGTGAGCGCGGCATCCCGGGCAAGTCCGACGCGGACGCCGCGGCGATTCGCACAGCGGAGGCGGAAACCGCGTGCGGGATTATTGGCGCCAAGCCCGTGTTCGCGGGCCAGATCGACGGATCGACGGAGGTGACGCGCGAACGTGTGAACCAGGTGGCCACGATCCTCAACACCGAAGCGCCCGACGTGGTGTTCACGCACTGGCCGATCGATACGCACATGGATCATGAGGTCGCGAGCCTGCTGACGTTCCGCGCGTACGTCGCGACGAATCGTCGCTTTCCGATTTACTTCTTCGAGGTTGATGCGGGCGCGCAGACGCTGGGGTTTGCGCCGGCGCATTACGTCGACATCACGAGATTGCGCGAGAAGAAGAAGTCGGCGCTGTTCGCGCACAAGAGCCAGAATGGCGAACGGATCTACAGCGAGCATCATGAGGTGATGGAGAACTGGCGCGGGCGCGAGGCCCGCGTGGCCGCCGCCGAAGCGTTCGTGCTCCTCCCCTCGGCGCGAGGTGCGGACCAGCTCCCAGGCACCTGACGGGTGCTATAGTTTCAGTAGACCCCCAATGTATCGTCGAGTATTGCTCATCGGCGTGTTTTCCCTGATCCCGTGGCTTCCGGCTTTAGCCGGCCCGCAGCCGCCGCGCCGCACATCACCGCGCGTCGATTTCGATCGGCAGATCCAACCCCTCATCGAGCAGCGTTGCCTCGAGTGTCACAGCACCGAAAAACGCAAGGGGGGCCTGTCGCTGGCGACGTATGGCGATGCGCTCGATGGCGGACGGAACGGTCCGGCAATCAGGCCGGGCGAGAGCGCGCGTAGCCGCCTCGTGCAACGCGTCCTCGGCAGGATCGAGCCGCAGATGCCGAAGGATGAAGACCCGCTGACCTCCTCGGAGATCGCGCTGATCCGAAGGTGGATCGATGAAGGGGCGCGCCAGACGCCCATGTCGCCTCCGGCGCCTCCGCCGTGGGAAGCGCCGCTCGGACTGACGCGGCCGGCCGTGCCCGCCGTCACCTGGACGGCGTGGTCGTCGCCAATCGATCGATACGTCGCCTCGAATCTATCGAAGCGCGTGTCCACGGAACCAGAGCTCATAGCCGATGGGCTGTTTGCGCGGCGCGCGTATCTCGATCTGTGGGGCCTGCTGCCGCCGCCGGATGCGCTGCAGGCATTTCTCGAGGACGGCAGTCCAGAGAAGCGCGAGCGCCTCGTGCGGACGCTCCTCGCTGACAATCAGCGCTACGCGGAGCACTGGATCTCGTTCTGGAATGATCTGCTGCGCAATGAAGACGGCGTCACGTACTACTCGGAGACGGCGAGTCGAAAGAGCATCACGACCTGGCTGCGCGCGGCGCTCGAATCGAACCTTCCGTACGACCGGTTCGTCGCGAAGCTGCTCAACCCCGAGACGCCTGGCGATCCCGACGGGTTCCTGGTCGGTGTGAACTGGCGGGGCGAGACGAGCGCTGCCGTGATGCCGTGGATGCAGGCATCGCAGAACTCGGCGCAGATTTTCCTCGGCGTCAATTTGAAGTGCAACGCGTGCCACGACAGTTTCGTCAGCCATTGGAAGTTGAAGGACGCGTACGCGCTGGCCAGTTACTTCTCGCCCGAGGCCAAGCTGCAGTTGTTCCGGTGCGATCGCGCGCTGGATCAATATGCGAACCCCCGTTTTCTTTATCCTGAGTTGAGCCGCACGCCCTCGTCGGCTTCGCTCGATGCGCGCCGCGCCACGGTCGCGGCAATCTTCACCGACGCGCGCAACGGGCGCCTCGCCCGGACGCTCGTCAATCGCGTCTGGCAGCGTCTCTTCGGCTACGGCATCGTTGCGAACCCCGACGAAATGGACGGGAAGCCCTGGGACCCCGCGTTGCTCGATTGGATCGCCGCGGACTTCGTCGATCACGGGTACGACATCAAGCATCTGATCCTGACGATCATGACGTCGCGCGCCTACCAATTGCCCGCGGTCACGCGACGCGGCGAGCCGCCGGCGCGCGGCTACGTGTTCGCCGGTCCGGAAGTGCGCCGCCTGACGGCGGAGCAATTCGCCGATGCGATCGGAGCGATTACGGGTGAATGGAGCGTGACGCAGCAGGCCGACGGCGGGACTTACGCCCGCGAATGGCGCGTCGGCGCCACGAACCTGACGCGCGCGCTCGGACGCCCGATCCGCGACCAGGTGACGTCGATTCGCGTCAGCAGCTCGACGACGCTCCAGGAACTGGAGCTGGTGAATGGCGCGACCTTGACGACGGCGGTGTCGCGCGGCGCCCGGCGGCTGCTCGGCGAGCTCGTCCCCGGTCCCGCCAGTGCATTCAGTAAGATTGTGGCCGGCCGTTCGGCGTCAACGGCGGGCTTCGATATCGATGTGTCGAAGGCATCGAAGCTCTGGTTGATCGTTGAAGACAATGGTTCGTCGGCGCCGGAGCGTAACCGGGCGGCGTGGGCGGACGCTGAGCTGATCGGGCCCGGTGGATCGACATCGCTGTCGTCGATTGAGCCGATCGAGTCGTCGGGGCTGCGCGCCGGCACCGGTCCCATCGTGCTCGCCGGCGCGAAGGAACCGTCAGCCGGTGGCGGGATCCGCGTGCAGACGCCATCGCGTCTCGTTTACAGCATCGCCGGCAAAGGCTATACGCGACTGCACGGCACGGTGGGGCTGGAGAATACGGATGTCGGCGCGACCCTCCAGCCGCAGATCCGGTTCTACATCTTCAACTCGGAACCGGACATGGACCGTCTCGTGCCTCCCGCCCCCGGCACGCCGCTTCCCGTTCCGGCGCCGTTGACCACCGCGTCCGCGGTCGTCGATCGCATCTTCTGGTATGCGCTTTCGCGCGCCCCGTCGCTCGAAGAGCGTGCGATTGCCGAGGAGGCAGTGCAGCATTCGGCTCATAACGGCCGACTCGCAGCTGCCGGCGTCGCGGACCTGTTATGGGCCGTCCTGATGAAGCCCGAGTTCCAATTGATCTACTGAGGCACAGATGACTCTCGAAGAACGTTTCGTCAGCACGCAAATAAGCCGGCGTGGATTCATGGGCGCGACGGCCGCCGCGACACTCGGCGCGCTCGTTGGCCGCGAGCCGGAGATCGTTCGCGCGGCGGAGCAGGCCGCGACGGCGGATGCCGTGATCGTCCTCTGGATGGCCGGCGGCATGGCGCAGACCGAGACGTTCGATCCCAAGAAGTACACGCCCTTCGAATCTGGTGTGAAGGTCGACCGCGTGCTCAGCACGTTTCCGACGATCGATACCGCCGTTGACCACATCAAGTTCACGCAGGGGCTGGAGCGCATCGCGCGCGTGATCGATCGGGGCACGGTGATCCGCACGTTCAACGCCGCCGACCTCGGCTTCATCCTGCACTCCCGGCATCAGTACCACTGGCACACCGGCTACATTCCGCCGCAGCCGATGGCGATGCCGCATCTTGGCGCTGTCGTCTCGAAGACGCTCGGGCCGAAGAACCCCACGGTGCCGGCGTTCATCTCGATCGGCCAGAACCTCGAGATCGGCGGCGAGAGTGCGGCGGTAAAAGCGTTCCACACGGCGGGGTTCCTCGGCGCCGAGCACGGTCCGTTTCTGATTACCAACCCGCTCGATGCGGCGTCGAGCGTGAGGCCTGTGAAGGAGCTCGGCGACGCGCGGTTCCAGAGCCGGCGGCAGTTGTTCGAAAAGCTGCTGGCGCAGGAGCCGGTCTATCGATATGGCGCCGACTTCCAGCGCGAATCGCTCGTGCGCTCGCTCGATTCAGCGGACCGGCTCCTGCGATCGCCGTCGGCGAAGGCATTCGATCTCTCGCTCGAACCGAAGGAGAAATTCGACGTCTACAACACCGGGCGCTTCGGCCAGGGCTGTCTGCTCGCGCGGCGGCTGATCGAAGCCGGCGCGCGCTACGTCGAGGTGACGACCGAGTACATTCCGTTCCTGTTCTGGGATACGCACGAGAACGGCCACGAGCGCGCCGCGACCATGAAGCAGCAGATCGACGCGCCGATCGCGCAACTGATCCTGGATCTCGAGGAGCGCGGCCTGCTCGATCGAACGCTGATCGTGCTCGCGAGCGAGTTCGGTCGCGACGCGATCACGGAAGGCAAAGTCGGCAAGGAAGTGAAGGACCAGGCGATCAACATGCCGGACGTGATGTCCGAGCCGCGGCACTACGGCATGCACCGGCATTTCACCGCTGCGGGGTGCGTGCTGATGTTCGGTGGGGGCATCAAGCGTGGCACCCTCTACGGCAAGACCGCGGACGAACGTCCGTGCACCACCATCGAGAATCCCGTGCTGACAGAGCATCTGCACGCGACGATGTACCACGCGCTGGGCATTGCGCCCGACACCGCGTACGTCGTCGAGAAGCGTCCCGTGTACGTGACGCGGGACGGCAAAGGCGTGCCCATCACGGAACTCTTCGGATGAACGGCGGAGCGGCATGAAAACCACACGACGCGAATTTCTTGCGAGCGCCGCGGCGGCGCCGCTCGTCTCCCCGATTCTGCTTGGCGTCGCCAACAAGGCGGGAACGAAGGCGCCCGTCATGGGCGAGGGCGCGCACAGGTACGAAGCCATTCACGACTGGGGCACGCTGCCGGCGTCCATCAAGTACGGCAACACGCATGGCGTCGTGCACGACTCGCAGGGATTCATCTACGTTCACCACACGGTGTTCGCCGACAGTGAACGCGCCGATTCAATGGTGGTATTCGACAACAAGGGACGCTTCGTGCGGTCGTGGGGAAAGGAGTTTCACGGCGTCGCGCACGGCCTGCACATCCGCAAGGAAGGACGCGACGAGTTTCTTTACCTGACGGTGAACGCGGCGAACCCGCGGCTCACGCCGCAGCCCGAGATGCAGGCCGTTGTCGTCAAGACGACATTGAAGGGAGAAGTCGTCTGGAAGATTCAGGGGCCGCCCGACATCGCTCAATACAAGGCTTCCGCCGACGGGGCACCGCCGCGCTACAATCCGACCAACCTTGCCATCGCGCCCAACGGGGACATCTACGTCGGCGACGGGTACGGCTCGTACTACATCAATCAGTACAACAGGAACGCCGAGTACATCCGGACGTTCGGCGGGAAGGGCAGCGACCCCGGTCAACTGAACGAGCCGCACGGGATCTGGATGGATACTCGACGTCCCGATCCGGTCCTCGTCGTCGCCGATCGTCGGAACAACCGCCTGCAGCGCTTCACGCTGGACGGCCGTCACGTCGATTTCGTAGCAGGCTTCCGCCTGCCGTGTCACTTTGATGAGCGTCAGGGGATGGTCGTCGTGCCGGACCTGCACGGCCGCGTGACGCTGCTCGATCGGAACAACGCGATCGTCGCGCACCTGGGAGATTCGAACGCGCCGACCTGGAACAACCCGCTGCGCACGAAGCCGCGCGATCAGTTCATTCCGGGGCAATTCATCTGCCCGCACGGCGCGTGCTTCGACCGCGACGGGAATATCTTCGTCGTGGAGTGGGTCGAAGTCGGACGCGTCACGAAGCTCAGAAAGGTTGCGTAAAGCGGGCTAGCTCGAAAGCCGTCGCCGGCGGTGACCCGCCATGCCGCACAAGATGATGACGAGCGGCACGAGCACGAGTCCCGAGCGCCATTGATAGGGGAGCGTCACCGAGACGATGTAGAAGAGCGGATGCGGCACGGGCACACGACCGTTGAGCCAAGTCAGAATTTCGATCATTACCGCGGAGCCTGCCAAGACGACAACAACTGACGCGGTGTACGCTAGAAGCATCGGCCCCTCGGCCGGTCGCGTGAAGCGCGAGACGAGCCAGGCCGACAACGCGAAACCCGTGTAGGACACCATCGCCGCGCAAATCGCAAACGGCCACCACACATCGGAGACGTACGCGGCCTGCCTGTCCCAATTCCACAGCAGCCCCGCCAGTCCGTCCGCCACTCGATCGCCAAGAAGGGCGAAGGCGAGTAGTAACGAGGTCCACCCGATCGCGACGGCTACAAGCACGCGCGCCGGCCGTGCGCGGGTCTGCAGAATGGCACCGCTGACGATGGCAGACAGGGCCTGGTGCCAGAACCACCATCGGGACCGGCCCGCTTCGTACTCCTCCAGCAGGTCGCCAATGATGCACTCGTCTTCAGGACCGAGCCGCATCAGAATGGTCGTCGCGACGGTGGGTGGCTTCTTCATACAACTCCCGCCCTCAACTCGGGGATGCCTTGCCAGAGGGCGACGAACGCGCGTTGTGTATTCCGGACGGCGCGCAGACCCGCGGGTGTCGCGCGGAAGAACTTCTTGGCCCGCCCTCCGCGTTCCGGCGTCGGATCTCCGAGCTCGGAGCTGACCAGCCTGTTCTCCTGGAGACGGTCGAGCGCGAGATAGACCGCGGCGAGGGTCACCGGGCGTCCGGCGGTCTCTTCGATTTCCCGGGCGATCGGCACACCGTAGGCGCGCTCGCGC
>Ga0209686_1001932_pt1 | contig 9951 bp, 7 predicted proteins | sample GraSoiAngelo_126_FD_185883 | JGI IMG/M metagenome (GOLD analysis project Ga0209686, IMG submission 185883) | Grasslands soil microbial communities from the Angelo Coastal Reserve, California, USA - 14_0927_09_20cm (SPAdes) (version 2) | ecosystem: Environmental > Terrestrial > Soil > Grasslands ...
TAGTCCACGCGGGGCGGAATGGTTGGGAAAACGGTGCGGGTCACCAAGCCGTCACGTTCCAATCCCCTGAGCGTGAGGGTGAGCATTCTCTGCGAAATGCCGCCGACCATTCGCTTGATCTCATTGAAGCGCTTCGGCCCGTCACCGAGCAACACGATGATCAGCACGCTCCATTTGTCGCCAACGCGGGCCAGCACCGAACTGACGGCGCGGCAGTCCTCGCTCGCGCGATCGGGAAGCTCGGCAGTCACCTTTATGTGCTCCGGTACCAAATTTGTGCCTTCTTGCGCACCTTAGCCGCAGTATATAACTTAGTCCAGGTTACAGATCGATACCTACCATCAGTAATGGCGAGATCACTTCGTGGCAACACGCGCAATTCGCGCTGTAGGCTCAGTTGAGCCTGCGCCGGGAGACAGTCTGTGCCGTTCATAAACCTAGCCTTTTTTCTTTCGGCGAACCGCATGGAGTAAGAGCATGACCGTCATTTCCGTCATCGTGGGAAGCACCCGCGAGAGCCGTTTCTCGGAAAAGCCCGCGCACTGGATTCTGCAACACGTGAGGAAGCGCGATGGCGTTGACGCGCGGCTACTCGATCTACGCGACTTTCCGATGCCATTCTTCGATCAGCCAGCAACGCCGGCCACGCCGGGTCGCTCGCCTTACAAGAACCAGGTCGTGCAGAGATGGACCGCCGCGATCGCGCAGTCCGACGGCTTCGTCTTCGTCACGCCTGAATATAACTACGGCGCCTCCGCGGTACTCAAGAACGCGATCGACTGGGTCTATCCCGAGTGGAATCGCAAGGCGGCGGGCTTCGTGAGCTATGGCTCCGCCATGGGCGCACGCAGCGTGCAGCAGCTCCGCGAAACGGCGATCGAGCTTCAGCTCGCCCCGATTCGCTCATCGGTCCACATCCCTGTCGCCGCCCTGTTGGCGCACTACACGGGCGGCGATGTCGACGCGGGACTGGCGGAGCTCGAGGCGCCCGCCGGAGCGCTGATCGACGATCTGCTGTGGTGGACCGCGGCCTTGAAGGCGGCGCGTGCCAGCACGTCCTGACGGGCCACGCGCGCGACAACGCCTCTAATACCCAAGCTATTTTTCAGAAGGAACGCCAATGGCCCTTGCCCCAGCTAAATCACCGCCTCCGAGCCTGGCGCGGGCGATCGTCCGGCGTACCCGTGGCCGGACGCACGGCCCCGTCACACGGTTGATGAGCCCGTCCGATTTCGGCGAGATCCTGAAGCCCTTCGTGTTCCTCGACCTTTTCGACCATGAGGGCGCGCCCTTCAACGGGCCCCTCCACCCCCACTCGGGTATCGCCACCCTGAGCTACCTCGCGGAAGGCGCGGTCAGCTATATCGACCCGGACAACGTCCGGGGCACACTGCCGGCCGGCGGCGTCGAGTGGATGCAGGCTGGACGCGGCATGTGGCACGGCGGCGGGCTCGACAAACCAGGCCGGACGCGCGGCTTCCAGCTGTGGATCGCGTTGCCGCCGGAACTCGAGTTGGGTCCGACCGTAAGTATCTACCAGGCCCCTGAAGATGTGCGGTCGGAGGGTCCGGCGCGCGTCCTCCTCGGCAGCTACGGGTCCGCATGGAGCGCCCTCTCGTCCCCCTCGCCGATCAACTATCTCGCGGTACGCCTGAAGGCCGGCGAGCGCTGGCGTTACCAGCCCCCGACGGGCCATGCCGTCCTCTGGGCCGCCATCGCATCGGGCGTCTTGTCGGCGCCTGACGACCTGCGGCACGGGGACCTCGCGGCCTTCGAACCGTCGAGCGACGCGGTCGAATTCAAGGCGCTGACCGATAGCGAGTTCGTTCTCGGCTCGGCCGTTCCGCACGAGCACGATCTCGTCCCCGGCTACTACTCGGTTCACACGTCGCCGGACGCGCTTCGCGATGGCGAGGCGCACATCTCGTCGATCAAGAAGCGCCTCGTTCAAGAAGGCCGTCTGTAGGCACACTCGCTCGGAGCTGGGCATCAGCCCTGAGTACTTCGATCGGGGGGAGAAGGAAGAAGCTTTGGTCTTCCTATCTCAGAAAGTGGGTGAATGCACTCCCAAGGGTGAAAAGCCAGCTCATGCGCGCCCAACCTATATCAAGCGGTCCCACCCCAGCGCGCCATTGGCATGGGTAACATACATGGTCGCTCCCGCCTTGCAAGGCGTTCCTCAATGAGGGCTGGCGGAGGATCAGATTGCAGCCGTACATCCGGACTTTCGTGAAGCCGTCTATTAGGCTTCGGTCCCTGATGGAATTTGCTGGTCGGGGACCCATCGTTTTGTCGAGCTCGAGGCTCGCGTTACCCATCGGTTCTGCCCGACCCTGGTCTTACCTGGCCTGCCATCACTTTTAGCTCGCCTGTGCAATCGGTAAAGCGGTCTCCTTCGTTACTTAGTCTCCAGTAATCACGCAGCCTCGGCCGTTGTGTAGGCTGTTCGGTAGTGCCGCTTGTGGGCAAGAAGCGCCCATGCGACTCGCGCATTGTGATTTGCAAGGGCGCACGCGGCGACATTCACGTGCCGGCGTGCAAGTAACCGACCAAGCCAACTTTCCGCATATCCGGGTTTTGCCTTGGCACGGAGGATGACGGATCGTGCGCCGTGGATCATTAACCCGCGCAAATACTTGTCGCCGCGTTTGCTGATACCGAGTAGTTTTGGTTTGCCACCGCTTGAGTACTGTCTAGGTACCAAGCCCATCCAAGCTGCGAGCTGCCGTCCATTAGCAAAGGCTTTTGCATCGCCAATGCTGGCCACCAGGGCGCTCGCTGTTAAGGCGCCGATCCCAGGGATCTCGGCCACTCTACGACTCGCGTCATTGTGCTCATGCCATCGCTTAATCTCAGCCTCAACCTCCTCGGCCTGGCGACGCAGCTGACGAGAGTGTTCAAGCAGACGCAATAACAGCTGCCGAAAATTGACAGGTAGGCCATTCTCGGCGTCCTCTAAAACATCAGGGATCCGTGCTTCAATATTCCGAGCCCCCTGCGGGACTACGATGCCGAACTCAGCCAGGAGTCCGCGTATCTGGTTGGTTTGCGCCACCCGTGATTTGATAAATCCTTGCCGCGCCCGGTGCAAAGCCAGTAGCGTTTGGCTCTCGATCGACTTGATCGGCACGAAGCGCATGCCAGGTCGGTTTACTGCTTCACAGATCGCCTCGGCATCAGCTGCATCCGTTTTATTGGTCTTTACATACGGTTTAACGAACTGAGGAGCCATGAGGCGCACGGTGTGTCCTAGTGCTTGGAACTTGCGGGCCCAGTAGTGGGCGCTAGAACAGGCTTCCATGCCCACTAGACACGGCGGCAGGTTGGCAAAAAATACCGCCACCTGTGCCCGCTTGAGCTGCTTCTTCACGCTTGCGCGGCCCTCCTGATCCACGCCATGCACCTGAAACACACTCTTTGCCAGGTCGAACCCGACCGCAGTAATGTTCATCGTGGTCGCTCCCTTTTCCGTTGAAGTGGACGCAGTGCATATCCACTTTGGCACATCGATGCCGTTTAGGAGACGGGAGCGACCATCCCATCGTTCTGGGTAACTCAAAAAGTCCCACCACGCTAAGACTTTGAATGGGGGGAGATTTACGGCTGAGGTTTCTCTTACAGAGACGTTCTTCACCTCGCCCGCCCAGCTGCGCTTCAAAATCACCCCATCCAGGTACACGTACGCGAACTCGCCCTCGATCGCACGGTCGCGCACAGCTCTCGATGTGCCGGTAGATCTTCCGGCTAAGGCGTGAGACCGTCCGTGAGCTCACTCGCGTGCCCCACAACGCCTCCGTAGTGTCCTCCACACGCCGCAGGTCACGACGAAATCGCCAAAATGATGATGCCGGACATCGAGCAAGCTCTTGCCCTTCTAAACCACCCTTAAACCGATAGAGCCGGCCACGAGCAGTTAAAGTCTAAGCCGGACTCAAAGATCCAGCAGCTGCACTCCAACTTAGCGCATTGGCGTTTATGAACGGGGCACAAGCGCCACGCGCATTCACGCCGGATTCGAAGCGAGCTTCAAGAACCCCTGCAGATCCACCAGCTGCTCGATCTCGCTCGCCATGACTGCCGACTCGGTGACGTGCCGATAGCTGACTCCCTCAGACGTCGAGTCGTGGCCAGAACGGGAGAAGGCCCGACTGCGGCTGCTGCGGCACGAGTGCTTCGCGCGCAAAACCGGGCTATCCCCGATGAGGTTGGATGCAAAGCGTGACGTGCCGCCGTGCTCGCTGCCCGAGCACCTGAGGATCAGCTTATTGCCGCAGTTTTCGACGTTCTTCGACGGGCATAACCGGCCCGTGTGGAGGGTCTCGACCTCATTCGGGTCTACTGAATTCAGCCCAATGAAATGCAGACTTGCGCGTGGGGTGGGGCGCTTTCATTTCTGTTACTTCTTTATTACACGGCGCTGCAGCGTCGCGGCCTCGACAAAGAGTCCGCCTCGGGCGCGGGCCGATATGAGTGACGTACACGTTCCAATCAGCTATCGCAGTACCCAGACGGGCGATAAGGAACACGCCCCCCTTGAGGACCCGGTGCTGCCGGCGATCGCGGCGGGCGCGGATCGCTACGTCGTGAAGCCGTTCGCCGATGCGGCACTGCTCGTCACCGAGATGGCCGCCCTGCTCAATTCGCCTCGTATCTGGCCCGCCGTCGGCCCGACGGGTGGGCGGTGAGCGCAGCATCGCTCATCGGCGACGCCGCGATGGCGTGGGCGTGAGCGCGCCGGAGCGGGCCATCGCGGTCGACAGCGCCGCCGTCCTTGCCATTACGAGCGACGTGGTCGCGCGCTACTCGGGGTCAGCGCCGGTCAGCGCCACGGTGCGGGTGTTGAAGGACTTGCCTCTCCGCCTTGTCGCCCGCTACGACCTCGCGCTCGCCGACGGGACGACGGCGTGGGTCGTCGGCAAGTGGTATGCGCTAGACCGAGGCGCGGTCGTCGCGTCCGAACTGGAGTATCTCGCGGGGATCGGCCTTGCGGTCGCTCCCCTGCTCGGCTACTGGCCCGCGGTGCGGTTGCTGTTAACGGCCTGGGTGCCCGGTCGCAGGCTCACAGAGCTGCTCGCGGAGTGGGCGGACACGGCGATCGCGGTCGCGCGGGCGGCAGGTCGCTGGGCAGCGAGACTCCACGGCAGCGACATGCCCACGCCGCGCTCGTGTGGCCCCGCCAAGCAGCGGGCGTCGCTGGCGAAGTGGCGCGACACGTCGGCCGAGGTTGCCGATCTCGCCGATCGCGTGGCACGCGCGCTCGTCGGTCATGAGGATCCCGGCCGCCCGGTCCACTACGACCATCACCACGAGCAGGTGATCGAGTCGCACGGCAGCGCGCTCGTGCTCGACCTCGACGAAGCGGGGCGGGGTGACCCGGCGTTCGACGTGGCTCATTTTCTCGCTCATCTCGAGCTGCTGGGGCTGCAGCATCATGGCGATCCCGCCGCGTACCATGATGCGGCTGCGCAGTACCGCGCCGGATACGCCGAGACGGCACCGTGGCCCGGTGACGAGGGCGTCCTCGCTGCCTTCGCGTGGTGCAAACTCGCTCAACAGCTCATCCATCGGAACGCACCCGCGCGCGACATCGACTACGCGTTGGCGGCGGGCAGGCGCGCCCTGTCGAGTGCCTGAAGGATGGCCGGGCGAGGTCGCTGTACATCGAGGATTTTGCTCGGCGCCTAGACCACGGACGGTCTTGCGGCCCGCAGTCGTGGACAAGATGGGTACAGTGGCGGGTACGAGTTTGGCGGCGACCGATTGTCTGACCGAAGGGCGCATTCGAAGCGCCAGACCGAAGGCCCGCCCATACAAGCTTCGCGACGGGGGCGGCCTCTACGTCCTCATCACTCCAAAGGGCGCGAAGCAGTGGAGGCTTCGATACACGCTCTGCGGCGAGGCCCTCCTACGTGTCTATGGCCGATATCTGATTCGTGATAGCCGATATATGGCCGATAAAGGTTGAATTCGACAGGCTTGGCCGATATATGGCCGATAAATCAGCAGGGGTACGCGCCCGACGTCATTGAGTTGCAGCTCGCGCACCAGGAACGCAACGAAGTGCGAGCCGCTTACAATTGCGCACGGCGTCTCAATGAACGGCGCAAGAATGATGCAAGCGTGGGCGAACTATCTCGACGGGCTCCGACGGGGCGGCAAGGTGGTGCGGTTCCGAGTCGCCAGGGGAGGGTAGCTGTGGCTGCCGGTCGACGAGCGAGGCTTGGATTGCTCTGCTCGGTCGCTGCCCGGTAGCGCCGTCGCAACGAGTGCGCGAGTTGAATTCGTGCCGCATGGGTGAGCTGCGTGTCGATCGTGACCTCCCGTTGAGGACAGCAATGGTGAAATTTCAGGTAAGGCAAGGAAGTTCATTAGTAGGGTTTCACCTGAGGCAATTCTGCCTGCCACTCACCCGCCCTGCTACGGGTCGGGACGTACGCTACAAACACTATGGACAATTCACGCGTACACGCACTTTACTCGGCACTCTGCGCCGAAGAACCTAGTACGGTGCGCAGGGCGCCTCCGATCAAACGGGCGCAAGCATGAAGGAACCGATCGCTGAGCGGTTATCGACTGGGACTCTTTCCGGCAGGGACCCCTCGAGGTCGATGCTGGAATGCTGTGTGCGAAGGGCCGGGGCATGTCAGAGGCGCTCAAAACGCTGTCGCCGTGTTCCTCGAGGAGGTGGATGACCTCATCGACGCCGAGGGAGTCTCGACGTGAGCGCACCGGAACGGAGTATCGCAGGGATCACATCCATGTAATAAGTGCCTGCAACCATGAAGTCCCTGTAACCATGTCAGTTCCTGCAACGCGAAGGCAATTCAATACATTCCTGCTCGAGGGGAGGAAGGCCTCGTGAACGTGCTTTACATCTGCGCCGATTGGGGCATACCGATCAGGGGCTTCAAGGGAGCGTCCGTACATGTGCGAGAGTTCGTGGACGCGCTCACCCGCGGGGGCAACGAGGTGTGGCTGTTGTGCACTGATCGCGGGGAAGGTAATCCCTATCCGCACGCGACGGTGATCGAAATCGAACCGCAGTTGAGTCAAGAAAGGCGTGAGAAGGAGGCGGCGCGGCTGGGGTTGGCGTTCGACCCGCAGGATGTGGCCGTGTGCCACGAGCTCGACAAACTGTCGTATGACACGGAATTCGCGGCTCGTGCTTTGGCTGAGCTGTCGCAGAGGCAGTTCAGGCCTGACGTTGTATACGAACGCTATTCGCTCTTCCACGCCTCCGGCCCGAGCATCGCGAGGACCTTCGGAGTGCCTTACGTGCTCGAGGTGAATGCGCCGCTGATCGAGGAACAAGAACGCTATCGGGTGTTGAGGCTCAAGGCGCTGGCACAGGAGATGCAGACCCGATGCTTCCGCGAAGCAGACTCCCTCATCACCGTATCGGAACCGCTGAAACACTACCTGCAGGCGCAAGGAATCGCGGCTGACCGCGTCTCCTGCCTGGCCAACGGGGTTGATACACGACGATTCCATCCGGACATAGATCCTGAGCCGATTCGAACGCGCTATTCGCTCGGGCGGCAGCCGGTTGTCGGTTTCTTGGGAAGCTTGAAGCCCTGGCACGGGATGGACTTCCTTCTGGATGCCATGGTCCAGTTGCGAAAGCGCCAGCGCGATCCGCGACTGCTGATTGTCGGCGAGGGCCCGGGTCTGGAGCACATCCGCGAGCGGGTCAGGAGCAATGCCCTCGAGGAGCACGTGCTGCTGGCAGGCAAGGTTCGCCACGAGGAGATGCCGGCGTACCTTGCTGCGATGGATCTTACGGTCGCGCCGTACTCGGCTGAGCAACCCTTCTATTTCTCTCCACTCAAGGTGCTCGAATCGCTCGCGGCGGGCCGACCGGTCGTGGCGCCGCGACTCGGTCAGCTCAATGAGCTCATCGACCACGGCGTTACCGGGTTGCTCTATGACGCAGGTGATCTCAATGCTCTCGTTGAGAGCCTGCACTCACTTCTCTCAGACCCCAGACGCCGGATCGTGATGGGCGCCAACGCTCGTCGCCATGCGGTGGCGAGCTTGTCCTGGGACAGCGTTGTCGCGCGGGCTGTGAAGATCATGGGTCAACATCCCGTGGCGGCATGATCATGGCCGGCGGGGCTTGCACAATGCAGGAACCGCTCCCCGTCGACGCGGCGCTACCCGCGCTCGCGAACGCGCATTACGAGGCGCTCGCTGCTGCGCTCGCCCGCGTCGGCTTGCAGGGCGCCCGTGCAGTCTCTGTTCTGAGGTATAACCCGGGTAAGCGGTGCACGCTCGCTGTCGCATCGGACACGGATCGCTGCATAGTCAAGTTGTTCGCCGATGCGGCTACAGTGCTCGCCGTGTCCACCGTTCATAACGTGTTGGCCGGCGCCGGGCTCGCCTCGGGACGGGGACCGACGGTGCCCAGACTCATCGGCCTGGATACAGACGCAGCTCTGATCGTCACCGAGATGTACGCCGCGGCTCCGGCCACCGAGCTCGTGGAGCGGGGCGACGCCGACCGAGCAGGGCGGCTCGCCGCTCAGTGGCTGCGGGCAGCGATCAAGCCCGGCGTCGCGCTGGGTGATCCCTACGATCCGCCGCACGTGCTCGACGACGTGCAGCGCTACGTGCGCACCATCGGAAGCGCGGCAGGAGAACTCGGTGCGCGGGCAGGCGCCGTGCGCGACCAGCTCGCAGCGAACATGCCGCCACCGGGCTATACCGACTTGCGACACGGCGGCTTCTATCTCAGCCATGTGTTCGATCTCGTTGACGGGCCGGGCGTGATCGATTGGGACACCTTTCGGCAGGGGCCTGTCGAGGTCGACGCCGGGATGCTGTGCGCGGCCGCCCGCTGGGAGATGTATCGGCCAGAGTATGAGCGCGCCACGCAACGCGCTATCGCCGTGTTCCTCGATGAAGTCGATGACCTCGTCGATCCTGCCCGGCTCCGCTGGTACCGGACGGCCGCACTGCTGAAGTTCGCCTCGCATCGCGCTCGTCGCGGAGCGGGCGATTTGGCAGCATCGCTCATCAGTGACGCCGAGAAGGTCTTGTGCGGAACCCAATAGCCCGGCATCGCACTAGGCTGACGCGTATCGCCGAGCCGCCCGCATCTCAGCGGGCGGCTCGGCGTCCCAGGCGGTGCGCGAGTTGGGCTACGGCGCTCAGGGGAACGAGGTAAACAGATCACTCAAGTCCGTCTGGTTCGCGGCACCGCCCAGCATGGGACTGACCTTGAAGATCTCTTCCACCGTCCGCAGCGTCGAGCTGTGGTCATAGTGGATTGAGTTCTGGTAGCCAACCTTGGCGTTCGGCGACAGGACCATCATGCCGATCGGCCCGTCCTTCGTGTCGCCGGGCGCGGAGCCGCCTTCTCCCTCGTCCCAGGTGATGAAGATCACGCCACCCTGCTTGTAGGCGGCGGAATTGAGGATCACTGGCACATGGGTGGCCAGCCAGGTGTCGCCGTCGGCGATGGTGCCATCGTGCATGTCGTCGATGAGGTTCGGCGTGATGAAGTTGTAGCTGGCGACCGTGTTGTTAGCCAGGTCGGTGGCCAATTCCGTGAAGGGTCTGACGTGTGCGATGCAGTACGCAGAAGTGGAACTCAGTGAATTGGTCACGTCGTCGAAGTAAACAAACGGATCGTGCTTGGTGACATAGCCACTGACGTTGCTCAGCGGGCACGAGGTGCCATTAATATCCTCATCGTATGCCTTCCAGGTGATATTGGCGTTCTTGAGCAAAGTCACCAGATGCATCGTAGTACTCTGGTGAGCCGTCGACGGGGAGCTATCGGCCAATACGCCGAAATTGGTCCCGGCTTCCAGCCACAGGTAATTGGGCAGGCTCGGGTGGATACCGGGCGGATTGAAGTACTGCGTGGCGTGCGCGCCTATGGCGAGCAGGGTGTTATTTATGTAGGGCGCGGACGAACTGCTCGTGATATCCGACCAATTGTGGTTC
>Ga0209686_1001936_pt1 | contig 9941 bp, 14 predicted proteins | sample GraSoiAngelo_126_FD_185883 | JGI IMG/M metagenome (GOLD analysis project Ga0209686, IMG submission 185883) | Grasslands soil microbial communities from the Angelo Coastal Reserve, California, USA - 14_0927_09_20cm (SPAdes) (version 2) | ecosystem: Environmental > Terrestrial > Soil > Grasslands ...
GAAAAAACTTTCGAAATCGTATTTCGCAAAAAAGACCGAGAAGCGATGAGCACTCCAAAAAAGTGGAGGCGCGAGGAGAACCCCGCCGAGTACGACCGCGAAAAAGTAAGCGAACAGTTTGGCGGCGTCTTTCAAGGGCGCTAATCTAAGGGCTCGAAATCATGCCGCGTCAACATGTATGGAGCGAACGCGAAGAGGATGGGGTGAAACGCGAAGTCCGCGCGTCCCGTTTTGGCGGTGCCTGGCGTTTGCAATCGAAGCGGGCGGACGAGGACTCGTGGACGTATCACGACCATCCGCTTCCGGCTGATTTGCAGGCGTTGAAGGAAATCATCGAGAAAAAATATCGCCGGCGGCGGGCGACGGTAGAGGAACTTTTGTCGTTGCGGGAAATGGTTCGGGAAATCAATGAGTGATGTGCGTTCACGCAGGGGCGATGTAGCACAGTCATCCTGGTTATGGGGCCAGCGGGCATCTTGCCCGCTGATTGCGACAGCATGGCAACCGGGCACGAAGCTTGGTAGCCCTCGCAGGCTCGAAACCTGTCCTACAAACCCGCCGCGCAAGGAATCGCAGGAGCTCGACCCTCCAATGACCCTGAGAGATCCGCCTCGAGAAGAGCAGACGCATGAGTAATTGGAATACGAAGGATTTGATCACTACGGACAAACAGTTTGTCTGGCATCCGTTCACTAACATGCCGGAATGGTGCGCGCCGGAGCATGAACCAATCGTGATTGTCGAAGGGCACGGCGCGATTTTACGCGACAGCCGCGGCCGCGAATACATCGACGGGAACTCGTCGATCTGGACAAATATTCACGGGCACAATCATCCGCGGATCAATCTGGCAATTCGCGAGCAATTGGAACGGATCGCGCATTCGTCGTTTCTGGGGACAACGAACCCGACCGCAATCGAACTGGCGCGGGAAATTGTTGAATATTTTCCCCCGAAAACTTTGTCGCGTGTGTTTTATTCCGATGACGGCTCGACTGGAATCGAAGCGGCGCTGCGCATTGCTGCACAATTTTTTCACATGCGGGGCGAGAAACGAGCTGTGTTTGTCGCGTGTCGCAGCGGGTACCACGGCGATACTGCGGGTGCGGCGGCGTTGGGGGCGGCCAAGATGTTTTCGGTCGATCAGGAAGGTTGGAGATTTCCGGTTCGCACCGTTGTTTCGATCGAAGAACTGGAAAAACTTTCTCGCGGACAGTCGGACGAAGTCGCGGCGGTGGTGATCGAGCCGATGATTCAGGGTGCCGCGGGAATGCGAATTTGGCCGCCGGGAACGTCCACGGCGGTGCGCGATTGGTGCAATCGGAAGGGCGCGCTCATGATTGCCGATGAAGTAATGACGGGATTCGGTCGGACCGGAAAAATGTTTGCGAGCGAGCATGAGAACGCGCTGCCCGATATCATGGTGCTCGGGAAAGGATTGAGCGGTGGTTATCTTCCGCTGGCGATTACTCTCACGACCGAAGAAATCTTCTCGGAATTTGACGGATCGGTGGCGGATGGTCGGGCGCTTGCCTACGGGCATAGTTACACTGGCAATGCACTTGGTTGTGCGGCGGCACGGGCCAGTCTCGCAATTTTTCGCGAGGAAAATGTGCTGGAGAATTTGCAACCGAAGATCAAGAAACTCGACTCGGAGCTGCGGCAGTTGCGCGGATTGCCGGGCGTAACTGAAGTGCGACAGTGCGGGTTCATCGCCGGAATCGACATGGATGATGCGGAAGCGGCAAACGAAGTCTGCCGGCGAGCGCGCGACTACGGCTTGTTAACGAGAAATATACGAATTGTGTTAATGCCGCCCCTGTGCATCACGGATGGACAATTGGAACGCGCGGTCTCAGCGTTGACCGAAGCGATTTGCCATGCCGCCAGACAACCGGAGGGATGCGCTTCCGTCCGTCCGGGACTCGCCGCGGCGAGTCCGTCCGAAGTGGCGAAATCATGAAAAAAGTGCGGCTCGATCAGGTTCTGGTGGAGCGCGCGCTTTATCCAAGCCGCGAGCAGGCGCAACGCGCGGTCATGGCTGGCGAGGTGCGCATTGGCGAGCAGGTCGCGCAAAAGCCCTCGCTGTTGGTTGACCCGAACGCGATGATTGCGACCGTGGCTGCCCCTCGTTTTGTCGGCCGCGGCGGGTTGAAATTGGAAGGTGCCCTGGATTTTTTCGAGATCGATGTGCGCGATCAAATTGCGGCGGACATCGGCGCCTCGACCGGAGGATTCACTGATTGCTTGCTCCAGCGCGGCGCGCGCAAAGTTTATGCGATCGACGTCGGCCACGGCCAGCTTGCCTGGAAAATTCGCAACGATCCGCGCGTGACGGTTTTCGAAAAAACCAATGCGCGGACGATTTCGCCGTCACTGATCGGTGAAGCCGCGGGCGTTTGCGTGATCGATGTTTCATTCATTTCTCTGACTTTGATCTTGCCGAATGCGTTTCAGTTGGTAACTCCGAACGGAATCGTGCTGGCATTGATCAAACCACAGTTCGAGCTGGAGCGGACCGACGTCGGTCGCGGCGGCATCGTGCGCGATGCATCGCTGCACGAGAAGGCGCAGCGCAAGATCGCATCGTTTGTCGAAGGGTGTGGGCACGAGGTCATTGGCCTTGCGCCGTCAGTCGTCGCTGGCGCAGATGGTAACCGGGAATTTTTTCTATGCGCACGAAAACGATCGGTTTAATCGCGCACACGGAAAAGGCGGGCGTCGCAAAACTTGCGCGGGATGTCATTGGCGAATTCAAAGAGCGATCGTTGGAAGTGATCGTCGAAAATGAGACGGCCAAAATTGCGAAGCGGGAAGCCGGCGGCTCGATCGTGCAGATCGCGCAACGCTCGGATCTGATCGTGGTCCTGGGCGGCGACGGAACAATCCTGAACGTGGTTGCGATGGCGGGAAAAAACCTGAAGCCGATCTTCGGCATCAATGTTGGCTCGCTGGGATTTTTGACCTGCGTGAATTCTTCGGCTTATCGCGAAGCCGTCGATGCAATCGTCAGCGGCCGTATTTCCTACAGCAAACGAGCGTTGTTATCGGTCGAGCTACGCACAAATAAACGGGTGCTTTCAACCGTCCATGCCTTGAACGATGCCGTTGTTAGCCGGGGCGATCTCTCGCGCTTGATCAGGCTGAATGCGAAAGTGAATGGTGAAGCGCTTACGGAATTTAATGCCGACGGATTAATCATCGCGACGCCGACAGGTTCCACCGCATATTCGCTCTCCGCCGGCGGACCAATCTTGTCTCCGGAATCAGGCGTTTTTGTCATCACACCAATTTGCCCGCACGTGCTGACGAATCGTTCGGTCATTGTCAGCGATTCGTCGGTGATCGAGATTTCGCCGGGGAGCAAGGAATATCCGACGTTCTTGAGTGTCGACGGTCGCGAGCCGGTGCGACTGCCGCCAAAAGCACAAATTGCGATTTGCCGGGCCAAGGCAATGCTTCAGCTGGGGTTCTTGCCCGACGTTTCGTTCTTTAGTGTGCTCCGTCACAAATTGAAGTGGACCGGCAGCAACGTCTGATCCGGTCCCGGGAGGGACATGCGCCGTCGTCTCCCAAATGTTTGGGCGCCGACCTGCCTTCGAATGGCTACGACGCTGCGAGCAGGGCCGCGCCATCCAGCCGAGGAAGCGCAGACAGAGTCGGACTCGCGACTTTCTCGGTCAGCCCATGTTTTTAGGCATCCGCACGTTTTGTGCTCGCGGTACGACGAGGACTTTGTCACCGTGGCTACTGCGATGAGATTTCACGTGGCGCGCGAAGGTGCGGTGATGGGAGAATTTGAAGAGCAGATTTTTCGCAACAAGGTCTTTTCCGGCGAAATCCGGCCAAACGATTTCTATTGGATCGCTGGCTTCAGTGATTGGCGACCTGTTAGTGAGTTCCGGGTGGCGCGAAAAACCGAACCGATCCTGCTGGACACCGGCTCGGCCGTGCCACCGGCAATCAGAAAGGGGCGTCAGCGGTCGGCGACGGCGATTGCCCTGATCTGCATATGCGCACTCGTATTGCTCATGGGTGTGGCGATGTTGGCGGGAAAATCTAAACCCGGGCGCGTGCCACAGCATGCGCGGGTTGAGGCGAAGGCGGCGATCGCTCGGGGTCAGCTTCGAATCGGGATGACGGCGAATCAATGCATCAGGATGCTAGGCCAGCCGGCGCGAATCGAGCGAATCAGCGGATCGGAGAACGAGCAGTGGACGTACAAAGCTCAAGAGGGGCCGGTTATTCTTCACTTTGAGAGCGGCGTCTTGCGATCGTTTTGATTGAGATTGAGCAGGCGATTTTTTTAGCTGGCTCGCCGGTGCGACATACACCATCTTCTTCGACTCTTAACCAATATGTCACTCCCAAGCCCGCGCAACGTTCTTACGCTGGAAGGCCCAATCGATCTCCACGTTTCCGCCAAGGTGGCAGAATCGATCGCTAAGCTGGTCAAAGAGAAGCCGGCGCGCTTGGTGGTGGATCTCTCCCGAGTGAATTATGTTGATAGCTCTGGACTGGCGGTTCTGATCAACGGAACGCGAGACATGGAGGATTACGGCGGAATTTTTATTCTCGCTGGGGTGCGGGACGAGGTGCGGCCCATCCTTGAGACCGCGCGCCTGGAGAATTTTTTTCTTATTTTCCCGAGCGTGGACGAAGCGCTGGCCGCGCCTTGAACGTTAAGTTTAGGGCGGGTGTGTACCGCTTCGTGTTCAGCTGCATTTCGACGCTGGCACTCTATTTCGGCCTTTTCCCGATAGGGCCCGCGAACGTGATTCTCGCTTCCGCGACGAAGCAATTCGCGCCGGCAAGTTCCATTGGTGTTTCTGCGAAAGAAATCGGCTCGGCCCGCAATATTGTCACACGTTGGCAAACCAGCTGGGGCAGCTTTGATCGCGATTATCTTGCAACGCGCGACATCGAAATTGAAATTCATAATCTCAGCCAACTCCCAGCGCGAATAGCAATCGATTTCTATTTTGTTGGTCGACCGCAGCGATTGCCGACGCCGCGTAAACTTTTCTCGAGGCATTCCTTCATCGTCAACGTCGCGGCGAGCGATCAAAAGCGGCTCTCGCTCAGGTCGGACGTGCTTCGTTCGCGCGAAGTGTATTACGCGGCTTTGGGTGAGAACTATACGTCCGGCTATGAAATTGAGGGGTGGATACTCTTTGTCAGATTGCCCGGTCAACCGCAGCCATTCGATAAAGTATCTTCCAACAAGGCAATGCTCGAGCACCTGGATTGGTTTCCTAATGCTTTACAGGAGTTTGAGAATGTGACTCGTCGGCATCCAAACTACGCATCCGAGATCGAACCGGAGCCCGCGCCAGTTCCCGAGGCGGAGCCAAGCGAGATGGAACCGTCGACGCCCGTCATTGTGGTACAGCCGACGCCCGAAACGATTGCAACGGCGGCGCCGGTAAATATCCCAGCGGCATCTGCGCCGACTCAAACATCCCTGCCCACTATATTCATCACTGTTACCAAGCCTACAAAGATCACGATTGGACGGAGGGACGAGATTATTCCGCCGGGAACGAAGGTTCAGCTGGTGGCGCGAGCCTCGGACACAGTGCAGGTGCGATACAAGGGCGAGTCGACATTTGTAAAAATATCCTCGACGGATTTGAAGTAACGCCTGTGAATGTGGTGATTTAGGGGAAAGGCCGAAATAGAGTGCCAGCGCCGACGTAGGGACGACGGTCCGTAATTCAATCGTTACCGGAAAACGACTGTCGTTATCCCGAAGGATACCACGCGTTCTCTCGCCAGAATGCTTGCAGCGCGGCGGTGTTGCCGCGAAAAATGTTGCGTTCAGCTTTTCGAATGTTAGCTACCGATTTCGGAAACAGGCTCCGTGGTCGCAAACCGCATTTACCATCGCCACAGTATTGCCACATACGCCAGGTGCGCCAGGGCGCTGTGTTCCGCGGCTCGGCATGGTAGTTCGCGATCCACAGCCAGCAATTCGCCAGGGTTTGGCGGTGTGCTGAGGTGGCCCCTGGCCCGTAGAGCATCTGCCGCAACCGATATTCACTGCAGTACAGACCTGGATACTTGCCTGTGCGCTCTTTGATGCGCTCAACGAACGTGACTGCCTGGGCCACGCTCATCGTGCCCCCAGGATAATGACCGTTTTTTTCGAAATCCAGGACGAGCAACACGCCCCGCCGTTTTTCTGGATCGCCTGGGCGGATCGGTGGCTGCGCCGATGCGACAGCAGTCACGAAATGGTCGGCCTGCAGGATGGGGTTGGTTGCGTCGCCGAAATGGTAAGCTCCCCATAACAAACCTGCTTCGAGGGCGGCCCGTTGCCGTTCATAGTATCTCGCGTCGCGCTCCAGCCGTGGGAAGGTCGCTTCGTGAATGACCCCGACGATGCTTTCGTTCGCCATCGCGACAAAATCCGGGCGCATCAAGTCGTAATGCGACATATTCACAACGCTGTTTGCCGCAAATGCGCAGGCCGGCAGCAGGAGAAAAACAAGCAGAATGCGTACGGCCGAAGATTTCACCGGCGGAAAAATAACCCGTCGGATCAGTCGAGCAACGGAATCGATGTTTCAGTCGGTGGCTTTGATGATGATCCGCTAGGACGGCAATCCCTTGCGCGCGATCAGCTCCATCTGTTCGCAAAAACGATCCAGTTCGACGAGCGTGGTATAGACGTTGGGTGTGATCCGAAGGCCCTGAAACTCCTCGTGAATGATCGGCGTAACGAAGATGTGATGTTTGTCGAACAGATACTTCCCAATCGCCTCAGGGTTGGTTCCGTCGATGTGAACGTTCGCGATGGCGCACGATTGATTCGGCTCAAACGAAGTGTTGAAGCGAATCTTGGGCACATCTTTGAGCCGGTTCATCCAGTAGCGTGATAAGTAACGCAACCGCGCTTCCTTGCGCTTGCCACCGATTCCGTTGTGAAACAGTAGCGCCTCACCAATGGCCAGCTTTATCGCCGCCGAGTGTGTGCCAATCTCTTCAAACTTGCGGATGTCCGATGCTTGCTTGGATTCTGCGGCCATCAACGGCCAGAGCTTTTCGATCTTATCGCGCTTCACGTAAAGCAAACCCGTCCCTTTGGGAGCATGTAACCACTTATGGAGGCTGGTGCCGAAGTAATCGCAACCGAGATCCTTCTGTTTGAAATCAAACTGAGCGAAAGAATGCGCGCCGTCCACAATCGTCTCGATTCCTTTGGCGCGAGCCACCTCGCAGACAGCCTTCACGGGGGTGATCTGTCCCGTGATGTTGATCTGGTGCGAGATGAGAATCAGGCGGGTGCGGCTGGTAATTCCTTTTTCAAACGCTGCGCTGATCTGATCGAGGTTCTTTGGCGGAATGGGAATCTGAATCAACTTAAGCTGGAGGCCTTCTCGCCTCTCACGCTGACGAAGCGTGGTAAGCATGCGCGGATAATCCTGGGTGGTGGTGAGAATTTCATCACCCGGCTTAAAGTCCATGCCCATCAAAAGAATCTCGAGTGACTCGGAAGCATTACGCGTGATTGCGATCTCTTCGCGATCGCAGCCGAACAGTTCCGCCAAACCAGTGCGAATCGTTTCCGATTGTGGCTCGAGGATTTGCCACATGGTGTAGGCGGTGGCGTCTTCCTGTTCCCAGGTGTAACGCACCAGCGCGTCAGTCACGATACGTGGGCTGGGCGAAACGCCGCCGTTGTTCAGGTTGATAATGCCACGCGTGACGGTGAAAGAGTTTTGAATGATGGCCCAATAATCTTCGTCCATGGCGGCTTGCTCCGCTGTCAGATGCGCCACGCTCTGGGTTGCGGCTGCGACGGTTTTCAGTAACGACGCGACCGTGGCAGAAGAAAGCGCGGCCAGACCGAGGCTTTTGCCCGCGAGCAAAAGAAAGTCGCGTCGAGTGCGCTCACGAAGCGCGGAATTTGAAATCGTCACGAGATGGGAATTAGCGTGATTAGGAGGTGCGCCGAAGTCAAGATGGGACAAAGGAGCAGAAGCCAGAGGTTTGAGGGCAAAGGAGTGGAAATGACGAAGCACCCGCCTGCGCTTGGCTACGGCGTGGCAAGCGAATGACGGATGACGAAGAAAGAAGCCCCCATGCTGATGCTGATGCTGATGCTCATGCTCATGCTCGTAATCGTAATCGCAATCGAGTCAGAGATGGGAGATCAGGGGAGAAAAGCTGAAACACTGAGAGCAAAGAGCCATGTCTGCTTTGCGCGCAGGCGGATCCCCAATAAGCTTTAGGCAAAACCCATCACGAAAGGAGTGAGTATTATGGCTATGTATGTCAGTCTTCTGCAGTTTACCGAACAAGGCATTCGAAGCGTCAAGGACACCACTAAACGAGCCGCAGCTGCCACCACTGAGGCCGAGAAAATGGGCCTGAAAGTCAGGGATTCATTCTGGACATTGGGCCCGTACGACGTGGTCCTCTTGCTGGAAGCGCCAGATGATCAGAGCGTGACTGCTTTTACCCTCAAGCTCGGTTCTCTGGGCAATGTTAAGACTCAGACGATGCGCGCCTTTCGCAGCGAAGAAATGGAAGGTATTCTGGCGAAAATAAAATAGCCGAGCGGGAGCAGGGAAAACGCGAGGCGTTTTAGTTATCAGTCTATCCGTTATCTGTTAATGGGATGCGCACGGGCAGAGAGCTCGCGGTTATCCATTAACAGCTGGCGCGGCCAGAGGCGCGGTGAATGGCGCAGAGGGTTTTTTCGTGAGGAGGTCCATCGCGAGTTGCAGCTCTCCTACATCGAAGGGTTTCGCGAGCATCATGTCCACCTCCAATTCCTCGTAGGCCTGGATGTTCTCCTTAGTTAGATATGCCGAGAGGACGATAATCTTGCCCGTGAACTGGCGCACCCGCAGCCGACGCACCAAATCGAGTCCGTTCATACGCGGCATGCGATGGTCGGTAATAATGACGTCGAAAGGTTCCGCGGCGGCGCCGATCTTCATGAGCGCCATCCAGCCGTCGCACGCGTTTGTTATTTTCGCGCCCGGACCGCCCAAAATGAGCGCAAGCATGTGCGTGACGGCCGGTTCATCCTCGACAGTTAAAATGCGTAAGCGGTCTTTCATGAACACTTGGCACTGAAAGAGCAAAACGCAGACCACGGCACGAGCAAAGCTCGTGAGTTATCTGTTAACGATTATCAGGTAGAAGCGGGGAGCAGGAGCTACGAAATCCGATTCAGTTCCCGCTCGCGCTCATCGGTGCGGGTTTAAATGCCGCGTTGTATTTTGGTTGCGTTACCTGTTTGCGCACTGCTGCGAAAATCTCCCCAATCGCGCTCTGGCTAAAATGATTAGCGATGAACGCTGGAATTAGTCCGCCCGTGTCTGTATAGACCGAATAAGTAGCGCGCGTTCTGGCGGCGCCGTTCGGTTCGAGCAACCAAGCCCCCTGGCAAAACTCAACACGCACAACGCCCGGCTTCTTCGTCGGACCCAGCGCGTTCGCCGATTCCCAGCGGTTCGAATAGACAAGTCCAGCCACGCCTGGCCAGGAGGTTTTGTAGGTGCGCAGCGTGAAATCCCGATCACAACAAACCTTGGGCGAAATCCGCTGGTAGCTCAGGAGCGAATCGCTTTCGCGCCTAAGCAGCCTGCACTCTGCCATATAAGGCATGAAGTTCGGATAGGCATCGACGTCCTCGATGACCTCGCATACCGCACGGCTAGGCGCAGCGATTTCGCCCATCGCCTTGAATTCTTTTAAGAAAGAGCCGGAATGGGGTCGGCTGTAAATCGTGACGCCGTTGCGCTCGGTTGCTAACTTCTAGCCATCGTTGGCGTCCGCGGATTTGGCAGGCTCGGCCGCGAGGCAAACTACCGAGACAAGAGTGACAGAAAACATGGGAATAAGTCGGTCTCTCATTAAACTCGGGTAGTTTAGCGCGGCAATGATCTTAAATTCTTAGCGAAGTATCCGCATCAGTCACTTCA
>Ga0209686_1001937_pt1 | contig 9938 bp, 10 predicted proteins | sample GraSoiAngelo_126_FD_185883 | JGI IMG/M metagenome (GOLD analysis project Ga0209686, IMG submission 185883) | Grasslands soil microbial communities from the Angelo Coastal Reserve, California, USA - 14_0927_09_20cm (SPAdes) (version 2) | ecosystem: Environmental > Terrestrial > Soil > Grasslands ...
CGCGTCGAGTACGGCGACGAGCGCGACTCGGCGATGCGGGCCTGGATGGAGCGCACCGCGCCTCTCAACAACGTGGACAAGGTCACGAAACCGCTGTTCATCATCCAGGGAATGAACGATCCCCGCGTCCCGCGGAGCGAGGCCGAGCAGATGGTGGCTGCTCTCAAGGGGCGCGGGGTCCCCGTGTGGTATCTGATGGCCAAGGACGAGGGTCACGGGTTCCGGAAGAAGGGCAATCAGGACTTCCAATTTTACGCGACGATTCTCTTCACCGAGCGCTACCTGCTCGGGCAGGAGGTGTCCGCGGCGCCGTAGCCTCACCCCCCGGACCCCGGGAGTCCGCCCGACACACCTGTTGCCTGGACTCTGCAGGCCGTGGCGCTCCGGACGCAGCGTGCTCGGATGGGCCCAGGCGCCCTGCCTCGGTGCGGCGTTTGCAGGCGGCGATGCCAGGGCCATGAAAACGTTGCGTATCCTCATGCTCGCCGTGTTGTTCGCGAGCTGTCACTTGGACGCGCTGTTCAAGGGCGCCGGGGGCGGGGCCGGGGGGGGAGGCTCCCCCGCTGGGGGCCCGAAGGCCCGGTTGACCTTCGCGGATCAGCCGAGCCAAGTGACCGCCGGCCAGGTGCTGGCTCCAGTGAGGGTCGCCGTACTCGATTCTGCCGGTCAGCCGCTTACCGATTATACGGGGGCGGTCACGATCGCACTCGCCAACGCCGGCGGTGCGACGCTGGCGGGAACGCAAAGCGTCGACGTCGTCGGGGGTGTGGCCGCATTCACCGACCTGACCATCGACAAGGCGGGGAGCTATGCGCTCCGCGCCACGGCGACCGGCGCCGCCACCGCGACGAGCGCGCCGATCGAAGTGATCCCTCCACCACCCCCACCGCCCGGTGCCACGCACCTTGGGTTCGAGCGACAGCCACCACCGCAAGCCGCCCAGGCCGGCAGCGTGCTGGCCCCGGTCCTCGTTGCAGCCCTCGACGCCTCCGAGAACGTGGTGTCGACCTTCACTGGCCTCGTGACCCTCGACCTCAGTTCCAATCCCGGCGGCGCCGCGTTGGCCGGGAGTCGGACCGCGAACGCGGTGGACGGCGTCGCCACGTTCTCCGACCTGAGCCTCGACAAGGCAGGGAGCGGCTACCGGCTCCGGGCCACATCGCCTGGCCTTTCCGACGCCACGAGTGCGTCATTCGACATCACGAGCCCGCCCCCGCCACCCGGCGGCGCGACGCACCTCGGGTTCAGCGACCAACCGGCGATTACCCAGGTCGGGAGGCCGACCTGGCCCGTGCGGGTGACCGTGTATGACGACGCCGGCAACCAGGTCCGGTCGTTCACCGGCGACGTCACGCTCTCGATCGGGTACAACCCGAGCGGGGGGACGCTGACCGGCGGGGGAACAATCACGATGGATCTGGGCCTGGCGGGTGTGGCGGAGTGGGACAACGTGACCATCGACCAACCGGGAAACGGATACATCCTGCGCGCAACGTCGCCGGGGTTGCGCGATGGATTCAGCGATCCGCTCGACATTACGGCCGATCCCCCGCCACCACCGAATGGCGCGACAGGCCTTGGCTACATGCAGGTTCCGACCACAACCCGGGCCGGCGACGTCATAGCCCCGGCTGTCAAGATCGTGGGCGTCAACGGCAACACGGGCACCGTTGCCCCCGGTTACAACGGGCCGGTCTGGGTCAGCATGGGCGCGAATCCGACTGGTGCTACGCTGTCCGGGACCCGCCGTGTCATGGCAGTCAACGGGTGGGCGACGTTTCCGGACCTGCGCATCGACAAGCCGGGCCGCTACACGCTGCGGGCCACCGCGTGGCCGCTCAACTACAAGGCCAGCCCCCCATTCGACATCACCGCGGCAGCGCCCGCCCCAGGTCTGCGCACGGGCGTGAAGCCCGCCCGGCCAGGGGCAACGCCGTAAGCGAAATCCGCTACTTCAGCGATCGAGCAGCCGCATCCCGGTCTCCGCGTAACGGGCGCCCGCGGCGACGCCTTTCGGCGCCACGGCGTCGATTCGCGCGAGATCGCTCTTGCCCAAGGTGATGCCGGCCGCCCGGGCGTTCTCTTCGAGCCGGGCGCGCTGCGTCGTGCCGGGAATCGGCACGATGTCGTTCCCCCGCGCCAGGAGCCAGGCCAGCGCCAGTTGCGCCGGCGTGCAGCCCTTCTCCCGCGCGATCTCCTCGACCTTGCGGACGAGGTCCAGGTTCTTCTGAAAGTTCGTCCCCTGAAACCGGGGCGAGCTGCGACGGAAGTCACCCGGAGGCAGGTCGTCGAACTTCTGGAACCGGCCTGTGAGAAAGCCGCGCCCGAGCGGGCTGTAGGCCACGAAGCCGATGCCCAGTGCCCGGCACGTCGGCAGGACCTCGTCCTCCGGATCACGGCTCCACAGCGAATACTCCGTCTGCACGGCGGTGATCGGGTGCACGGCATTGGCGCGACGCAGCGTCGCCGGTGAGGCTTCTGAGAGCCCGATGTAGCGCACCTTGCCCTGCCACGCCAGCTCGGCGAGCGCGCCGACCGTGTCTTCGATGGGAACGGTGGGATCCACCCGATGCTGGTAGTACAAGTCGATGTGATCGACGCCGAGTCGCTTGAGCGATCCCTCGCACGACGCGCGCACGTACTCCGGACGCCCGTTGACGCCGCGCACCTGGGGATCCGAGCCGCGCACCATCCCGAACTTGGTCGCGAGCACTACTTGGTCCCGCCGGCCGGCGATCGCCTGACCCACGAGCTGCTCGTTGGTGTACGGTCCGTACATGTCGGCCGTGTCGAGGAGGTTGACGCCCAGGTCGAGCGCCCGGTGGATGGTGGCGACGGACTCGACCTCGTCCGCGGGGCCGTAGAACTCCGACATCCCCATGCACCCCAGGCCGAGCGCGGACACCATCGGTCCCTGACGTCCTAGTCTGCGCCGCTGCATATCACCTCGCTCACGTGAGATCTCGGACTCCGTTCAACGCCCGGGACAGGGTCGAGGTTCCGCGCGCCTGCGCGCGACTTCAGTCGCGGTCCCGCAACAACCGCCACGTGACGCCGCCCGGCGTCGAGTCGAGAACTACGAGGGTCTGCGCCTGCCCGTCGCCGAGCATCAGGGCGCCGGTCGCGAGCAACGTATCGGTCGTCCGGGCGTCAGAGATCACCACAGACCAGGTCCCGGGCGCGCCGTCAAAGTATCGCGTCACGAGCCGGCTCGACTCCCCGAACGCGATCGTGCTCCCCCGCCCGCCGTCCACAAAGACGGTGAGCGACGGTCCGCCGCGAACGGTGTGGAGGACGCGCAGCTGCGATGCCTGAGGCGGCGGCGGGCCGCTGCCGCTGCCACACGCCCCGAGCGTGAGGACGGCGACGACGGCGACGAGCCTCCGCCCGGTCAAGGAGATCCCCGGTCCACCACGTACACGTTGCGCTGCGCAGTAGGCATGATGATCAGGTCCACAATGTTCACGTGCTCCGGGAGGTTCACCACGTAGGCGATCGTGTCCGCCACGTCGTCCGCTGTGAGCGGCTGGACTCCCTGGTACACCGCCTTGGCGCGCTCCCGGTCGCCGTGGAAGCGTACCTCGGAGAATTCCGTCTCCACCATGCCGGGGTCGACGGCGGAGACTCGGATCGGCGTGCCCGCCATGTCGAGATTCATGCCCTCCGTCAGCGCGCGCACGCCGAACTTGGTGGCGTTGTACACGTTTCCCATCGGATAGGTCTGGTGCCCCGCCACGCTTCCAATGTTCACGACGTGACCGCGGCGCCGCGCCACCATGTGCGGCAGCACCGCCCGGGTCACGTTGAGCAGCCCTTTCAGGTTGGTGTCGATCATCCGGTCCCAGTCCTCGGGATCGCCCTCATGGACCTTCGACAGGCCGCTCGCGAGGCCGGCGTTGTTGATGAGAACGTCGGGCACCTGCCCGGCCGCGACCAGCGCCGCCGCCGCCCGGCTCACCGCAGCGCGATCGCGCACGTCCACTTCGGTGAGCAGGGCGGCCACGCCGTGCTGCGCCTCGAGCGCCCGGCCGAGCGATTCCAGCCGCACACGGCGCCGGGCCCACAGCGCGAGCTGCGCGCCGTCGGCGGCGAATCGGCGGGCGCACGCCTCTCCGATTCCCGAGCTCGCTCCCGTGATGAGAATCAGCTTTCCTTTGATGCGATTCATCCCACCCCCACACGTCGTTGCGTGACGTCTCTGTGCAACGTCTCGGTGTAACGTCTCTGCGTGACGTTTCTTTTCTTTAACGCATATTGCCGGTATGCCCGAGCGAATATCTGCCCGGCTGCGGCCACACGCACAGTCCGTGCGGCTCGCGCCCCACCCTTATGCGGTGCGTCAGCTGTCCCGTCCCCGTGTCGAAAACGTAGATTTCTTCGTCGTAGCGACCCGACACCCACAGCTCCTTCCCGTCGGCGGTCACGTTCCCCATATCCGGGCTGCCCCCGCCCGGCACCGGCCAGGTCGCGACGATCTGCTGGTCCCGAGGATCGAGCACGGTGACGGAGCCCGGGCCGCGGCGCCCGCCCCCCGTGGTGTTCCAGCCGCGATTCGTGATGTAGACCAGCCGGCCGTCTCGGCTCGGGTAGATTCCGTGCGTCCCCCGCCCGGTCGCGATGAACCCGACGCGTCGGAACGCCTCCGGGTCCACGAGAAACACGCCGTTCGCCTTCATGTCGGCGACGTAGAACACGCGGCCGTCCGGGGAAGACCGGATGTCCTGCGGCATCGCGGTGCTGTCCAGCCCGCCCGGATCGAGCGTCAGGTACGCCGCCACGGCGCGCGCCCCGAGATCCACCTTGACGAGCTGACCCGAGAACTCGCACGTCGCGACGGCGAACCGCCCGTCGGCGGTGAACTCCATGTGGTCCACGCCCTTGCACTGCACGGGCAGCGACTGGACCAGCCTCATGGTCTTCGCATCGCGAAAGTCGAGCCGTCGCCGCCGCTCGGCCACCACGATCGCGAACCGGCCGTCGGGCGTGAAGTACAGATTGTAGGGGTCGTCCACGGGCACGCTCTCGCCCTCCCGCCCGGTGGCGGGGTCGATGGGAGTGAGCGTGCCGCCGAGGTTGTTCGCGACCCACAGGGTCGTGAGGTCGTAGGAGGGCACCACGTGCTGCGGCAGCGCGCCCGTGGGAAAGGTCCGCAGCACGCGGTAGGTGTGTGCGTCGATAACGGTCACCGTCCCGTCTTTCGAGTTCGGCACGTAGACCAGCGGGCGCGCCTGCGCCGCCCGCGGCGACAGGCGGTTCGCGCCAGCGGCCGCGTACAGGTTCACGGTATCGCTCCGCGCCGTCGTCTCGGGCGCCGCGACGCGCCCGACGGCCGCTGACCGCCGTTCCCCCCGGCACGCGGCCGCGAGCGCCAGCGCGACGCCGGCCGCGGCTAGTCGCGCGGCCATGCGATCAGGATCTTGCCGACGTTGCGATTCTCCCGCATCCGCTGGAACGCCTCGGCCGCCCGGTGAGCGGGAAACACCGAGTCCACCGGCACCCGCAGCTCGCCCGACGTGAACCCGGCAAGGATCTCCCGTCGGAACCGTGCCACAATCGCACTCTTCTCCGCACGGCTCCGCGCGCGCAGCGTCGAGGCCAGCAACCGGGCCCGCTTCCGCATCAGCAGCGCGAGATCCACCTCGACGCGAGCGCCCGCCATCGTGGCGATGACGACGAGCCGCCCGCCGGTCGCCAGAACGCGCATATTTGCGGACAGGCTCGGCGCACCGATCGGATCGAGCACGACATCCACCGCGTCGCGCCCCCAGCGCTCCTCGATCTGCTCGGCGAAGTCGTGCCGCCCCGCCCGCCCCGCGTGGATCGCCAGATCCGCGCCCGCACGTTCCAGGGCCGCTACCTTTTCGGACGTCCGCGTCGTGGCGGCCACGCGGGCGCCCATTCGCTTGGCGAGCTGGATGGCCGCCAGCCCGACCCCGGAGGCGCCCGCGTGCACGAGCAGCGTCTCCCCCCGGGCGAGGCCTCCTTCCACCGTCAGCTTGAGGAACGCGGTGAGGAAGGCCTCGGGAATCCCCGCGGCGGCTACGAGGTCCAGACCCGCCGGCGCGGGGAACACCTGTCCTACTGGGGCCGCTACGTACTCGGCGTGGCCGCCCCCCGCGACCAGCGCGCACACCGCCTCCCCCGTCCCGTCGGTCGTACCGGACAGCTCGAGCCCGATGCTGTCCGGCTCACCCGGCGGCGACGGGTAGCGGCCGGCGATCTGCAGCAGATCGGCGCGGTTCACGCCGGAGGCCACGACGCGCACCAGCACCTCTCCCTCGCGGGGCACCGGCCGCTCGGTCTCCGTGAGGGACGCGACGTAGCGACCCTCGAGCTCGGTGACCTGGAGGAACCTCATGGCGCGAATACTAGCCGGAGGGCCTTAGTCCGTGCAAAATTCGGGCGCCATGAAGCGACGCTGCTGGACCGGCGACGACGCCGAGCCGTTGATGCTCGCCTACCACGACGAGGAGTGGGGTGTCCCGCTGCACGGCGATCGGGAGCTGTTCGCCAAGCTCGTGCTCGACGGCTTCCAGGCCGGCCTCTCATGGCGGGTGATTCTCAACAAGCGGGCGCGCTTCCTCGAGGCGTTCGATGCGTTCGATCCGGAGCGCATGGCGCGCTACGACCGCAAGAAAATTGGCCAGCTGCTCAGGGATCCGGGCATCGTGCGCAACCGTCAGAAGGTCGCCGCCGCGGTGTCCAACGCGCGCGCGTTTCTCGCGTTCGAGGAGCGGGAGGGCCGCTTCGGCGTGTTCCTCTGGACCTTCGTGAGAGGGGTACCCAAGCAGAACCGGCGCCGTAGCCTGCGCGAGCTGCCCGCGCGCACGCGCGAATCCGACGCCATGAGCAACGCCCTGGTCGAGCGCGGGTTCCGCTTCGTGGGGCCAACCATCTGTTACGCGTTCATGCAGGCCGTCGGCATGGTGAACGACCACCTCCTCACGTGCTTCCGACACGCGGAAGTCCGGCGGCTCAGCCTTCCCCCTCTCCCGAAGGGAGAGGGGGTCAGGGGGCGAGGACCGCGGTAGCCAGGAACCGGGGCAGTCGGCGTAGCTTCGTCGCCTGCTCGAAGGCATACGCGAACTTGATCAGCGCGGCCTCGCTCCAGGGGCGCCCTACGAACGACAGCCCCACCGGCAGGCCCGCCACGTAACCCATTGGCACCGTCACGTGGGGGTAGCCGGCCACGGCTGCCGGGCTGGAAAAGCTGCCGCCACCCCCCGGGTCCCCGTTCACGAGGTCGATGAGCGAGGGCGGGCCGCCCGTGGGCGCGATCAGCGCGTCGAGCTGGTGCTCGGCCATCACCGCGTCGATTCCCTGAGTTCGCGCCAATAGATGGTTCTTGTCGAGCGCCCGCAGGTAGTCCTGATCGGTGAGCGGGCCTTTGGCCTGGGCCTGCGCGAAGATCTCTTGTCCGAAGTAGGGCATTTCCTGGGACCTGTTGCGATCGTTGAACGCGATCAGGTCCGCCAGCGTCTTCGCGGTCGCGCCCGGCGCCCACTCCGCGAGGTACCGGTTCAGATCCGTCTTGAATTCGTAGAGCAGCACGGCGAATTCACTGTCGTCGAACTGGCCCGCGGTGGCGATGTCGGCCGGATCGACGATCACCGCTCCGAGCCGCTTGAGCGCGTCGATCGCGCCCTCCATCACGGCGTCCGCGCCTGGGCTGTAGCCCATGAAGTGCGAGCGGCACACGCCGAGGCGGGCGCCTTTGAGCCCGGCGGGGTCGAGCGACGCGGAATAATCCGAGGCCGAATGACCGGCGCTCGCCGCCGTCGCGTCATCGTGGGGATCCACGCCGGTGAGCGCCCCCAAGAGCGTCGCCGCGTCGGCGACCGTGCGGGCCATGGGACCCGCGGTGTCCTGGTTGTGGGCGATGGGGATGACGCCGGCCCGGCTCACGAGGCCGAGCGTGGGCTTGATCCCGACGATCGAGCAGCACGTGGAGGGTGACACGATAGAGCCGTCGGTCTCCGTGCCGATGGCGGCCGCGCACAGGCTCGCCGCTACGGCGACCGCGGACCCCGAGCTCGACCCGGACGGCGTGCGATCGAGAGCGTAGGGGTTGCGGCATTGGCCCCCGCGCCCGCTCCAGCCGCTCGACGAGTGTGTCGAGCGGAAGTTGGCCCACTCGGACAGATTCGCTTTCCCCAGCAGCACCGCGCCCGCCGCGCGCAGCCGCTCTACCAGGAACGCGTCGCGTGGCGGCGAGACGCCGACGAGCGCGAGCGAGCCCGCCGTGCTCTGCATGCGATCCCGAGTCGCCACGTTGTCCTTCACCAGAATCGGGATGCCGTGCAACGGCCCCCGCGGTCCCTTGGCCTTGCGTTCCGCGTCGAGCGCCGCGGCCTGCGCGAGCGCGTCAGGGTTGGTCTCGAGCACCGAGCGGAGCCCGGGTCCCTTCTTGTCCAGCGCCTCGATGCGCTGCAGGTACACCACGGTGATCGAGCGGGAGGTGTACTTCCCCGATGCCATTCCCGCCTGCAGCTCCGCGATGGTCGCGTCCTCGAGCTCGGGAGGGGCGGCCGGACTGACCCCGGGCGCAAGCCCGGGGAGCAGCAGGCCCCCACTGACCCCGTGCGCGAGCGCGGGGATCCCGCTCATCCCGGCGTACCCCAGAAACGTCCGGCGATCGATACTCGGTCGGCTCATGGGCCCTCTCTCGCGTGAATGACAGGAGCTTGGCAGGCGGCTAAACTTGCTGCCACCTTTGCGCGACGGCCAGCACGATGCGGGTGGGAGGACAGTCAGAGGTCGGGAAGCTCATCTCGGTCGCGGTCAAGCGCGCCGGCGACGCGTTCGGGAGCGAGGTCGAAGTCGATCGCCAATGGCGCGACCTGGGCTACACGGCGCGGCCCGAGCTCGCCGCCGCCACGCCCGAATACCAGCGGTTTCTCGCGCTCCTCGGCGCCACGGGCGTCGAGGTGCTGTGCTTCCCACCCGACGAGAGCGTCGGTCTCGACTCGCTGTACGCCCGGGACGCGTCGATCGTGTGCGACGCCGGCATGATCATCTGCAACATGGGGAAGCCGCAACGTCGCACCGAGCCGGCCGCGCAGGAGGCGGCGCTCCGCGCCGCCGGCGTGCCGATTCACGGCCGGATCACCGGCGATGGCCGCCTGGAGGGGGGAGATGTCTGCTGGATCGACGAGCGCACGCTGGCGGTCGGCCGCGGCTACCGGACCAACGACGCCGGCATCCGCCAGCTGCGTGACCTGGTGGCGCCGTACGTGGACGAGGTCATCGTCGTGGCGCTGCCCCATTGGCACGGGCCGGACGACGTGTTTCATCTCATGTCGATCGTGAGTCCCATCGACCACGATCTCTTCCTCGTCTACGCGCCGCTCCTCCCGGTGCCGTTCCGCCAGGCCCTGCTCTCGCGGGGCATCGAGCTGCTGGAGGTGCCGACCCCCGAGTTCGAGACGCTGGGCTGCAACGTGCTCGCGATCGCCGGGCGCGAGGTCCTGATGCTCGCCGAAAACCCGGTGACCCGGGCCCGGCTGGAACGCGCGGGCGTGACGGTGCACGAGTTTGCCGGGCGTGAGATCTGCCGCAAGGGGGGCGGCGGCCCGACCTGCCTCACCCGCCCGCTGGCGCGACAGGCCAGGTAACCCCACGGCACCGCCGCCAGCCTTATATTGGCACAACCCCGCTCTCGGAGGCCCGCATGACGAGGACCATCCTGGCAGCCGTAGGGTTGATCGGACTGGCCGCCTGTGGCGGTGGCAGCCACCAGACCACGAAGACCAGGGCGGCGACGCCGCCGAAGACTGAGTCCCGGGCGACTACGGCGACCTCGCAGAAGCGCAAGGGTGGCGCCAGACGCGACACCACCACGCAGCGGAACCCCCTCACCAACCGCTAGCGGGCGACGCTCAGGCGGACATGGCCCGCAGCTCGGCGTCGACGCGCTCCCGCTCGACTGCTTCGCCCAG
>Ga0209686_1001943_pt1 | contig 9931 bp, 10 predicted proteins | sample GraSoiAngelo_126_FD_185883 | JGI IMG/M metagenome (GOLD analysis project Ga0209686, IMG submission 185883) | Grasslands soil microbial communities from the Angelo Coastal Reserve, California, USA - 14_0927_09_20cm (SPAdes) (version 2) | ecosystem: Environmental > Terrestrial > Soil > Grasslands ...
ATTCCGGTCGCGTTCGCCGTGATGCTCCTGGCGATCGCGGCGCTCGGCCGAGCCCGGGGCTTCCGCTCCATCAGTGTGGAGCCCGCCAGCATCTGGGGGGGCGTGCTTCTCGTCATCGCGGCCATCCCCATCATTGCCATGAACCCGATCGTGCTGCCGGCCGCGGCGACCGTCCGCCTCGTTCCCCGGGGGACCATTTCGGCAACCCCCTTTGAGATTGCGACGAGTCCTGGCGCCTGGCCCGCGTTGCTGGTGTCCCTTACGACCGGGGTCCTGCTGGGCATCGCCGGCTGGCGGCTCCGCGATCGGTTACCCCTGCGACGCGCCCGCGGCATCATCCGTTGGCGGATCAGCTGGCCGTCGTGGCCACCGGTCCGGCCGCCGGCGGTCCCCGCCTGGAGTCGATACCTACTCTGGGGCGCGTTCCTGGTGGTGGTGGCGGTCGCGGTGGCGCGGCCGTGATCGTTTACTTCCCCTTCGTCCTCTTCGCTGCCGGGTTGCTGATCGCGTATGGCAGCGCCGGTCTCCCACGCCAGGCGGCAACGATCGCCATGGTGGCTGCGGGCAGCTGGTCGCTCGTGCTGCTGGTCGATCCAGGCTCGGCGACGTGGGCCATCGGTCCGATCATCGCAACCGTGTTGTTGCCCCGCGCCGGCCAGCGTGTCCGGTCCAATTTTGAGGGTCTGACCCGGCGAGCCGTCACCCTGACCGTCGCCATGCTGGTAGCCCTTTTTGCGGCGACCCGCCTCCCAATCGGGGAGAATCCCATCCTGCTCAGCGCGGTGCCGTGGCTCCTGGGTGCTGTCGGAACGGCCTGGTTTACGAGCCCGATCGATGAACCGGAGCGCCTGCAGGGCCAGGCCCTGATGATCGCCGCCGTGGCGGTCGTGATCCTCATCGCGGTCCCGGCGGACCCGCTCACGGCGGGGGTTGCCGGCGCGATGGCGCTGATGCCGATTGCCGGTGGGCGGGGGCGAATACCGGGACCGGTTCGTCCGGCCTTCAGCGGCGCGCTGTTGCTGACGGCCGCGGGTTCGGCGGTGCTGGCGGCAACCGGTCTCGTTCTCGGGCCCATCAGCCTGGGCGACCTCTCGATCGACGTCGGCGGACCGGTGCTGCTCGCCAGCGCCATCGTGCTGGTCGTTGGCTCGGCCGCCAGCGCAGCCGGCATCGAGTGGGCCGCCCTGCTTGCCGTCCTGGCACTGGTCGCGGCGGCCCCCGCCCTGCGCTGGTCGGCACTCGCGGCGCTGGTCGCCGTCGCCACGGTGCTCGAGCGAGACGCCGAGCGGCCCGCCTGGCTCGCGGTCGGGGTCGTGGGCCTGACGCCGGTGCTGCAGGCGCTGGCGTCGCCGACCTGGAGTGCGCGGGTCCAGGCGGTCGCCCTGGGACTCGGGCTGGTCATGATGCTCTTCGCGGCGCGGGCCGGGATGCTGCGCGTGCTCGTCCTGCCCGCGACCACCCTGCTGGTCATGCTGTTCCTTCCGTCGCTCAGTCCGAGCAACGCGGTTCGGTTCCAGTGGGTCGCCGCCCTGGGTGCGGCGCTGCTGATCGCGCGGCCTCTGCTCAGCACCCTGACTGGTGAAAGCCCCAAAGACGCCATTCGCGATCGGCTGCTCGCCGGCCTCCTGCTGCTGGCCATCGGTGCGCGCGATTCGTTCGGTCTTGGTGAGCTTGCGGTGATCCTCCTGTTGATCGACCTCGCCATCGTCCGTGTCGACGACGTGCCAGGCCCGGCATCGGCCTGGAGCGGGCGGCTCATCCTCCTGGCGCGATCGAACTGGCCGCCGTCGGCGACCTTCGCCGGGGCGACGCTGGCCGTGATTGGCGCGCTGCAGGCTTCGCTGGTGCTGGGCCTGTTGGCGGCGGTCATGTTCGCCGTTCTGCAGCTCGCGCCCCTGCTTGACCGTCAGGCGCTGTCGCCGGGACCAGATCGACCGCACTCCTCGCTCCGCTGGATCGGCCCCGTTGTCTCGGTCGCCTGCGGCATCGCGCCGGCCATGCTGCTTCGGATGCTTCGTCTATGAGCGCGTGACAACGCCACCACTCACGCTCGTGCTCGCGTCGTCATCCGCTCGACGGGTCGACATCTTGCGACGGGCCGGCGTGCGGTTCCGCAGCATCACCCCCGGTATCGACGAACGACCACCACGACCGCTCGGTCCGGTCGGCTTCGTCTTGTGGGCGGCCCAGGCGAAGGCCGAGGCGGTCGCCAGCCGCCATCGCGGTGCGGTCGTCGTGGCGGCCGACACGGAAGTGGTGCTCGATCGACGAATCTTCGGAAAACCCAGCGACCGCCGCCAGGCGGCCGATTTCCTCCGCGCCCTATCCGGCCGGACGCACCTGGTCTACACCGCCGTGCACGTCATCGATGGGCGATCCGGCTGCCGCGCCCAGGGGATTTCGCGGACCTACGTCACTATGCGTGAACTATCGGCGTCCGCGATCTCGGCCTACGTGCGGTCGGGCGAGGCGCAGGATAAGGCCGGTGCCTACGCTATACAGGGCGAAGGTCGCCGCCTGGTCACCTCGATCCGGGGGCCCTACGACAACGTCGTTGGGATGCCGATGCGCCTGCTGACACGGTTGCTGGGCGAATGCGGGATCCCGCTTCCGTTGAAGAATCCGGATGGCTCTGAAGTTACTCAGAAACGCCTCAAACGCTCGCCTGGCACGACGAACGTCTCAAACGCTCGCATCGCACCAGAGCGCGGCTCGCGTGGGGCGACGCCCCCGAACGTCTCAAACGCTCGCACCGCACCAGCGCGCGGCTCGCGTGGGGCGACGCCCCGAGCGCCGCTCGATTAGCCTGCTGCTGGTTGTGCTGCTCAGCCCGATGGCCCTGGCCGCGTGCGGCCCGAGCGGGGACTCGCGCCTGGTCATCACCCAGAGCACCGACGCGCCCAGCGGGGCCGACCATAAGGGCCACCTCTCGCCCGGCTCGTTTACCGGCATTACCCTGTCGATCCGGAACACCGGTGCCGGGCCGGCCCGCGGCGTGACCGTCGAAGACGTGCTGCCCGCCGGCTTCCATTACTACGAACTGACTACCCTGGGCGGCAATGCCATCCGCACCGCCTTAACCGAGCCGGACCCGCAGGGGAACCCGACCTGGGGCACGTGGACCATTCCGGCGGGTAACGGCGATACCGTGAGCGCCCTCGTTCTGAGCTTCAAAGTCCAGGCCACGGTAAAGCCGGGCGACTATGTCAACCAGGTCAAGCTGACCACTTCGACCCCAGTCGAGATCGACCAGGGCACCGGGGTTGGGCTGGTGGTGGAGCCCCGCCCGTCGCTGCTCCTGGCGGTGGCGGCCGCGACCGGACAGGTGACAACCGGCAGCCTGGCCACCTACGTGGTCTCGGTGAGCAATGTCGGATCGGCGGCGGCGAAGGGTGTTGCGATTTCGGTCAGCCTGGCTCCCGGGTTCCTCTACAGCGCGACCAGCGGGTTCCAGGGCAACAGCATCCGGGTGACGTCGATCGACCCACCGGCGAACAGCCTGCTCCCCCTGTGGTCCTCATGGGATATCCCGGGCGCCAGCAATGGAGTGCCCGGCCTGCTCCGGTTGACGTTTCAAGCGCGCGTCCTGCCGGCGGTCGCGCCAGGTTTATACAACCTCACGGCGGCGCTCACCGGTTTCAAAGACGTTCCAGCCCAAACCCTCGGCAATACCGCGCCGGTAGCCGTCGGCAAGAGCACGAAGGTCCCGATCTTAATGACGGTCGCGCCCACAGCGCCCTATGCCCCACAGAACGGAACGGTGACGTACGTGATCACTGTCGAGAACGACAGTACCGACGCGGCCCAGGCTGTGACGGTGACCGACACGCTGCCCCAGGGATTCAGCTTCAAGTCGACGAATAGCATCGTCATCAACGGCAAGAGCGTGGGCTCGCGGCTGCAGCCCGCCGCCGGCTCGGCGACTCCGCAGTGGGGGCCGTTCATCATCCCGGCCGGTGGCTTCAACGGCGCAACGCTGGTGATCACCTTCACCGCGAACGTCAACGGCGCCTCCCTCGGGCCGCATCCCAACGTTGTCTCCGGCAACAGCAGCAACGCGCAAATCACGGGTGGCTCGGACCAATCCCCTGTGACGATCACGGCCAGCTAGCACCGCAGCCCCGAGCTCTGGGAGAAACGCCAGGAATTGAGAGAATTGCCGTAAATGTCGAGAACGCAAAAGGAACTGAAGGCGCTGCGCCAGCAGCAGCGCGAGGAAGCGGCGGCGCGCCAGCGAGCGCGCGATCGCCGCAACCTCTACATCATCGGCGGCGTGCTGGGCACGGCGGCGATCGCCATTCTGATCGTTGCCCTAGCCCTGCAACACCAGGCGCAGGTGCAGATTGACAACCGGCTGCACTTCCAGGCGGTCAGCGGCACCGTCGGGCAGGAGATTCCCGACGAAGGCCCGGCGACGCACGTCGATCCCTCGACCACCCCCACCTACAAGTTCTATCCGCCCACCTCGGGGCCGCACTATTCCCTGCAGGGAATCGCGCCGGTCAACTGGCAGACGATCGACAATCTGGTGGAGGGCCAGTTCGTCCACAACCTGGAGCACGGTGGGATCGCGATCCTCTACAACTGCCCGAGCGGCAGCGACTGTACCGCGCTCAAGAACCAGCTGGAGAACTACGTGAAGAATCTGGCGCCGGCCGAGCCGCAGTTTGGCGAGGTCAAGGTCGTCATGACGCCGTACAGCAGGGGCATGCAGAAGAAGATCGCGCTCGTGGCCTGGCATTACGTCGATTTTCTGGACGCCTACGACCAGAACGAGATCACGCGCTTCTACGAGAACCACGTCGACAAGGGGCCGGAACAGATCGCGTGATAAACTACGAAACCGCGCCCGCGGGCGCTATTGCCATGTTTGCCATCGTTGCCACCAGCGGAAAGCAGTTCAAGGTGTCGGAAGGCGACCGGATCCTGGTCGACCGTGTGCCGGCCAACGTCGGCCAGACCGTGCGCCTCGACTCCGTGCTGATGCTGGGCGGCGACAACAAGCCGGTGATCGGTACGCCCTTCGTGGCCGGCGCCGCAGTGGAGGCGACAGTGGTTGCGCACCGGGCCGGTGACAAAATCATCGTCTTCAAGTTCGAGGCCAGGAAGCGTCACCGGCGGAAGACCGGGCACCGGCAACAGCTGTCCGAGCTGCGGATCGGCGCCATCCAGCCGCCCGACGGGGCGGTCGCGTCACGACCGGCCGCCCGGGCGAGCCGGCATAAAGTGGCGGCCGAACCCGAAAAGACCACGCAGGAGTAAGACATGGCACACAAGAAAGGCGCAGGCAGCTCACGCAACGGACGCGACAGCGTCGGCCAGCGGCTGGGAATGAAGACGGGCGCCGGGCAGGAGGTCAACGCCGGCACCATTCTGCTTCGCCAGCGAGGGACGGCGATCTTCCCCGGATCCAACGTCGGCATGGGGCGCGACCACACCCTGTTTGCGCTCGTCGACGGCGTGGTCCGCTTCGAGCGGACCGGCCACGGGCGCAAGAAGGTGTCCGTGCTCGCCGCCAGCGCCTAAAGGGGCGTCAGGCCCCGGTTTTGCACCGGGGATCGCGATGTTTATCGACCGAGCCAAGATCTTCGTCAAGGCGGGGGACGGCGGCGCCGGCGCGTTGAGCTTCCGGCGTGAGAAGTATGTGCCGCGCGGCGGTCCCGACGGCGGCAGTGGTGGTCGGGGCGGCAACATCATCCTCGAGGTCTCCCGGCAGCTCAACTCGCTCCAGGATTACCGCTTCAAGCATCACTTCGTCGCCGGCCGTGGTGGGCGCGGCGGCGGCAGCCGGCGCCACGGCAGAGACGCGAACGACCTGATCTTGCAGGTCCCTCCGGGCACGCTCGTCAAGGACGAGGAGGGGAAGACGATCGCGGATCTCGTGGCTGCGAACCAGCGGCTCATCGTCGGCCGCGGGGGGCGGGGCGGGCGGGGTAACGCCAGCTTCAAGTCCGCCACCCGTCAGACCCCGCGCTTCGCCGAGCTGGGGGAGCCGGGGGAATCGCGTTGGCTGTGGCTGGAGCTGAAGCTGATCGCCGATGCCGGCCTGATTGGGCTTCCCAACGCCGGCAAATCGACGCTGCTGTCCGCGGCCAGCGCGGCCAGGCCGAAGATTGGCGACTACCCCTTCACCACCCTGGAGCCCGTGTTGGGCGTCGTCGAACTGGGGGAGGATGTCACGTTCGTCATGGCGGACCTGCCCGGGTTGATCGAGGGCGCCCACGCCGGAGCCGGGCTCGGATTGGAATTCCTCCGCCACGTGGACCGGACTCGCGTCCTGATTCATGTCATCGATGCCGCGGCGGGCGATCAGCACAAGCTCTGGAATGATTACCAGCAGGTGCGCGCGGAATTGAAGAAATACAGCGCCTCGCTGGCCCGCCGACCCCAGCTCATTGCCCTGAACAAGATGGACGCCGTCAGCGAGCCGTCCGAGACGCTAGCCTTCCGGCAGCGGCTGGTCAAGCTGCGCCACCGGTCGTTCCCCATCTCCGCCGCGACCGGCGAAGGTGTCCAGGATCTGCTCTGGGCGACCTGGCGAATGCTCGAGCGGCGCAAGCGTGAGACTTCCGAGCCGGTGCCCGCCCTCAAGGTCTATCGGGGGCCCAGCTCGGCCGAACCCTTCACCATCGAGGCGATCGATGGCGGCTTTCGCGTTTCGGGAAATCAGCTTGAGCGATTGCTGGCCATGACGGACATCACGAACCCGGAGGGGCTGGCGCATTTCCAGCGGATGCTCGACCGCTGGGGCCTCAACGATGCGCTGGCGCGGCACGGCGCCCGCGGCGGCGAGATGGTACGAATTTCCGACGCGGAGTTTCTCTACGATCCGGAGCGCTGACCCCCCACCCCGACCCTCCGCCGGAGGGATACTCATCGGCATCATGGGTGGAACTTACGACCCGGTGCACAGCGGGCACCTCGCCGCCGCCCGCCAGTTGCGCGGTGAGGCCGGCCTCGAGCAGGTCTGGTTGATCCCGAACGCGCACCCGCCGCACCGAAGCGCGGCTCCGGTGGCGAGCCCTGAGGACCGGATGCGAATGGTCGAGATCGCGGTCTCGGATCAACCGGGATTACTCGGGTCGCGAATTGAAGTCGACCGGGGTGGAATCTCGTACACGATCGATACGATGCGCGAGCTCGCCCGTTCGATGCCAGGGCAACGATTCGAGCTGCTGCTCGGCTCTGACGCCGCGCTCCGGATCCGCACCTGGCACGAAGCGGACGCGCTGCTCAAGGAGGTGAGCTTTACGATCTTCAATCGACCGGACACCAGCATTGCCCTGTCCACACTGCACGAGCTCGGCTTCAGCCCGGCACGGACCCGGCTCGTGCACCTCGACACGCCCGCCATCGCCGCGCACCAGGTCCGCGACCGACTAAGGCGTGGGGCGCCGATCGATGATCTCGTGCCGCCCGGGGTGGCCGACTACATCCGTGCGCATGCGCTCTACCAGGCCTGACGGCGGGTCCCGGCCAACTGGGATAATCAAAGAAGTGACCCCCCTTCAGCTCAGCCGGCTCATTGCGACTGCGGCTGCGGACAAGAAGGCGCGGGGGATCGTCCGCCTGGACATCAGGCAGAAAACATCGATCGCTGATTACTTCGTGATCTGCGAAGGGGACACCGACCGGCAGGTGCGCGCCATCACCGACTCGATCATCGAGGCGGGAAAGAATCAGGGGGTGCGGCCCCTGCGCATCGCCGGGTACGACGACGGATCGTGGGTGGTGCTTGACTACGCGAGCGTGATCGTCCACGTCTTCCTCCCGGGCGAGCGGTCGTACTACGACCTCGAGTCGCTGTGGAAGGGTGCGGCAAAGGCCGACGCTGCGGCGGGGAACGGCTCCAAGAAGACCCCGGCACGGGCCCGGCCTGCCAAGAAGCCGCCGGGACCGACCCGGCGGCGCATCCGCTCCGCCTGAGCGGGCTTGTGCGCGGCGTCTAAAGCCGCTGGGCGAACCTGTGGGATAATGTCGACCGACGCGTCTCCTTAGGGCGCGGCGCACGAACCATGGGCTCGAAAACACCGGTTGCCCCACCGCATCCGCACGTGACGGTCGACGACGTGTGGCGCGGCGCCCTCCCGCCGGAAACGCAAATGGTCGCCGGAGCGGCCGGCATGCGGCGCGAAGTCGTCTGGTGTACCGCACTGCGCGCCCGGTCGCCTGCCTTCACGCCGTTGCGCGGCGGCGAGCTGCTGCTGATCAATCCCCAGGTGCTCACCGCCGTCGACGCCCGCCTGACGCTGGCCCGCTTGCTGGAATCGCTCGCCGGTCAGGGTGTCGCCGGCGCCGCCGTCTCAGGTCGGGTGTCGGCGGAAGCGCGCCAGGTTGCCGACGCCCACGGCTTGCCGCTGTTTGCCCTGCCAGCGGGGATTGCGCTCGATCAGGTCGAACAGCAGGTGCTGCGCTATGTCGTGGACCGGCGCGCCGAGTTGCACGAGCGAGCGCAGGATCTCCACCGCCAGCTCAGCGAGCTGGCCCTGGCCGGGCGCGGGCTGCCGGCGCTGCTCGCCCGGCTGCACGAGCTGACCGGAATTCCAGTGCTGCTCGAGCACGAGGCTCGGGTCGATTATGTAGGCGCGGGCGACCGACTTCCGGAGGAGGTCGGCGCGGCGATCGCGGCAGAGCGGCCGGCGCTCGACGAGTGGTTGCGCGAGGTGCCGCTCAGCGCCTTCGATCCACCGGTGGCGCTCCGGTCTCTGGCCGGCGGACGGGCTCGCCTGATTGCCCCGATCCTCGTCCAGGGAAGTATCGCCGGATTCCTCTCCCTGGTCGGGTCCGATGGCGAGTTGGGCGAGCTGCACCGGCTGGCGGTTGGACGGGCCGCCCATGCGTGCGCGATCGAGCTGGTGCGCGCCCGGGCCGCGCGCGATGCGCGCGATGAGGCCGAGGAAGAGTTGCTCGATGCGTTGACGGCCGGCCGGCCTGGCTCGCACGAGGCAACCCGAGAACGGGCAAAGCGCAAGGGATTCGATGTCGATGCCCCGTATCTCGTCGTGGCTGCCGACGCGCCCGCCTCGGGGAAGGCCGCAAAGATCCGGGGCGCCTGGGAGCGCCAGCTTGCCACGATGCGATGCAGCGCCCTGGTTCGGGAGCGCGGCGCGACCACCGTTGCGCTCATCAGCCTGGCCGGACGCCGGACGCCGGAACCGAAGTCGCTGGTCGACCAGCTGCACCGGACGGCACGAGCCGCCACGGCGGCGGCGGTAGCCCTGGGATACGGCGCCATTCGCTCGGGGGCAACCGAGGTGGCAGCGGCCGCCCGCGAAGCCGAGCAAGCGCTGGCGATGGGCCGCCGCCTTTTTGGTCCCGATAGCGCGACGGCGTTCTCGGACCTTGGCCTCTACCGATTGCTGTACGCGCTGCAGCCGTTACCCGAGCTGCGCGACTTCAGGGACCAGGCGCTGGCGCGGTTGCGTGGGAAGGATCGCGGTGGGGAGCTGTTGAAGACGCTGGCCGCGTATCTCGCGACCAACGGAAGCCCGACCGACGCGGCCGATCGTCTGCACCTGCATCGCAACACCGTGCTCTACCGGCTGGGCCGGATCGAGGACCTGCTGCAGGCCGACCTGCGCGATGCTGAGGTGCGCCTTTCGCTGTACCTGGCCCTCAAAATTGGTGACGTGCTCGACGTCTAGGCCCCCACCCCGACCCTCCCCCGCGAGGGGGGGAGGGAGAATTGCTCTCTTACTGTGGGTGCGTGCGGATGACGTCGGGAAAGCGTGACGGTGAGGGCAGCGGACCGACGACCGGCGCCGGCCCCGCGCCGAGGACCGAGAGTACCGCTGCGGCAATCGCGGCGTGCCCCTGGTCGCCGGGGTGGAACCAATCGCTACGACCCAGGTAGCTGGATCCGCCGTCCTGCGCGTGAAAGTCGTTCACCTGATAGAAGCCGTTGAGGCTGACGAATGTTCCGCCGTGCCGC
>Ga0209686_1001949_pt1 | contig 9922 bp, 8 predicted proteins | sample GraSoiAngelo_126_FD_185883 | JGI IMG/M metagenome (GOLD analysis project Ga0209686, IMG submission 185883) | Grasslands soil microbial communities from the Angelo Coastal Reserve, California, USA - 14_0927_09_20cm (SPAdes) (version 2) | ecosystem: Environmental > Terrestrial > Soil > Grasslands ...
TATTGGAAAGCGCGCCAGTTTTATGACGCCGCTCACATCGGGACACCGGTGGTCGTAAAACCTTAGTAAAAGACGCGCCGCGAAATTTCGCACCGAGCCCATGATCGGCTGTCAGATCTCGGTGCCTAGCGTATGAAGTTAAGGTAGCCGGTTTGTTTGAATTCCCACTTAGTCCCCAGTTTAAAAGCGAGAGTTAACTCAACAGGAAGCGTCGCGCCAAACCAAGCGCACCGAGGGCCGTTCCGAGTAACATGGCGGTGATGCCACCATCGGGAACCCCTGGAACACCTGTCCCAAAGAGCGTCCACCCGGAAAGACCGTATCCACCAGCTGTTGCCGGAATCTCGATGATGCCACTTAGATCTCCAACGTACCAAACCTCAGATCCGTAGTTTGGGCCGTCATACTTCGCAAACAGATAGGTATACAAACCTCCTGCGCCAAGATTTATGCTTGTACTGGTGCCATTCACATGACCAGCCAACACAGCTTGAGGCAATTGGCCGAAGGCATTGTTTGAGCGGGTGAAATGCTGCCCGAAGGCGTTATCTTCAGAGCCAAGGGCCATGCCGATCAAATGGTTGACATAATTTAGTCGGTCCGCGTCGCCGGATGGTATGCCAAAGTTTACAAAACCCAGCTCGAGGGCCATGCCGATCAAATGGTTGACATAATTTAGTCGGTCCGCGTCGCCGGATGGTATGCCAAAGTTTACAAAACCCAGCTCGTGTCCGTCACCGATCGCGAGACTGATCGACGGAGGCATAGCATGGGGAGTTGCACTGGCATTGTGGCCGAGTCCAAGCATTAGCGCGCAAACGGCTACAGAAACCAGGGCGAATTTGTTTGTGAGAGTGTTTGATTTCACAACGGAATAAAAGAGCAAGCTCTGTGCCGTAGACGTGGCGTTTGCGAAACACATCGCAATCGTGTGTTCATCAATGACTTAACTGTTGCCCACATTGGCAGTTGTGATCACTGGAATCGTAAGATATTCCGACAGGAAGCATTCCGATGATGCGGCAGGAAGTCGACAAAACGAATGCTGTTGTTGCCGACCGAAGTGTAAAACGTTCCGACGTAAGCTATTCCCGCGATTCCAGCATCAGATACGACGGGTTAGACCGATCCTAAGAGTGGAATTGTAAGATATTCCGACGGAACGTAGGGCAAGGGCGCACAGATGACGGCGGTTTGGTGATTAGATCGACGTCTTCACTAAGTGCGCGTGCCGGCGTGCGCGTGCAGATGTCGTTCGTGAGACGTGCGCAATGATTTTCGATTTTGAGCGGACTGCCGTATTCAAATGTCCGGTGGGGGGTGCTCCTGGCAAACCCGAATTCTGCGCGCCAATTGACCAGCACATTCAATTCGTAAAACCAAAAATTCACGACGACTACACGTAAGTGCGATGCATCCGCCATCCACTGTCTGGCAGCCGCACAAAGGCGTTACTTGTGGCGCTTTACCTACAGGCTGTCTCGCCGTTTCGTTTCGAGTGCCTGCTTACTCCTTGACCGGCCCGTGAGAGGGACGTGGCTTGGGCGTATGCCTCGGCGTGGCGGTTGCAGTCGGCGTTGCGGTAGCCGTGGGCGTTGACGACGGCTCGGGTGTCGCCGTCGCAGTTGCAGTGGCCGTTGGCGTTGGCGTGGGTGTCGGCGAAGGTGGGGACGGCGTTGGCGTTGGGGTCGGCGATGAAGTCGGGGATGGCGTAGAAGTAGGGGTACTCGAAGGCGTAGGTGAGATCGTCGGGCATGGTGATGGGCTTGGTGTTGGAGTTTGGTTTCCGCCCTGCAGCGGATGCGGATAAACGTAGGTTCCTGTGTAAGCGACACCATTGATGGCCGCTGTGTAGGTTGAAGAAACTGCGGACGGCGTGGTGTCCGGCGGGAAGCTGCCGCCGAGATTGAAGTAGTCGATACCCGCTTTTGTCGTCGGCTGTCCAGGGAATCCCTGTCCAAATCCAAGTACATGAGATGTGGGCGTGTAAACGTTGTTCCACGAATAACAAGGCTCAAGTTGGCTGCGCGGCCAAAGCGGGCATGTACACCTCGGATTGGTCGGATAGGGAGTTCCGTTGATAATTCGGTCGTAGATCGCGTCGAGCGTTCGTCCCCTGCCGTTTTGATCTATCATCACCAACACGCGATGTAATTCATAGGTGTCGCCAACGTTGAAGATCAAGTGCGCGTTCACGTCTGAAGGCACATAGTAGTAATACGTTATCGTGTTGGATGTGTTGGAAATGATGTAGGATCCAAGCAGGTAACATGCGGAATTGGGATTAGTGTTCTTGATCGAGTAACCAGCCCATTGGTTCGTAGTCCAGTTCTTTGTCGAATCAGTGAATGTTCCGGTGCTACCAGAAATGGTCGTGCCACTAGTAGCCGAACCGGATGCGAATAAATATGGCGGATGGCCTTCAACGTATGTGCCATTTCCCTCGGTATCGTTTTGATCCCACGGGCATGTGCCGTCGGCAACGTAAAAATAATATGACGGCTGAACTCCGCGCGCGGGCGTTTCTCGAAAGTTCGATAGATTGCACACCGAGCCGTTCTGCGAATCGAGTCCGATAAAGTTGTTGTCGTGCCACAAGCCGCTGCCGCTGCGTTGCCCGCCGCCACTCCAAGGCACGGTCATGTTCACCGTGTTATCATAAAATTCGTTTGCGCGTTGTCCGCGACCTGCGCCGGATTCAGTACCGTGACCGGAGGGAATCATGTTCGTCATGTAGTTGTGGCGAGCGACCCAACGCCCTCCGTAGAACGAGTCAACTAGGCTGTTTGCCATCGTATTTTGCCGGACGAGCGTGTTGTCCTCGATGAATAAAAACTTGTCAGTGCCGTACCACGAATAATCGGCCCACGCCGCGTTGCCGTTCTCGCCGCTCCCGGCAATTGCGCCCTCGTTGTTGAAAGGCTGAGTGTTGCCATTAACCTCAAATAAATTGTGATCAGCCACGCCATAGACCTTGCTGTTCCGTATGAGCTTCGCTTGATGCAGTGAAGCAAAGTGGCAATTATCAACGCGAAAGCGTGCCGTCAAATCAGGGCTCGTGAAATGAAACGCGCCATCGGTGCTGCCATTCACTTGAGTCACACTGGCCGCGAAAGTGATTCCGGTAAGCCGAAAAACGCGGCTCCCGCTAACCGTTACACCTACGATCTGCGAGCTTCTCGGCACGTCGTCTTTGACGATTGTGACATCGTTCGCCACGGCATTCGGTCCGCCTGCGCCGGTGATGGTAGTGGCCCCTCTCAGCGTTATGCCTTTTGAAAAGGACACGCCTGTCGTCCAGTCGAACGTACCGGCAGGTAGAGTGATCGTGTCGCCGTCCGTAGCCTGAAAGTCGTGGATGTATTGTACGTTTATTGATGAACCGTCGGAATCATAAACGGTTGCGAGCGCGGGTAGCCCGTTCCAGATGAGGATGAAGATGGCGCTATTATGAATAAGTCGAAGTTTAGACATGTTGTTTCTCCGACGCCGATGTCAGCATATGCCGACAAGTTTGTCAACGGCAGCTTATGCGCTTTTCTTGTTCGTACGTGACGATCCAGACCCACAAGACGATGTGTCCCCTCTTGGCAAATTCTTTCACTCCCTGCAAAAATATCAGGCACCTTCGGCTCTGGTTTCCTTTTGCGAGTACGTTGAGCAAAAGAAACAGACGCCCACTTTCCCGCTCAGTATTGGCTCGTCTTTGCCCAGCGACAAGACGCCTAGCCATATTTCAATTCGCAGGCGTCGAGGATTCCATGACGGTCACCGACAAAGAAGATAAGAGCATTGCCGTCTGACGCACCGAGCGAGGGTTTTCCGCTCTACATGTAAAGAAGACGCACCGACCAGCTTTCGGTATCCGTGGCGTGTGTCTCGCCTCGGCGTTGGCGTTGAGCGCCCGCCACGCCGTAGCTTTATGCGAAGGCAGGTTGGCGAAGGCGGGTTGAGCGTTTAAACTTCCGCGTGCGCACCGAATCACCGCAGATCCAAAACTTCATCGATGGCCAGTTCGTCGAGCCGGACGGCGGGGCGTACCTCGACAATATCGAACCGGCTACCGGCAAACCATATTCGTTAGTCGCCGATAGCGATGCGCGCGATGTCGAAGCCGCTGTCGCGGCAGCGGAGAAGGCGTTTGCCGACTGGTCTAAGAAATCCGCGGCAGAGCGATCGAAATTTCTGTTGCGTATAGCCGACTTGATCGAACGCGATCTGGAAAAACTCGCGCGCGCCGAGTCGATCGACACGGGCAAGCCGCTCTCACTTGCGCGCAGCCTGGATATTCCGCGCGCCGCCAGTAATTTCCGCTTCTTTGCTACGGCGATTCTGCACACGGAATCCGAAGCGCATATCACGGACAACGTCGCCTTCAATTACACGCTGCGACAGCCACGCGGCATCGCTGGACTCATATCGCCGTGGAATCTTCCTCTTTATTTGTTGAGCTGGAAAATAGCGCCGGCCATCGCGGTCGGAAATACGGCCATCGCGAAGCCCAGTGAGCTTACGCCCATGACGGCTTACATGCTTTGCGAGATCGTACGTGAAGCCGGTCTGCCAAATGGTGTCCTTAACGTCGTGCATGGCACTGGCCCCAATGTCGGGGCGGCGATCACCGCGCATCCAAAGATCACCACCATCTCGTTTACCGGCGGTACGGTCACAGGTCGCAAAGTTGCTGAAGCATGCGCGCCACTATTCAAGAAGGTCTCGCTCGAGCTCGGCGGGAAAAACCCGAATATCGTTTTTGCGGACGCCGACCTCGACGCCGCCATTGCCGGGAGCCTGCGTTCTTCCTTCGCAAACCAGGGACAGGTTTGTTTGTGCGGCTCGCGAGTCTTCGTCGAGCGCTCCGCTTACAACCATTTCGTCGAGCACTTCATCGAGAAGGCGTCGCAATTGAAAATGGGCGATCCGCTCGACGAGAAAACTGACCAAGGCGCGATCGCAAGCAAGACACAACTTGAAAAGATCAAGTTCTACGTCGATTTGGCTCAGAAAGAAGGCGGAAAAGTTGCGCTCGGAGGCGAAGCGCCGGAATTAATCAACGAACGTTGCCACGGTGGCTATTTCTTCCAGCCGACGGTAATCACTGGTTTGCCGGTTTCATGCCGCACCAATCGCGAGGAAATCTTCGGCCCTGTTGTCACCGTCACGCCGTTCGACAGTGAAGAAGAAGTGATTCAATACGCCAACGATTGCGACTACGGCTTGGCCTCGAGCGTCTGGACACAAAACCTCAGCCGTGCCCATCGTGTCGCCGAACAGATTAACACAGGCACAGTATGGGTGAACTGCTGGCTGGTGCGCGACCTGCGCGTCCCATTCGGCGGAATGAAGCAAAGCGGCGTGGGTCGCGAAGGAGGCGAAGAAGCGTTACGCTTCTTCGCCGAGCCGAAGAATGTCTGTATCGCGAAATAGTTGATCCTGAATCGACAATTGCCGATGGTCGGTCATGTGCCGAAACATTAAGACTCTGCATAATTTCAATCCGCCCGCTACGAGTGAAGAGATTCGCGCGTCGTCGCTTCAATTCGTTCGCAAGCTGTGCGGATTCACCAAGCCGTCACGCGCAAATGAAGACCCATTCAATCGCGCGGTAGATGAGGTCGCGCATGTCGCACATCATCTCCTCGAATCGCTGGTAACGAATGCGCCTCCGCGTGATCGGGAAATTCAAAGAATGAAAGCGCGAGCGCGCTCGGAGAAACGTTTTGGCGCAACTAATGGCGCCGTTGTCCCGGCGCACAATCATCACTAAGCCAGTGCCGAATGAACAGGTCTCATTGGCGGTAATTGTCCTTGCTCGAGCTGACGTGAAACGCTGCCAGTCGAGTGACGGCTCCGACGTTCGAGACGAATGTCGCCATAACCCAAGGAAAAATCCGTGTTCAGCATAATCCCTCGTTGTAGATCGAATTAATGAGCGAAACGTTCGAAAGTACACGCGCCCCTGAGCCGGTAGGCGCGTTCCCACATGCGAAACGCGTCGGAAACCTATTGTTTCTGTCCGGCATCGGTCCCCGCAAACGCGACAGTAAAGAGATTCCCGGCGTTACTCTCGATTCAGACCGGAACATCATCAGCTACGATATCGAGAAACAGTGTCGCGCGGTGTTTGAGAACGTTCGGCTGGTGCTGGAAGACGCCGGCGCGAGCTGGAACGACATTGTCGATGTCACCGTGTTCCTGACGAACATGAAAGAGGATTTTGCGGTCTACAACAAACTTTATGCCGAACATTTTGCCGGCGAGGGCAAACCAAATCCCACGCGCACGACGATTGAAGTCGGGGCGTTGCCGACGCCGATTGCGATCGAGCTCAAAGTCATTGCAGCACCGATCTAGTTTGTCATCCTGAACCGCGAAAGACGGTGAAGGACCTCTCCTCTTCCTTGCTTGCAAACACGCGAGTTAAATAGCGTGATCTACAGCGCGAGTGTGAGGTCCCTCGTCGTCTGCGCGACTCGGGATGACACACTGTTTGAATTGAGAGTTGGACGTTGAGCGTCGGACGTCGGACGTTTGCTTTCGATCACAATCAGGAGCATGAGCACCACCAAGAGATGTCCATTTCGCGTTCTTGCCGCTGACCACACCGGCATCACGGTTTCGAATCTTGAGCGAGCGCTGGCATTTTGGCGCGATGTTCTTGGGTTTGAGCTTTCACATACGGCACATCAGACGGGTGAAATGGCCAGAGAGATCACAGGTGTCGCAGGTGCAGAGATCAAGCTCGCGGTGGTGAAAGCACCGGGTGGTCACAAGATCGAGCTACTCGAATATCTCGCGCCGGCCGAGCGTAAAGGGCATGTCGGTCTGAGGCCATGCGACGTCGGTTTCGTACATGTCGCCCTCGTCGTCGATGATCTCGACGCGATTTTGAGCTCCATCAACACGTCCGGTTGGAAAGCTGCCGGTAAACCCCAAACTCTTCAGTCGGGTCCGAACGCCGGAAAGCGGGTCGTATACGTCCGCGATCCAGACGGCACGACCATCGAATTCATGCGGCAACCACGAACAGTTGAAAGTTGAGAGCTCTTCGTTGATGGCTTTAGAGTTGAGAGTTGAACGTTTGTGCTAATCAACCATGACTTTTTCCGCTGAGGAGCAATTCGCGCTGCAACTCGATTCCGAGGATCCGTTGCGGCATTTTCGGCAGAAATTTCATCTCCCGCTTGGCAAGGATGACAGACCGCTGATCTATTTTGCCGGCAATTCGTTAGGCCTGATGCCGAAAGCGGCCCGGGCGATTGTCGAAGAAGAATTAGACAACTGGGCGAAGCTTGGGGTCGACGCGCATCACGCGACCGGCACGCCCTGGTACACCTATCACGAAGCATTGCGCGAACCGACCGCGCGCCTTGTCGGCGCGAACCCGTTGGAGGTGATCTGCATGAACAGCCTCACGGTGAATCTTCATCTGATGATGGCGACGTTTTATCGGCCGACCAAATCGCGTTTCAAGATCTTGATGGAAGAGCCGGCGTTCCCTTCCGACACCTATGCGATCAAAACGCAAATCGCGCATCATGGCCTCGATCCAAGAGACGCGCTTATTCTCGCACGACCGCGTAAGAACGAGTTTACAATTAGAACAGAAGACATTGTCGATCTGATCCAGAAGCACGCCGATCAATTCGCAGTTGTGATCCTCGCCGGTGTGAACTTTTTCACGGGTCAATTGTTCGATGTCGACAGAATCACTGCTGCAGCACAGGCACAGGACATCGTCGTTGGGTTCGACCTTGCCCATGCCATTGGGAACGTGCCCCTCTCACTTCATGATTGGAACGTCGACTTCGCTGTCTGGTGTTCATACAAATATCTCAACGCCGGTCCCGGCGCAGTCGCAGGAGCATTCGTGCACGAGCGTCATGCGACCAACAGGAAATTGCCGCGGCTCGCCGGCTGGTTCGGTAACGATCCCAACACGCGGTTCCGATTACATCTCGAACCTGAATTTGTCCCGGTTTCGTCGGCTGATGGCTGGCAGATTAGCAATCCGCCGATTTTCGCGATGGCGCCGTTGCGTGCCTCTCTTGCGATCTTCGACGACGCGGGCGGAATGCAGGCCCTGCGGACAAAGTCGGTCAGGCTTACCGGATATCTCGAATTCTTGTTAACGGAAAATGGATCGAAAAAATTTACCGTGATCACACCCCCTGAGCCCGATGCGCGCGGTTGCCAATTGTCGATCCTGGCTCATGAGCACCCGAAAGAATTGTTAAAGGAGCTCGAAGCCGCCGGTGTGAAATGCGATTTTCGCGAACCCAACGTCATCCGCGTCGCCCCTACCCCACTCTATAATACCTTTCACGAAGTCTGGCGTTTTGCGAGGATTCTGGCTCAGCATCAATAGTAGCTCAGTCGATTGCAACGGCGTCTCTACGGATTCTTGCGTTGCAGGGCGACTGCGAACGGATGCAGCTCGGCGGTCATCAATCCGCCCGCGACTGCCGGATCTTCTTGCATGAATTTTCTCGCTGCGTCTTCATCGGGCGCCTCAAAAATCGCAATACCAAACGTCTTGTCGCCTGATTCCGATGTTCGCCCCGCAAGGATCAATTGGCCTGACTTGGTGGCGTCCTGAAACCGAGCAAAATGCCGCTTGAGCACAGCATCGTCTTCTCTTGTCCAGACTGAATCCGCATATAACCGCGGAACGAGGCGCAACACATAAATGAACTGCTTCGGCTTGTCAGCGTTTGCTTCTTGCGCGGTCAGCGATTGTACGATTGCGAAAATGCAAATGAGTGGAACGAATAGCTGGCGAGATCGGCCTTTCATATAGAGATAGGCGACACTGTACTCTCAATGGATTGATGCGAGCTTTCTTCGCGTTTGGTGAATGCCGCTGAGGGACTCTTCTAATACGGGCTGAGAGTCATTGACTGAGCAGGCTTGAAGCGCCAGAAGGATCGTCCCGCATAATAATGGCGAAGCTTTTCGTTCTCTGTCTGACCAAGATCCAGTGCCCAAATGACCGGAGCGGCGTCGATGTTCGCTGGATTATGGATCCATTCTTCATGCGGGCTGGGCAGGCCCGCATAACTGACAAAGATTACGTGCTGGCCCGGCTGCTTTTTCAGTAACTCTTGTTCAATGTTTTCCTTTTGTGTGTTTTGTGCGTTCCTCGCTTGAATCTGATCTGTGGTCCGATGGGTCGCAATCGCCTCTGCTTCTGAGGTGACGGTCACTAAAAATACCGCAACCGGCATTGCATTTATCAGAAAACGGCCAACTCGGCGCCCGTGATACTTCCATTGCCTGAGATAACGCATCGATTGCGCCACGAGTATTAACATCGCTGCTAGAAACGGCGCTCCGTAGTGCGGATACCACCACACTTCAATCAGCGATGCTGCACCGGTGACTGCCATCAGGATTACGGCGAACCGCGTCTTCGTTGAACGCCACAGCGCCGGCATAAACACGACAACCGGCAGCAACCAGATGAGGTTGCCGCAATAGTAACGCAGCAGAGTGAGCCAATCCAATGGACGATCAATAAAAAGATGCCAGCTCCGTGCGCGCTCGTATGTTTCACGATTCCTCACCTCCATATCGAAATGCCGAAATGTTCGCGGAGTGGCGGAAGTCGGCACAATCGAAAAGGGAGGGACAACTTCGTATTGCTCGTAATATTCCCGGTATGGGAGACGCAACGCATGACCGGTGACACGGTGATTATCATATGCGAGCCAGGAAGCACCCAAAACGCCGGTAATGACCATCGGCAGCCAGACGCGGGTCGTGCGGTCTGCCATACCTAGCGAGATGAGTGCTGGAACAACGAGCAGCAATCCCTCAAACGGCCGCGCCAAAATCACAATTGCTGCCCCGATTCCAAAAATCCAGGCGTAACTCCACTGCTTTGCGCGGACGATGCGAACCCATGCACCAGTTACTAGCG
>Ga0209686_1001959_pt1 | contig 9912 bp, 8 predicted proteins | sample GraSoiAngelo_126_FD_185883 | JGI IMG/M metagenome (GOLD analysis project Ga0209686, IMG submission 185883) | Grasslands soil microbial communities from the Angelo Coastal Reserve, California, USA - 14_0927_09_20cm (SPAdes) (version 2) | ecosystem: Environmental > Terrestrial > Soil > Grasslands ...
GTGAATGCCTCCCCCCTTTTATTGCGGCAAACATGAAAGCACAAGGAGGTTCTCGGCCCCATGCGTTCGCTGCGGGGGTTCTGGGCTAGTTCGCGAATCGACCCAAAGCGCAGTGCGTTTCTGTCGAAGCGAAGCAGGAGTCGAGCACGTGTAGCCGCGATATACTAATGCGCTGACAGGTCTTCTCGGCACAAACTTATGTACGATCATCTTCCGCGATGGCCCTTAGCTGCTTTGGGAATCTTGTTTGCGGCGGCATCCGCCGCCGGCCAAGCGCCACCGAAAAGCACTTCGGCGCCGACGGTATCGTCGGCCTCGCGCGGCTCAAGCGCCGAGCGCGCGATTGACCTGGCGGCCAAGGGCCGCTGCCAGGAAGCGCTCCCTGCACTCAAGTTGTCGATCTTGCGCCCACCTGCAAAAGGAACGGCCGACAAGGAACTCGCGTACCGCGCGGCGATGGCCACCGCGAAGTGCGCCATGAGCCTCAATCAAGCGCAAACCGCGGTCAATGCCCTGTTCGTCTTGAAGCGCGACTTCCCTCGCGACCCGGAAGTGTTGTACATCACCACGCACTATTTCTCCGAGCTGGCGATGCACGCGTCGCAGGAACTCGCCCGAGAAGCTCCTGGCTCCTATCAGGCGCACGAGCTCGAGGGCGAAGCGTTCGAGTCGCAAGGAAGATGGGAGCAAGCCGCAGCGGAATATCAAAAGATTCTCGACGAAAATCCCAGCGTTCCGGGGATCCATTTCCGCCTGGGACGCGTGGCGCTCTCCAAAGGCGAGTCTGAGGCGAACCCCGAGGAAGCGAAAAAGGAATTTGAGCAGGAGCTGAAAATCGATCCGAGCAACGCCGCAGCGGAATTTTCGCTAGGGGAAATTGTGCGCCGTGCCGGCCAGTGGGACGAGGCCATAACCCATTTTTCGACGGCGGCGCGTCTCGACTCCGGCTTCGCCGAAGCTTATCTCGCGCTGGGGATGTCGCTCGCTTCCGCCCAAAAATTCGCCGACGCGGTCGCGCCGCTGGAGAGATACGTGAAGATCGTGCCTGAGGATCCCGCAGGGCACTACCAATTGGCGATTGCCTACGACCGCACTGGGCGCAAGGAAAGTGCGGCGAAGGAAATGCAACTCCAGCGCGAAGCCGCCGCCAAAGCACTTCCAAGCTCCACCTCCGCGACCCCGCAATGATTTCGCGGCGGCGCTGGCTGCAGCTGCTGGGTTTGTCCGGGTTTGAGACCGCGCTTGCTCCACTCCGCCCTTACGCAGGGCCAAGATCCCTCCCACACTCAGGCTTTTCTTCCCCACCTGCAAACGCCGATTCCCTTCCCGCCTTCGAAGAAATTCCCAGCGCCAAGACCGGCATTTCCTGGACGCATGTCGCCGGAATATCGCCCGAAATGTACATGCCGGAAACCGTGGGGCCGGGCTGCGCTTTTCTGGATTACGACAACGACGGCTGGATGGACATTTATCTCGTGAACAGCGGCCCATGCGATTTCTACACGCCTCCGCATCCGTTGCGCAACGCGCTCTACCGCAACAATCGCGACGGCACGTTTACCGAGGTCACGGAGAAGGCCGGCGTCCCCGGAAATGCCTACGGCATGGGCGTGGCCGTAGGCGATTACGATGGCGACAGTCTTCCTGACATTTATTTGACGCAGTATCCGCACAGCATTCTCTACCACAACAACGGCGATGGCACGTTCACCGATGTCACCGCAAAAGCTGGCGTTGCCGCGCCCGGATGGGCCACCAGCGCCGTGTGGCTCGACTACGACAACGACGGCTTGCTGGATTTGTTTGTCTGCCGCTTCGTGGATTTCAGCAAGGCAAAAAACATTTATTGCGGCTACGGCGCCGAAAACAAACGCTGGTATTGCAAGCCGAACGTGTACACGCCCATGCCCTGCTGGCTGTTTCACAACAACGGCAACGGCACGTTTACCGACGTGAGCAAGGAGACGGGCATCTCGAAGTCGCCTGCCAAGGCTTGGGGCGTTGTGGCCGCCGACATTAATAATGACGGCTGGATGGATTTGTTCGTCGGCAACGATACCGTCCCGAATTTTCTTTTCGCCAACCGCAAAGGACATTTCGAAGAAATCGGCTTGCTCGCGGGCGTCGGTCTGAGCCCCTTCGGCTTGGCACGCTCCGGAATGGGTGTCGACGCAGCCGATTACGACCAGGACGGCTGGCTCGATCTTTTTGTCACCAACGTCGACCACGAACAATACGCGCTGTACCGCAACAATAAGGATGAAACGTTCATCGACGCCGCACCCGGCTCGGGAATTGCCGCTACAACGAAAATGCTCAGCGGCTGGGGCGTCAAATTCTTCGACTACGACAACGACGGCAACATGGACCTGCTGCTTTGCAACGGCCACCCCGACCTGATGGTCGAGCAGCGGTTACAAAATGTCGGTTACCGCGAAAAGTTGTTGCTGTTTCAAAACACGGGAAAGGGCTGGACGAATGTGAGCGCAGAAAGCGGGCCGATCTTCTCCCGCGAACTGGCCGGCCGGGGCATGGCCCTCGGCGATTTTGACAGCGACGGCTCAGTAGATGTGTTGGTCACGCAAAATGACGGCGCGCCGGTCCTGTTGCGGAATTATGCCGGGCGCAACAACCATTGGCTTGGCTTAAAACTCGTGGGGCGCAAAGGCAACATCGACGCCATCGGCGCAAAAGTGACTTATCAGGCCGGCGACTTGCTGCGGCACCGGTGGAAGGTCGGCGGAGGAAGCTACCTTTCTTCCCACGATCCGCGCATGGTGCTGGGTCTGGGCCAGCGCAAAAAGGTCGACTGGCTCGAAGTAAAATGGCCGAATCCCAGCGGAAAGACCGAGCGATTTACCGACCCGCCCTTCGACCGCTACATTACGATTGTCGAAGGCCAGCGAGGCTGGAAGTAAGGAACTGTGATGCGCAAAGAGCTTTTCTTCGGCATAGGGCGCCGCGCGCGACCTGCGGCGCTGTTCTTGGCGAGCACTCTCCCCGGCGTTGCCCTCGCACAGCGCCAGCAAGGGCCTCCTGGCTCACGCGGTGAGCAATCCGCGCAAGAAGCTACGCCGCAAGCCGAAGTAGAACTGGAAACGGGAATCACGCTAACCCGCAGCGGCCGTTTTGCCGAAGCCATCCCGCATTTTCTCGCCGCGCGCGGTCACGTTTCGAGTGAGTACGCCGCCGAATTCAATCTCGCGCTCTGCTACGTTGGCACAGGCGAATTTCCAAGGGCGATTCCTATTCTCATCGGTTTGCGCAACGGGAGTCATGAAAGTGCGAGCGTTGAGAATTTACTTGCTCAAGCTTACGCGGGCAATGAGGAACCGAAGGAAGCTTTCGAAACCTTTCAAAAGGCCGCTGCATTCACTCCCAAGGACGAAAAACTTTACCTTCTTGTTGCCGCTGCCTTCCTGGAAAAACAAGACTTTGCGGATGGCGTTCGCGTAGTGGAATCCGGCCTCAAGAATCTTCCGGATTCCGCAAAGCTGCACTACGAACTCGCGTATACGCTCTGGCAACTCCAAGAGCCCGGCTTGGCCAAGCCGGAATTCGAACGCGCGACTTCCCTGGCGCCGCATCTAACCATCGGTTACCTCGCTGCCGCTCAAGAAAGCCTCATGCTCGGGAACGTCTCTCAGGCCGCTCAAATCGCGCGCACCGCAATTCATGATGGCTTGGCGGATTATCGGCTCCTGGCTCTCCTGGGAGATGCGCTGATCCAAGCCGGCGCAAGCCCAGGCCAGCCGGAGTTTTCCGAAGCAAAAGACGCACTGGAGAAATCCATTGCCGCGCGCCCCAACTATGCAAGTTCGCAAATTGCGCTCGGCCGCCTCTTGCTCCAGGAAGAGAGCGTGGACCGAGCCATCGAGCATCTGGAATTAGGACGACAGCTTGCGCCCAAGAATCCAACCCCCTGCCTGCTGCTTGCGACCGCTTACCGGAAACGCGGCCAGCCCGAGCAAGCGCAAAAAATGCTCGCCATTGTGGCCAAGTTAAACGAACAGCAAGCCCAGAAGCGTCGGTCAGGCGTTGACGAGCGCTGAGCATGGGGTTCCCTAATTCGCGGCCTTTACCTGCTGCGATTCCGCCAGTTGGATCAGCTCCGGCAGAACATTGCCGAAGTCTCCAGACTGCTTTTGGCCAAAGGCGAAGTAAATCTTGCTGAAAAGCGAATAAAGCCGGTCGTAGATGCGCTTCGCCGCCGGATCAGGCTGAAATGTTCTGTACTTGGGGCAGATTTTGTCCTGCGCTTGTTCGACCGTTGGAAACACGCCCGCCGCGAGAAACGCAAAGATCGCCGAGCCCAAACTGACCACGCTTCCCGCAGGAACGAGAACAGGCCGGCCCAGCACGTTGGCGTACACCTGATTGAGTACTTCATTCTTTTGCGGTATCCCGCCGGCGTTGATGACTCGGCGCACGGCAACTCCGTTTTGTTCCATGCGATCGAGAATCACGCGCGTGTGCAAAGCCGTGCCTTCGATCGCGGCAAATAGTTCGTCTTGCGCCGTGGTTTGCAGATTCCAGCCAAAAGTGATGCCGCGCAAGTTGGGATTCACAAGAACGGTGCGATCGCCATTGTCCCACGTCATGCGCAGCAAACCCGTCTGCCCCGCGCGATAGTTTTCCAAGCCTTGGCTCAACGTCTTTACATCGGCTCCGGCGCGCGCGGCGACCGCTTGAAAAATATCGCCAACCGCCGAAAGTCCCGCCTCGATTCCCGTGCGCTTCGGGTGCACGCTTCCCTGCACCACGCCGCAAACGCCTGGCACGAGACGAACTGAAGGAGTGATCCCGATAATGCACGTAGAAGTGCCGACGACGTTGACGATGTCTTCACTGCGGCAGCCCGCTCCGATCGCGTCCCAGTGTGCATCAAATGCGCCCACGGGAATGGGAATGCCTGTCTTCAAACCAAGCTGCTCCGCCCAATATGCCGACAACTGTCCCGCGAGTTGATCCGAAGTGGCATATTCGCCATACAGTTTTTCCCGCACACCTGCCAGTAGCGGATCGACTTTGACAAGAAATTTCTCTGGCGGGAGCCCGCCAAGCGAAGCATTCCACATCCACTTATGGCCCATGGCACAAATGCTGCGTTTGACCTTCTTCGCGTCCGTGATGCCGCACAGCGTAGCGGCCACCATATCGCAGTGTTCGAATGCCGAAACAAACTCGCTTCGCTTGCCGGCATTGTGCCGCAGCCAGTGCAGCAACTTCGAGAAGCCCCATTCCGACGAATACACGCCGCCGCACCATTCGATGGCTTCGAGTTTTTCGCGGTGCGCTGCTTCCGTAATTTCCGCAGCTTCCTTTTTGGCGCGATGGTCGCACCACAAATAGTAGTCGTCGAGAGGCTGGAGATCCTTCCCAACGGGAATCACCGAAGAGCCCGTGGTATCCAGCGCAATGGAGAAAACTTGCTCGCCCGCGACTCCGGTTTTCTGCAAAACTTCACGCGTGGCCGCAGCCAACGCCCGCATGTGATCGGCGTGCGATTGCGTGGCGAATTCCGGATCGTCGCGCTTGCGATGGAGCGGATATGCGGCGACGGTCGATGCCAGCAGGCCGCGCTCACTGTCCACCAGAGAAACGCGGACGTTCAAAGTCCCAAAATCAACCCCAGCAACGACGGCCATTCTGTACTCCGAAAGAAAAACTCGCAGCCAACGTCAAATGACAACGAAACCGCTCAGCTTTCCCCTCTTGGGTAGTACTTCAAGCAATAAATCAGGCCAAGGACCACCAGCAGCCCGCCCCACCACACCGGGGCGTGCAACTCCGCCAAAACCGTATTGGGCGGGTGCGACCATTCCGCCAACCCGCTCACCAAAATCAGGAATCCGTACACCAGCAGCAAGAAACCAACGAAAAACCAGATCGGAATAATGTGATGATCTTCGCTCATGGCGCCTCACCAGAAAATGATTTGCAAAACGACCAGAACCACAAGCGCTACAGCTCCCCAAACTACCGGCTTGTGCAGCCAACTCCCGTGCTCCTCGCGCGGCACTTCCGTGAGCGCGTAAACCAATCCTTTCAGCTCGTGATCCGGTTTCGGCTTGGTCACCAAAGTCACAAGCACAGTGACCACCACACACGTCACGCAGGACCACAGCGCCTGGTACATGTCTTGCGCGAGTCCCTGGGCCCGCGGAGAAAGCGCGAACACGCTCACCCAACTGCGATCTAACTTCATCAGCGTAAACATTCCCACCGACGATAGCGTTCCCGCGAGCAAGCCCCAGAATCCGGCAGCTCGCGTCACGCGTTTCCAAAGCATTCCCAGCAACACCGTGCCAAAAAGCGGCGCGATGAAAAATCCAAAAAGCGCCTGCACGTAGTCCATGATGCTGGCGAAGTTCATCACCAGATACGCGGTGCCGATGCTCACGATCAAGCCGATCAACGTGCACCAGCGCCCCATGGCGACGTAATGCTGGTCGGTCGCCGTCTTGCGAATGAACGGCCGATAGATGTCGTAGGTCCAAACGGTGGCAAAGGCGCTCACGTTGCCCGCCATGCCGGCCATGAAGCCAGCCACCAGCGCGGTGATTCCCAGCCCTAACAAACCGGGGCCGCAATAGCGCCCGAGCATCAGCGGCAGCACTTCGTTGAAGCTGTGTTGCCCGGGTTGCAAGTCGCTCGCCGGCACCAAGTGCATCGGCAGGACCGCGCGCCCCAACAATCCAGGAAGAATGACGATCAGCGGAACGGCCATTTTGAAAAAGGAGCCGATAATGGGCGCCATTTTCGCCGAGCGCATGTCTTTGGCGGAAAGGACGCGCTGCACGACGAGAAAATCCGTGGTCCAGTAGCCCATCGCCTGCACCGCACCCAGGCCGAACACGATGCCCGTCCAATGGATGCCCATGGGATTGTCCGCAAAGGAGCGCATCGGGGCCCACATATGCGTGAACTCCTGGCCGGGGAAGTTCTGATGGATGCGTGCGACCATCCCGTGCCAGCCGCCTGTCTCAATCATGCCGAGGATGGGAATGAGCAGCGCGCCGAACCAGATGAGGAAAAATTGCAAAACTTCGTTGAAAATTGCCGAAAACAATCCACCCGCAGCAACGTAAACGCCCACCGTGAGAGAAGACACCCAAATGCTGAAGTTGATGTCCCAGCCGAGCACAACCTTCATCACTACGGCCATGGCGTACATATTTACGCCGGACATGAGAATGGTCATGACCGCGAACGTGATCGCGCTGAGGCCGCTGGCTTCCGAGCCGTAACGCAGTTGCAGATAGCCCGGAACCGAATGCGTTTTGGAAATGTAGTAAAAGGGCATCATGACGATGCCCAGAAACACCATCGCCGGAATGGCGCCGATCCAATACCAGTGCGCCGCAAGAATCCCGTATTGATACGCCGACCCGGCCCAGCCTAACAATTCCAAGGAGCCGAGGTTTGCAGAAACAAACGCCAGGCCGGCTACCCACGCGGTCATCTCGCGGCCGGCCAGGAAAAAGTCTTCGCCGGTCTTCGCGAACCGCTTCAGGTAAAAGCCGATGGCCAAAACCAAAAGGAAATAGAAAGCAATGATGACCAGATCTACCGCGGACAGATGTACCAGCGTAGGAGCCGCCATCATCGCGATCATTTTTTCTCCTTAGGCTGCCCGTAATAAGCGTCCTTGCCGTGCTTTCTCAAAAAATGTTTGTCGTGAAGAGAACGCCCGATAGCACCTGCCTGCGAATTAATACCCAACGTAAAATAAGCCATGCGCGCTACGAATTCCAGGACAACGGCATTGTGTGCGGACGCCTGCGGATCCGGCCCCCAGGTAAACGGCGCGTGATTAGCCACCAAGACGGCGGGAATCGCGGAGTAGTCTATATCGCGAAACGTGCGCACAATGGCGTGCCCCGTATTTTCTTCGTACGCCTCGGAAATTTCCGAATCCTTCAGTTCCCCCGTGACGGGAACCGGTCCGTGAAACGAATCCGCGTGCGTGGTGCCAAAACAAGGAATGGGGCGCCGCGCCTGCGCCCACGCCGTCGCGTACTCCGAATGTGTGTGACTCACCCCGCCGATGTTGGGGAAAGATTTATAAAGGACCAGATGCGTCGGCAGATCGGAGGACGGCCGCAACTTCCCTTCCACCACTTTTCCGTTCAAGTCCGTGACCACCAGGTCCGCCGGTTTCATCTTTTCGTATGGGACGCCGCTCGGCTTGATCACCACCAGCGAATCTTTTCGCGAGACGCCGCTCGCGTTGCCAAACGTGAACAGCACCAGCCCCTTGCGCACAAGCTCAAGGTTGGCTTCCAGAACCTCGCGGCGCAGATCAGGCAGCAGCATCGCTTCCGCGTGTCGGCTGCTCCGATCGCAGCCTGCATGGTTGAAAGCTTGCGTCGGAAAATGGGTTTATACGGAAAGGAAGGTCGCGAGCACTGGTTCTTTCGGGCCGTGGAATTTGCCAAAGATCCATAGTCGCCGCTGCTGTCCCAAATCGAGCAAGAATTCTTGGGCGTGACAATAGCACGGCCGGGCCGCCTCTGCCAACTGCAAACGCTTGCAGAAATCCGACTCTCTGGCGCGCCAAGGCTTTTGCAGGCCGGGAGAGTTCCCGCTTTCGAATTTTCCAGGCTGCCGGTGGGGAGAACCTCAGGCCACCGGGGAACTGCGGCGCACCAGCCCCATTTTTTCGAGCTTCTCCAAGTGCGCGGCAATGTCGCTCTCAAGCTGGCCGTCGGTAACCTCGAAATTGGTTCGAATCACATTGACCAGGTCCTCGAACGTCACGCCGTCTTTGTTCTGTTCCAGATGGTTCCACAATTTCGAGGCCACCGCGTTGAGGCTGTAGCACATCCCTTTTTCCACGTCCAGAAGCACGCCGCCGTCCTGCGTGTAGGTGGAGCGAACCGAACTCGACGCGTTCCAAACAGAACTCGGATGAGTCTTCATAAAGTGTTCCCTCATAGGTTGGTGTGTTTCAGTGGAGCGTAGTTACTGCTGTGTTCTCGAGCACAGAGACAGAGCTGTTCGTGATTAGCAAGGAGAAGTCCAGCTTGGAGTGGAAGGAGGCCCAGAGTCCCTGTCGAAAGATTCTAAATCGGCAACGTTGCCGAGGCTGGGAAAGACGCGCACAAGCTTCGAGACGGCCCGCTCGCCGGTTCGCCGAAAAAAACCCGCGTAACATCTGTTCCCTGCTCGCACGCAGGCACTTGGCCAATCTGCATGGAAACGCAAATGTTCCACCCCGGGAGAAAAATTCAAGCGCGAACGAAACTGTTTTGTTTTGTTCATTTCGCCATCCACAAAATGCGGCTTGGGCGGGCGGAAATTCTGTACAGCTGGATTATTAAAACCTGAGGGCTTGCGGGACTTAACTGCGAAGACTTTCGGCTTGCCTGGTCGTTCACCTACCAGATGATTCGAAGTCCGTCGAAGCGGCGATTCGCGCCCCCCTACGATCGAATCTGAAGATCACGAAAATCACCCTAGATTTTATGGGCATGAAGCAGCGCTGTCCAGTGGATTCTGCTTCAAGTGTTTTGCGGCCCCAAATTTTTCCGGAGCCTCCCGATTCTTTCGGATGATCCGCAATTTGCGGAGTTCCTTCGCCACTGCAGGCACGACTCAAAACTCTCAACGAGTAACCTGCTTCAGAAAAATCAATGCGGCATTGCGGGTGAGCTCCAGCGAAACGTCGCTACGGCGCCGCCCGCCAGCTTGTAGCTGGCGTACTTCCCTGCCCATCCGATATTAAAGGCGGCGGTGCCGCCGCTGTTCAACACCAGCAAGACCAGCGATCCATCAGGATTTCGAAAGGCAACGTCTTCGAGACTGCCCTGATCGAAAGTGTTCGATTCGACGCGGTAGGCTCCCGGCATGACAAACTTGCTCGCATGAGCCAATGCCGTGTAATCCACCGTGGGCACAATTTGCGAA